>Ga0134128_10006757_pt1 | contig 13884 bp, 12 predicted proteins | sample KB31754_FD_96462 | JGI IMG/M metagenome (GOLD analysis project Ga0134128, IMG submission 96462) | Terrestrial soil microbial communities with excess Nitrogen fertilizer from Kellogg Biological Station, Michigan, USA - KB3-175-4 | ecosystem: Environmental > Terrestrial > Soil > Unclassified ... | reverse complement strand
GTCGTCGCGATGGCTGGGGCTTCTTCTTCGGCTGGTGGGCGCGCTACCGGTTATCCCGATGCTGCGGCACGGGCGGCGCATCCGGGAATGGTATGGGTCCCGGGCGGCACGTTTCGCATGGGTGCCGACAACGATCAGGCTTCGGCGGATGAATATCCTAAACATACGGTGACCGTCTCGGGTTTCTGGATGGACCGAACGGAGGTGACGAACGCGGAATTTGCGGCTTTTGTTCACGCGACGGGGTATGTCACGACTGCCGAACGGAAGCCGGATTGGAATGAATTGAAAAAACAATTGCCGCCGGGTACGCCGAAGCCGGATGCTTCGCTGCTGGTGCCGGCTTCGTTGGTCTTCGACCCGCCGAATCATCCCGTGGATCTCAACGACTACTCGCAATGGTGGGCCTGGAAAAAGGGGGCTAGCTGGCGGCATCCGCATGGGCCGGGCAGCTCGATCGCCGGGAAGGAGAATTATCCCGTGGTGCATATCTCGTGGTATGATGCCGTCGCCTATTGCAAATGGGCGCACAAACGGCTGCCGACCGAAGCCGAATGGGAGTTTGCGGCGCGAGGTGGCTTGAAGGATGCCGTGTATCCCTGGGGCAACGAGCCCGTGGGGTCAGGGCCTACGCATGGGAATTTTTGGACCGGTCATTTCCCGGACAACAATACCACCACTGATGGCTATTACTATTCCGCACCTGTAGGCAGCTTTGCGCCAAATGGGTATGGGCTGGTCGATATCGCCGGAAATGTCTGGGAGTGGTGTGCGGACTACTACCGTAGCGACTACTATAAAACCGAGGCGGGAAGCGCCGCCGTGAATCCGCGCGGGCCGGCTACTTCTTATGATCCCGATGAGCCTTATGCGAAGAAGCGGGTGATCCGGGGCGGCTCGTTCTTATGTAACGAGAGCTATTGCACAGGGTATCGGGTCTCGCGTAGGATGAAGAGTACGGAAGATAGTGGGATGGAGCATTTGGGTTTTAGAGCGGTGGAGGATTGATAATATATCATGTGGCCCGTCAAGGAGCCCAATTTTTATACGGATTTATTGTCAGATTGGAGTTGTAGTATTTTTTTTCTTCGGTAACTTCCTTTATGATCCATTCCGGGAGTTCAAAAGTTTCATTTTCGCTTTTCAGTTCAATTTCGGCGACAAAAAGGCCGGCGTTATCGCCCAGGAACTCATCTACCTCCCATAGCTTGCCCTTGAATTCCAGCTTATACCTGATCTTCGATAATTCAGCAGTCGAAAAGTTATCTAATAGCTCTTTTGCTTCCGCAGCCGGTATTTCATATTCATACTCTAATCTGGTTGCACCTTGGGAAATGCCTTTAATAGTGAGGAACCCTTTCGTGTCTGTAAGCCGAACCCTGATTGTTTTTTGCGGGTCTGTTAGCAGGTAACCTTGTCTGTAATGATCTCCGGGAGGTTTCTCGACTTCCCGCCATTTCTCGAGATCTATGAGGTATTTTCTTTCTATTTCTTTGGCCATGTCCCAGTATTCGCTTGAAATTAACTAATTTATAGTCAAAATCCATGTAATGCGCGGTCGATTTTGATCCCGTTACTTCCGATGATGCCCTTTGAGCCATCTAAAAGCCATCGCTGGGATTTAAGGTGACTTTAATATATTAGCTAAGAGATTCAATGAACTGGAAAATTCTGCTGGGGGCACTGATGGTATTCGGCGGCAACCGCAATCCACCGGTGGTTCACCCTATGGATTCACAGCCGAATCCTTATGAAGGTTTGAAACGGATGGCCTACGCTGTAAAATACGAACAGCTGCATCTACCCGATGCCCATGGGAAAGAGATCCTCTACGGCGTCTTGATGGATTGGGACTATGAAGGCAAAGCGACCGTCACCCTCGTTTCCTTCGCGACAGGTGATGCAAGTCTTTATATTAGTACAGGGACTATCGTCATTGGCGGCGGACATCATGCCGAGGTTGCCGAGACAAGCAAAGCCTTCATCGAGGCGGCCGAGACCATTCTGCCCCAGGCAAATTCCGCAGACACGGCACTCCGGATCGAGCCGGGGATGCTTAAATTCTATTTGCTGACAAACAAAGGCAAGTATGTCATCAAAGACAAGATTGACGATGTTTACAACCGGACGTCAATGCTCACCGGGCTTTTCGGAAAAGCCAACGAATTGATCGGTGCGATCAGAAGGATTACTCCAGCCCCGGGCGCGTCGCAGGGATCACATGCCAGGTCGCCCGGATACCGCTGAAATAGTGATTCTCGCCTTCATCGTGGAATTCTTCGCCGATGCTTAGTCCGGAAGCAGATAGCAACCCTCTGTATTCATCCGCACCCAAAGACCTCGAAAGTTGCTGCGTCATCGCATCTTTCCATTCAACTTTTACGAGGGGAGCGGTAAACAATAGTTTGCCGCCTGGATTCAGGGCCGCGGCCATTTTGGGAATTAGCGCCCGCTGCGTTTCTTCCGCAAGCAGGAACATCAGCCCCACAGAGATGATGCCATCGAAACTGCGATTAAAAAAAGAAGACCGCTCGACAGACTCGCAGGCAACGGGTATATTGGGGAAATTCTGTTGGAAGGCTGCAATCATTTTCGGTGATGCATCGACGGCATAGGGGTTCAATCCGGCGTCGAGCAAAATTTTAGTAACCGGGATGCCGGTCCCACACCCAAGATCGAGGACCGCTGATCCTGGCGGGAAAGTTTGGGCCCAGGCGCGGGCAGTCGAGGAACCTATTCCATTAACCGCCCGCCCCCTACCCTGCGTGTATATTTCAGCAATATCATCGTAGCCGTTCGATTCGTCGGTCATAGTGATGGCAAGTTACTCAATTGCATAGATCTGGTCATCGACGGGGTGGGTCGAAAAAGTTGTTTACTTCTCCAATGGCCGTTTTGGTGCATCGGAAGATGATGTCATGCAGATCGGTGCCGGAACTTTGCAGGGGATCGATGGCTTTTACGAGGGCAGTCCTTAGTTTGAAGAGCTCCGCCCGGTCGAACTTTGTCGATCCTTTGGCTAGTTCCAATTTCATCCGCTGTTCTTGCTGGTCTTGTTTGGGATTGAAGATGCCATTGAGCTGACTGCATTGGTCGCAGGCGCCCTTTTTGTTTATGAGGGCGCACCTGTTGTCAAAAATAGTAGTCATCGTTTCCCTGGCGTCCTCTAACAGATGTTTTACTGTTCCCGGCGTTTTATCGAGGATGAGACAGATCTCTTTGACAGGGAAATCGTAGACGTCTTTTAGGATCAGCGCCACCTGGTTTTCGATGGGCAGGGTCTTTGAGATGCAGGTAAAACAAAAATCGATATGTTCCTTCATCTCATAGGCCCCGGCGCTGGATGTCTGGTGAACGATCCGGAATGCTTGTGCGATGTCCGGGGTGCTGATCGCCAAATGGGCGCCCTGGTCCTGGGCGTCGGCGGGCCAGCGTTTTAATTTTCTCAGGTGATCATAGGCGAGGTTGGTCGCTATCCGGAATACCCAGGTCTTGAGTGAGGATTCCTGGTTGAAGGTGGCTATTTTGTCAAACGCCCTGATGAAGGTATCATGCGTGAGATCGTCGACATCGTTGCGGTCTGTGATCAGTCGGTAAAGATACGACCTCAACTGCGTTTGAAATTCGGCAAACAGGGTCTGGAATGAATTGATATCACCCGCCAGTGCTTTTTTAAGGAGTTCTGCTTTTTCCATTTATAATAAATTTGCTTTTCCGCAATCCACGTCGACAATATGACTGTTGAATATAACACCGTTTTCGGAAACCAGGAAACTCGCGGCTTCGGCTACCTGTTTCAGGGTCGGGGCTGTTGCAAGGAGATCATTTCTTTTGTAGTGGGCCGTCATTTCCTCTTTCGAAATTCCCAGTGCGTGCGAGAAGTCGGTGATCATCTCCTGGATCTTGTGTGAGTCATAGATGGCTCCGGAGCAGAGACAGATCGCCTTGATGCCATGTTTGCCGAATTCGGCGGCGAGTACCCGCGTCAAGCCTTCGATTGCCGCGCAAGCCGAGGCGAAGCCGGCCATGTTCGGGGTCTTGGTTCGCGCCACAGAGGCGTTGAATAGTAAGATGGTGCCCTGGGAGCCCGTTGCCATCATGTGTCTCGCGGCGACCCTCGAGGTGAGGAACTGCGAGCCGCAGATGCGCTGCAAGGGATTCAGGAATTGCTCGAAGCTGGCTATGGTCGTGGGGGTGCCACTGCCTGCATCCTTGTAGTAGCTCCCGATGCCATTGAATACGATGTCCAGGGTGCCGGTTTTTTCGACGACTTGTTGCAGGTAAGCTTCGATTTCGGACTCGTTCAATGCGTCCACTTGTCCTGCCTCGGCCTGGCCGCCATTTCGTACGATCTCGTCGGCCAGGGCTTGTACTTTGTTCAGATTGCGGCCGGTGACATACACTTTCGCGCCGTGTGCGGCGAATGACCGGGCAACGGCGCCGGCAATTTCGCCCGATGCTGCAAAAACTACGGCCACCTTGTTTTTTAGCGTCTCCATTTCGTGTGTTTTTAGTTTGGACGAATGGGCGGGGGGAAATGACCGGGATTTTTTGGGGTTTTTAGCTTTTTGCAGAATGGTTTTGATTGTCGCTATGGGTGGCGGGCGGGAGTTATTTGTGGGCGGTTTGGATGTATTGGATGAGCGCCAGCCAGGCTACGCCGGCGGTGATCCAGATGTCGGCAAAATTGAAGATATAACCGCGGAGGAGGGGCAGGTCGAGATTGATGAAGTCGCTGACATGCCGGTCGAATAATAGGCGGTCGAGGATGTTGCCCATGCCGCCTGCGAAGATCAGACTGAAGGCCAGGAGTTTCGGGGTCTTGATCGCTTTTGAGTGCACTATCGTGTAGGCAAACAGACCGGTGAGGAGCGCTAGCGGTGCTATACCTAATAACCAGAAACTTAAACGCGGATCGAGGCGGTCGCCCATGCTCGCGGCGGCGCCGGTGTTCTCGACGTACTCGAGTCTGATGGTATTATGGAGGAGCGTGCGGGTGGAATGGCCCTTGAGGTATTCTTTGGCCAGGTCCTTGCTGGCCCGGTCCCAGCTGATAAGGGACAGGGAAAGCGCGCAGAAGAGGAAGATGCGGATGGAAGGTTTCATCTTTTGTTTGTCGCGCCGGGCTGGGAATTGTTACATGGTGGTGTCATGGCCGGTGGGATGGTTTGGGCGTTACAGTACTTTCTGGAAATGAAAGCCCAGAATTTTGTAGCCTTCGTTGAAATAGAATTTATGTGATTTACTGTTTTGGACGTAGGTATTCAGCTCGATGGTATGACAGTCGTGCTCGCGGGCCCATTGATCGATACAGGCGAAAAAATATTTCCCTACGCCTTGGGAGCGGAGGTCTGGGTCGACGATGACATTGTCGACTTCCAGCTGTTTTCCCGAATAGAAGCGCACGGTGATCCAGCCGTTGGTCATGGCGACCAACTTTCCCTTTTGGTAGAGGCCGAAGCAATGATAGGTTGGATACTTGAACATCTCGGCCAGGTGGCCACCGAAGGTCTCCGCGTCCATTTCGGGGTGCAGTTTATTGGCGAGGGGTACGATGGCGGGACTGTCTCCGGCGGTGAGTTCCCTGAATTCGAAAGGTGTGACTGTGCTGTCCATGCTACGAATGTACTAAATTAGTGGACATATTCCACTAATGTTTTTATATCTTTAAAGCATGAACGATGGTCAAATTGCCAAGATGCGGGCCTTTAACCGGTTTTACACTTCGCTGTCCGGGGTGCTAAGCCGGAAATTTCTGAATGGAAAATTTTCGCTTCCCGAGCTCAGGGTATTGCATGCGATCCGTTATGCCGAAGGGATTACGGCGGGTGAGATCGTCGTGCTTTTGAATATCGACAAGAGTTATTTGAGTAAGATCATCATTCGGTTTGAGAAGCGGAAGTTTCTCACCAAGAAGGTTGCCCGGCATGACGCGCGGGCTTATCGTCTTCAACTGACCGCTTTGGGGAAAAAGGAATTTGGGGTCTATGATAGGTTGAGTGATGAATATGTGAGGCAGATCCTGGCGCAATTGCCTGGTGAGGATTGTAAGCGGCTTGTGGCGTGTATGGAGGAGATTACGGCTATTCTTGGTGAGGTGAAGTTGTGAGGGTAACTTTTCTAGTCTGAAAACACTGGGGGCCGATAGCTCCACCGCCGTATTCCAGAACGATATTTTCTTTGTAGTCCTCGGATCCCTCATTGGAGGCCTTGAGGATGTGTTGCAGGAAGTAGCGGCATTAGTATGGACGAACATTTTCCCATTGCGTTGCGTCGATTGATTTTTTGTAATAGGGGATAATCCAATTAAGATGTTCGGTGATTTGTCTTTCTTCATATAATTGGGCATCCGTGTCTGTAAGAAAGCAACTATAGCCTTCTAAGACGAGCGTGTCGGACTTGTCCGTTCGATTGACATATTCTGTACAAATGTCGCGCCAGGCACAGAAGCAGGAGAGCCTAAATAGACAATGGAAACCGATGTAAAGAATTGCCAGCCCGGCTACAACGTGAACGACGTCCTTGTCCGGCGATCTTCCAAAGGCCTCATGCAGGACCCATACGATGCTGATGCAGATGACGGAGAAGATGATCGGCCAAGCGCTTATGTTATAATAATGAAGGGGCAGAAGGAGGATGAGGATGGCGAAATAGACGATTAGGATCAGGACATTGCGTAGCTTTTTCTTCATGGAAAGCACTTTGAAATACAAAGTAAATGCATTTTTCGGTAACTTCATAGCCGAAGCCGAATTTTTTTAATTTTCGCGATCGGCGAATGGAGGTCAATGGGTGGATAAAAATGCATCAGTACGGCGGCGGTTTGCATTGTAAGTTTGGGCCAAATTGCCTGACATGCGAAAATTGACCTCTTTACTGGCTCTATTGCTGTTGATGCTGACGGCGCTGCCGCCGGGCGCCAGGGCCCAATCCCAACGTGTAACCGGTACGGTGCGCGATGACAAGGGAACACCGATCGTGGGCGCTACTGTTACCGTACTACATTCGAATATTTCCGCCGCGACAGATGCAACCGGCGTGTTTACCCTTCCCGTGCCGGCGGGGAGACAGACCCTGTTAATCTCGCATGTGGGCATGCAGTCCCAGGAGATCCCCGTGAAGGGTGCGACTACGGGTGTGATCGTACTGAAGGCCGCGGCGGAGAATCTCGGCGACGTCGTCGTGGTCGCCTATGGCACGGTAAAGAAAAAGGACCTCACCGGGTCGGTAGAGACGCTATCCGGTAGCGACCTGCTCAAAGGCACCCCTACGAATATCGTATCGGGTATGCAAGGTAAGCTGGCCGGGGTCGTCGTGAGCCAAAGCGATGGCGCGCCCGGCGCGGGGTTGAATATCACGGTGCGCGGCTCCAACTCGTTTATCGGCACCCAACCGCTGTATGTTGTCGATGGTATCCCGTATATCATTGGTAACGGTGATGCGACTCCTTCTTCGGTAAGCGGAAGTGAGCAATCGACCGTCAACGCGCTTTCCTTTCTCAACCCCAACGATATCGAATCGATCACCGTGCTCAAGGACGCCAGCGCCACGGCCATCTATGGCTCGCGTGGGTCGAACGGCGTGGTTATCATCACCACTAAGAAGGGTAAGAAGGGTGAAGACCGGGTCGAGCTCGACGGCAGCCTGGCAGTATCCAAGGTGATGCGCGAGATCAAGATGCTCGACGCCTACGGCTATGCCAGCATGCAAAACGAAGGGGTGAGCAATGCGAATTATTTCGAGCCCGGTCCGACTCCGCGAACGCTGCCTTATCCGGGTACGTTGCAGCAGTCGCCCACCAACCCCGATTCCATGGTGTATTACCCGGCGCCTAAGGATTATATCGGCAAGAGCAACGACTGGCAAAAGGAAATCTTTCACACCGGCATCACCAATAACTATACATTGAACGTCTCCGGTGGTAGTGACAAGGGTAATTATTTGCTTTCAGGCAGCTATCTCGATCAAACCGGCGTTATCCAGGATTCGCGGTTCAAACAGATGGGTATCCGCGCCAACCTGACCCGCAATGTGAATAAATGGCTCACGGTGGGTTCCAATACCAGCTTCAATCGCAGCACGAACCAACTGGTGAAGACCAATAATGAAGACCTCAGCGGCGGGGTGGGGGTCGTGAAGGCGGCGCTGGCATTCGCGCCGACGGCTCCCTTGCGCGATTCGTCAACGAACCAGTTCACGGCAGCGACGCAGGTATCCAATCCCTATGTGTATGTGCATAGCGTGAAAAACCAGATCCTGGTATCGAATATCTTTTCCTCGAACTATGTGGAGGCGAAGATTGCCAAAGGGTTGACCTTTAAGCAGAACTTGGGCATCAGCTATTATAACAATCAGCGGGAACAGTATTATCCCCGTACGGTGTACGAAGGTCTGAGCTATTACGGCCTGGCCTATCAGTCACAGGGCTGGTATAATTCCATCACGTCGGAAAGCCTGCTGAATTTCGCAAAGACGCTGGGGGATCACCAGTTGTTGTTTACCGGCGGCTTCACTTATGAGGACGACCAGGCTTCCAACAAGAGCCAGCAGGCCAGCAATTTTGTGAACGACGCGTTGCAGGATAATAATATGAACGGAGGTCAGAATATGCCGGTGCTCACTACCAACAAGACGAAATCCGACCTGGTTTCGTTTCTCGGCAGGGTTACGGATAATATCAAGGACCGATACCTGATCACGCTTAGTTTTCGCGATGACGGAACGAGCAAGTTCCAGCCGCGCAACCGGTGGTCGCAGTTTCCCAGCGGCGCCTTTGCGTGGCATTTTTCGAACGAGGCCTTCTTCCAGGGGTTGCTGAGCACGGTGAGCGATGCGAAGCTGCGGGTGAGCTATGGCCGTACGGGCAACCAGGGCGTGGGGCCTTATATGACGTTGTCCAAGCTGATCCCCTATCCTTATACTTTTAACGGCTCGCTTGCAAACGGGTATGCCGACGACTACTATGCGGGCCCCGGTAATGCGGATCTGAAATGGGAGACCACGGATCAATATGACGCGGGTCTGGATCTGGCTTTTTTGAAGAACAGGATCACGTTCCATGGCGATGTCTATTATAAACGGACGCATGACCTGTTGCAAAACATTACGATCCCGCCGACCACGGGTTTCGGTACGCAGCTGGTCAACCGCGGCGAGGTCGCTAACAAGGGCCTGGAGCTGACGGTTGCGGCCATACCGGTAACGACGAAGAACTTCAACTGGAACCTCAGCGCGAATATCTCCTTTAACCGGAACAAGATCGTGTCGCTGGGCGGTGGTGTGACGGAACAGTTTGCCACGCGGATCAATACCAATGGCGACCAGCCTTTTATTCAAAAGGTAGGGCAGCCCATAGGTGCGTTGTATGGCTATGTGGAGCAGGATATCTATCGCAATGAGGCGGAAGTGCGGGCCGATCCCGTGATGGCGAACCAGGGTGATGCCATCATCCGGCGTACTGTGGGGGAGACCCGGTATAAGGACCTGGATCATGACGGGGCCATTACCTCCAAGGATCAGCAGCTCATCGGGGATGTAAATCCGAAGTTCACCTATGGCTTTACCAATAGCTTTAGCTGGAAGGGTTTCGACATGAACTTTTTGATCCAGGGGGTGTATGGGAACGATATCATCAATATGAATACGTATTTCCTTTCGAATATCGGCGGCTTCAATAACATCACGCAGAAGATGTGGAATGACCGGTGGACGTTCACGAACTGGGAGAATGCAAAGGGGCCGAAGGCCGAGCAGCAATACTGGCGGGCCTTTCACTTTAGCCGGAGGTTTATCGAGAATGGTTCCTATGTCCGGCTGCGGAATATCACGGTGGGCTATAATGTTCATCCGCGGGTAAATTTTGTACAGAGCGTGCGGGTGTTTGCGACGGTGAACAACCTGGTGACCATCACCAAGTATAGCGGTTATGATCCGGACATCAACGGGTATGGCGACGATCCCTCGCGCCGGGGTGTAGATATGGGCGGTTATCCCAGCTCGAAAGTTTATAACCTGGGTGTTCAATGTATCTTCTAAATCATTGTCATGAAAAAGATCTTTTTATTTGGGATAGCGGCGTTTGTGCTTTTATCCTCTTCGTGTAAGAAGGTGCTCACGGAGCAAACCTATAGTTTTTTGTCCACGGAGAATTTTTATAAAACTGCCGACGATGCTACGGCCGCGGTAAATGGCATTTACAATACCTTTTGGGGCTGGGGGCTGATAAAGCAGCCGTACTGGCTCACGGGTCTCGACTGTGACCATGCAATGGGGGCGGACTGGTTCCTCGGTAACATCGGCGCCGGCAACCCACAGGCCTTTTGGGGCATCAACAATATCTGGAGCGATCATTACCTGATGATCAGCAGGGCGAATTCGGTGTTGGAGAACATCGTGGGTACACCTATGGACCAGGATCTGAAGAACCGGCTGATGGGGGAGGCTTATTTTCTGCGGGGGTGGTCATATTTCGACCTGGTGCGAATCTATGGCGCGGTGCCCGTTCATTTGAAGACGGTGGCTTCGGGGGATCAGCCGAATATGCCGAAGTCCAGTGTGGCGGAGGTGTTCAATGTCGCCATAGACGATTTCAAGAAGGCGGAGAGCCTGCTTTATCCGGCGAGTGATAGTCGCAGCGGCGAGAAGGGGCGGGTAACGAAAGACGTCGCTTCGGCTTTTCTCGCGAAGGCATATCTGACGATGGCGTCGGGTTCGTTGAAGGGCGCGTCGATCACTATACGCGGTGGCCAGGATAACGCTCAATATACCTATACGAAGAGTGTGGTCGCCGGGTATGAGGGTTTCGACAGCAAGTCCTATTTCGACAGTGCGCGGATGAAGAGTCTCCAGATCTTGAGTGACGGGCAGTATTCCCTATTCCCGAATTTCATGGATATCTGGTCGATCGCGAACCGGAACCAGAAGGAACATATGTGGGAGATCCAGGCGCAGACAGGGAATGCCAACCTTGAGACGAATCTCTTTTATTATTTCAATGCGGCGATGCCGGATCGCAGCGGCGTGGCGGCGACATGGATGACGGACAACCATTATAATGACTATGAACATGATGACGACCGCGTTTTGAAGGGTGTCGCGCACCAGTACATTGTGGATTACCGTCAGCCTCAATACACCAATTATATCCTTTATCCCGAGCAGGATACGGCGTTGTACAAAACGGATGGCTCAGGCAATACTTATATGTGGAACGGGACCTACTATGACCGGGCGTATTCGAATAAATACAGTTATGTGAATGACCCGGGGCCGTCGAACTCGGACAACTTTTTCCCCATGCTCCGTTATGCCGAGATCATGTTGATGTACGCGGAGGCGGAGAATGAGGTCAACGGGCCTACGGCCGATGCGTACCGGTATGTCGACAGCATCAGGTTGCGGAGTCATGCCAGCGCGACGCCCCTGGGGCTCAACCAGGAGCAGCTGCGGAGTTTTATCTTCGAGGAAAGGGGCAGGGAGTTCACTTTCGAGGCGCAGCGGCGGTATGACCTGTTGCGTTGGGGCGTGTATCTGCCGGTGATGAATCAGATCGGTGTTGTCATCCAGGGAAATGACCGGCTGACGAAGGTGCGGTCGTCGAGGAATTTGCTTTTCCCGATCTCGACGGATGAGATCAACACGAATACCGCGCTCGGCGGGAATAATCCGGGGTGGTAATCGTCATTCAAAAAATCTACAACTATGCTTCAATATAAAATCTTTTTTCGCTGGGTGGCCGTTTTGCTTTGTTTCGGCGGGGTATTTACGGCCTGTAAGAAATCTTCTCCCGCGGCGATCGGGACGCCGACGATCACGCGTGTGGCGCAACCGCTGGACAGTACCGGGATCGACTCCGGCAGTTTTACGCAATGGGTGATCATTTATGGGACGAACCTGGGCACGACGCAGAGTGTGAATTTTAACGATCAGAGCGTGCCGTTCAATACGCTCTATGCGTCGGACACTTCGGTGACGGTGCAGATCCCGCGGGCCATTCCACAGAATGTGTCGAACACGATAAGTGTGAAGACGAAGGGTGGCGAGGCGACCTATACGTTTACCGTGCTGATCCCCGATCTCGCGGTGGGCGATATGTTGAATGAATGGACGGCGGAGGGCGATACGCTTACGGTGCTGGGGCAAAATTTTGATCTGTATGACCTGGATACGGCTGCGACCACGGTAAGTTTTACGGGCGGCGTGACGGCGAATGTCGTGGCGGGTTCGTCGACTACGTTGAAGGTGATCGTTCCGAGTGGGGCGCAACCGGGGCCGATAACGATCAAAGGGCCGGCGCCCCTGAACATCAGCCGGACGACGGTGGCGTGGTATCGCGATAACCGCAATTTCCTTTTTGATATGTCGAATTTCAATGGCTGGAATGGGAATTCGTATCTTTCCAGCGGTCCGGACCCCGCGCCGATCAACGGAGCGTATTTCAAGGTGGCCAAGAGCTGGCAGGCGAATTGGGCCTGGGACCCTTTTTGCAGCAACAATTGTGCGATGCCGGCGGAGCTGGTCAGTGATCCCTCCCAATATGTCAACTATGCATTGAAGTTCGAGATGAATGTTGCCGCGGGGCCGGTGTCGATGCCATTTCCCTTGTATATGGTCTTTAACAGCGGGAATTTCAAGGAGTTCTTTTTCGATGTGAGTGGTAACAATACTTATCCATTCACCACGAACGGCCAGTGGCGGACCTTTACGGCGCCGTTGAGCGCGTGGGGGAATCTGAGTGGCTTTAGCTTTAGCAATCCGATCATCATGGAGTTTATGCTGAAGAATTCGACGGCGGCGCAGAGCAATTTCGCCATTTGTAATTTCCGGATGGTAAGGATCAATTAAGACGACGACCGCCGGTGCGGTAGCCGGCGTTAAATTAGAATGATGATACGAAGTTTGTTTTTATCGGTGGGGCTTGCTGTTTTTTTGCTGGCGGCGCAAGGGCAGGATGCTGTTTTCAATGTGCGGCGGTATGGCGCCAGGGGTGACGGCAAGACACTGGATACGAAGGCTATCGATAAGGCCGTGGCGGCATGTGTGAAGGCGGGTGGGGGCGTAGTGTTGGTACCGGCGGGCACGTTTGTGATCGGGACGGTGCGGCTATACAGCAATGTGGAGTTGCGGCTGGGGCCGGGGTCGGTGTTGCTGGCTTCGGACAATACGAATGATTATGCGTTTCAAAAGGACTTTGGTTTTAGCGGCAGCGGCGCGGGCGGCAGGAAGCTCGGGTTGATCTTTGCGGATCGTGCGGAGAATGTCTCGGTGACGGGGACAGGTATCATCGATGGCCGGTCGGAGGCGTATATGTATGCCGACAGTGTCCAGGTGAGCGGGGAGGAGGACAGCAGGTATACGCGGCAGGGTAGGGGGTATATGAATGCGCCCGAGGGGAAGGCCGAGGCGCCGTTGATGTGGAAGGGGCAGTTTGCGGACCGGCCGGGGACGCAGATCGTGTTCCATGCGTGTAAGCGGGTATTGGTGCGCGATATTACTGTGCGCAATGCCAACGACTGGACGATGGATCTCAATGCCTGTGATAATGTGAAGGTGCTGGGCATCTCGATAGATAACAATATGGGCGTCCCCAATAGCGATGGCGTAGACATGTACGATTCGCGTCATGTGATCATTGCCGATTGTGATATCCGGGCGGGTGATGATGCGATTGCCGTGGTGGGTACGAGCGATGTAAAGGTCACGAATTGCAGTCTGCACTCGCGAAGCTGTGGCATCCGGGTGGGGTATAATGGCTTTAATGACAACAATTCGGGAAATTTGCTTTTTGATAACATCCGCATTTATGGGAGTAATAGGGGGGTGGGAATCTTTCAGCGCCGGGGGGGGAATATTTCGGATATGCTTTTCTCGAACATGATCATCGAC
>Ga0134128_10006756_pt1 | contig 13885 bp, 12 predicted proteins | sample KB31754_FD_96462 | JGI IMG/M metagenome (GOLD analysis project Ga0134128, IMG submission 96462) | Terrestrial soil microbial communities with excess Nitrogen fertilizer from Kellogg Biological Station, Michigan, USA - KB3-175-4 | ecosystem: Environmental > Terrestrial > Soil > Unclassified ... | reverse complement strand
TCCGGCATCCCCATCCTGGGTGCGTTCATGTACAACTCCATCTACAAGTTCCCGTCCTACCACTTCGAGTGCCACAACATTTTCACCAACAAGGCGTGGACGGACGCTTACCGCGGCGCCGGGCGGCCGGAAGCCACGTTCGCCATTGAGCGGATGATGGACGAGCTCGCGGTTGAGCTGAACATGGACCCGCTGGAACTGCGCGAGAAGAACTGGATCAAGCACGACGAGTTCCCGTTCGCCACCGTCGCAGGGCTGGAGTACGACACGGGCAACTACGAGGCCGCCACGGCGAAGGCAGTGGAGCTTTTCGGCTACGAGGGACTGCGGGCCGAGCAAAAGCGCCGCCGCGACGCCAAGGAGAAGGTGCAGCTTGGCATCGGGGTCTCCACGTTCACGGAGATGTGCGGACTGGCCCCGTCAAGGGTGCTTGGGTCACTGAGCTACGGGGCCGGCGGCTGGGAACATGCCCAGGTGCGGGTGCTGCCCACAGGCAATGTGGAAGTTGTCACGGGCTCATCGGCGCACGGGCAGGGCCACGAAACGGCCTGGAGCCAGCTGGTGGCCGACCGTTTGGGCGTGCCGTTTGACAACGTTGAGGTGCTTCACGGCGACACGCAGGTGTCCCAGAGGGGCCTGGACACCTACGGCTCCCGTTCACTCTCCGTGGGCGGGATGGCAGTGCTGGCCGCGGCAGACAAGGTTATTGAGAAGGCCAAGGTCATTGCCGCGCACCTGATGGAGGCCAGCGAGGACGACCTTGAATTCGCCAACGGATCGTTCACCGTCAAGGGCACGGACCAGTCAACCGCGTTGGGCGAAATTGCCCTGGCGGTATTCGCCGCACACAACCTGCCGGACGGCGTGGAGCCCAACCTGGATTCCGAGGCCACCTTTGATCCGGTGAACTTCTCCTTCCCGCACGGCACCCACCTGGCGGCCATGGAGGTGGACACGGAAACCGGCGAGGTCAATGTCCTCAAATATGTCTGTGTCGATGACGTCGGGGTGGTGGTCAATCCGATGCTCGTGGAAGGCCAGGTGCACGGCGGCCTGGCTCAGGGCATCGCCCAGGCCCTGTATGAGGAGGCGGTCTACGACGACGCCGGCACCTTGGTGACCGGTTCCTTTGTGGACTACCTGGTCCCCAGCGCCCCGGACCTGCCGCACTACATCACTGACCGCACCGAAACCCGGGCCACCAGCAACCAGCTGGGTGCCAAGGGTGTTGGCGAGGCGGGCACCATCGCCTCCACGCCGGCCATTGTCAACGGCATACTTGACGCCGTACGCCACCTGGGCGTGAAGGACATCAAGATGCCGTGCACGCCCTCCCGGGTGTGGCACGCCCTGCAGGAAGCCGAGACCACCGGAGGTGTGCAATGATCCCGAGCGCATTTGACTATGCAGCCCCAGCCACCGTGGAGGAGGCCTTGGGACTCCTGTCCCAGGCGGCCGCCGACGGAAATGACGTCAAGGTGCTGGCTGGCGGGCAAAGCCTGATCCCGGTCATGAAGCTGCGCATGGCCGATCCCTCCCTGGTTGTTGACCTGGGCAGGATCGGCGGGCTCTCCGGCGTCACCGACAACGGCGACTCCTTGGTGATCGGTGCCATGACGCCCCACCACGTGATGGCCACCAACCCACTGGTGGCCCAACACCTGCCGCTGCTGCAGCAGGCCGCGGCCACGGTGGCCGACCCCCAAGTGCGGCACCGCGGAACCTTTGGCGGCGCCCTGGTCCACGCGGACCCTGCCGGCGACATGCCGGCTCCCGTGCTGGCCACCGGAGCGACGTTTGTGCTGGCAGGGCCCGGCGGGGAACGGCGCGTTGATGCTGCCGACTTCTTCCAGGGCTACTTCACCACGGCCGTGGAGGAGGGCGAGATCCTCACCAGCATTGAGGTGCCCAAATACACGGGATGGGGTTCACACTACGAAAAGTTCACGCGCGTGGCACAGCAGTGGTCCATCGTGGCCGTGGCGGCGATGGTCCGGGTGGAGGGTGGCGGCATTGCCGAGGCCCGGATCGGGCTGACAAACATGGCCAGCACCCCGCTGCGCGCCACAGGGGTGGAGGCGGCCTTGGCCGGGACACCCCTGACCGTCGAGGCCATCACGGCTGCATGCGCCCATGCGGACGAGGGCACCGAGCCGGCCAGCGACCTCAATGGTGACGCCGGCTACCGCAAGCACCTGGCCCGGGTGCTTGCCACGCGGGCCGTGCTGGCCGCCGTCGGACTTTAGAAACAGGACCGAAAGGCAGCGATGGAACTCAAGCACCACTTCACCGTCCCCAGTCCGCTGGCGGAAACGTGGCACTCCTTCAACCAGCTGGAGGACATTGCCCCCTGCTTCCCGGGGGCCGTGCTGACCTCCGTGGAGGGGGATGCCTTCACCGGCACCGTCAAGGTCAAGCTGGGCCCCATTGCCATGATGTATGCCGGCACTGGCCAGTTTGTCTCCCGTGACGAGGCCACCCACACGGTGGTCATCGAGGCGCAGGGCAAGGACAAGCGGGGCAACGGCACGGCCGGGGCCACCGTGACGGCCGTGCTGTCGGACGACGGCGGCGGCGGAACCACCGTTGACGTCTCCACCGACATGAACGTCACGGGCAAACCGGCCCAGTTTGGCCGCGGAGTCATCCAGGACATCTCGGACAAGCTGCTGGAACAGTTTGTGCAGTGTGTCATCGGCAAGGCCGGCCAGGCTGCCGAGCCGCCTGAGCCGGCGGCATTTGAGCCGCCTGAGCCGGCGGCATTTGAACCGCCGGAGCCGGCGGAATTCGAGCCACCTGAGCCGGCCGGTGACGGGACTGAAACCCCGCAAGCCGCCGTTCCCAAGCCTGCCGCGAAACACCTGCCGCCACCGGCACCGGCGGCGGAGCTTGACCTGGGTGCGGCCGTGTGGCCGGTGCTGGCAAAACGCTTTGCGCCGGCCCTGCTCGGGATCCTGGGTGCCCTGGCACTGGCCGTCTGCGTGGCCAGGCGGAAGCGGCGCCGCGGATAGGATGCAGGAAGCAAGGTCCACACAGCAACAGGCAGGGGCACCGCCACCACGTGGCGGTGCCCCTGCCTGTACCGGTTAGTTGACGTCGTACTCGCGGTAGGTGTGTCCGTCGAGGGCGTGCATCACAATGTGGGAGGGCCGCTCGCCACACTTCATGTGTGCGGCCGCGACGGCCTCCTTTTGCGTGTGGAACTGCTCGTGCAAGGTGGTGCGGAACTGGTGGAGCTCCCACTTCATTCCGTCGGCACCCTCGCAGGGACGGACATGGTAGACAAAGCGGTGGACGGCCTTCTTCTCAAGCGTTGCAGTGGACATGGAATCCTCCTCCAGATTGGTCAACGTGCTTGCACAGGGCCCCACCGCTCCCATTGAAATGCAGTTGTTGCCCTGACTCCAGTTCACTCCTGCGGGCGGTGATTGGCAAGCAGTGATTTCCACTCGCGGGCACCTGTGGAGCTACACGGGATCAAGCTCGGCCGAGTGGTGGCTGTCCTCCGGCGAGGTGGTGGATCCCGCCATTCCCTGCAGCAGTCCTATCAGGTCCAGCCCGGTGGAGTCCTTGATGAGCTGGGTGGTCTGGTGCACGCCGTTGGAGACATTCCGGCTGAGCTGGCTGGCACCGTCATTGGAGACAACTGTCATGTTCTTGATGGCAGACATCGGAGCGGCCACCTCACGGGCCATGGCCGGCAGCACCTCCAGGACCTTGCTGAGGATGGCTGCTTCGTTGAACTTCTCATAGGCCTCGGCCCGGGCGGCGATTCCGGCGGCCTCGGCCAGCCCCTTGGCTTCCGTGGACCCGGCCTCGGCCTGGCCCAGGGACTTGATGACGGAGGCATCGGCGCGTCCCTTGGCCTCGATCACGGCAGCCTCCGCATTACCCCTGGCGGTGTTGGCGGCGGCGTCGGCCTCGGCTGCCACCCTGTCGCCCTCCGCCGTGAGCTTGCGCTTTGCCAGCTCCACTGTGGCCTCGATCTCCGCCGCCTCGGACGCACGACGGCGTTCCTCCAGTTTTGCGTCGGCCTGCTGGATGAGCCGGTACTTCTCGGCGTCGGCCGGCTTGCGGACCTCGGTGTCGAGTTCCTTTTCGCGGAGCTCGGCGCGGCGCAGCGCCACCTGCTGGTCGCGGAGGATCACCTGTTCCTGCTGCTCCGCGGCGGCCAGAGGTCCGGCCGCGTCGGCACGGGCCTGGCGGGCGTCCGCCTCTTCCTTTAGTTCGGCCCGCTTGATGATCAGCTGCTGCTGGGCCAGCGCCACCTGCTCGTCGGCGATGGCCTTGGCCTGTTCGGCCTCCTGCAGTGACTGGGCCTCGGCAATCTTGGCCCGCTTTTCGGCCAGTGCTGCTTCCGGGCGGCCCAGGTTGTCCAGGTAGCCGGAAAAGTCGTCCACGGACTGGATCTGGAAGGTGTCAATGACCAGCCCCTGGTTGTGCATGGAGTGCTCGGCTTCCTCCTTCACGCTCTTGGCGAAGCTGGCACGGTCCTTGATGATGGACTCCACCGTCAGGGTGCCCACAATGGAGCGCAGTGAGCCGGACAGCGTTTCCTGGGTGTAGTGGTCAATGGCGTCCTGCTGGTTGAGAAAGCGCTGGGCTGCCTTGCGCACCGAGTCGGCATCCCCGCCCACCTTCACCTGGGCCACCCCGGTCAAATGCAACTTGATACCGTTTTGGGAGATGCCCTCAATTTTTAGCGAGACCTGCCGGGAGGCAAGCGACAGCGGGTAGGCACGCTGGGTGAACGGGTTGATGAAGATCCGGCCGAACACCACGCGCTGGGTGTTGGGGTCCGGCTGGCTCTTGTTGTCCTTGGAGGAAATGACCAGCGCCTGGTCTGGGCTGGCAATGTGGAGGGCCATCCTGGAAATCACTGCCGCAATGAGCAGCAGCAGGATCAATGCCCCCACTCCGATGAATACGGGGATCAAGGTCGCTAGCATGGGGTCCTTTCGGGCGGAATGCAATCGGTGGGTTGATCCCCCAGCCTATCCGGAATCCTTCAGCCAACGAACAGTTATTACATCGAATGGTGGAAAACTTCGGCACTGCACCGTTGGACCGCCATGCGCCGGAATTCTGCCGGTTCCAGGGCAGCGGCGCCCGCTGGGAGGCAGGCCAGCAACGGAATGGGCAACTCCTCCAGGAAGTCGAGGTTGCTGCGCTCCGCCATGCTTGGCTGGTAGGGCAGGGAGCCGACCACCAGCCCGGCGGCCGTGAGTCCCCGGTGCGTGAGGGCCTCCAGGGTCAGCATGGTGTGGTTGAGTGTGCCCAGGCCGCTGCGGCACACCACCACCACTCCCCCTCCGAGCGCTGCGGCCAGGTCCGCGATGGTGTGCCCATCGCCGTCGAGCTCCACCAGCAGCCCGCCGGAACCTTCCACCAGCACGTTGCGGTGGGTGGCGGCCAGCCTCCGGACGGCTGCTGCGTGGTCCGCCAGCGTGGGCAGGATCCGTCCTGACAGGGCGGCCGCCGGCACGGGCGCCATGGGCCGGGCCAGCCGGATGCCCTCCTCCGCCGTTAGCGCACCGGACAGCCGCTGGACTTCCGCGATGTCGCCTGGTTCGTTGCCGGCAACACCTGTTTGAACCGGCTTGTAGACGGCCACCGAGTGGCCGTCGGCGAGGAGTGCGGAGGCGAGGGCCGCCGTCGTGACCGTCTTGCCGACGTCGGTGTCCGTGCCGGTGACCACGGTGACGGCGGAAAAATGCAGGGGCAGGCGGATCATGGTGAGGTCCTTTCGGCGGTGACGGACAGGGGTGTCTGGAAAGAGAGCAGGCGCAGCCACTCCGGTTCCGGGCCGCTCAGGCGCAGGGCGGGCATTGCCCGCGCGGCGGCCTGCACCACCAGCACGGTCTCCAGCTCCGCCAGTTTGGCCCCGAGGCAGCGGTGCAATCCGTGGCCAAAAGCCAGCGAATAGGCCGTGGGGGCAGCGTCGGCCGGATGCCGGCCGGAGAGTTCAAGCAGGATTTCGGCACCCGCCGGCAACACCGCGCCGTCCAGGACAGTGTCACGAAGTGCAGACCGGCGCCAGGTGTGGACCGAGGATTCCGTGGCCAGGACCTGGCGGACATGGGCGGTGGCGGCATCCCCGTTGGCGAGGTCCGCCCAACGGCGGCCTGCGGGGCCCTGGCTCCCTGCGCCTATCCCCCGGTACAGGGCCGTGTTAATCAGCTGGGAGGTGGTTTCCTGCCCCGCGATCACCAAAAAATATCCCAGCGAGCACGTTTCGGCCGTGGACAGCCCGGCCTCCTGCAGCACGCCAAAGAGTGATTGGCTGCCCTTGCTGGCCAGCACCTCCGCCCGCAGCCAGGCGTAAAAGTCGGCGGCGCTGCGGGCCAGTTCCAGCTGCCGGTCGGCGTCCGGCCAGCCCCAAAACAGTTCCAGCGAGTCCCGGCTCCACTGCTTGAGCACCTCCAGCGGCGGGTTGTCCTGGCCGGTGAGCCCGGCCATGATGACAGGCGGAACGTGCCGGGCCAGCGAGTCGGCCAGGTCCACTGGGCCGTTGTCCAGCGCTGCGGCGGTGGCGGCCAGCCGCTGCCGGGCCAGTTCCTTGACGCGGGGCCCGACGGCGGCCACCTTGGCCGGCGTAAAGAAGCGGCCCACCAGCGTCCGCACCGCCCGGTGCTGCTCCCCGGATGCCGAGGCGAGCACCGGCGGCAGGGCAAACCGGGCCCGGCTCAGGATCCTCAGGGCGGCCGGGCTCAGGGGCACCACAGAGGTCAGGGCGTTGCTGGGTGCAAAGTCGTCCGTGCGGCGCATGGCCTCCCGGACCACGGCGGGGCTGCCCACCACGTGGTAGCTCATGACAGGGTCCTTTCCCCGAATGGATGGACGGTTGTGGCGCGGGTGAGCGTCCCTTCGACGGCCCGCCGGACCAGCGCCCCCGCACGTGCGATGCCGCCGGGCGACAGCCCGGCGCTCGCAGCCAGCCGCAGGCGGGAGATCCCATCCGGGACACTCGGCGGCCGGAAGCAGCCCACCAGCACACCATGGGAGCGCAGGGTCGCGGCAGCTGCCGCAGCAGCCCCGGCAGAAGCCATGGGGACCGACTGGACAGCGCCGGGCGAGAGCTCAATCATGCACAGCTCCGCCAGCAGCTGTGCATTCCGGTGGAGTGCGGCGGCGAGCTCGGGTTCCGCCAGGACGATGGCGGCCGCCGTTGCCGCGGCCGCGGCGGAAGCAGGGGCCAGGGCAGTGTCGAAGATGAAGGAACGGGCCGTGTTGACCAGGTGCTCCCGCAGCACGGCCGGTCCCAGGACGGCACCGCCCTGTGCGCCCAGCGCCTTTGACAGGGTCACAGTGAGCACCACATGGCGGGCACCCGCCAGCCCGGCGGCATGGACCGCACCCCTGCCGCCGCCGGCAACGCCGATCCCGTGGGCCTCGTCCACCAGGAGCCAGGCGTCGTGGTCGGCGCACGCGGCCGCGAGTGCCGTGAGGCAGGCGGCGTCGCCCAGTACGGAGTACAGGGACTCAACAACCACCACCGCGCGTGGCTGGTTCCTTTCGGCCAGCGCGGTCCGGACGGCGGCCGTGTCGCCGTGGGGCACCGTCACGACGGGTGAACGTGACAACCGGGCCGCGTCCAGCACGGACGCATGCACATGCGCGTCCAGGACCAGCAGCGTGCCGGGGCCCCCAAGGGCCGTCAACACCCCCAGGTTCGCGGTGTAGCCGGAGGAAAACGCCAGGGCTGACTGCGCCCCCGTGAGACGGCACAGCTGTTCCTCCAGGTGCACGTGGACAGGCAGGGTGCCGGTCACAACACGGGAGGCCCGGGCGCCTGCGCCGTGTCGTTCCAGTGCCTGGCAGGCAGCGGCCACCACGCGGGGGTCGCGGGACAGCCCCAGGTAGTCATTGGAGGCGAGGTCGAGCAGCGGCTCCGACGGCACTGCATTTCGGACCAGGCCGCGGCGGACACGGACATCGGCACGGCCCTGCAGCCACTGTTCCATGGCAGGGGCGCGCATCAGCCGTGCACCCGGGCTACAGCCGCGCAAAGCCCGGCACCGATCGCGGCCACATCGCCGGGACTGCTGACATAGGGCGGCATGGTGTAGACAAGGTCTCGGAAGGGTCGGACCCACACGCCGTGTTCGACGGCGGTGCGCGTCACGGCTGCCACGTCCACAGGCCCGTTGAGCTGGATGACGCCGACGCCGCCCAGCACCCTGACGTCGGCCACGGAGGAGAGCCCGGCGGCCGGGGCCAGGGCGGCACGCAGACCGGCCTCGAGCGAAGCCACCTGCTGTTGCCAGCCGCTGGATTCAAGCAGCTGCAGGGAGGCCACGGCCACGGCGCAAGCCAGGGGGTTGCCCATGAACGTGGGCCCGTGAAGCAGGGCGCGAAGCGGGGAAGCGGTGATGGCCAGTGCCACTGCGCGCGTGCACAGCATGGCGGCGAGGGTCAGGTATCCCCCGGTCAGGGCCTTGCCCACGCACATGATGTCAGGGGTGGCACCGGCCCATTCGGCGGCAAACAGCTTGCCGGTGCGGCCAAACCCGGTGGCGATCTCGTCCAGGATGAGCAGCAGCCCGTGCTCGCTGGCCACGCGCCGGGCGGCACGGACGCAGTCGGGGGCATAAATGTGCATGCCCCCCGCGCCCTGAAGCACGGGTTCGACAATGATGGCCGCAAGTTCCTCCCGGTGCCTGTGGACAGTGTCTTCCAGGACAGCAATCCAGGCGTGGACCTCGTGGGGGTCGGAGCGCAGTTCGCCGTCCACCAGGCGCGCCTGCGGCGGGCGGGGCAGGAACAGCTGTTCGGCGACCATGCGGGGAAATTCCGCGTGCATTCCGTCCACGAGGTCGCACACGCTCATGGCTGCAAAGGTGTCGCCGTGGTAGCCGCCGCGCAGCGCCAGGAAGCGGGAGCGCCGCGGCCGGCCGGTGGCCCGCTGGTACTGCACGGCCAGCTTGAGCGCGACTTCGACGGACACGGAGCCCGAGTCGGCCAGGAAGACATGCGCCAGGCCGTCAGGGGCCAGGTCAACGAGCCGCTCGGCCAGTTCGACGGCGGGCTGATGGGTCAGCCCGCCAAACATGACATGGGAAAACTGGCCGGCCTGGCGGGACAGGGCCGCGTCCAGTTCAGGGTGCCGGTAGCCGTGGACAGCGGACCACCAGGAGCTCATGGCGTCCACCACCTCGAAGTTGCTGCCATCCGCGGCCTGCAAGTGGAGCCTGGTTCCGGACGCCGAGGTGACCGCATAGGGTGCCGGCCCGTCGAGAGGGGCATACGGGTGCCAGAGGAGCCCGCGGTCCCGCTCCACGAGGGAAGGGGTCCGGACCTTAGGCATTCGGCGCCACCGTGGTGCCGGCGCCGCGCCGGCGGATGGCCGGGAGGGCACCCGGGGCAACCGGCGCGCCCGGGGAGGCACCGGCGTCGTGCATGGACGGGCCGCCGGCCAGTGGTGGGGCCCCCTGGCCGAGGACGGTGAAGCCGGCGTCGGCAATCATGTCCAGGTCGGCCTGGCCGGGCTGGCCCTCGCTGGTGAGGTAGTCGCCGAGGAACAGCGAGTTGGCGATGTTCAGGGCCAGCGGCTGGAGGGACCGCAGGTGCATTTCACGGCCGCCCGCCATGCGGATTTCCGCTGCGGGGCAGGCGAAACGCACCAGGGCCAGGATGCGCACGCATTGGGCGGGGGTGAGCAGCCAGGTGCCTTCCAGGGGGGTGCCGTCGAAGGGCATGAGGAAGTTGACGGGGATGGAGTCGCTGGCCAGCTCTCGGAGTGCGAAGACGGCATCGACGAGGTCTTCGTTGCTCTCGCCCATGCCGACGATCAGGCCCGAGCACGGGGAAAGCCCGGCGCTTTTGGCATGTTCCACGGTGCGGACCCGGTCGGAGAATTCGTGGGTGGAGCAGATGTCCTGGTACCTGGCTTCGCTGGTGTTCAGGTTGTGGTTGTAGGCGTCCACCCCGGAGGCCTTGAGGCGCTCGGCCTGGCCGTCCTTGAGAATGCCCAGGCAGGCGCAGACTTCAACGTCCGGGTGCTGGTCCTTCAGGCCATCCACCATGCCGGCCACGCGGTCCACGTCGCGGTCGGTGGGGCCCTTGCCGCTGGCCACCAGGCACACGCGGGAAGCGCCGGCGGCGATGCCGCTGGCGGCCTGGGCCAGGGCTTCTTCCGGCTTGAGCCAGGTGTACTTGAGGCTCTGCGCTGCCGAGCCGAGCCGCTGCGAACAGTAGGTGCAGTCCTCGGGGCACAGGCCGGACTTGAGGTTGACGAGGTAGTTGACCTTGACGCTATTGTCAAAGTAGGCGCGCCTCAAACGGGAGGCGGCGGCCACCACGTCCAGCAGCTGGGCGTCGGTGGATTCCAGGACGGCGAGTGCGTCCTGGCTGGTCAGGGTGGCGCCGGACAGCTGGCGGTCGGCGAGGTCTTGGAAGTAATTGAACACTGTTCAAGTATCAAAATTGGCGGGCCTGTTGTCAAATGTGGCCGTCATGCAGGCGCTATCAGCATGCGCAGTTGCCGGGGCACCCCACAGGGCTTCGGGCAGGCCTGGCATAAGGCAAAATGGAAGCTGTGCCAACCGGCACCGAGACTCTGGAGGGTCCCCCTATGCCGCTGACGCGTGAGCAGGTCATTGACACCGCCTATGGAATTCTGCGCGACTTTGGCCTGGCTGACTTGTCCATGCGCCGGCTGGCGCGCGACCTCGGCGTGCAGCCGGGGGCCCTGTACTGGCATGTGAAAAACAAGCAGGAACTGCTCGGCGTCCTGTCCGTGATGATCCTTGCGCCGACCGGCGTTGAGGAAGTGGACGGCACGGTTTCCAGGAACAGTGGCGGAAGCGGGAGCACTGGTCCCATCGGGGGCGGCAGAGGTCTCCCCAGGGGCGGCGGGGCTGCCTCCATTGAAGGCATCCGGCAGGCTGCCAAGGACATTCGGAACGCGCTGCTGGCTGTGCGTGACGGCGCCGAAGTGGTTGCGTTGACGCATGCCCTGGATCCTGGCGTGCTCGCAGCCCTCGACAGCCTGGCGGGCAGCTTTGTTGGCGCTGGTCTGCCCGAGGCCCAAGCCAAATGGGCGGGCACGGCCCTGGTTCATTACATTTTGGGCACCGTTACCGACGAACAGACCCGTGCCGGCCTGATCGCCGCCGGCGTGCTGGCTGGAACCGTGGACACTTCCGCTGATGCCGCGGCCTTCGCCTTCGGCCTGGACCTGCTGCTGGAGGGCTGCCGCACCGTAAGCGGTCAGGCGGGCTAGCCTGGGCAGGCTATTTTTCGATGGGGAGGCTGGCGGCGTGGGTGGTACAGCGCCAGCATAAATGGTCACGGTTCCGGCAGCACCCGATTGCCGCCGGACGGTGCGGGACGCCGCTACGCCAGGTGCTTGCGAACCATGTCGGAGACAGCCTTGCCGTCAAAGCGCCCGGCAATCCTGGCCGTGATCGGCTTCATTGCCTGCCCCATCTGGCGCATGGTCAGGGGCCCGTCGGCGGCTTCCAGGCCGGCGATGACCTCCTCCACAATTGCCTGGGCCTCGTCCTCGGACAGCGGCTGCGGCAGGTACGCCTCAATGACCTCAGCCTCGGCAAGTTCGGCAGCAGCCCGGTCCGACTCCCCCGCTTCGTCGTAAATGTGGGCCGTCTCCCGGCGCTTGGCCGCCTCCTTCTGCAGGAGCGAGGTCAGTTGCAGCTCGTCCAGCTCGACCGGTGCCTTGCCCGCCTTCTCCTTTGTCTCAATTTCACCCAGCACGTTGCGGACGGTGGCCAGCGCCACCTTGTTTCCGGATTTCATGTGGGTGACGACGTCGGACTTCAGCTGTTGTTTCAGCGCAGACATTGGCTTCCTTCGATTGCAGGCGTGGGTGGACGTGCCACCGCTCCTCCAATTATCCCCCGCGCCTGCCCCAGCCACATCCCAGCCACTGCCTGGCAGTGGCCGGGCATGTACGAGTCTGCCAATGCAGGTACTGCGAGTGCCTCCCCGAGCCGCGCCGGCCAGCGTACGCTCGGTCGGATGGACCACAAGGCCGAGATCAGGGAGTTCCTCGCCAGCCGCCGGGCCCGGATCACCCCTGAACAGGCCGGGCTCCCCGCGTATTGCGGCCACCACAGGGTCAAGGGGCTGCGCCGGGAGGAGGTCTGCCTGTTGGCCGGCGTCAGCATCGACTACTACGTGCGCATGGAACACGGCAACCTGGCGGGGGTTTCCGACGTCGTGCTGGAATCCGTGGCACGCGCCCTGGCCCTGGACGACGCCGAACTCGACCACCTGTTCGACCTCGCCCGGAAGTCGGTTTCAGCCCAACCCGTACGACGGCGGCCATCACCCAGACGGGTTCGTCCCAGCCTGGTGCAGGTGCTGGAGACAATTCCCGACGCGCCAGCTTGGATCCGCAATGCCCGCCATGACATGCTCGCGGCGAACCCCATAGCGAGGGCCCTGTACGCGCCCATGCTGGCCGATCCCCGCCAGCCGCCCAACACGGCCAGGTTCGTCTACCTGGATCCGGTGTCCAAGGACTTTTTCACTGATTGGGACCGGGCAGCCGACGACATTGCAGCCATGCTCCGGCTCGAGGCAGGCAAAAACCCGCGGGACGCCGCATTGACGGAGCTGATTGGCGAACCGTCCACCCGCAGCGACGTGTTCCGCCAGCGCTGGGCCGCCCACAACGTCCGCTTCCACCGGACCGGCTTCAAGCAACTTCACCATCCCGTAGTGGGCAGCCTTGAGCTGAACTTTAAGGCCATGGAGTTCCCTTCCGACCCCGGCTTGACCATGCTGGTACACACCGCGGCGGCCGGAACCCCCACGGCAGATGCCCTGAAGCTGCTGGCGAGCTGGGTCAGCACGCAGGCACAGTCCGCGCCCTCAACGGCGCAAGGCTAGGGCTCGCTGTACCTGTCATTGCCGTCTGGTGCGTTGCCTGCGTGTGGGGCCGGGGAGGGGTGGGGCTGTTGAGACGTAGCTGTGGCCGGTGGGTGTGGTGACGGTGGTTTGGCTGGTTTGGCTGGTTTGGCTGGTTTGGCTGGTTTGGCTGGTTTCGCCGGTGGTGCTGGTTTCGCCGGTGGTGTTGGTTTGGTTGGTGGTTGTGGTCCAGCCGGGTGCTTCCTTGGCCTGGTTGCAGGCGGTGCAGAGTCCCTGGCCGTTGGCGATGCTGGTTTCCCCGCCGGCGGCCCAGGATTTGATGTGGTCGTACTCGCGGATGGGTGCGTCGCAGTAGGGTGTGGCGCAGGTCTGGTCGCGCAGGCGCAGGAACTCCTTCATGCCCTCGGGGAACAGGCGTCCCTTGGAGTCCATGGCGAGCAGGGCGTTGCTTTCCGGATGGGTGAACAGCCGTTTCAGCCACACCCTGGGCGAAAAGGCGGGTCCGGCGCCCGGGGGCTGTCCTGGCGCCTGCCCGCCGGGCCGCCCGCCGGGCGGGGCCGCGGGTGGTCCAGCGGGTGGGCCGCCGGGCTGTCCGACGGGTGGGGTTGCGGGTGGGGTGCCGTCTGGGGTGCCGTAGACGAGGGCGCGGGCCGCGGGGGCCGGGATGGGTTCGTGGCCGACGAGGAGGGCGGGGTCGCTGGTGCCGTCAAAGAGGGCGCGGTCGGTCATGACCAGTTCCAGGGCGACGTCGGGCTCGGAGACTGTGGTGCACAGCCGGTTTCCGGGCATCCCGGTGCCGGCGCCGTAGGAGGGCCCGGGCACCCCGGCTGCCGCCCCGCCACCGCCAGTGCCGCCGGCCCCGCCGGCCCCGGCGGTGCCTGTGGTGCCTGCTGTGCCGGCTGTGCTGCCTGGTTCTGGGGTGTTGTCGGTGTCTGGGGTGTCGGTGGTGCAGGGGTCGTGGCGGGTGAGGCGGTGCAGGAGGGTGTCGGCCATGAGTTGGCCGGTGCCGCGTTCGTCGCCGGCGGCCTTGGCCGCGTCGGCGATCCTGGTC
>Ga0134128_10006755_pt1 | contig 13888 bp, 6 predicted proteins | sample KB31754_FD_96462 | JGI IMG/M metagenome (GOLD analysis project Ga0134128, IMG submission 96462) | Terrestrial soil microbial communities with excess Nitrogen fertilizer from Kellogg Biological Station, Michigan, USA - KB3-175-4 | ecosystem: Environmental > Terrestrial > Soil > Unclassified ... | reverse complement strand
CCGGGCTGGCCGGCGTCGATGGTGATGTTTGCCGTGGCCTGAGCGTGTGCGGCGATGGCGAGGAACATTGAACCAAACAAACTGAAAAATCTGACGAGTAGATTTGCGCTTTTGGGATACATCAATCGAAAAACTCCCTGCCCCGTTTTTAAACAGGAATTGCGTGTGCTGTTGGCGAAAAAAATCGAATAAAAAAATCCGGGCGGCGGCACCTGCCACCGCCCGGATAACCATTGCCCCCAACCGAATTATGGATGGCGCAGGCGGAAGAACACCCGCGGCAGCGCCGGATTAATCGGGATGTTCGTGCTCGTGATCGCGGCAGTGCCCGAGAGATCCTGCCAGGGCAATCCCGAGTTCAACGCATTGGTCTGCTCCTGCAGGATCCAGCCGAGATGATCGGACGGCCACGACACATTCAGGTTGCTGCCGCTCGCGCTAAACGTGAGGTTGGTCGGATTGCTGGCGGTCGTCACCTGGGTCACCAGCAAGCTGCCGGGGCCGGAGATGAGCGAGGGCGAATTGGCGCTGTTGTAAACGCCGTTCGTCTGAGCGATGCCACCGATGACGAGGCCCGTGATATTGTTCGTGCCCGCGTAATCCAATTCCAGCAATGCGCCGTTGTTCACAAACAATGTCGAGGTTGGCGGAATCACTGGGTTGACGAGGTCGAGCGTGCCGGCATTGACCACGGTGTTGCCGGTGTAGGTGTTGGCGCCGTTCAGAGCAACCAATCCCGCGGAATTGCCGTTGATGATCAGGTCACCGCTGGTGTTCGCCGTGGGGGCCGCGCCGGTGATGGTTGCCTGGGTCGTTGCGCCGCCGCCGCTGAGTGTGAAGATCGGCGTGGCGGTGTAATTCACACCCGGGCACGTGATGATGACGTTCGTGACCGAGCCCGTCGCCGGGTTGATTTGCGCGATGGCCGTCGCACCGGTGCCGGTAGTGTCACCGACGCCAGGCGTGATCGCGATGACCGGAGGCGCAATGTAGCCCGCGCCGCCGGTGAAGGAAGCGATGCCATGCACGCCGTTGCCGGTGGGAGCGAGCAGCGGCTGATTGATTTGGAAGGCGAAGCCGTTGTTATCAATGACCGCTCCGCCGCCATAGACGTAGGCCGCCGTCACATGCATGAAGTTAGTCGTGTTAGCCATGGACTGGAGCGTGCCGCCGTTAAAATTCACCAAGCCGGCGGTCGCACCGAAGTTACCTTGGACGACGGTGACGCCGAGAAGGCCACCATTCAGGTTCAGAGTGGCAGGATAACCGGTATTGCCCATGCCGAGGCCCTGGGAGGCGCTGGTCACACTTCCACCCATGATGTTAACGGTCACCGTCAGCCCCGGAGACCAGGGACCGACCATGCCGCCGCCAAGGAAGCTAAGTGAACCGCTGTAAACGTTGAGGATACCCGTTGAAGGCGCAATTGTGCCGCCACCCTGGCGGCCCAAAACGAACCAGCCGGTATCGGTGACTGTTCCACCGTTGATATCCATGATGCCGTTGCCGCCGGGGGCGTTGAAGTTAGCGCCGCCGCCGTTGTTGGCTTCGCCGCCGACGCAGATGCCGTTCACGGTGAAGGTTCCACCGTTGGCCGCGTAATAACCGTAGCCGCCGGAGAAATTGCCGACCGACAGGTTATCGAAACCACTGCCGCCTGAGGCGTCGACGGTGCCGCCGGTTTGATACAGCGCGCCCACGCCGTTCGTGACGTTGCCCAGGAGGATGTACCACGTCGACAGTGCCGAGGTGCCCCCGATATTCACAATGGAGTTTCCGGGGGCGCTGCCGGCGAACAGGCTCGAACCATTGGCTGTGATACCCGCGGAGCCGGTCAGATTCAGAGTGCCGTTGTTGACCACGGTCGGGCCGGTGTAAGTGTTGGCGCCAGCGAGCGTCAACGTATGATTGCCGGTTTTGGTGATACCGTTCGGGCTGGTGCCATCGGCAATGGCGCTGCTGACGACGATGTCGTTCGAAGCGGTCGCGAACGTGGAAGTCGCATTGAGCGCGAGCGGTGCGCTGATGGTTTGCACATTCGCCGAGTTGTTCACCACGCCTGCGCCATTGGTCAACGTCAGGGGACTGGCCGTGGAACTGATGTTGAACGCGCCCGCATTGGTGAATAGAACGCCGGTGACGACGTAATTGTTGTCCACGTTCGGTGTCAATCTCGTGGAGCCCGAGAATTGCAGGCTGTCACCAATTAAAGCGGGCGACAGTTGGCTGACCCAGTTCAGGCTGGTGCTGAGGTTGTCGTCCGTCCCGCCGCCGTTCCAGACGTCATTACCGGCAACAATCGACACGGGAACGTTGACAAACGTGGTCAGCTCCGCGCTGTCTGTAACTGTGGCGACCAGCGTGAAATTGCCCGGCGCAAAATCGGGGGCGACCAGCACGCTGTTCGTCCAGACGTTGCCGCTTGAGTTGACAAGATTCAACGTCGCGGACCCGCCGATCGCGCTGGCATCAACCACAACGCTGTTGACCATTCCCGCCGTCCCGTTCGCAGCCGTGACTATAAGCATGACGTTTTGATTGCGCAGCGCGGGCGAGGGTGAGGAGGAACCGACGCCGGTCGGACCGGCCACAGCCGAATAATGCAAATAAACTGCTTGGTTGCTTGTCTGGATCGAATAATGAGCCGCATTTAGGGGAGCAATGTCCCAAGTCGGCGTCGTCGCAAACGTGCCGGTGATGCCGCTGGGTGCACTGATCAGCAGGTAATCGCCGGTGGTATCCAGATTGGCCGAGGTGCTCGGCGATTTGATGTGAACGATGTTATTGTTTGCGCTCACCGCTCCGCTGATGATCACCCGATCGTTCGGGCCGGTCAGGGAAGTTCCCACATCGAACAATGCGGTTGCGCCGGCCGCCAGCGAGAGGCTTCCGGTGATGGTGTTGGTGCCGTAGGCGCCATCCGTACCGGCTGAAATGCCGCCGGCATTGGCGGAACTGAACGAACCATTAAATGTGCCGCTGCCCCACAGCACCTGGCCCGCAGGCATGGTTATTGTGCCGAGAGCGGAGACATCAAGCGTCCGGCCGGGAGCCAATACGATGTTCGAAGAACTCAGCCAACCGCCCGTCAATGCGATCGAACCGCCGTTCAAAATGGTATCGCCGGTATAGATATTCGCGCCCGCGAGCGTGAGCGTGCCGTTGCCGATCTTCGTCAAACCACCCGTGCCACTCATCACGCCCGAGTAGGTTGTGCTGGCATTGTTGTTGCCGACCGTAAGCTGAACGCCGTTGCCGAGGGAGGAGCCGGTGCGCACGGTCTTGGTATCTTGCAGCGCGAAGCTGCCACTGCCGGTGAGTCCGCCGATGGTGGCATAGCCGAGGCCATCCGCGCTGCTGCCGGAGCCGAAGAGCAATGTGGAGGAACCGAAGCGGCCATTGCCGGCGCCATTGTCGCCACTGAGATTGATGGTCGCGTTTGCAAGCGCATTTGTTCCAATCAAATAAATGTAACTGCCGCCCTGGCTGGGGAAGGGGTTTACCGTGACGGTGCCCGAATAGGTGTTTTGGGAGGCAGGGGCCATGCTGGTGAAATACACCACCGAGCTGTCCCAGGGATTCACGATTTCCAAGCCACTGTCCTGGCAAACCAGAGGACCGCTGCCAGTGAGCAGACCGTCGACGAACAAACCTTTAGCGAAGCCGTTATTCAAGGCGTCACCTTTGTTGTCATACGTTGCGCCCAGCGCCACGCCGCCAGCCCCGACATTCAAGTTTCCCTGGATGTGATGGAAACCGTCGCGCGCATAGACGAGGGCGTTATCCGCGAAAATGTTGTTCGCATAATCGTATTCGCCAAAGGCATTGCCGGGGTTGGATCCGAATTGAAGTTGCGCGCCGTTGTGCACCGTAATCGGGCCGCTGCCGAACGGAGTGATGAGGCCGAGCGGGGCATTGCCGTTGCCGAATTCCGCGCCGGAAGTGGCCGCGAGGATGCCGCCATTGACAATTGTGCCGCCGGTATAAGTGTTCATGTTGCCGATCTTGGCTTCGTCGACCCCGTCTTTGACGAGGATCAACGGAGTTGCGCCATTGTCCTTGATGATCGGCCAGATCGTCCAATTGAGGCCGCTGGTAGGATTGGGGGCGTGAATGAACAATTCACCCGTGGGATTGCCCGTGGTCAGAAATGAGTTGGTGCCAGCCAGCAGCCAACGACTGGGACCGCGCAGGATAAGACCGCCGCTGTTCAAGGTCAGAGTCGTGGTATTCGTGCCGTTGTTCAAATTCACATCGCCCAACATCACCAGGGAGTTCAGGGCGGTCGAGTTGGTGATAGCGGAGATGAAATTGCCGGCGCCAGTCGGATCGCCCGAGAACCAGTTCTGGGTCGCCGCCCCGGTCAGGTCCGGGCTGCTGTTGGCGGTCGAGGAGACAATCGTGTAGCCAGTGTAAGGCACAATGTTGCCGCTGCCATCATCGGCCGCCCAATCGCCGGCCCCGCTGTTCGCCGCGCCCACCGTGGCCCAGGCTCCAATGATCCCGGTCGCGTCATTGACCAACGCAGTGTCCTTGACTCCGCTCGATGAGAAATCAACCGTCGCGCCCGGCGCACGCGTGATGGCGCCATTGATTAACAACGTTGAACCGGAACCCGAGAGCCAGGATTGCTGCGCGCTCGGCAATGAGAGCGCGGTTCCAATAGTCGTGGTGCCGCTGCCAACCTGCGTGACATCCATACCGCCGCCCAGCGTCAATGTGCCCGAACCGGACAAGGTGTAACCGGGCGCTTGAAACAGCAAATTCGACGCGCTCAAGCTGGAATTGAGTGTCACCGTTCCCGCCGTCCCGCCGAACACGGCACCGTTGGTGCCAAGCGTGGAATTGTCGAGCCATTTCACATCGGTTGAGCCGTCGAACCAGTTGGCGGTGCCATTGAGATTCCAGGTGCCGGCGCCGCCGCCGCCGCTGTTCGCCAGCGGGTCCCACGTCAGCACGTCGGCGCGAGAGAGACTCGTGCCGGCTGCGACGAGCAGCGACAAAGAGAGTATTTTTCCAAAGACAGGTGTTTTCATAATTGAACGGTTTGGGATTGGTGACCGATTCGGAACTGCGTTACCGGGGTTTGACTGGTTGCGTGTGGGGCTTCAATCGACACGTCGAGACGCAATGGGTTTGGGGCTGCGACATAAACTTACTCTCGACCGTAAGGGAAGCTAGGGAAACCTCCTATCCTCCAATTGAGGGGGAGGACATTTTGGAAATGATGGCTGCAGACGTGAAAGACGAACGCCGAGACGCAGAGGACGCAGAGTTTCGCACAGAGAAAATCTGGCTACAATCAGACCGGCGCGAATCAGAGAAACCGAATGATTGCCAAAATAGATTTCCAATTACGAATTGAGCGGGGTGGATTTGCGATGCGTGTGAAGGTAATGCCTCCTTCCCCCTCACCCGGCCCTTTCCCTCGGGGAGAGAATTCTCCGAAACCATTCGCGCATTGAACCCATGAACTTTCCTGGGAGCACCGCCGTCTCGGCGGCGAGTATCTTGCTTTTGAGAGTGACTCGCCGGCGGGACGCCGGCGCTCCCAGGTCATGGAAAGGGTGCAATTGTGTCGCGTTTTCAAACGTTTAAACATTTTGCACTCAATCCAGCAGAAGCAGTTCGCACTTCTGTTCGGAAAGCTATTCTTTTAGATGCTAGCGGTGGATTTACTCGGCCCTTGTGCGCGATCGCTGCGCCTCTGCGTTCATATGAACCTGCAGAGGAGTCCTATTCGCCCGGCGGTTTTTCCGCGGAGCCGGAGGAATTCAGGAACCGCGCGACCGCTTCCGTGCGCGAGTGCACGTGCAGCTTTTCGTAAATATTGCGCAGGTGATCCCGCACGGTTTCGTAGCTGACGGACATTTTGACGGCAATTTCCTTGTTGGCGAAGCCCTTCGACAAGTATCCCAAAACCTCCTCCTCGCGCGGGGTGAGCCGCGCTTTTTCATCGCGCCGGGCCGCGCGCTCACGAAAGGACGCCACCACGCGCCGGGCGATTTCACTCGTCATCGGCGCGCCGCCTTCGAGCACTTCCTGGATGGCGGTTTGCAACTGGTCGGGCCGGGAGCGCTTGAGCAAATAACCGTCCGCGCCGGCTTCCAGCGCGCGAAAAACCGTCTGGGTATCGGCGGAGACCGTCAGGATGAGGATGGGCGTTTTGGGCAGGAGTTCCTTGAGGCGCAGCGTGCATTCGATGCCGGTCATGCCGGGCATTTGGATGTCCATGACGATGACATCCGGCGCTTCCGCCGGCAACACGCGCAGCGCTTCGCGGCCGGAGGCGCAGGTGCACACGCAACGAAAACCCGGCAGGCCATTGATCAATTGTTGCCAGCTTTCGCGCATTTCGGCGACGTCTTCCACGAGCGCGAGGCGCACGAGTTTTCCGCCGGGATTGGAAGTGGAATGTGATTTCATTCGGCAAATTCGCTGGGCCGCCGGCGTCGGAACAATTTCCCCAACAGCGCCGCCAAGGGATTCTTGGGCAGCGTCTGCGGGCGCAACGGCAGGCTGAACACCACGCGGCACCCGTGCGTGGGCGTCGACGTCACACGGCACACGCCGCCGACGTCCGACAATCGCTCGCTCATGTTGCGCAACCCATTCCGGGCGCTGCGCGCGGCGGGCGGGCAAAAACGCGTGCCATTGTCTTCGAGCGTGACGACCAGTTTTTCATCCGCGACCCGGATTTGTAAAAACAATTCGGAGGCGCCGGAATGGCGGGCGGCGTTGCGCACGGCTTCCTTGACCGCGAGCAGCAGATTCCGCCGCGCCGGCAAATCCATCGGCGTGGGGGGCAAATCATCCGGCACATCCAGACGGCAGCGAGTCGGCGTCGAGGCGAGAAATTCCTGCGCGTGTTCGCAGATGAACGCCGCGAAGTCCACCACCGTGTCGCGGCGCGAGTTCACCGTCCACACCAGTTCATCCATGGTGCCGAGCAAGCGGCGGGATTTTCCGCAGAGCGAATCCAATTGCGCGCGCGTGTTGGCGCCCGGCGGCGTTTCGCGGAGGACGAGTTCGCCGAGCAGTGTTAATTGCGTCAGGCCGGCGCCGAGATCGTCGTGGATATCGCGCGCGATGCGGTCACGTTCGCGTTCCAGGAGTTTGTGGGAGCGCGTTTGCACGGCGAGTTTCAAGCCCTGGCGGATGCTGAAAATGACGGCGAGCGCGATGACGGTCAGCAACGAAACCAAAAACCAGCCGCGCTGCCAGAAATAGATCGGCTGCGGCAACACCGGCGGCGACGCCAGCACGCGCCGGGGCCGGACCCAATCGAACTTGCCCGCGAAGCCCACAATCCGGGCGTGTTTCCAGCCGATTCTCGGTTCATCGCGCGTGGTCCAGTTTTTTTCTTCGGTTGGCACCACGAACCACGAGCGGTCCGAAAGAATTTGAATGCTCTGCCCGTTCAACATTTGAATATTCATCCCGAGAATCACGCCCGCCGCGAGCGCGTCATTAAAACCTTCTACCGCGAGCACGTGGCGGCCGGGAGTGATCAATTGCGTGACGTTGTATTCGGTCAGGTCGTTGAAATCGCCGCCGCGCCCGATTTCCAGGCCGTCGAGAAAGAGGCGATAACCATTGTCCGCCGTGATGTGCAGCATGGCGAGCGAGACCAATGCGCCGGACGGCACATCGAACCCCCGCCATAAACGACAGGTTTGCTTGTCCTGCATGGTGTCAGTCCAGATCCAATTTCCGATGCCGAGGTCGGCCGTTTCGGGCGCCGGGCCGATTTCCGCGCGGCCCGCCTGCCACATGGCGAGGAGGATTTGTTGCGGCACCTCGATGACGGTGCCGGGATGGCTGTTTGACGGCATGTTAAGCCGGTCGGAAACATCCTGCCAGGTGTTCAAATCCTTGGTTCGCAAAGCGCCCCAGGTGTTATTAGCGTAAAAATGAAAGATGGAAAGCAAACTGCCTTCCGTGCGAAAAATCGCGGGACCTTCCACCCACTGCGGCGAGAACGACTCGTGCGCCTTCGTGAAGGGGCCTTGGAGAGCGTCGCCCTCGGCAATGCGGAGATTCTTTTTCGTGGGAATGCTCGTTTCGTCTTTGACCAAAAGATGCCATTTGCCGTCGCTCTCGAAAATGGTCGGATCAATCACTGAAAAACCCGGGTCGTAAAATAATTTGGTGGGCGTGAAGGTTTTGAAATCCCTGGTGGTCGTGGAATAAAGGCGCTGGTTGGCCAGTTGATCGGATTGGGTGAGGGTTTCCACAAACCGATTCGTCACAGCGCTGGCCCAGATAAGGAAATATTCGTTGCGATGGTCATCCCAATAGATTTCCGGCGCCCAGCAATTTGCCGTGTTCGTTTCAGCCTCCATCACCGGGAGCGTTTTGCCTTCGGACCAGTGGATCAAATCTTTCGACTCGCCGTATCCGATGGCTTGGCCGCCCCACGCACACGTCCAAACCACGCGAAAAATTCCATCGGGCCCTTGCAGGATGCAGGGATCACGGAACAGTTTGGTCCCGCCCATCGGCGGCGAATAGATGCTCAAGCCGTTGTTGAGCGGATCCCATTGGTAGCCGTCCTTGCTCCAGGCAAGATGCAAGCCTTCGTGGTCGCGATCGGTGAAATAACTAAAAATAAAAACCTTGGGCGGCAGCAACTCGGTCGGCGGCGCTTCCAGCTTCAAATTTTCTGCGAGAGTAATTTGAAAACCCTTGATGCGCCCCGGCGCCTTTTCATCGCCTTGACGCGGCAGGTAGCGAAAGCCGGTCAAGGTCACCGAGTGGCCCAGGTCAATGATGAGGCGGTGCGGGTAGGCGGTCGGCAGTTCGCTCCATTGCGTGTGCCAGAAGGTCGAGGCCTTGCCATCGATGGCATTGGTTGCGGCGCCGTCCTCCCGGTCGTGCTCTTCGCTGTCGGCGAAGGCGATTTTCCAATCCGCGTGATCCAATAATTTTCCGGTGACATCGAGCAATTCCAATTCGGCGATGGCGGCGAATGGTTTATCGTCGAGAGAAGACAACGCATCGAAGCAGAAGTAGCGTCCCTTGGCCGGAGTTTGGAAAGAGATGACCTGCCAATTGGTGCCGGCCTCAAATTCGCCGGAGGCGGCCACCTTTTTCGGCTCCAGGACCAGGCGCTGCACGGGAGCCGGGTTGGTTTGCGCGGGCGCCAAATAGGCTGCCAAAGCAAAAGCAACAAAAACCAGCAACGCCCGCTGCCAGCGAGAGCCGCCAGCCAATTGTCCGAACACACAGCGCGCCATGGTCCCTGCTGGAATACAACCTACCCTGCCCTCTTTGCAAGCTTTCAGGTGAAAAGCAATTAGTGGCAGGGGCGTCTCGCCCGTGCGAACCGAACGAAACGCACGGGCAAGATGCCCGTGCCACTATAGTCAGGCTTCGAGCACCTTCGTAATCTTCGCCGCCCAGCGGGATTCACTGCGGCCGGCGGTGGCGAGAAATTTTTGCTTTTTCGCCAGAGACACGCGGAGATTTTGAAGAATTTCCGGATCCAATGGAATCACGTCGCCCGCTTTCATGTTGGCCAATTCGCGGGTGGTGATTTTCAACGTCGGCAGATCGGCGGTCACCTTGATGTTCACGTCATCGAGGATGCGATTCCATTTTGGCGCGGCCGGCGCGGATCTCGCCGTGGGCGGTTGCCCGGAATCGGCGTCGAGTTTTTGAATCAACGGCTCCAAACCCAAATGCGGAAAACCGAAATTGATTTGCTTCGTGATTTCGCCCATCTGCATTTCAATGCCAAGAATAAGCATCATGGTGTCTGGCAAAATGCTCTGCACAAACGCGACATTGCTCTCGTGCCCGATCAAAGCCGCTCGCAGCTCGATCATATCGCTCCAGGAAGCGCACCATTCGTGGAAACTTATTTCGACCACGCGAGAAAGAATGCGCGATTCAATTTCTGTCAGCGCGCGATTTTCATCCAAGCACACCCCTGCTCCACCCAGTTCACGATCCACGATGGACAAAGCCAGTTGCGGAGGAATTTCCAAAAGGCACATGCCCTTGAGCGGCTCCAATTTCAGCAGGCTCAGGTAAGTCGGATTGGAAATGTTCTTAGAGAGTTTTCCAAACGGCAGCGATTCCAAGCGGGTAATTTTGAGGCCGACTTCCAGGCGCAGATGACCGGAGAGCCGCGCGGCCAATGCGCGAATGAATTCCTCCTGGCGTTCGCGAAGCTTTCGCAATTCCGTCGCGGAAAATGAGGACAGTCGCCGAAACACGAGCGACGGCTTTTTTTCTCCGATCAACTCGGAGCTGCCTGGCGAAGCGCTCTCGCCGATCGATGTCGTCAGACCTTCAGGCTCGGCGGCCATTTGCTGATCGGGATTGGGGATGTTTGGATCGGTAGACATGTTTTATCAGGCGGCCGCGGCCGTTTCTTCGATCTCGATTTCGCCCTCCGATTCAAGCTGCCGGACGGCGGCGATGACCTGCGATTGCGCGGCTTCGATTTCCTTGGCCTTGACGGCGCCGAGAAAACTGATTTCTTCCCGCACCGATTCCGCGGCGCGTTTGGAAAGACATGAAAGCAGCTTCTGGGAAACTTTTTCGCTGGCGCCTTTCAACGCAACGGTCAATGTGCGACTTTCGACGACTTGCAGAATCTTCTGTAGAATTTTGGAATCCAATCGCCCGAGGTCCTCGAAGGTGAACATCTTTTGCAGCACCAACTGGCTCAATTCCGGATTGCGCTCTTTCAACGATTCCAGAATCGATTTGCTCAACGGCTTGGGCATGGCGTTCAACACTTGAGCGGCCGCTTTGGCGCCGCCGGTTTGGTTCAAGGCGCGCACGCGGTTGTTCGCGAATTTGCGATGCAACACTTCCACGACGTTTTCCACCACCTCGATTGACGTCGGAGCCATGGAAGCCAATCGTTCAATCACAGCGTTGCGTTGATTATCCGCCATGAGGGCCAAAAGCTGGGAGCATTTTTCCGGCGGCAAATAGCTGGCGACCATCGCGATGGTTTGCGGCCGTTCGTAGCGAAGCTGATTGAAAATATGGCGCGCGTCCATTTCCAACATCCGCTGCATGGCGGACGCCGGTGGGCGGCTCGGCTGAACCCGTCCCATGATGTCCGACGCGCGAAAGCTGCCCACGGATTTTTCCAACAGATGCTGCACGCTATCCGCCTTGATCGAAACGGCGCTGACGGCATCCACCGCCACGCCGGAAAATTCGCCGAGGATGTAGGCCTGCAATTCGCGGCTGATGGTGCGGAACTTGGTCATTTCCGAGCTGACCGCCTCCAAATCGCGGGGGTCGAGTTGCTTCAGGATGTGGGTGGCATTTTCGGGGTCCAAAATCAGGCACAAACCCGCCAGCTTCTGCGTGTTGGTAAACTGCGAAAAATCCTGGGGCAGGCTGGATTCTGAATGACTCGATTCCATGTTCAAATTCAATTTCGGGTGTCTTGCGACAACTTTTGAAGCTAGAGAAGCAACCTGAGTGCCATGAAACGAGACGCGGAATTGTCAACGAAAACATGCTTTTGACGGCATTTATGGGCAAAGATTACCCGGGATGGGCAACAAAGTCCCTTTCCGGCTCATGGGGAGTTTCTACCTCCAACATTGGGACCATGAACATCGAAGGATTTAAGAAATATGGAGACAGGCAAGATGCCTGTCCGGCTCAGGGAAAGTTGCTCGCAACGTTTAGAGATTGCATCAAAATGCCAATTTGCCTGCGGCTGGCAGGGCGCGTCACTCCGTGCGCGCCGTTTGGTTGCAGCCAAAAGGCGGCGCGCACCGGAGTGACGCGCACTGCCACCTTACGCAATTGTTATACGCTCTTGAGCGGAACATACCCGTTTGGCTTCATCCGTTTGTTTGCAACAAGTCCACTTTTTGTCGCGCTCGCTGGACCACTTTAGATAGGCGTCGCCAATTATTTTCTCACTTTCAGCAAAGAAAAAATACCTTACCACAGCCTGCGTACGATCGCGGACGCAAAGTTTTGCGTAAATGTTTTCCAAATGCGTTCGAACAGTGAGGCGGGTGATATAAAGGCACTCGCCAATTTCTGCGTTGGTAAAACCTTGGGCGACCAAAACCAGGATTTCTCTCTCCCTCTCTGATATTGATCTTTGGGCAGCGCTTACGGCGTCCTTAACTTCTCCAGTCAATTCCATGGTATCAATCCGCTGCATTCAGCTTTGGATATGATTTCGAAATTCTCAGCAACTCGCCATATTCCAAATGTCATATTTTTGCGCTGTGCAATGTTCATTGCCGAACGGCTCGGCGCCATTTGACCGAATCGATTTGAGGGATTACGCACGGCGTTCGAATTCTGAAAGAAGCGTTTACGCGCCGAGATTTAGTTGGATATGCCATTTGTCGGATGGCGGGCAAAGCCCAGGACCGCGATGTTTGAAATCATTCCCATAGCCTGTGGACCATTCCGTTAACGACGTGTGCCGGAGAGATTACCGGAGCACAGTGGATGGCATAATACGACAACGTCATTTCCTCCGCGCATGCATAAATCAGCCAAACTGAGAGCAGTTGCTTTTAGTTGTTGCGACACGCCCTCTGTGACCCTCTGTTTGGCCCTGGCCAAAGCAGGCGAACTGAAGCCCGGAGCGACCGTTCAGTTGGATTCCGAATTGCGACGCTGAACGTTTTGGGCGTCGTTCATTGAGACATCAGAGTTCCGGACAATTCAACTTCAGCCAATGCTGCGACTTGTTCCGCGGGAGAAGCGATAATGCCGATGCGAACAAACCGCCCCGAGGCGGAGTCTGAGGGAATTGTGTCGGTGCGTTCCGCGCCGCCGGTGGTTTGCTCCGTGAGTAACTTCCACGCATCACCGTTCTCGGAAATCTCGATTTTGTAATGCCAATTGCCGGAAGCTGGGAACGTCAATTTCGTTTTGCTGACTTTTACGACGCGCTCCAAATCGATTTGAATCCACGCGTTGGTGTCGCCCGCGCCGGCCTGCCAAAAAGTTTTCGAGTTGCCATCATTTGCCAGACGCGCGCTATGGCCGGGCGCTTCACTGCTCGCGCGCGTGGGGTTGTCCCGGCCTAAGGCAATCAACGGGTTCGTCGCGCTCGCTTCTGTGAAGCGCACATAAGGGCGCGCCTTGACGGGCGGCGTTTTGCCGGCAACGAAACGCGGCGCGCCATGCGATGTGATTTGAAGCGTTGCATCCTTCAACCCGGGCGACGTGGCGCGGATGATTGTTTTGCCGGAATAATACGAGCGAAATTCCATGGCGGCCTCGCCATCGCGAATGGCAATGTCCGAATCCGGCGCGAAAGTGATGCTGGGGCCGGTGGAAAATTCGCCAGGGCCTGACTCGACGGCGAGTGTTACTGGCGGACAATTATTTAGCGCGTGTCCGTCCTTGTCCAATACAGTTACGATCAATTGCGCGTCATCCGTGCCGTCCACGGAATTCAGAGTGGTTTTGTCCGCGACCAATTTCAACGCCGCCGGAACCCCGTTGCTTGGCCAGGCGGGCGGCGGGATATGCCGATACTCGTTGCGATACCAATACCATTGCCGCTTGGGCAGCCGAAAATAGTCCACCATTCCCATGGAGCCAAATCGCCGTCCCGCCAGGCTGCCGTGATCGAAGGCGCACCAAAGGACTTCGCCGCTGCGCCAGGGCAAGCGCCATGAGCCAGCCACGTTTTTGTCGGCACCGGGAGTATTCGGCAAATCGCCCCAACCCGGCGCGTATTTGCCCGGACGATCGGTCATGGTCGAGCCGTATTCGGTGACGACATTCGGGATTCCCGGATTGGCAAACAGCCGTGCGCCGTCGCCATTGTATCCCGCCACATCTCCCAACTTGTCGATGTCGCCGCGTTGCGAACCGCCGATCGCAGCGGGACGCGTGGGATCCAATTCGTGCGTGTAGGCAACCAGGT
>Ga0134128_10006754_pt1 | contig 13888 bp, 10 predicted proteins | sample KB31754_FD_96462 | JGI IMG/M metagenome (GOLD analysis project Ga0134128, IMG submission 96462) | Terrestrial soil microbial communities with excess Nitrogen fertilizer from Kellogg Biological Station, Michigan, USA - KB3-175-4 | ecosystem: Environmental > Terrestrial > Soil > Unclassified ... | reverse complement strand
CGCCTTGCGTCGGCACCAGGTGCAGGTGATCAGCGTCACCGACGCCGAAACCATTGCCGCGATGCAGTTGATCTGGTCGGAGTTGAAACAGGTGGTGGAGGTGTCCAGCGCCACCGTGCTGGCAGCGGTTCTCAGGCAGCCCGAACGTTTCGCCGGTCGCCGCCTTGGTTTGGTGATCACCGGCGGCAACGTCGATCTGCTGGCGTTGCCATGGTAGATCGGGTTCAGCCGGTCGCGGCTTCCACCGTGGCGTTGCCGGGCATGGTCGGGGCGACCGCGTCAGTGGCCGGCGGCGCATGGGTGAACCCGTGCAGGTCGAGCTGGCTGACCGGGATCGGCCGGTAGTCCTCGCTGAAGGCCACCTCGCCCGGCTTCCAGCCGGCCGGCCGGCGCACGGCACCCCAGAAGCGCTTCAGCGCCACCCAGTGCAGGCCGACCAGGCCGTAATTGTTGTCCGCGTCGACCATCGGATCGCCCACGCCGGTCGGTCGCGGTGCCAGGCCGTACAGCGCGGTGCCGAAGATCACGTCCCAGATCGAGAACACCTGGCCATAATTGCAGATGTGCAGGCGCGGCCGCTCCGGATCGACCAGCATGTGATGCAGCCGGTGGAATTTCGGGTCGACGAAGACGCGTTCGAAAACCCGGCCGAAGCCGATGCGCGCATTGGTGTGCGAGAAATTCTGCACCAGTTCGCCGATCAGCATCAGCCACGCGAATTCGTCCGGGTCGACGCCGATCACCAGGCCGACCACGGCCAGGATCATCGACTGGATGAAACCGTCGACCAGGCTGCCGCGGTCGTTGGTCCAGCAACTCATCTGGCGCGTGCTGTGGTGCATGCTGTGCAGCGCCCACCACCAAGGAATCGCGTGCTGGGTGCGATGCATCCAGTAGTAGACGAAGTCGTAGGTCACGTAGTAGACGGCGAACAGCAGATAGGGATGCTGGTTGAACCACGGCACCCAGTGGGTCAGCGCCAGCGGCGAGCCGGTGCTCGAGGTGGCCGTGTCGGCGCCGCCGAACAGATGGCTGAACGGGGTCAGCACCAGGTAGGTGAACAGCGGGAAGATGCCCAGCAGCATCAGCAAGGTGTAGTTGCGGTCGACCAGGGTGAGCTTGCGGTCGCTCCACGGCTCCGCCGGAAACCAGGTTTCCAGCGGACGGAAGATCAGGCCGATGATGCCGACCTGCAGCGCCGCGATCAGCAGCGAGGCGGCGATGTCGTCGGGATTGCCCGAGAGGCCGTTGAGGTGCAGCAGGTCGAGGACTGGCACCACGGCATGCGCACTGAGCCAGCCAACCAGGTGTTGCCATAGCGAGGGAAGATCAAACATCGGCACGTGTTCGAGGGCGGCGTGAGCACATCATATCGCCGCCTCCGATCCCGCGCGCTGAACGGCTGCTCAGCCGCGGCGCCGCGCGCCGACGCCGCAGACCGCCAGCAAGCCAAGCAGCACCAGCACGATCCCGGCCGCTTCCGGCAGGGAAGGCTGCTCCCGCAGCACCATCCACGCCAGCAACACGCTGAGCACCGGCACGCCGAGGCTGGACACGCTCGCCACCGTGGTGGACAGCCGCTGCAGCACGATCGACCACAACCACCAGGCGGCTGCCGAGGCCAGCAGCGCGCTGTACGCCAGGCCGCCGATGAAGGCCGGGTTCCACGCGATCGGCCGCTGCGGCACGAACAGCGCGACCAGCGCCAGCGCCACCCCGCCGGCCAGCATCTGCCATGCGGTGAGGTTGAGCACGCCGGGCGCGTGGCGGCGGAACATGCGCTTGCTCAACACCGTCCCGGCGGCCCAGGCCAGGCCACCGAAGATCGCCAGCGTGGTGCTGCGCGCATTGCCCATCGCATGCCACGGTTCGATGATGCACAACAGGCCGGCGGCGGCCAGCGCCAGGCCCAGCCAGTGCTGCGCCGTCGGCGTGTCGCCTAGGATCAACCAGGCCAGCAAGACTGCCCAGAACGGCATCGTGTAGGCGAGCAGGGCGACGTGGCCGGCACCCCCATCGAGCAGGGCCCATTGTTCCAGTCCCTGGAATGCGGCGGTCTGGCACAGGCCGATCAGGATCGTCGGCAGCAGCGGCGGCGGTCGCAACGATTGTCGCGAGAGCAGCAGCGCCCCGAACAGCACGGCGGCACCGATCAGGTAGCGCAGCGCCGCAAAATCGAACGGCCCGGCATATGCCAGCACCTGCTTCATCACGACCCAGCTGTAGGCCCACAACACGATCGTGGCGAGCAGGGCCAGCACGGCACCGCGCTGGGGTGGCGAATTGGGTGGCATCGGAATGGGCCGCAAGGGAGGCGACAAGTGTAGCGGCGTCGGCTACGGTTCGCGGATCGCCACCCGCATGAAGCCGCCATGAGCAAGAGCGCCGCACCGATCCGCTGCCACTGGGCCACTGCCAGCGATGCCTTGATGTGTGCCTACCACGACACCGAATGGGGCGTGCCTCTGCACGATGACCGTGCCCTGTTCGAATTCCTCTGTCTGGAGGGCGCCCAGGCCGGCCTGTCCTGGCGCACCGTCCTGGCCAAGCGCGAGCACTATCGCAAGGTGTTCCATGATTTCGAGATTGCCCGCGTCGCCGCGATGACCGATCGCGAGCTGGAAAAGCTGCTGCTCGATCCGGGCATCATCCGTAATCGCCTGAAGGTCACGTCCACCCGCAACAATGCGATTGCCGCGCTCGGGGTGATCGACGAGTTTGGCAGTCTGGATGCCTATCTGTGGTCGTTCGTCGGTGGCAGGACCGTGCTCAATCACTGGCGTGCTGCGGGCGAGGTGCCGGCCAGCACCGGGCTGTCCGATCGCATGAGCAAGGCACTCAGGAAGCGCGGTTTCCGTTTCGTCGGCACCACCATCTGCTACTCGCTGCTGCAAGCGACCGGTATGGTCAACGATCATCTGGTCGGGTGCTTTCGACACGGAATCGCGGAAGGCCGGCCGCGTTGACCGCCACGGGCGTTGCGCCCGCCATCCATCGCTGACTCTCCTGCAAGGACATCCACCATGAGCGCGCCCGACCTGTTCGACCTCTCCGGCAAGATCGCCATCGTCACCGGCGCCAGTCGCGGCATCGGCGCCGAGATCGCCAGACTGCTGGCGGCGCATGGTGCGCACACCATCGTCTCCAGCCGCAAGCAGGCCGACTGCCAGGTCGTGGTTGACGAGATCGTGGCGGCCAGCGGCTCGGCCACGGCGGTCGCCTGCCACATCGGCGAGCTGGAACAGATCGAGGCGCTGTTCGCGCATGTCGAACGACAGCATGGCCGTCTGGACGTCCTGATCAACAATGCCGCCACCAACCCGTACTTCGGTCCGATCACCGAGACCGATCCGGCGATCTTCCAGAAGACCGTGGACGTCAACATCCGCGGTTATTTCTACATGTGCAGCCACGGCGCCAGGCTGATGGCGAGGAACGGCGGCGGCGCCATCGTCAACGTGGCCTCGGTCAATGGCGTGGTGCCGGGCTTTCAGCAAGGCATCTACTCGATCACCAAGGCTGCGGTGATCTCGATGACCAAGGCGTTCGCGGTGGAATGCGCCGAGGCCGGCGTGCGCTGCAACGCGCTGCTGCCGGGACTGACCGACACGAAGTTTGCCTCGGTGCTGGTCAACACGCCGACGATCCTGAGGCAGGCGCTGGCCCATGTGCCGATGCGCCGCGTGGCGCAGCCCTCGGAGATGGCCGGTGCCGCGCTGTATCTGGCCTCGTCGGCCTCGTCCTACACCACCGGCGCCGCGCTCAACGTGGACGGCGGGTACCTCTCCGTCTGATCCCCGCATGCGCCGTGCCGGCGTGGAGCAAAGCAATGACCGAACTATCTGCACATCGCGTCGCCGGCAAGAAAGCCTTCGTCACCGGTGCCGCCGGTGGTCTGGGTGCCGCGATTGCCCGCATGCTGGCGCGACATGGCGCACGGGTGTTCCTCACCGATATCGACGAAGCCGGCGTGCGCACGGTCGCCGCATCAATCAACGCCGAATGCGGCCGCCGTGTGGCATGGGCGGCCCCGCAAAACGTGCGCGACGAGGAACGCTGGCAGGCCGTGCTGGCCGAAGCCGATGCTGCCATGGGTGGTTTGTCCGTGCTGGTCAACAATGCCGGCATCGGCGCGCTTGGTGGCGTCGAGAGCCTGACGCCGAAGGAATGGGCGCGGGTGATGGGCGTCAATGTCGATGCGGTCTACCTCGGCTGCAAGTACGCGCTGCCCCTGCTCAAGCGACATCAGCCCGGGGCGATCATCAACATCTCCTCGCTGGCCGCCTTCAAGGCCGACCCCGATTACAGCGTCTACAACACCTCCAAGGCTGCGGTGGCCGCGCTGAGCAAGTCGATCGCGGTCGACTGTGCGCGCCAGCGGGTCGACGTGCGCTGCAACTCGATCCATCCCGCCTTCATCCGTACCGGCATCGTCGAGCCGTTCTTCGAACAGCTGGGCGAACAGGAGGCTCTGCGCAAGCTCACCCGTGGCATTCCGCTGAAACGTCTGGGCGAAGTCGACGACGTGGCCTGGGCGGCGCTCTACCTCGCCTCCGATGAGAGCCGCTACATCACCGCTGCCGAAATCCGCGTCGATGGAGGCGCTTCGGCCGTGTGAGCCGATGATCGACGAGCCTGTCACTCCCGCCTGCGGCAGAATGACGGATCTCGGAACGTTCCCTGTTCTCCCGGAGATTTCCATGCCCTTGATCAATCGCCAGCTCCGCCTGAAGTCCCGCCCCGAAGGCCTCGTCACGCGCGACAACTTCGACCTGGTCGAGCAGCAAGTGCCCGAGCTGAAAGCGGGCGAAGTGCTGGTGCGCACGCTGTACATCTCGATGGATCCGACCAACCGCGTGTGGATGCGCGACATCCCGCAATACCTGCCGCCGGTGGCGATCGGCGAGGTGATGCGTGCGCTGGGCCTTGGCCGCGTGGTGGCCTCGCGCTCGTCGAAGTACAGCGAAGGCGACCTGGTCCAGGGCGTCACCGGCTGGCAGGACTACCTCCTGCTGCACGAAGACGCCAAGGGCTATGTGCGCCTGCCCGCCGACCCCGGCGTCCCGCTGCCGACCCTGCTTGGCGCGGCGGGCATGAGTGGCGTCACCGCCTACTACGGCTTGACCGACATCACGCCCGTGCAGCCCGGCGAGACCCTGGTGGTCTCCGCCGCCGCCGGCTCGGTCGGTTCCATCGCCGGCCAGATCGGCAAGATCATGGGCGCCCGCGTGGTCGGCATCGCCGGCGGCGCCGACAAGTGCCGCCATCTCGTCGACGAGCTGGGCTTCGACGCCGCGGTCGACCGCAAGGCCGCGGACTTCAGGCAGCAGCTGAAAGCATCCACGCCGGATGGCGTGCACGTGAATTTCGAGAACGTCGGCGGCGACGTCATGAAGGCGGTGCTCGGCCGCATGGTCATCGGCGGCCGCGTGGCGCTATGCGGCCTCATTGCCGGCTACAACAGCGGTGGCCGGCCGAGCGACGACTTCAGCCCGTTCATCATGAAGCGGCTCAGCATGCGCGGGTTCCTGGTGCTCGATTACACGAAGACGAAGGAGGCTGTGGGCGCCATCGCGGGATGGATTCGGGAGGGGAAACTGAAAACCGAGGAGACGGTGGCGGAGGGGTTGGAGAACGCGCCCGTCGTGCTCAATCGGTTGTTTGACGGGAGTCATCGGGGGAAGCTGGTGTTGCGGGTGGACGGGGAGGGATGACGGCCGAATCTTGCAGATGGCTCGGGCGGCGGCCAGTCAAGTTTTTGCGAGGCTTGTCGTGCACACGGCCCGTGCCGCATCATGCGCTGGTGCCGGACTGCGATACATCTGGCATGGGGAATCTTCCGGCATCGATCGTTGAAGTGGGGGCGTTTTGTCAATCCTTCGGCGCTGCCATTACTTGCGACAAACAGGGGAAATCATGCAACTGAAGACGTGGGTGGGTGCTGGCGCCACGCTGGCCATGCTGCTGTTGTCTGGCTGTGCGCCGATGACGAAGGTCAAGGACGTGCTGGCCGACAAGCAGGCGTACATGGATGCGAATTTCTCGCCGGACAAGCTTGCCAAGGATGTCGTCCAGACCGTCAACTCGGCGGATCAGGGGCCGCTGGGTTTTCACACGATGGTTTTCCATCTGAGCTGGCAGCTCAACGACGATGACAAGAACAAGACTGTGGCAATCGATCAGACGATTTCAATGAGAAATGTCGGCGGCAGCATCGTGCAGCATCAAATTGATGACTCGCGCAATGGTGTGCCGATGAGCCAGACCTATTGGTTGAGCTATCGCGGCCTCGTCGTTCTTAAGGGACAGCAACTGAACGTGGGCGCGGCTATCGTCGGCATTCCGTACGTGGTGAAGAGTTTTCAGCACTTCGACGCCGCGAACAGCCCTGCCGCATCAGGCACGATTGACTACCAGTTCAAGGTAGGCAACGCAGCGCAGTTCATGAACTTCCAGTCTGGTCGCGAAACCTGCAGCAGAGGTTCCGATTATCCGGCTACAAAGGTCAATGCGCAGTTGGCAGGCGAGGCGCATGATCTCGATTGCACGTCTTACAACGCCAACGCAGTCAAGGTGCACTCCACACGCTATGTCTATCTGGTGAAGTATGGGGTGGCGGTCGCCGTGCACACGGAGTTCGCGACAGGCATCTCCGACGCCAGAGTGACATCCGTCACCATCGAGTGAAGCCTAAATCCAGTTCGCCTTTTACGGCGAGCCGGGCGCGCTATCAGGGTCAAGTTCAGTTTCGGACTTGAATGCGCGTTCACCACATGGTTCGCGAGGGCGGAGCTTTCGTGCGCCTTCGGCGCCCGAGCCACGTTTCTCTGTGTGGCCAGAGAAACGTGGCCCAAAGAGAGGCCACCCCGCTTGGCGCTTGCCGGGAATCCTGCCCGGCAAGTCCGTGAGCCGGGGCCAGGCTTTTCGACAGGGCATCCTGCCCTGGCGAAAAGGCATCGACATCCCTGTCGATGCCCGCTGCGCGGCCTGTCGACCCCGCCTCACCGCCGCACAGGGGCCCCGGGTAGAGCAGCGGGCCTTCGTGGCCCGTACTCGGTGAAAAGCTGAAAGCTCAAAAGCTCAAAAGCCAGAGCAAGAGCAAAGCGTGTTCTGCCGCGGCTTTGCTCTTGGTCTGCTGTTGATCTGGCTCTTCTGAAAAATACGCGCAGGATGCGCGTTGCTTTACCCGGGGCCCCTCTGAAGCGGCGGGCGGGTGGAGGAAAAGCCCGCAGGGTGGCCGGCATGGATGCCGGCCAGTTTGGCGTCAGGGCAGGATGCCCTGTCGACAAACCCCGTAACCCGCACGCGGACCTTGCGGGCATGGCGAGGGCATGGATGCCCGAGTTGAGGCAACGCAGGAGCGGTTGCCCGATGCCCGCAAGGCGCGTAAGCGGGGTGTCGTTTTCTCTTGGGTACTTCTCTTTTGGACAAGCAAAAGAGAAGTACCTCGCCCTCCGATAGGAGGACGAAAGCTCTGCTCTGCTTTTGGAGTGGATACGCAGCAGGACTCTTTCTGCCGCCACCGCGTGACTCAATCCGAAATCGCCAACACACACTCATCCGCCCCATAGCTGCGGCAACACACCGGAAAGATCGACGTGTTGCTCGATGCGATGGCAGGCCCCAGCAAGCCCTCCAGGAAACCGCCGAAGAAGCTGCAACCGGAATGGCCGTCTTCCGCGCACAGCGGGCTGTGGCGGACATGCAGCTGGTTGCCTTCCTGTTCGATCTCGACCAGGGCGCGCAGGGCCGGCGCGCCGATCTGCTCGATGGCATGGTCCAGATCCAGCTTGCCGATTTGTGCGTGGTCGCGCTCGAAGACCCAGCGGCCAATGCGCTGCCCCGCCAGGCGCAACGACGATTCACGCGCGGCTTCAGGTACCGAACTGTCGAGGGCCAGCAGGCGCGGCATGATCTGCGGGTATTCGGTGCCCAGTTTCGAGAGCACCTTGTCGACGGCGGCCTGGTCGGGTTCGAGCGGGACGACTTCGACAAATGGTGCCTCCGCCACGGGCGGCGCCGCGGGCGGTGCGCGTGTCGGCTCGGGCAGGATGAATCCGAACTCCGGCTCCGCCTGGTGCCTGGCCGCGGGCTCGGGCGGCGACGCCGCGAGGGGAGCCGGTGATGGCGCGACGGTGAGTCTGGCGGGTTCGATCTCGTCGAAGGCAACGGTTGCTGCAGCGGGCGTCGGCGCGGATTTTGGCGTCTCGACCAGCGCCGCTGCGGCCACCGGCTCCGGTTCCGGCAAGGGCGTCGGCACATAGTCAAGCGGTGTGCGCGAGGCGGCGAAATGTGGTCGCTGTTCGCCCTCGACAAAGGGTGCCACTTCGAAGCTGATGATGCGGTCGTAGGCTAGCAGGGCAGCCTCCAATGCGCGCTTCTTGCGCGGCGGCCCGCGCACCACGATCGTAAGCAGGATACCGTGCGGGTCCTGGATCAGGCGTTGCCGTTGCAGGGTGAAACCGTTCGCGACCGCCATGCGGCCGACCTCGATCAGCAGGCCCTCCCGTCGTTCCGACAGGGCCTGGATTTCCAGCTCGATCATCAGGCCCCCCTGTGCGCGCTGCTGGTGTACCAGGTTGTGTGCGACAGCATGCCTGAATTCGACCGCCCAAAGCGAGATGCCCGCGGAAGATCGCCAGACGGCAGTCGCGGAAGCGTGCGCCGGATCTCACGTCAGGATGGAGCCGGCACCCTGCGGACCTTGGCGCCGCAGGGGATGTCGGGATCAGAGCACGATGGGCTTCTTGCCGCTTGTCTTGAGTGCGTCGTTGAGGCTGCCAAGGCCGGCCTGCTGCAACTGGTTCCAGCTGGCAAGCGTGGTATCCAGTGTTTGCGACAGCAGGGTCCATGCGGATTGCGTATCCGCACTGGGGTCGGCATCCGCTCCATCGACGGCCTGCTCAAGCTTGGCCAGGTTCATCGACAGGGCGCGCAGGCTGCCCGTGTTCTGCGGCGGGCTACCCATGCCGTTGCGCGGATCCGGATGCAACACCACGCCGGACAGATCCTGCGTGCTGGTGATGAGCGCCTCGATCTGCGCATGCAACTGATTGCCGGACGGTGGCAACCGGGCATCCAGCGCCTTCAGCAGTTTGGCCGCTTTTGCACTCGCCGCGGCGGCACGCAGCTGGGCGCCCTCGACCTGGCGTGCCAGTGCGAACTCGCGCTGCATCGCGGCGACCGATACCTTCACGCGCGGGTCGGGCAACAGCTGCAGCGACTGCCTGTAACTCTTGCCGTCCACATGCAGCACCACGCCGTACGTCCCTGGTGGCGCCCACACGCCTTCAGCCGGACCCTGCTCCGATTCGATGCCGGCCGGCGCGGTGTAGTGCAGGTCCCACACGAAGCGATGCATGCCGGGCGTCGTGACCAGCCGGATCGGCCGTGGCACCCACTCGGGTGCATAGGCCAGTTTGGCCGGGTCCAGCATCGGCGGCTTGTCGTTGCTGCTGTAGCTGCGCACGAGCTGGCCTTGCGCATCGAGCACGTCCAGCGTCACCGGCCCGCGCACCGAGTTCGGCAAGGTATAGTCGATATAGGCGCCATCGGGCGGATTGGCCGCCATCGGCTCGTCCTTGGGCAGCGGCGTGCCGGTGAAGCCGGCCGGGCGTACGCGGAACGCCGGCGCCGGCTTGAACAGCACCGTGGCATCGGCGCGCACGTCCGCCACCTGGCGCAGCGCGCTGGCGTCGTCCATGATCCAGAAGCCGCGGCCGTGGGTGGCCAACACCACGTCGCCGCCGTGCAGCGCGATGTCGCGCACCGAGGTCATCGGCAGGTTCTGCTGCAGCGACTGCCATCGCGCGCCGTCGTCGAACGACACATACATGCCGCGCTCGGTGCCGGCGTAGAGCAGGCCCTTGCGCTGCGGATCGGCGCGCACCACGTTGACGAAACTGTCGCGCGGGATGCCGCTGTCGATGCGCTGCCAGCTGCCGCCGACATCGCTGGTGCGATAGATGTACGGCGTATCGTCATCGAGGCGATGGCGATCGACCGCGAGGTAGGCCACGTTGGCATCGAACGGCGACAGCTCGATCCCGGCGATCTTCGACCACGGCGTCAGCGCCTTCGGGGTGACCTGGCGCCAGTGCGCGCCGCTGTCATCGGTGCGCCAGACCAGGCCGTCGTCGGTGCCAACCCACAGCGCGCCGGCACTCAATGGTGACGGCGCGATGGTGTAGATCACGCCACGCCGCTTGCCGACATGGTTGTCGTCGGCCGCCGTGGTCGGATCGAGATTGGCCGGCGTGCCGGCGTCCTCACGCGTGAGGTCGGGGCTGATCGGCGCCCAGTGGTCACCGCCGTCGGTGGTGCGGAACAGGCGCTGGTTGGCGAAGTACAGCGTCTTGGTGCCGCGTTTGGAGAAGGTCAGCGGCAGCGTCCATGCGCCGCGATAGTACGCGGCCGGGTAGGCCAGGGTGGGGTCGACGCTGCGGGTCTGGTTGGTGTGCATGTCGAGCTTGTCGACCTTGTCGCCGTAGACGATGTCGTGGTCGTCCGGATCGGGCGCGATCATCCCGCTCTCGCCGCCGGCGGTGACCTCGTGGAACTGCTCCATGGTGATGCCGTCGCCACTGTGGCCACGGCTGGGCAGCGCCACCGCGCCGGAATCCTGCTGTGCGCCATAGACCCAGTACGGAAACTGGTTGTCGGTGCTGACGTGATAGATCTGTGCGGTCGGCTGGTTCAGCCAGCTGGACCAGGTCTTGCCGCCGTTCAAGGTGATCAGGACGCCCTGGTCGATACCGAGGATCTGCCGGTCCGGGTTGGTCGGGTCGATCCACATCTGGTGGAAATCGTCGCCGGTGGGGTCGCCCTTCAGCGCGATGAAGTGCTTGCCGCCGTCGTCCGAGCGCAGCACGATGGTGTCCATCACGTAGACGCGGTCGGCGTTCTTCGGATCCACCGCGAGTCGGCAGAAATACCAGCCGCGCTGCCAGATGCGCTGGTCCGCGGTGACATGGTTCCAGTGCGCGCCGCCGTCGTCGGAGCGATACAGGCCGCCTTCGCCGCCAGCGGCATCTACCAGTGCATACACGCGGCCCGGCTGGCTCGGCGCCACCGCGATGCCGATGCGACCGGGGTGCGCGGGAAAGCCGTTGCCCTGCACCTGGCTCCAGTGAGTGCCGCCATCATGCGATACATACAAACCGCTGCCCGTTCCGTTCGAGGGTGGGTACACGCTCCACGGCGGCCGACGGGTCTGCCACAGTGCCGCGTAGATGGTGTCCGGGTCGCCGGGCTTGAACGCGAGGTCGATCGCGCCGGTGTTGTCGTCCTTGAACAGCACCTTGCTCCAGTGCGCGCCGCCATCGGTGGAACGGAACACGCCGCGCTCGGCATTCGGCCCGTAGGCATGCCCCAGCGCCGCGACGAACACCATGTTCGGATTGCGCGGATCGACCAGCACGCTGGCGATCTGCCGCGTGTCGTCCAGCCCGATGTGCGACCAGTGCTTGCCGGCGTCGACGGTCTTGTACATGCCGTTGCCGTGGGCGATGTCGGAGCGCATGTCCGCCTCGCCGCTGCCCACGTAGATCGTCTTCGGGTCGGATGGCGCCAGCGCCAGTGCACCGATCGAGCCGACCGGCTCGCTGTCGAAGATCGGCTGCCAGGTGCGCCCCGCATCCGCGGTGGCCCACACGCCGCCATCCACCGCGCCGAAATAGAAATGCCTCGCGTCGCCCGGTATCCCCGCCACCGTCAGCACACGACCGCCGCGGAACGGCCCGATCAGTCGCCAGCTCAGGCCCTGGTACAACGAGGTATCGACCGTGGCATGGGCGGCGAGGGTGGTGGCGAGGCCGAGAGCGAAGACGGCGAGGCAGCGACGCAGGTGCATGGGAAGCTTCCTGGTATGGATCTGGACAAGACGATCAGTGTAGGCCCGTTCAATGGGTCGCGCTTATGGGTCGGAAGTCATGGGGCCGATCGGGGAGGGGCTGCTTTCGACGCGGATTCAACCGGCGGATGCAACACACGGAGCGCTGCCACGGGCAGCAGGTGTCCTTGCGTTCAACGGTGCTGCTCACGGGTTCACAAACTGCAACGTCATCCGGTCCGATTCGCCTACCACTTCGAGCTTCGCGTGCTCGCTTTGCGGACCGTCCAGGTCCGGTGGCAGGCGGTGCACGTTGGCGCGAGCCTCCCGCAGGCTGGTACAGCAAGACTACTCCGCCGCGGTGGCGTCGAAGCCTGCTGCTCGCGCACGACGATGCGCTGGTTCTGCCTTTTGCTCCACGCGCTGCCGTCCTATGCTGGACGGACTGCGGCGCATGCCGCTCCTGTTCGGAGGTGTGACGTGATCAAACCGGTTTCCCGCTGCCTGCTGCTGCTTCCGGCGCTCGCGCTGCCCGTGCTGGTGCACGCTGCGATGCCAAGCAGTGCGGTATCCAACCAGGTCAGCGTGGCGGGTATTCACGCCGACATGGCGCTCGATGCCACCGAGCTGGATGCGGTGCACCAGCACTTGCACCATGTCATCAACTGTCTGGAGGGCCCGGCTGGCAAGGACTTCGATGCGAAGGCGGCCAATCCCTGCCATGGCATGGGTGCGGGAGCCATCGTCGATGCGAAGGATGAGCCTGCCGTCGAATCCAATTTGCTCGTGGCACTGAAGCAGGCCGAACACGGCGTGCGTGCGACGACGCTCGAGAGTGCCCACGCCGACGCGCAGCAGGTCTTCAAGCTGCTGCAGCGCCATTGAGTGCAGGACCCCGAGCCGGGGCAGCTGCCCCGGCCCGGGTCTTGACCGCTTGTCGACCCGGTCTTGATGCGCCGCATTCAGTCGCGGTCGAGGCCGCGCAGCAGGGCTTCGAGGCCTTCCTTGCCGCCACCGGAGTCGCCGTCCTGTTCGGGTACCGTGGTCGGCACGCTGATTTCCTTGAGCTGGTGTGACTTCAGCTCGGCATTGGTCTTGGCCAGTGGCCCGTCCTGGAACGCGGTGAAGGCTTTCTGCACGTCGCCGAGTTCACGGTTCAGCGTGTCGATGTAGGCCAGCTGGTAATCGGCTGGTCGGCCATCCCACGACATGATCGCGCCGTACAGTTCGTCGGCGTGTTCGCGCAGGCGTTCCTCGCCGGTGATCGCGCCCCCCTCGGTGGTGGCCACGATCTTCTGGCGGATCGAGTTGGCCTGTTCGCTGAGACTGGCCAGCTGCTTGCGGCTGGCGTCCTGCGCGGGCAGGCTGGCCGCTTCGGTGTCGGCGGCGTTGCGCACGGCGTTGATGCGCGCGACCAGGTCGCTCATGTTGCCAAACAGCGTCTTGACCCGCGTGGCCGCGTCGAACTGGGCCTGGCGATCGGCGAGGGTGAACGTGTCGCGCCGGTCCAGCACCACGGTCAGCTTCGTTTCGAACACATCCTTGCCCTTGGTCATGCGCACCGTATAGACGCCCGGCACCACGCGCGGACCGATGATCGAATTGCCGGCGATCTGCGCAGCCGGGGGTACCCGCGGCGGCTTGGTGCGCATCGACCAGGTCACCCGGTTGATGCCGCGGCGCACGCTGGCGGGCAGGCTGTCCACCAGATCACCCTTGCTGTCGAGCACATCGATCTTCAGCTTGCCGAACAGGTGACGGCTGCGCTGGTAATAGGTGATCACTGCGCCGTCGGTGGGATTGGGCCCGACGAAGGCAGCATCGCCGCCGGGCCAGCCGCCGTAGCCCTGGATGCGCTGCTGTACCGGTTGCGAAGGGAGGAAGCTTGCCTCGCTGTCCAGCACCGTTGCATCGAGTGCGCGCAACGGCGTGATGTCGTCGACAATCCAGATGCCGCGGCCGTGGGTGGCAAGCACCAGCGCGGCATCGCGATTCTGGAACGCGATGTCGCGCACCGCCACCGCGGGGAAGCGGCCACCCTTGAACTGTGCCCAGTGG
>Ga0134128_10006753_pt1 | contig 13889 bp, 16 predicted proteins | sample KB31754_FD_96462 | JGI IMG/M metagenome (GOLD analysis project Ga0134128, IMG submission 96462) | Terrestrial soil microbial communities with excess Nitrogen fertilizer from Kellogg Biological Station, Michigan, USA - KB3-175-4 | ecosystem: Environmental > Terrestrial > Soil > Unclassified ... | reverse complement strand
CGATGCTTTGGGCGATCGGGTTCGTCTTTCTGTTTACGCTCGGCGGCGTTACCGGCGTCGTGCTTTCCAACGCGGGCGTCGATCGCTCGCTGCACGACACCTATTACGTCATCGCGCATTTCCACTACACGATGTCGCTCGGCGCGGTGTTCACCATCTTCGCGGCCTTCTACTACTGGTTCCCGAAGATGACCGGCTACATGTACAACGAGAAGCTGGCGATCTGGCACTTCTGGTTGCTGTTCATCGGCGTCAACCTGGTGTTCTTCCCGCAACACTTCCTCGGTTTGGCCGGCATGCCGCGCCGCTACATCGACTATCCCGACGCCTACTGGCTGTGGAACTTTGTCTCCTCGGTCGGCGCGCTGGTGGCGCTGGTGGCGACCATCGTGTTCGTCTACGCGGTCATCGAAGCGTTTGCGAAGAAGCGCGTGGCGGGCGCCAACCCCTGGAATGTCGCCCCCCAGGCGATGACGCTGGAGTGGACGCTGCCCTCGCCGCCGCCGTTCCACCAGTACGAGACGCTGCCGCAGATCGTCGGCGCGGAACACTGAAAGCCTGACGCGGCGGGCCTCTGAGCCCGCCGCCCCTGGCGCAATCATCTGGATAAGCGAATGAGTTTGGCCACCGACAATTCCGCGTTTTCGCCTGCGGCGGCGGAGTTGGCCTATCTCGCGGGGCCGCGCGAGTTCTTCTCCCTGTTGAAGCCGCGCGTGATGTCGCTGGTCGTGCTGACGGCGCTGGCGGGCATCCTGATCGCGCCGCATGGCGTGCATCCGGTCGTCGGCTTCGCGGCGTTGACAGCGATCGCCATCGGCGCCGGCGCTTCGGGCGCCCTCAACATGTGGTGGGACGCCGATATCGACGCCCGCATGGCGCGCACGCGGCTGCGTGCGGTGCCGAGCGGCCTCATTGCGCCGCGCGAGGCGTTGGGGTTCGGCCTCACGCTGTCGCTGCTGTCGGTGTTGACGCTGGCGCTGATCGCCAATCTGCTGGCGGCGGCGCTGCTCGCCTTCACCATTTTCTATTATGTCGTCATCTACACGATGTGGCTGAAGCGGCTGACGCCGCAGAACATCGTCATTGGCGGCGCGGCGGGCGCGCTGCCGCCGATCGTCGGCTGCGCCGCGGCAAGCGGCGGCGTAAGCTGGGACAGCATTTGGCTGTTCGCCATCATCTTCATGTGGACGCCGCCGCATTTCTGGGCGCTGGCGCTGGTGAAGGCGCGCGACTACGAGCGCGTCGGCGTGCCGATGATGCCGAACGCCAAGGGGCCCGATCGCACGCGGCTCGAAATCCTGGTCTATTCGCTGCTGCTCGCCCCGCTCGGCCTTGTCCCCTGGTTCACCGGCGTCGGCGGCTGGCTCTATGGCGCCGCAGCCCTCGTGCTCGGACTCGGGTTTTGTCTGTATGCGGCGCGGGTCTACCAGGTGCGCGACGGCGTCGACGCCAACAAGCGCGCGATGGCGCTGTTCGGCTTCTCGATCGTCTATCTGTTCGCGCTGTTCGGGCTGCTGGTGATCGAGCACGGCTTTGGGCTGCTGGCGCGTTGGGGCCTATGAACGCCGTGACGCCCGATCCCTCTGGCGGGCTAACGCCCAAGCAACTTCGCAACCGCCGGCTGCGCAACATCGCCATCGGACTGGCGGTGGGCTTCGTGGCGGTGATGTTCTATGCGATCACCATCGTCAAGATGACCCCCGGCCTCATGAAGGGAACGCCATGATCTCGTTCTTCAAGAGGAACCAACGCAACCTCACGGTGGCGGCAGTCGCGGCGGGTCTGGCGTTGTGCACGCTCGGGCTTTCTTTTGCGGCGGTGCCGTTTTACTTCGCCTTCTGCCGCGCCACTGGCTTCGCCGGCACGACGCAGGTGGCGACGCACGGCGCTGCGTATCGTGGTAACCGCATCTTTCGCGTCCATTTCAACGCCAACGTCGCGCCGGGCCTCGATTGGACGTTCACGCCGGAAACCGATGCCGTAGACGTGCGCAGCGGCGCGACGACGACGGTGTTCTTCAAGTTCCACAACAACGCTGACCACGATACCTTGGCTCACGCCGTCTATAATGTGACGCCTGAGATTACCGGTCAGTTCTTCGACAAGATCTCCTGCTTCTGCTTCACCGAGCAGCGGCTCGGCCCGCACGAGACCGCGGAACTGCCGGTGGTGTTCTTCCTCGACCCGAAGTTGGAGAAGGATAGCGACATGGCCTTGATTCACGAAATCACGTTGTCCTACACGCTGTTTTCGCCGCCGAAGTCGGGACGGCCGGTCGCCCTGGGGTCGAGTGCGGCGACGCCGAAGCTTTAGGGCGCAAAGTTGCCAACGGGCGCGCCGCGCTCGCGGATGAGTAGGGCGCGCCTTGCGGCGCGTTCGGAAGACGGAAACCCGGTCGCAGGTCTGCGACCGAAGCGTGGGAGAGGGGCGATTCATGGCTGACGCGCATGCGAGGCCGCATCACGATTACCATCTTGTCAATCCGAGCCCGTGGCCGCTCGTAGGATCGGTGTTCGCCTTTGTGTTCGCCGTCGGCCTCATCATGTCGATGAAGTCGCTGTCGTTCGCCGGCCTCAAGGCCGGCCCGGCGGTGCTCGGCCTCGGCGTCGCCGGCATTCTTTATGTGATGGCGGCGTGGTGGTACGACGTCATTCAGGAAGCCGAGCACGGCGACCATACCCGCATCGTGCAGATCAGCCATCGCTACGGCATGATCTTGTTCATCGCCTCCGAGGTGATGTTCTTCGTCGCCTGGTTCTGGGCGTTCTTCGACGCCTCGCTGTTCACCAACGAAGCGATCCAGGCCACTCGCGTCGCCTTCACCGGCGGCATCTGGCCGCCGAAGGGCATCGAGGTTCTCGACCCATTCAACCTGCCGTTGCTCAACACGCTGATCTTGTTGACCTCCGGCACGACCGTCACTTGGGCGCATCACGCGCTGCTCAACAACAACCGCTCGCAACTCAAGATCGGCTTGGCGCTGACGATCCTGCTCGGCCTCTCGTTCACCGCCCTGCAGGCGTGGGAATATGCGCACGCGCCGTTCTCGTTCTCGAACTCGATCTACGGCGCGACGTTCTTCATGGCGACCGGGTTCCACGGCTTCCACGTCATCATCGGCACGATCTTCCTGATCGTCTGCCTGGTGCGCGCCTCGGCCGGCCAGTTCACGCCGAAGCAGCATCTCGGCTTCGAGTTCGCCGCCTGGTATTGGCACTTCGTCGACGTGGTGTGGCTGTTCCTGTTCTCCTGCATCTACGTCTGGGGCTCCTGGGGCGCACATATCGAGGGCGTGGCGCACTGAGCCGGTCGATGATCTCGAATTGGGATGACGGATACGCGATGGAGGACGATGGGCGGCAATATCCTCCGGTCTCCGCCGTCAGCACGGGGTTCTCCGGCCGTTGCCCGCGCTGCGGCGAGGGTCGGATGTTTAGGGGCTTCCTGACGCTGGCGCCGCGCTGCGAGGTTTGCGGCCTGGATTTCGGCTTCGCCGATTCCGGCGACGGGCCGGCGGTATTCGTCACCCTGATCGCCGGCTTCGTCGTCCTGGGCGCGGCGCTGGCGGTCGATGTCGAATACGAGCCGCCGCTCTGGGTCTATGTCGTGTTCTTCATGCCGCTGACGCTGCTCGTCTGCCTGGGTCTGCTGCGGCCGCTCAAGGGCCTATTGATCGCCTCGCAATATAAGAACAAGGCCGCGCCCGGACGATTGGACGCCAAGTGAGCCGCCGGCTGATCGGGGCGGGGCTGGCGACGCTGGTCGGCGTGGTGTTTTTGATTGGGCTCGGCGTCTGGCAATTGAAGCGCTTGGCGTGGAAGGAGGGGCTCATCGCCGCCGTATCGGCGCGCACGCACGCCGACCCGACGCCGGCGCCGCCGCCCTCGCAATGGGCGGCGCTGAAGCCTGCCGATTACGAATACCGCCGCGTCGCCGTCAAGGGCGTCTATGATTATTCCCACCAGGAATTCATCTTTCGGGCGCTGGAGGATCCGCGTGGCCGCTACGGCGGCGTCGGCTATTATGTGATGACGCCGCTCAAGCTGGCGGACGGCGAGACCATCATCGTCGACCGCGGCTTCGTGCCGGATGCGCTGAAGGCGGCGGCGGACAAGGGGCCGCGCGGCGAGGTCGAGGTCGTCGGCCTGATGCGGTCGAGCGAGCGGCGCAACCTGTTCACGCCGCCCGACGATCCCGCGCATCATCAGTTCTACACACGCGATGTCGCCGGCTTGGCGCGCGCCATGCAGCTAGGTGTCCACGCGCCGTTCGTGATCGATGCCGAGGCCGGCCCGGATCCACTGCCGCAGGGCGGCGAGACGCGGCTGGTGTTCGACAACAACCATCTCGGCTACGCCTTCACCTGGTTCGGGCTGGCGGCGGCGCTGACGGCGGTGTTCGCGATTTACGCAAGCGGGCAAGTGCGGGCGGCGGGCGCGGCAAAGCCGCCGCAGTCTTGAAGCGGGCCTCAGGGCTCCTTGAGCAGCGCGTCGAGCGCCTGCGGCAATCCGCGCAGCGAAATGGCGAAATTGAAATAGCCGCCGGAGGCCGATTTCGACTCGACTTTCGCCGTCTTCGCCTCGCGCCAGGCGCGCAGCAGGCCGGCATCGAAGGTGGAATCGGCGAAACACCCGGCGGGCGTGCAGCGTCGCCAGGACAATTCGACGGCGTCGCCGCCCTCGGCGGTGATCTTCGGGGCGCTGGGAAAGCTGACGTTGACCGGCAGCACCAGGGTCAAGCGCAAGGCGGCGTTGCGCTTCGGCCGGCCGATGGCGATCTCGGCCAGCGGCGCGCTTTGCCCGCTCGCGGCAACCGTTAGCGCCACCTCGCAAACCCGGCGTGGCTCGCCATTGGCGTCGAGACGCTGGCAGCGCTCCACCCAATCGCCATAGGTTGCGGTGGTCATCTGAGGATCGCTGGATATTGCGTCGCGGCCTTTCTTAGGCCCGGCTTCGGCGTTCGGCCTCGGCTTGTCGGAGGCCGCTGGAGCCGCGCCGCTCGCCAACGCCAGGCCCAGCGCCAGCACCCACGAGCCCAGTCGCATCCCCATATCGCAACCCCGCGGCGCTCCCGCTCCCCCGCAACGCGGTCGCTGGGTTTGCAATCGATGCCGACGGTGGGCGCTAGAGGGATTGAACCTGCGACCGCTTGCATGTCAAGTTCGGCGTGATGTGCGCGAGGCGTTGCGTTTTGCTCGATTTTCAGGCGGTTGGGGGCTTCCGTCTTTCGTGCGCAAGAAAACGCGCTCGCCCTTGCAGCATGGAGGCGGAGGACAAATCCAGGGGTGAAGCGGAGCCGCTAGCGCGCGACGGCGGCTCCCAGCCGCGACGCGACGAGTTTGTGGCGCTCGGCGTAGCCAACGCGCTTGGCCGCCTCGCTCGTCGCCTTGGGCGCGAGGCGCACGCCCTCAATCAGCCGTTGCGCCAGCAGGGGCACGAGGATCTCGCGGCCCTCGGGGGTATGGAAGCCGCCGTTGAACTGCGAAGTGCTCTTGAGGAAAGCAATGAAGCCTTCAACCAGGTTGGAGGACGGCGGCGTCGCCTCGCGCCAGAAGCGCGCCAGCGGCGCGGCGCTGGCCAGGCCCGGGATGTTGTAGAACGCCCGGCCGACGCAAAGCACCGGCTTGCGCTCGATGATGGCGGCCAGGCCGGCGGTGGAGTTGATCGTCACCACGGCGTGGGCGCGGGCCATGATCTTGTCGATGCTGGTCTTGCGCAGGAAGAATACGCGATCGGCGAGATTGTGGCGCTCGATCAGCGCCGCCACCCGCGCCGGCGTGCGCTCGACGCCGTAGTCGAGCGGATGCTGCTTGACGACCAGGATGGCGTCGGCCGGGGCGTCGGCGGCGAACGAGGAGATCAACTCGTCGACGAAGGCGGCGTTGCCGCCGTGGCGGGAATGGACGACGAGTTGGGCGTCGCCGGGTTTCTGCAACAAGGCCAGAAATACCTTGCGGCCGGCGTCGGCGAGTTCCAGTGCCCGGGCGAGCGCCGGGCTCTCGTCATGGGTCAGCCGCCAGAGATATTCGCGCAGATAGCCCAAGCCCTGGCGATAGACGGAATCGCCATAATAATTGGCGTCGAACCCGAGCCCCGGCTTGAAGGCGATCGCGGCGAGAAAATGCGTGATGGTGTGGTTGACGTGCGGCTTCAGGCCCGCCGGAAACTGGCGATTGTCGGCCGGCTCCGCCGCGCCCTGGCGCGCTTCGAGATAGACGCGCGGGTCGCGCGGCAGGCGCGAGAAGCCGTTGACGCCGTCGCGCTCCAGCGTCACCCAATGGGGCCGCAGGTAGCCGTTTTCCAGCACGAAGCTATGCAGCCCGAATTCCTCGGCCACCTCCAGCGCGCAGCGGTTGCGCGGCAGCGTGTCGTTGAAGGTGATGATGGCGTCGATTTTCTGGCGCCGCACCACGCCACGGAGGAAACGCTTCCAATCGCCGTCGCGCCGGCGATAGATGATGCGGGAATGGGCGGGCGTCTCCAAATACTCGCCGCCCTCGCAGACAGTGCGGTAAACCTTGCCCCCGGAAACCTCAATCTCCCGCGCCAATCGGCGGAAAAACGGACCAAATGGGGCCCCTATGAAAAGAAAGACCGACATTGGCTGTCGCACCCCTGTTCTCGAGCCCAGAACTAACCCAAGCCAAGGACCGGGGCAAGTTCGCTAACCATGGCAGCAAATTGCGGCGAAATCGGCGCACATCACTGACGACGCGGCGTATCAATAGAAAAGATGGCGAAAGTTAAACAATGGTTGACAGGTTGCAACTTGTAAGCTGCATGGCGATACCCTGCCGGTACGGCATTTTACAAACCCCTCGCAATGCACCATGTACGGCGCGGCCGGCGCGCGCGGGGCGGTCGGCGGATTTTCGCGAATGAATTTCTTCCTCGACATCACCCGGCTCGCCACCCGTATCTTCCGCAGCGGCCCGACCGGCATCGACCGCGTCGAGTTCGCTTATGCCAAACACATGATCGACGATCCCGGCACGGTCTGCGTGTTCACCGCGCCAGTGTTCTCCGGCGCCATCCGCGCCGAGCGCGCCCGCGACATCCTGGCCCGCGTCGAGCGCGCCTGGCGGCTCGACGCGACGGCCAGCGACGATCGCGTCTTCACCGCCTTGCGGCGATGGCTCGACCGCCCGCTGGACGGCGAGGTGCAGAAGCCGATGCGCTTTCGTATCGACAAGGGCTGGTCGGATTGGGTGCGGGACGCCGATTTCTTCCCCGTGCGCGACATCCTGCGCGCCGAGACGCGACTGTCGCGCCGCATCGCGCGCGCCCGCGGCATGCCGAAAATGTTCTTCCATTGCTCGCACGCCCAACTCGACAAGCCGCGGCGGTTCCGCTGGCTGGCGCAGGCGGGGGTGCGCTCGACCTTCTTTCTGCACGACGCTATCCCCGTCGAGTTCCCGGAATTCTGCTCGCCCGGCGCCTACGACCGCCATATCGGCCGTCTCTCCACCGTCTCCGGACAAGCCACGCTGGCGATCGTCAATTCGCAAGATTCGCGCCGCGCCGTCGAGGCGGCGTTGCGCGAGCGCGGCTTGCGGGCGCCGGAGATCGAGATCGTGCCGTTGGCGGTCGACGACGCCTTCGCGCGCGCCGCCGCAGAGCCGGCGCGGCGGCCGCACATCCCCTATTTCGTCTATGTCGGCACCATCGAGCCGCGCAAGAACCTGCTGTTTCTGCTCGCTGTCTGGCGCCGGCTGGTCGAGCGCCGCGGGGCCGCCGCGCCGCGCCTGGTGATCGCCGGCCGGCGCGGCTGGGAAAACGAGAACATCGTCGATGTGCTCGAGCGCTCGCGCCAATTGGCGCCGTTCCTGGCCGAGGCCTCCGATCTCACCGACGCCGGGTTGGCGCGGCTGATGGCGGATTCGGCGGCGCTCGTCGCGCCCTCGTTTACCGAGGGGTTCGGGCTGCCGGTGGTCGAGTGCCTGGCCGCCGGCGCGCCGGCGATCGTCTCCGACATCGCCGCCCACCGTGAGGTCGGCGAGGATTACGCTGTGTTCGCCGACACCATCGACGGGCCGGCCTGGGTGTCGGCGATCGAGGCGCTGATGGACGAGGGCTCTGATTTTCGCCGCCAGCGGCTGCAAAGGATCGCCGGTTACCGGCCGCTGGCCTGGTCCCAGCATGTGGCGCGCGCCCGCGCGCTGATGGAGCGGGCAGCGCCCTGAGGAAAGCGCCGGCGCGTCACGCTCGGCCTGACGCAGAACATCGGTTTCGATCATCGCGTTCTGGTGCTATTCGAGACCGGCATGCACTCCGAAGACCAGCCGCACTCGCCCGCCGCCGCCAATCCGGCGCCGATGTACGAGATGATCGAACTGCTGTATTTCGCCTATCGCGACTTCGTCGGCGACGCCGACCGGCTGCTGGAGACTTACGGGTTCGGGCGCGCCCACCATCGCGTGCTGCATTTCGTCGCCCGCCATCCGGGATTGACGATCGCCGAACTGCTGGACATTCTCGCCATTACCAAGCAAAGCCTCAACCGCGTGCTAAAGGAATTGGTGGCGCAGGATTTCATCGAGGCGCGCGCCGGCGCTGAGGACCGCAGGCAGCGCCGCCTGCACGCCACCGGCAAAGGCGGCGATCTCGCCCTCAAGCTGGCGCGCGCGCAGACCCGCAGGCTCGCCGCCGCCATGCGTTGCCTCGGCCCCGACGCCAAGAGCGACGCGGCGGCGTTTCTCCTGGAGATGATCGACCGCCAGCAGCGGGCGCGGGTGCTGGCGCTGATCGGCGCGCCGATCAGCGCGGACGCCCACGTCCGCGCGAGGAGTTGAGCCCATGGCCGCTGCGCCCCTTAACTGCGCGCCGTCCGACGACGCCCCGCATGTGCTGGTCGTCGACGACGACCGGCGCCTGCGCCATCTCGTCGCCTCCTATCTCGGTCGCAACGGCTATCGCGTCACCGCCGTCGCCTCGGCCTCGGAGGCGCGGGCGCGGCTTTCGAGCCTGGCGTTCGAGATCATCGTGCTCGACGTGATGATGCCCGGCGAGACCGGCTTTGCCTTCGCCGAGGCGTTGCGCGAGACCTCCGACATCCCGATCCTCATGCTGACCGCGCGCGGCGACGCCTCCGACCGCGTGCGCGGCCTGGAGGCCGGCGTCGACGATTATCTCGCCAAGCCCTACGAGCCAAAGGAACTACTGCTGCGCATCGGTTCGATCCTGCGCCGCACCCGCGCGCCCGCCCCGGCGGCCAGCGCCGACGAGCCGGCGCTGCGCTTCGGCCCGTTCCTGTTTCTGGCCGAGCGCGGCGAACTCAGGCGCGGCGACGAACCGGTGCGGCTGACCGAGCGCGAGCGCGAGATCCTGCGCCTGCTCGGCGCGACGCCGGGCGTCAGCGTATCGCGCGAGGCGTTGGCGGGCGGCGGCGGCGGCGGGCAGGAGCGCACCATCGACGTACAGATCAACCGCCTGCGCCGCAAACTGGAGAACGATCCCGCCAATCCGATCTATCTCCAGACGGCGCGCGGCGCCGGCTACAAGCTGGTGGCCGACTCATGACGGCGATCGGCGCCCGCGCCAGCCTCGGTTACGGCCTCTGGCTGTGGCGCAGGGCGGCGCGCGCGCTGGCCGACCTGTTCCCGAAGGGGCTGTACGCCCGCTCGCTGCTCATCGTCATCCTGCCGATGGTGCTGTTGCAGACCGGCGTCGCCTATCTGTTCATGCAGCGCCACTGGGATATCATCACCCACCGGCTGTCGAACGCGGTGGCGCGCGACGTCGGCTCGGTGATCGATCTCTATCGCGGCTTGCCGCTCGGCGCCGACGACAAGCGGCTGCGCGAGATCGCCGCGAAGCGCTTTCGCATGAGCGTCGATCTGATGCCGCCGCAGCCGTTGCCGCCGCGGCTGCCGCATCGGTTCTTCGATTGGCTCGATCCCTTGACCCGCGCGCTGCCCAAGGAGCTGAACGATCAGCTCAAATATCCGATCTGGGTCGATACCGTCGGCAAGTCGGGGCTGATGGAGATCAGGGTCGATCTCGGCTTCGGCGTGGTGCGCTTCATCACCAAGCGCTCGCTCGGTTATGACGCCAACGTGCATGTGTTCATTTTCTGGATGTTCGGCGCCTCGATCGTCTTGATCCTGGTGGCGATCCTGTTCCTGCGCAACCAGATCCGGCCGATCCTGCGGCTCGCCAACGCGGCCGAGGATTTCGGCAAGGGACGGTTCCACGAGTTTCAGCCGCGCGGCGCGCGCGAGGTGCGCCAGGCCGGTTACGCCTTTGTCGAGATGAAGCGCCGCATCGAGCGCGCCAACGAGCAGCGCACCGCCATGCTGAGCGGCGTCAGCCACGATTTGAAGACCATCCTCACCCGCTTCCGCTTGTCGCTGGCGATGTTCGAGGCGACCCCGGAGGCGCAGGACCTCGAAAGCGACGTCGAGGAGATGCAGGCAATGCTGGAGGGCTATCTCGCCTTCGCGCGCGGCGACAGCACCGAGGCGGCGGCGCCGACCGATCTCGGCGAACTGCTGGAGGAACTGCGGCTCGGCGCGCAACGCCACGGCGCGCCGATGTCGCTTGCCGCCAACGGCGATCTCCAGGTCACGGTGCGGCCGCTGGCGATCAAGCGCTGCCTCGCCAATCTCATCGGCAACGCCCAGCGCTATGGGCGGCGGGCGGAGATTTCGGCCAGCCGCGAAGGCCGCTTCGTCACCGTGCAGGTCGACGACGATGGGCCGGGCGTGCCCGCCGAGCGCCGCGAGGACGTATTCCGGCCGTTCTTCCGCCTCGACGAGGCGCGCAACCAGGACCATAGCGGCTCCGGCCTTGGCCTGTCGATCGCTCGCGACATCGCGCGCTCGCATGGCGGCGAAGTCTGGCTCGGCGACAGCCCGCTCGGCGGCTTGCGCGCCAGCCTGCGCGTTCCGGTATAGAGGAGGGGGCATGTCATTGTTGCAGACGAAGACGCTGGCGGCCGAGGTGGACGCCTATGCGCCGGACGGCAGCGAGGTCAGGCTGTTGGCGGGCCTGAAGGGCGCCAGCTTCGCGCATTTCACGCTTCCGCCGTGGGGCGTATCGGTAGCGGTGGCGCATCGGACGGTGGAGGAGATCTGGTATGTCGTGGCCGGCGGCGGCGAGGTCTGGCGCCGGCTGGGAGACGAGGAGAGCGTGACGGCGGTCGCGCCGGGGGTGGCGCTGACGATCCCGCTGGCGGCGCATTTCCAGTTTCGGGCGGCGGCGGCGGGTCTGAGCTTCGTCGCCGCGACGCTGCCGCCGTGGCCGGGGGCCGAGGAGGCGTTTCCTGTGACGGGTAAGTGGGAGGCGTGAGGCGCGGGACAGACCGGGCGCCACGGGTTTCAGGGAGTTAGGCGGCGTTTTGTGTCCTCAGGGTCGCTTGCAGCCAACGGGCGGCGGGAGGGAGGTTAACTGCTGCACTGTCACCGTAACCCCTGATGTGCGCTGCCCCAGGGGGGTGGGCCGACGGATCGGGAGACGGGGGAGACGATGACAGAGGAATGAAATTTGGTCCGGGGGAACACATGCATCGACCCCAGCGCCGCGAGGGCATGAAGCGGCTATTGATTTTTGGGCGGAATGTCTATGTCAAAAATAACAAAATTACCGCCGGACATCGATTCACAAAAAACACTAAAGGCAGCTTACAATCAAAATGTAACGAAAATGTATGATATAACTTGCATTGCAACATTTGTTATATTCGCCTTATATACGCAGATTCCGACCAAATATATTTGTATATTTCGAGAGAATAAATATTTATTTACATTATGGCCACTGAATTTCATATATATTGCCCAGATGAACGATTTTTCGTATGCTTACAAAGATCAATATCTTCTGTTAACATCTACATCAACCGCCGGAATTGCTTGGTTGTTTGTATTTACAGTACGGTTGCCGCAATAAATTGCGACAGATAAGATATTGCATAAGGACCGCTCATTCGTGTCTTGTCTTTATCGCTCTAAGTCTAGGCTCGCTCGGCTTAATGTTGGGAATTCGCCCTGATAGATTATTGTTTTCTGTCAACGCATATAACACGATATACGTAAATTGTTACATACTTTTAATGCTGACCTCGTTTGAGTGCTTATTGCTTATAGCAACTGTAGATGTTGTTATAAGATGGTTACGTCGTGTTTGAAAATATTAGCAGTACAAAGACCCCCAAAGATTACGATGAGAGTGCATTAAACTACCCATTTCCGCCACATAAACGAGCGAACGATTTCGAATGCGACGCCGGCCACGTCGCGCTCATTTCGGATTCCATGCGTATTTCGGATTCATCGGGAAATGCGTATCATGTCCCGGTAGTCCCCCAACCCCGGAGCCGCTCATGCACATCTTTCGCAACGGATCGCGCCCCTCGGGCAAGGGCAGCGCGGATTGGTTCACCGGCGTCGTGCGCATCGACCCGCTGTTTGCCGTTGCCGCCCCCGGTCGCACGGCGGGCGGCCTCGTCACCTTCGAGCCCGGCGCCCGCACCCATTGGCACACCCATCCGCTCGGGCAGACGCTGATCGTCGTTTCCGGGCTTGGGCGCGTGCAGCGCGAGGGCGAGGGCGTCGAGGCGATCGGCCCCGGCGACGTCGTGCAATTTGCGCCCGGCGAGCGCCATTGGCACGGCGCGGCGCCGGCCTCGGCGATGAGCCATATCGCGATCCAGGAGGCGCTCGACGGTAGGCTGGTCGAATGGGGGGAGCCGGTCAGCGACGCACAATATCTGGGCTCGCTTTGAACCCGCATTGACCCTTGGGCGCCGTCCGGCTTGAAAACGACGCGCGTTGCGCTCATGTTGCTGGCATCGAAACCGATTGCTTTGAAAGGACCCGCCGCTGAGCCTCACGCAGGACGCCTCAACCGCCCCGAAACGCCCCCGTGCGAAACGCGCCGCGCCGAAATCGCCGACGCCGCCCTTGGAGAGCGCGCTCGCCAAAACGGTGCTGAGTTGCCTGGAGGACGCGAAAGCGGAGGATATCGTCGGCATCGACCTCATCGGACGCACCATGCTCGCCGACCTGATGATTGTCGCCACCGGTCGTTCGACCACCCATGTCGGGGCGATCGCCGACAGGGTCGTCCAGGCCTGCCGCGACGCCGGGCTGAAGGCGCCGCGCGTCGAGGGCCAACCGCACAACGATTGGGTGCTGATCGACGCCGGCGACGCCATCATCCATATTTTCCGCCCGGAAGTCCGCCAGTTCTACAATCTCGAAAAGTTGTGGGCGCCCGAGCGGCCGGCGGAGCCGCACGCGCTCAGCCATTGAATTGAAGCTGCTGCTCGCCGCGATCGGGCGGTTGAAGGCCGGCCCCGAGCGCGAGTTATTCGAGCGCTACGCCAAGCGCGCAACGCAAGTTGGCGGCAGCGTCGGCGTGTCCAGCGTCAATTTTCGTGAATTCGACGAATCGAAGGCGCGCACCGCCGAAGCGCGGCGTGAGGCGGAGGGCCGCGTGCTGCTCGACGCGGCGGGCCGCGACGCCTTCCTGTGCGGGCTCGACGAGCGCGGCGCGCAGATGACCAGCGCCGCCTGGGCGCAAGAGATCGGGCGTGAGCGGGACGCGGGCCGCCCGGCTTACGCGATCCTCATTGGCGGGCCGGACGGGCTCGACCCCGAACTGTTGCGCCTCGCTCGCTCGCGCGTCGCCTTCGGCGCGATGACCTGGCCGCACCAACTGGCGCGGGTGATGGCGGCGGAGCAGATTTACCGTTCCTTCACCATACTGGCCGGACATCCCTATCACCGCGTATGATGCCATTCGGGGGGCTGTTGGGGATGCGGAGGCGGATGCCGATTCGAAGCCGAGCTCTGAGCCTCGCCGTCGTTCCGCTGCTGGGACTGTGGCCGGCGGCGGCGCTCGCCGTCGAGTCGACGCCGCCGCCCGACCGCGCCGCCAAGGAGCTGG
>Ga0134128_10006752_pt1 | contig 13889 bp, 15 predicted proteins | sample KB31754_FD_96462 | JGI IMG/M metagenome (GOLD analysis project Ga0134128, IMG submission 96462) | Terrestrial soil microbial communities with excess Nitrogen fertilizer from Kellogg Biological Station, Michigan, USA - KB3-175-4 | ecosystem: Environmental > Terrestrial > Soil > Unclassified ... | reverse complement strand
GAAACCGCGTGCACGCGGCCGCCGGATTCCTTGGCGATCAGTCCGAACAGGATCGCCTCCGGCAAGCCCGCCTGCTGGAAGGCCGGCTCCATCTGGTAACGCAGGTATTGGTAATCGACATACGCGCGAATCAGTTCCGGGCGCAGCCGCGTCAACCACACCTGCAGGGCTGCCTGCACGGTGCCATTGGTCGCAACCAGGTCCGACAGTTTGTGGTCGCGCAGCAACTGCACGGTGCGCTGCGCCTGCGGCAGCGCGGCGAGCACCCCGGAATCAGGAGTCGCCGTGGTCTGGTCGTCGCTGTCGAGCGACGGCTCATCGCCTTCGGTGCCGAGGAAACTTCCGTCCTTCAGGCGCAATGCGCGGTCATAGGCCGACAGGAAGCGCGCGGTGTCGCAACCGGACGTGTTCACGCAGCGATCGGACGCGCCGCGCAGTGCATCCAGCGCGGTTTCCAGCGTCTTCTGCGATTGCGCGGCGTCACCGTGCCGGGCCTGCTGCAGCGCCTGGTCATACTGCGCGCTGGCCTGGCTCAACTGCGCGTACAACCCGTTCAAATCCGAAGAAGTGCCCTTCGCCGGCGTCTGTGCACAACCCGCCAACAATCCCAGCGCGCCGACGCACGCCATCCATCCCGACCGCCGCATCATTGCTACCCACCCGAACGCGAGACAACGCTTGCACCCTAGCGTGCAGCGGGCGGCGACTCAAGCATTGGAGCACCGTACAATCGCGATTCGACAAGGAATTGGCGACGGGGAGAGCGCGTGAACGAGATCCTGATTGGCAAGAACGAAACCACCGCGGTCGAACTCGATCCGCACTTCGGCAATCGCCACGGCATGATCGCCGGCGCCACCGGCACCGGCAAGACCGTTTCGCTGATGGTGCTGGCCGAAGGCTTTTCGCGACTCGGCACGCCGGTGTTCCTGGCCGACGTCAAGGGCGATATCGCGGGCATGTCGCAAGCCGCCTCGCCCGCCGGCGAGAAACTGAAGGCTCGGCTGGCAAAGCTCGGCATCGAGAAGGCCTGGCAGCCGCTGGCCAATCCGGTGGTGTTCTGGGATTTGTACGGCAAGCTCGGCTCGCCGGTGCGCGCGACGATTTCCGAGATGGGTCCGACGCTGCTCGCGCGCGTGCTGGAGTTGAACGACACCCAGCAGGGCGTGCTGGAAATCGTGTTCAAGCTGGCCGACGACAACGGCTGGCTGCTGCTGGACATGGACGACCTGCGCGCGCTGTTGAACTACGTCGGCGACAACGCCAAGGACGTTTCGCAGCATTACGGCCTCGTCAGCAAATCCAGCCTCGGCGCGGTGCAGCGCGCATTGTTGCAACTGGAACAACAAGGCGGTGCGCAGTTCTTCGGCGAACCGGCGCTGGACCTGAAGGACATCATGCGCCAGGACATGTCCGGGCGCGGCGTCATCAACATCCTCGCCGCCGACCAGTTGATTCTGAAACCGAAGCTGTACTCGACATTCCTGCTGTGGATGCTGTCGGAATTGTTCGAGCAGTTGCCGGAAGTGGGCGACCCGGACACGCCGAAGCTGGTGTTCTTCTTCGACGAGGCGCATTTGCTGTTCGACGACTGCCCGCCCGCGCTGCAGCAGAAAGTGGAACAAGTGGTGCGGCTGATCCGTTCCAAGGGCGTCGGCGTGTATTTCTGTTCGCAGAATCCCGACGACGTACCCGACGTGATCCTGGGCCAGATGGGCAATCGCATCCAGCACGCGCTGCGCGCCTTCACGCCGCGCGACCAGAAGGCGGTGAAGGCCGCCGCGGAAACCTTCGCGCCGAATCCGAAACTGGACGTCGCGCAGGTGATCGGCTCGCTCGCCACCGGCGAAGCCCTCGCATCGACACTGCGCGACAAGGGCGCGCCCACACCCGTCGAGCGCGTGCTGGTTTCGACGCCGGCCTCTCGGCTCGGTCCGATCACCGACGAGGAACGCGCGACCATCCGCTCGCGCTCGCCGGTCGGCCCCAGGTACGACACGCCGATCAACCGCGAATCGGCGGCCGAAATGCTGGCCAAACGCGCCGATGAAAAGGCCGTGGACCAGCCGGCCGAAGTCGCAAAACAGGAAGCCGCGCAAGCGCCCCAGGGTTCCGCATGGGGCGGCGCGATGCACGACGCGATTTTCGGCACCAAGCGCCGCCAGGGCATGATCGAAACCATGGCCAAGCAGACGGTGCGCACCATGGGCAGCCAACTCGGGCGGCAGATCCTGCGCGGCGTGCTGGGCGGGATCTTCGGGGGAAAACGCTGAAAGCCAAAGGAGCATGAACGCCCAGACGTGCGAATCGGCCTTGTTCGCCATTCCCGCGAAGCGGGACTGCGTTTGCAGGATTGCAAACGCGAACACCATGGACGGCGCGAGTAGCCCAGCGCCTTTGGATTCCTGATGTCCCGCTGGCGCCCGCCACCGCCCCGCTCCACCGCGATCATTACCCGCGCAGGTTTCGATGCGCTGAAAGCGGAGCTCGATCATCTCTGGCGCGAATTGCGCCCGGAAGTCGTCAGGGCGCTTGCGGCCGCCGCGGCCGAAGGCGATCGTTCCGAGAACGCCGAATACACCTATCGCAAGAAGCAGCTCGGCGAAATCGACCGGCGCGTACGTTACCTGTCCAAACGCATTCCGTCACTCAAGGTCGCCGAAGGCGTGCCGACCGATCGCGAAGCGGTGTTCTTCGGCGCAACCATCGAAATCGAAAATGTCGACAGCGGCGAGGCGCGTACCTGGCGCATCGTCGGCCCGGACGAAACCGACGCGAAGAAGGGTTGGATCAGCATTGATTCGCCGCTGGCGCGCGCAGCGTTGAAAAAGCGTGCGGACGAGGAATTCGAAGCCGAGTTGCCGGGTGGCAAGGCGCGATTTCTAGTCCTGGATGTCAGGTACGAAGCCTGACGCCTGAATTTGATGGTGCGCGCAGCACGCCCGCGATGGGTAAATCCCAAGCGGCCATGCCTGCAAAGCCCATTCATCCGCCCGTCTCAAGCAACAGGGGCGCAGGATAGGTTCGCCCCACACGCAGGGGCTGATAGCAGGGCGCGGCGAGATGGAAGGCCTCGGCCTCACAATCCGGATGCCAGCCGGGGATACCGGACAGTGGAAGGGGCCGCAGCTCCAGCGGATCGCGCAAGTGGCCGTCGCGGACATGCGTCATGCATGCGCCAATGGCTGCGTCGATCGAGACGTCTTGTGCGAGCATGACCACCAGAGCCTTGCCGACCAGAAAAGGTTGCGGACCGAGCGCGTGTTCCAGCAGCGCGTGGCCGAACACCGCAACTTCGATGCGTCCTTCGCGCCACGCGTCGCGTTCGGACCAGAACAGGCCGTGCCAGTCGTGCGCATCCCACAGCGTCAGCAATGTCTGATCGCGCAGGCCGACCACCGCACCGGCCTCGTCGAAATGCGTGAACGCGTATTGCGCGCGCGAGCGTCGCTTCGGACCCACGCGTTCGATCTCGGCGACCTGTCGCGCGTTGAGTGCAAGCTTGAGTTGCGGATAGCGCAGCCACACCAGCGCGTTGAACAGGTCATGCCAGTTGCGTTCGCGGGTCGCGATCAGGCCACGCTCCGCGATGCGCCGCTCGTAATGCAGGCCGTCGGCCAGCAGCCCGCGCGCCTGCGCGGCAAAACGCACCGGCGCGCTTGCAGGGAGTCGCGCATTGAGCGCGTCGATCGACGGCCATTCGCGCGCCTCCAGCAGGTCGGCGAATTCGCGCCACGCCGCCAGCGGCTCGCGCGCAAACACTTCCGGATCGGTGGCTTCTCGCGGCGGCGCGACGTAACGCACGGCGGCTACGCCGATGGGAACAGGCGCGCCTGCAAGTCGTGCTCGCTCGCGCCCACCACCGCCGCGTCGGCAAACTGGCCGGGTTTCAATGAGGCTCCATCCGTGATCCGCACCACGCCATCGATTTCCGGCGCATCCGCCACCGAACGCGCGATCGCGCCCCCGGCGCCCACTTCATCCACCAACACTTTCAACGTACGGCCGATTTTCTTCTGCAACTTTGCCGCGGAGATCTCCGCCTGCACTTCCATGAAGCGTTCGAGACGATCTTCCTTCAATTCCTCCGGCACCGGATCGGGCAATTCATTGGCCCTGGCGCCGCCCACTGGCGAATAGGCGAACGCGCCGACGCGGTCGAGCTGCGCTTCGCGCAGGAAATCCAGCAGTTCCTCGAACTCGGCATCGGTCTCGCCCGGAAAGCCGACGATGAAGGTGCTGCGGATCGTCAAATCGGGGCAAGCCTTCCGCCACGCGTGGATACGATCGAGTGTCTTGTCGATGTTGCCGGGCCGCTTCATCAACTTGAGGATGCGCGGGCTGGCGTGCTGGAACGGAATGTCGAGGTAGGGAAGGATTTTCCCTTCCGCCATCAGCGGGATCACGTCGTCGACGTGTGGATACGGGTACACGTAGTGCAGCCGCACCCACGCGCCGAGTTCGCCAAGCCCGCGGCACAAGTCGGTCATGCGCGTCTGGTACGGATTGCCGCGCCATGTCCGTTCGGTATAACGAACATCGACGCCGTACGCGCTGGTGTCCTGCGAAATCACCAGCAACTCCTTGACGCCGGAACGAACCAGCTTCTCGGCCTCGACGAGCACCTCGTCGATCGGGCGCGAAACGAGGTTCCCGCGCATCGAGGGAATGATGCAGAAGGTGCAGCGGTGGTTGCAGCCTTCGGAAATCTTCAGGTACGCGTAGTGTTTCGGCGTCAGCTTGACGCCCGTATCCGGAACCAGATCGACGAAGGGATCATGCGGTTTCGGCAGCGCCGCGTGCACCGCACCCATCACGTTGGCGTAGTCCTGCGGGCCGGTGATCGCCAGCACGTCGGGATAAGCCTCGCGGATCAGCGCGTCGCGCTTGCCGAGACAGCCGGTGACGATCACCTTGCCGTTCTCGTGCAGTGCTTCGCCGATCGCGTCCAGCGATTCCTGCACCGCCGCGTCGATGAAGCCGCAGGTGTTGACGATCACGGCGTTGGCCTTGTCATAGCGCGGCACAATCTCGTAGCCCTCGGCCTTCAACTGGGTGAGGATGCGCTCGGAGTCGACCAGCGCCTTGGGGCAGCCGAGGCTGACGAAACCGACTTTGGGATTGGATGCAGGCATGGCACGCAATGGGTTCGTGGACCGACCATTTTATCCGGGTGGCGCGCCTTGCAGGCAGCTCGCCTGCACCCGCACGCTAGTACGCTGTGTGGTGCATCCAAGGAGAACCATGATGGGCGAGCGCATCAACCTCAATACCAATGGCACGCATTGCATCGGCGCCTACCTCGCGAAACCGGCCGGCAGCCCCAGGGGCGGCATCGTGGTGGTCCAGGAAATCTTCGGCATCACGCAGCACATCCGCGACGTCGCCGATCGCTTTGCCGCGGCGGGGTACACCGCCGTCGCGCCGGCGTTCTTCGATTTCGTAGAAAACGACGTCGAGCTCGCCTACGACAAGGCCGGCACGTCGCGGGGCAAGGATCTGGCGGTGGAAGTCGGGCTCGACCGCGCGGTGGAAGCCGTCGCCAGCGCGGCGGATTCGATCAAGTCGTCCGGGAAAATCGGCGTGGTCGGTTACTGCTGGGGCGGCACCGTCGCACTGCTCGCGGCGCAGCGCCTTGGCCTGCCCGCGGTGAGCTATTACGGCGCGCGCAATACCGGCTATCTCGATCAGCCGCTCAAGGCGCCGGCGATTTTCCACTTCGGCGCGAACGACCGTTCGATCACCGCCGAAGCGGTGGAAAAACATCGCAAGGCCTGGCCGAATGCGCCGGTGTACGTGTACGAACATTGCGGGCACGCGTTCAACCGCGACGTGGACAAGAGCGTCTACAACGAGAATGCCGCGCGTCTCTCGCTGGAGCGCACGCTCGCCTTCTTCGGCAAGGAACTCGCGGGCCAGCCATGAAAACGGCTGTCGATGGGGGATTCCAGCTCGACGCGCGACTCGCCGCGGACACGGTGTTCGTGGCCGACTGGACCCTGTGCCGCGTGCTGCTGATGGACGACGCGCAATTTCCGCGGCTGGTGCTGGTGCCGCGGCGCGAAGGCCTTGCCGAACTCGACGACTTGCCCGAGCGCGACCGCGCGCAATTGATGCGTGAAATCACGCGCGCGATGAAGGTGCTGCGCGGCACCGTCGAATGCGACAAGCTCAATATCGGCGCGCTCGGCAACATCGTGCGCCAACTGCACGTGCACGTGGTCGCCCGGCATGACGGCGACGCCGCATGGCCGGGGCCGGTATGGGGGCACGGGCCGGCACACCGCTATCTGCCCGAGGCGCGCGACAAGTTGCTCGCGGACTTGCGCCGGGAAAGCGGAAAGGAAGCCACCGGGCGACGCAAACGCAATGGCTGATTTCCGCGTCGAACCATTGGCCGAAGACGCGTTGCTGCTGCGCTTTGGCGACGTCATCGACGTTGCGACGAACGCGCGCGCGCGTGAGGCGGCAAGCGCGCTGCGGGATGCCGGCTTGCCAGGCATCACCGATGTCGCTCCGGCCTATGCGACGCTGCTGTTGCGGTTTGAACCGTCTATATGGGACAAGGGCGCACTTCTCGAAACCGTTGCAAAGACACTGGATCCCGGCCTGCGCCGGGATGACGAGCAAAAGAATGCGGCCGCCTTGCCTGAAACCGCGCGCGTCGTTGAAATCCCGGTGTGCTACGGCGGCGAATGCGGCCCGGATATCGATGCGGTCGCGGAACACGCAGGGCTGTCGCGCGACGGAGTCGTCGCACGCCACACGGCCGCGGAATACACCGTCGCGATGCTCGGGTTCGCGCCCGGTTTTCCTTACCTGCTCGGCCTCGATACCGCGCTGCAGGTGCCGCGTCGGACCAGCCCGCGCACGCGCGTCCCGGCGGGTTCGGTCGCGATCGGCGGCGCGCAGACCGGCATCTATCCGCGCGAGTTGCCGGGCGGCTGGCACCTGATCGGACGCACGCCGCGCGTGCTTTTCGATCCCGCGCACGAACCGCCGTGCCTGCTGGCGCCCGGCGACCGCGTGCGCTTTCGCCCAATCGATGCGGCCGAATTCGCGCGACGCGCGGAGCGCGGTGCATGACCCTCGAAGTCATCAAGCCCGGTTTGCTGACGACGCTGCAGGATGCGGGACGCGCGGGATTCGCCCATCTCGGCATCGGTCGCGCGGGAGCATTCGATGCACCCGCGATGCGCATCGCCAACGCGCTGTGCGGCAACCCCCGCGATGCCTGCGGCTTGGAGATCACCCTGCTCGGACCAACGCTGCGCTTCCACGGCGACGCATGGATCGCCGTCACCGGCGCTCCCATTCCGTTTCGCATCGGTGGCGCCGATCGGCCGATGTGGGCGCCTGTTTTCGTGGCGGCTGGATCAATGGTCGAACTGGGCGCGATGCGTTCCGGTTGCCGGGGTTATCTCGCGGTGCGCGGCGGCTTCGATGTCACGCCGGTGCTCGGCAGCCGCAGCACCGATGTCAACGCGCAACTCGGGCCACTCGGCGGCCGGCCGCTGCGCGCCGACGATGTCCTGCAGATGCAACCCGTGGCGCGGGCCGCGGCAAAACCCGGGAACTGGCGACTCGATCCGCGGCCATGGTTTCCGGAAGAAGCGCCCGCAACGTTGCGATTGTTGCCGGGCAGCCATTTCGACAAGCTTGAAGAAGCATCACGCAAGCTGCTGTTTTCAGAAGCCTTCATGGTGCAAGCGGATTCCAACCGCGTGGGCCTGCGCCTCTCCGGCCCACCGCTGGAATTCGGCGAACCGGTCGAAATGGTCAGCGAAGGCTGCGTGCCCGGCATCCTGCAATTGCCGCCATCCGGGCAACCCATTGGCTTCGGGCCGGAGTGTCCGGTCAGTGGCGGCTATCCGCGCATCGGCCAGATCGCCGCGGTGGACATCCCGCGCCTCGCGCAACGGCGGCCCGGCGATGCGCTACGCTTCACGCCGTGCACGTTCGATGACGGCCTGCGCGCACTGCGCGAACGCGAACGCGCATTGACCCGACTGGAAAGCAGCATCGCCGCCCGCCTGACCGCATGAACGCGATCGACCTCAACGCCGACCTCGGCGAATCCTTCGGCGCCTGGCGCATGGGCGACGACGCCGGTGTGATGCCGTGGATCACGTCGGCCAATGTCGCCTGCGGATTCCATGCGGGCGATCCCGCGACCATGCGCGCCACGGTGGCGCTTTGCCTCGAGCACGGCGTCGCGATCGGTGCGCATGTCTCGCTGCCGGACCTGCAAGGGTTTGGCCGGCGCGAAATGAAGGTCTCGCCCAACGAGGTTTACGCGCAGACGCTGTACCAGCTCGGCGCGTTGCACGCGTTCACGTGCGCGGCCGGTACGCACCTGCACCACGTCAAGCCGCACGGCGCGCTGTACAACATGGCCGCGCGCGATCGCGCGCTGGCCTACGCCATCGCCGCCGCGGTGCGCGACTTCAATGCCACCCTGATCCTGATGGGGCTCGCCGGCAGCGCGCTGGTGGACGCCGGCCGCGCGGCGGGCCTGCGCGTGCAACGGGAAGGTTTTTGCGACCGCCGGTATCGCGCGGACGGTTCGCTGACGCCGCGTTCGGAAGCGGGCGCGGTGATCGAAGATGTCGACATGGCGGTCGCACAGGCCCTTTCCATCACAACCGCGCGCGAGGCCGCGGCCGGCGACGGCAGCACGGTGCACATCGATGCGGACAGCTTGTGTGTCCATGGCGACCGCGCGAATGCCGCAATGTTCGCGGAGCGCCTGCACCAGGCGCTGGAGAAGGCAGGCGTGCGGGTCGCCGCCGCGGAAAGACCGGCGTGACGCACGAGCTGCCACACATATTTTCACCTCCTTCCGAAGGAAGAGGGTCGGCGCGCAAGCGCCGGGGGGATGCCATCGCCCGCACAAAAGCCATCCCCTTGGTCCCGCTTCGCGCGTGTCCGCTGCCGCTTCCCCCTTCGCATGCGAAGGGGGAAGCAAAGCGTCCCGCCGCGACCAAACCTCCAGCATGACCACCCTGCTTCACTACCTGCCGCTGCTCGGCGTGCTGGTCGTCGTCGCGGGTTTTGCGCTGCGCTTCAATCCGGTGCCTGTCGTGGTGGTGGCCGGCATCGTCAGCGGCCTCGCGGCGGGCAAATCCATCGGCGCCATCCTGGCCCTGCTCGGCACCAGCTTCGTGTCCGAACGTGCGCTGTTGCTGTTCGTGCTGACGCTGCCCGCGATCGGAGTGCTGGAACGCGCGGGCCTGCGCGAACACGCGCGCAACTGGATCGCTTCGCTGCGCAGCCTGACCTTGCCACGTTTGCTGATCGCGTATCTCGGCTTGCGCCAGATCCTGTCGATGCTGGGCCTGACCAGCGTGGCCGGCCAGGCGCAAACCGTGCGCCCACTGCTGGCGCCGATGGCGGAGGCCGCAGCGGAAAAACGGGGCGTGCCGCTCTCGACGGGGGAGCGCAACGAGGTGCGCGCGTTCAGCGCCGCCACCGACAACATCGGCCTGTTCTTCGGCGAAGACGTATTCATCGCGCTCGGCGCGGTGCTGCTGATCCAGGGCTTCTACGCGCAGCACGGCATCGAATTGCAGCCGCTGCAGATTGCGCTGTGGGCGCTGCCGACCGCGATCGCCGCATTCATCATCCACGCGATCCGCACGGTGCTGTTCGCGCGGCGCATAAAAAACGTGGCCGCTGGCGCTGCAGTTTTACCGGGTCCGGTCCGAAGGCGATCCACAACCGGCCCGCGAGACAACCTGGACACGGATCAACACGGATAAATGCGGATGGAGAGCCCAATCCGTGTGCATCCGCTTCAATCCGTGTCAAAAGGCTCCGACATTGACCCGTGAATTTCAAACAACATGCTGACCATCGAACAAGCCTATTGGCTGATCGCGCTGTTTCTCGCGGGTGCAGCGATCCTCAACCTGCGCGGACGCCGCTGGTCGCACGCCGCCTTCTGGGGCGTGCTGGCCGTGCTGATCGCGGGCGGCAAGTTCGTGTTGTCCCAAGCCGCCGCGCACAACCCGATGCCCGCGCAGATGGCCGGGATCGGCGTGCTCGCCCTGGCCGCCTTGTCGCCGCGCATGAGGCGCGGAAACCTGAGTGAGCGCGATTCGACAGAACGCGAGGCCGACGCATTGCGCCTGCGCCACAAGCTGTTCGGTCCCGCCCTGCTGATCCCGCTGGTGACGCTGCTGGTCGCGTTGTTCGGCGCGTACATCATCGTGGACGGCGTGCGCCTGTTCGATCCCACGCGCATGACCCTGACGGGGCTGGCGCTCGCCTGCGTGGTGGCCCTGGTCGCGGCGCTGTGGGTGACGCGTGCGCGGCCACTGGCCGGGCTTTCGGAAGGCCGCCGCCTGCTCGATACCCTGGGCTGGGCGGCGCTGCTGCCGTTGACGCTGGCGGCGCTGGGCGGCGTGTTCGCCGCGACCGGCGTTGGCACGGCCGTCGCCGACCTGGTGCGCCTGCTGATTCCCGTCGACAACGCGCTGGCCTGCGTGGTCGCATTCGGGCTCGGCATGGTGTTGTTCACGGTCATCATGGGCAATGCCTTCGCGGCGTTCCCGGTGCTGATGGCCGGCATCGGCATTCCGCTGCTGATCCACCAGCACGGCGCGGACCCGGCGATCCTGGGCGCGCTCGGCATGGTGACGGGCTATTGCGGCACGCTGTTCACGCCGATGGCGGCCAACTTCAACATCGTGCCGGTGGCGTTGCTCGAATTGCCCAACCAGAATGACGTGATCCGCGCGCAATGGAAAACCGGCGCGCTGCTGCTGGTCGTAAACTTGATCCTGATGGACCTGCTGATCTTCCGCTTTTGAGCCGCATCGAACGCCAGCGCGAACGCATCGTGTTGCTTACCGGCTTCACGCCATTCGGCGGCGAGTCGATCAACCCGTCGTGGCAAGCCGTGCGCGCGCTCGGCGGCGCCACCATCGAAGGTCATCGCGTGGTCGTCGCGGAATTACCCTGCGAATTCGACGCCTCGCTGCCAGCCTTGTGGCACGCGGTGCGCAGGCACGAACCACGCGTGGCGATTGCGGTCGGCCTTGCCGGTGGCCGCGCCGGCATTTCCCTGGAGCGCGTTGCGATCAACCTGATCGACGCGCGCATTCCGGACAATGCGGGCGCGCAACCGGTGGACGTGCCGGTACTGGGCAGCGGCGCCGCGGCGTTCTTCTCGAGCTTGCCCATCAAGGCGGCATTGCAGGCATTGCAACACGCCGGCATTCCCGCGCACGTCTCGCAGACGGCGGGAACCTACGTATGCAACCAGGTGTTCTACGCGCTGATGCACGCCCTGCGGCGGCGGCGCAATACCCGCGCGGGCTTCGTGCACGTGCCGTGGCTGCCGGAACAGGCTGCCGCGCATGGGCAGCCCGGCATGCCGCTTGAGCAGATGACGATGGCGCTTGAAATCATCGTGCGCACCACGCTGGCCACCCGCAGCGACACGCGCGTTGCCGCCGGCGCCGAATCCTGAAGCCTTACTTCTTGGCCTTGTCCTTGGCCGATTCCACCGCGCTCATCAGGGTCAGCTTGCCCTTGTGCATGACGTAGCCGGTGAACTTGAAGCTCAGTTGCAGGCTGGCGAACTCTTCCAGGTCGGCATTGTTGATCTTGGCGTCGTCGGTGTCCTTCAGCAGCACCGTCTTCGGCAACTGCTTCTGGTCCTGCAGGTAGCGGAAATGCGCTTCAAGGTCGGGGGAGCTCAGTACCGCACCATCCAGCATGAACTGGTTGTCCTTGTAGGCGCCGATGGTCATGTCGTACTGCTGCGGCACATTCACGGTGGTTTCGGCGCCACGGCGCACATGGGCGTTGCACCCTGCCAGCGTGACCATCGTCGCCAACAGCGCCGCGCCGCCGAGGCGCACAACAAACAAACGCAGGTTCATGGATTCAAGTCTCCGTTGCTGATCGTGATGGCCGGCCATGGGGCCGTAGCTGCGCAAGTCTGCCACAAGCGGGCTGAACGCGCTGATGAAAGCCTGATTGTCCACGCATCTGTCGAATGGCGAAGCGATATCCGGAACCCGCTGCCCTCCCGCCCTTCCGGAGCGGGCCGGCTGTCTTTTGCTCGTCATTCCGGAGCCGGGCCGCAGGTCCGAATCCGGAATCGGTTTGGCCCGTGTCGCTGAGGTGCAACCGATTCCGGGTTCCGACGCGATGGGGCCACGTCGGCCCCGGAATGACGAGGTTTCGGTTGGACCTTGCTAGGTTTTGGGAAGAGTCACGCCCTTCTGCCCCTGGTATTTCCCGCCGCGATCCTTGTAGCTGGTGGAGCACACTTCGTCCGATTCCAGGAACAGCATCTGCGCCACCCCTTCGTTGGCGTAGATCTTCGCGGGCAGCGGCGTGGTGTTGGAAAACTCCAGCGTCACGTGGCCTTCCCACTCGGGTTCCAGCGGCGTGACGTTGACGATGATGCCGCAGCGCGCATAGGTGCTCTTGCCGAGGCAGATCGTCAGCACGTTGCGCGGAATGCGGAAGTACTCGACGGTGCGCGCAAGCGCGAACGAGTTCGGGGGGATGAGGCAGCAGTCGCCCGAGAAATCCACGAAGTTGCGCGAGTCGAAATCCTTGGGATCGACGATGGTCGAATTGATGTTGGTGAAGATCTTGAACTCGCCCGCGCAACGCACGTCGTAACCGTAGCTGGACGTGCCATACGACACGATGCGGCCGCCATCGTTGTGCTTGACCTGGCCCGGTTCGAACGGCTCGATCATGCCGTGCTGCTCGGCCATCCGGCGGATCCAGTTGTCACTCTTGATGCTCATGTGTGCTCGCTTTGTTGGGATTCCGAACCGGGGAAGCATAAGTGCACACCCCCTTCGGCACGAAGCGGGTCGGCGCGTCAGCGCCGGGGGATGCCGATCCGGCAGCGACAAAAGCCATCTCCGCTGCGCGCGTTCGCCTGCTCGCGCCATCCTGGCGTTTGCCCTTCGGGCCGGCTGACGCCGTTCACGGCCGAGCCAGTCGGCCGTAGTCGCTCCGCCCTCCCTGCGAAGGGGGAAGAAAACCTTGAGTTTGTTCACGCCAGGCCAACGACCAGGCAACCCAACGCCACCTCGATCTCGCGCCGGCGATCTTCGCTGGCCAACACCGCTTCCTTCGTGCATCCGGCACCCGACAGGCGCACCGGCAGCGGATCGTCGGACAGCAGTCGCGCCGACATCGTCTTCAGTACCTCCACCAGCGCGTCCTGCGCATGGTGCGAGCCGCGCGCGGAGGTGTTGAGCAGCAGCACCGGCTTGCCGGGAAATTCCAGCGCTCCGACCAGCCAGTCCAGCAGGTCCTTGAACGCGCCGGGGATGCCGTGGGCGTATTCGGGGCAGGCGATCAACAGTGCATCCGCGCGTCCAACCGCAGCGCGCACGTCGAGCACCGTTTGCGGCAGTGGCTCGACCTCGAGATCGGGACTGAACCGCGGCAACGCCCCCATGCCGGAATAAATTTCGAGCTGCAACGACACTGGCGCCAACGCCTGTGCCGCTTCCAGCGCGGCGCGATTGGCCGACACCCGCCGCAAGCTGCCGCACAGGCACAGCACGCGCTTGGGCGGCGCCGCGGCGTCAGTCATCGACGACGCGGATATTGGGCACTCCGGTCATGTCGCGCTCCGCCTGCAGCGACAGGCACGCCGCGGTGTTGCGCGCGATCTCGCGATAGCGCTTCGCAAGGTCGGAATCGGGCATGGCCGCGACCGTGGGGTTGCCGCTGTCGGCCTGCTCGCGGATGCGGATATCCAGCGGCAGCGAACCGAGCAGCGGCACGCCATATTGTTCGGCCATGCGCGCACCGCCGCCTTCGCCGAACACGTGTTCCTCGTGGCCGCAGTTCGAGCACACATGCGTCGCCATGTTCTCGATGATCCCGAGTACCGGCACCTG
>Ga0134128_10006750_pt1 | contig 13892 bp, 27 predicted proteins | sample KB31754_FD_96462 | JGI IMG/M metagenome (GOLD analysis project Ga0134128, IMG submission 96462) | Terrestrial soil microbial communities with excess Nitrogen fertilizer from Kellogg Biological Station, Michigan, USA - KB3-175-4 | ecosystem: Environmental > Terrestrial > Soil > Unclassified ... | reverse complement strand
CGTGGCGGGTAGTGTATATCCCTCTTAGTCGGTCAACACATTGCGAATGAGAGAGGCGTAGAACGCCAGGAGGTCACAATGATCCACAGGGGAGAGGATAAGGTCATCACCGACTACTGGATCGAACACTACACCAATCTTGGTTTGTGTTCGCTCTGTGGAAATTCAGGTATCGTAGACACTCGTAAGACGGCGAAATCCGCTGTGGGAATTGTGTCAGGTAGGTTAAATTGGTGCATCTGTCCTAATGGGCAAATCATGCGTCAAAAGAACTACCCAGACAACCCAGACGAAGAAGAATACAATAAAAGGGCTGGCATGTACCGTGGGGGCGATTGACGCTGGCAGCGTCGATGCGGTGGGTTCGACTCCCATCCAGTCCATTGCGTTGTGTGGGGATGTGGGCTTAAAAGCAGCCATCATCTAAGGAGTGACAAGTGGAAGAGAGATCCGGTACAAACCAATACCGGACGGCTCAAGATCATGGTGTCAGCATGACCGTTGGTAACGGACCTTGCTCAATCAGGGCACCAGTAACCACAGGGAAAGAGCAGTTGGCGCGACGGCAGGGTGGTTGAACCGTACCAACGAAACCTTCGACTGTCCTGTACGAATCAGAGCTAACCAAGCTAGAAAGCAAAGGTATGTTGCGTTGGTACGAGAGGAAGGCGCAGCCAAGTTTCCGACAGGGAGGATTGAGTTCCCTGTTAGTTACAACGCCTTTGTTTGCCCTTGGAGTCTTTGGCGTAAAAGCACACCCGGCAACGCATTTACCAGGGACGTTTGATGTACTCCTCGATCTTGTACACCACGTCTCGTAGGTCATAGAAAAGAACACCGCCTGAGAGACTGATAACTGGATTGGCTTTGTCGGTGAAGTCCACCACAGCCAAACTTCTCTCTCCTTTGGTGATTTGCAGGTAGTTTTCGCCCATTTTGTAAACATCCATGTTTGGATTATAACATGACAGAGAAGCATCCAGTCAACCTCAAGTACGACGGCGGTTTGGAGAAGCTGGCTGAGGATATCGGCAACCTTCGTTACGACGCTCTCGAAAAATTCCTGAACCTTTTATCCGAAAAGCTTGTCAATGATGGTAACGCGGATAAAAAAAGGAAGAGGACAAAACTGGCGAAGAGACTGAGTAAAGCATCGAATCTGGTGCTTTACGCCGCCAACGAAATCAAAGAAGCCTGGAAGATCAGCGCCCCCCACATGAAGTTCTGGGTGATCGCCAGTATCTCCAGGGACAAGTACGTCACCGGCTACTACGTTGATCGCAGAGAAAAAGGGAACGAGTGGACAAAAAAAGCTGAGGAGGCGACTCTATTTACAAAGAAGGATGCTGAGGAACACTACAACAACCTGCTAACAAACTGTGGCAGGGGAACCTACTGGCTGTTGTGCCTCAAAGACCTTCCGGTGCCGAAGGAGGCACCAAAACCTACCGAAGTACATGAGTGTCAAACTGTACCCTACTCGGCAGAAGCCCACGCACCCCTTAATGCCACCTGTGAGAAGTGTGGCAGGGTGTATTGTGATCACGAAAATAAATACTAAGAGGCAACATGGCAGATGAAATTCCCCAGGTAGCAGCAGGTTTGAGCGTCACAGTTGAAGTCAGGTGTCCACATTGTCAGAACTTGAACAAGTACCAGGCTCTCACTGCTGTTCACAGCAACGTCAAGAACCATCTAAGGAAGGCTGAGGCTGACCGACCGAAGGATTGGAGCGTCAATGGCAAGTGCGAAAGTTGTGACAAGTGGTTCAAGATCGTGAAGACGCTTTTGATGTAACATGGGACTAGGACCACCTGTATGTATGAAGTGCATGAAGATCATGCACCTCTATGACACCTACCCCCATTGGCGATGCAACACGGAAGGTTGCGGCGTGGATCAAGATAGTAAGGAGTGCAATCACCTGTTCTTTCTGACCCATGAGCAGATGGTGGTGGTTGAGGAACGTAGTAAGAAGTGAATGGGCTGGCATGTACCGTGGGGGCGAGGAACTTTTGCAAAGTTCTTGCGGTGGGTTCGACTCCCATCCAGTCCACTCGATGCGTAATGGATCATATCAGTGCGCACTGATATGATCCAGAAGGAGTGCCTAACAACGGTGCGCACTTGTTGTTAGGAGACTCGCCTCTGGGATGTCGTTTAAGGGAGGACACCCCCTTGGCTGGGGGAGACGCAGGGTTCGACACCCTGTCATCCGTGAGGGGAAACACGAATGTTGAGAGGATGACAAGTATGCGCGCTGCGGCTACATACTTGCATGTTCACAGGATTCAGACAGTTTTGCGAAGTTAGTTTCGGCTGGTACGGAGCGATGACGCCTTTTCTGGGCGGCAACCGCTGGGAACATCTAAACTACGGTGGCTCGGAACAGTTCGGACTAGACCAACCAATGCTCTACGTTCCCATTAACGTAGCAGCATCCACAGGCGGTGGAAGTAAGTCACCCGTAGGAAAACTACTCGCCAAGCTAAGAAGAAGGGCGAGCAAATTCAGGGTGATCTGCCATCGCGATGAAAGCATTTTTTCTAAGTACGTCTGTAAGCCGACTACCGACACCCTGGATCACAAGGGTAAGTACGTCAACATCGCCCGCTTTGTGCCAACTGGCGAATCTCACGTTACCGTCGCCATCTACAATCAACTTGTCAGAGAAGTGTTCTCCAAGCACTTTGGCAGAAGGACGACCCGCGAAGAAGAAATTGAGTTTCTCAAGAACACGCACATTGATGGCGTACCCCTCTTCAACGAGGAGGGTATTGGCATCGAGATGCCAATTACCATCAAAGAGCCGGCTGAAATCATCTTCGGCGTCTCAAATTTCATTGATGGCAACCCTATAGTTGCCATCGTAGGCGCTGAGTGTCATGGTATGGACAGGGTTAAGAAAGCCTTGGGTCTTTCTGGTCCTTCCGGCTATAAGACACACTTGACCGTTGGGTTCGCCGATGCCATTTGGGACTTACCTTCACCGGACAAGAAGGTGGAAGCACCAGAAAACATTGGAGCATCTGCAAGAAGCGGACCCGGAGGTATACTCAAGAAGATACACAATACGTCTTACTTACGACAGAACCCTGACTTGCCCGAAGGGTTCATTGAGTTGGGGAGGGTGGTTCTATGGGACTGAGAAAGGTAGGACTTCTCCTTAAGGATGACCACCGATTAACTAAGGATGTTGACCTGTGGGGCATGGTTCTGCCGGAAGCGATCAGGGAGGTTTATGGCAGAGACATGGATTTTACAGAAATCTGCGAGGAGCTTCATGTTGCTCCTTGGGACTACGACTACTTCCCCACTTTCGAGCGGGTGAGTGACTTTGCAAATTTCTTGTTAAACTAACCCCACTAATCCTAGTGGGGTGACAACCTCGGAGTGTGGTGGATGCACGACACCCTGCGAAGGTGTAAGAGCGGGTTCGACTCCCGCCGGGGTTATTTCTGAAAGTATCTCCTAAATATCAACATGGAGAGCTTTCGTGATTTTTTGGTTCTTGAATCTGAATATCCCAATCTCACCTTCGGCGTCGAAGTTGAGGTAGCTTTCGCGGCGCGCGAAGGTGGATGGGATGACTCGCAGATACAGCAAGTCATTAGCCAAATGAAGTTGGGTTGGAGTTTTGGACACGACCAGACCTGTATACCAGGCATTGAGATGAAAACTAAACCAAATCCGATCACGGATGCGGTGCTTCAAACCTTGAAGTCTGACTTGGATATCTTCAATGTAGGTGTACAGAAACTTGGACTTCAGATCGTTAAGAACCCAGGAAGATGTGCAACCCACATTCACATAGGAGGGTTGGACGAAACTACCAAGGTTAAGATTGCAAAGCTCTGGATTGACGGCAAGGTTCAGGACATGGAAATACCGCTGATTGACCCAGAGAGAAGGAAGTTAATGGATGCCCCGTCAGGCGTCAGCTACATGCGGAGAGTCAACTCCATCAACCAGTATCAAACTTTACCACATTCGGTTGCCACAACGGGACTTGGCAAATTCCTGCAAAAGACACTTTCCTGGCTTAAGAATACCTTGGGCATGGACAAGTTTGCAGGCTGGGATAAGTTCTACAGCATGTCGCCGCGAGGCGGCTTGGGAACCCTGGAGTTCCGCACCAAGGAGTCTACCACGGATGGGCATGAGATCGGCATTCTGGTGAAAACTTTAGGTGCCTTTTGTTCTGCGGCTGATTCGTTGTATAATAAGATGCAGAGCGGCGGATTGGACTCCGGTTCTGTCCGTCAGGCACTGTACAAAGGTGGCGTAGGCGCTCGTGATCTTGGTTATGTCATGCGACGAGCAGCGGGGAGATGACCATGAGAATCTTCGTGTATGGTACTTTGAAGGCTGGGAAGCCCAGGAACTTCTATATCACGCGCGAAGGCGGCAGGCTGATCGGGAGGGCGACAACTGCCCCTAAGTACAGGCTTGTTAAGCAGTGGTTTTCCGACTATCCTTCTATGATCGAAGGGGATTCCGCTGTCGAGGGAGAACTTTGGGAAATTACAGAGAAGACCCTTGAAGCCCTTGACTCTGTTGAAGGCGTCAATAGCAATCTCTTCAAGCGAGCTTCTATCGAGATGTCCGATGGCGACAAGGTTTTGGGCTACGTCTCTGTAAACAAGCCCTATCCATATCGGACGTTAATAAGCGGTAGATGGGAATGATGTTTGCCCCGTGGGTGTGGTGGATGCACATCTCCCTCCGAAGGAGAAGGTTACTGGTTCGACTCCAGTACGGGGTACTGATGAGAGAGTGTCCATCCCAATGCCAAGGTTATTTCCTGTGGTTTAAGAGTGATGAGAGGATTGGTCCTTCGTCAACTGAAAACGCTGGAGTAACGCATATCTAAGGTATGTTGAACTTCAGTTTCCGTGTATGGTTGGAAGACGATCAAAAGCCAAAGATGATAAAAGACCCCTATGGGGTTTCCCAGACTTGGCTGCACGCCCTGCCGAAAGATGTGGGCGGTGTAGAGCCTCAAAATGACTCAGCTATCTGGAGGTTTGTTGATGTCATGGCTGACCCAGCCAAAAACGGACCACTTATCCATCTGTGTTGTACCAAGGGTAACGGTGCTAGAATCCCTAGCTTCTCCAAGGAGGAGAGATACAACGAGAAGATTGGCGGCAATTTGATCCACGACGACAGCCATCTATTAAAGAACGCACATGGAGTGGTGACTTCCGTTATGAAAGAAACCATGTTTGGTTTCGCCCCAGAAGGACCGATGGTGGGCAGCATGATCATCATGTGTCCGCCACTCTCCTTCAGCATGACGGACAAGTTGCTTCTTGCCAGTGTCATTCGTCACGAATCTCGACACGCAGCAGATTTTGTTGCTATGGGTGGCAAGACAATGGGGCAGAAGCCTTCTGCAAGTGTAGCCGACCTCGACCTTGATGAATATGCTTCTTGCATAGTTGAGGCAAGGGCTTGGTCTGACCAGTTGCGTTGGTTGCTTCGCATGTTGGGCAATAGTAAGGCGGTAATCACGGCTATCGAAGATGAAAGGTCTTTCTTCAATTTTGACCCAGGCTTCCGTAAGACTGCCCGTTACTTCTTGGAGGCTATGGAGAAGGAGGTAAAAACGGAGGCTGCGTTTGTTAATGGCGGCAGCATCTTTGATTCTCCAATCAAGATTAGCCGTACTAGGGGGAACGACAACCGTCGTCTGGAGCGTCAACTTGATCCAAAGAAACTAGAACAAGCAGCGATGTTGACTTTGCACATCATCAGTCGTTTCAGTTTTAGTGAGAATGTGAAAGTTGACTCGACCATCAAAGCCAGGGTACACGGACAGCATTGACAAACGGAAGCCAAAGCAGTAAAGTACGATGATGACCCATGAGTGTGAGGGATAGCACGCGACGGTCCTAACGTCGAAGAACTGGCTCGACTCCAGTATGGGTTACTCGCCTGTGTAACTGAGGTGTGGCGAAACCAGTTAACTAGGTTGCACATGACTGTCGGGAAAGTCCGGCTAATCGTGGGTTGAGTTGAAATCCTGGGTTTCCCCACCTGATACCCAGGCGCTCCAGTCGCGTAAGCATAACTATGAGTCCTACCCTTACACCAAACTGGCTCTTGGTGTAAGATGCATCGGCGGTGGAACGGTGACACGCCACTCTGATAAGGTGGAGGCAGCAGGTTCAATTCCTGCCCGATGCACTTGTAAGGGGGTAAAGATGTTTGCGATTCGTGTCTTAGTCAGGAATACCACTCCGGGTTACGTTCTGTGTGTTGAAACCTATGTTGGTAAAAATGGTGAACACACCACTGACGTAGATGCCATGCTTCAGTTCCCAGACAGGGAATCAGCAGAGGCTCACAGGAGCGGGCTTCCCGACAGTGATAACCTTCAGGTGATCGAGGTTTGAACATATGTGGCTTTTAGCCAAGAAGTTCCCCATCCCTGGCAAAGATGCACATTGGTCTGGTTTTTGTCATAATTGCAAAGACCTTACCAATTTCGCCAGCCGGGGTGGTTTCAGGAATGGCGGTGCAGAACATTGTTACGAATGCGGTCACGAACAGGAAACCAAAGGCATCAAGGAAGAAGACATCAAACGGATGGTGATATCTTCCAAATACCACTGGCAGAAGTTTCCCCTGATACCTTACAACTGGCACGAACTCACGGAGGCAGAAAAGTGGAAAGTCTTGGGTTTGAACACCTGCACATAGATCACGACTTTTCACTACTGGACGGATATGCTGTATCATCTGATCAAGAAGTGGCGGGGCAAGGAACAGGTCATGATGACCGACGAGTTGCCCAAAGTTAACGACAGGATGAAAACCCTCAAGGCGGGATACAGAAAGGGCATCAAGGGGATGAAGGTTGAATTCATCCTTCGCCCAGCGGAAGAGGGCGCTGATAAGTTCTACCAAGAGAGGCTTTATAGAAACGGCAGGGAACACTAGATACCTGCATGAAGTTTCTGGGTTTCTCTAAGTGGCTACAACAAGAAAGCGTTCTGGGTAGTATTGAGGGTGCAATAACCAATGTGCCTCACAAGATCACCCACGCGGTTAAAACTGCTGCCTGGGGAGCGGCTCATCCCGCTAAGGTGCCACCGGCAATCGGGAAATTGATTTCTGACGAGTGGAAAAGTCTGGTGCAGGAGTACGGCACTACTGAAGCCGTAATTATCTTCGCAACACTGGTTGTCACCCTTGGTCCCGGCTTGATGGTTCCGGGGAGTATGATCTTGTTCTGGGTGGCTCTAGGTTCTTGCAAGCTGTTTAACCACATTGTCGGTAAGACGCCGCACACTGGTGAAACAAAACTCAGCGACGAGCAGGTGCATCAAGTCGCGGAGCGCGTCAAGGAAGATTTGCTAAGGAAGGCTGAGAAGTTGGAAGATACCGCCCGTTGATTTGAAATGGTATCAAGCTACTTTTACACGGTAGAATCGGGGGTTCGATTCCCTCACGGGCGATTTGGAGGCTACATGAAGAGATATGGTTTGGTTTTCAAAGTAGAGGATCAGTGTTGGCTTGCGGAGTACAGGGGCGGCACCGTGGAAGATGCCTATCCGATTGATGATGAAGAGGGTGTCTACACTGAACTCAATCCGCGCGAGATGGTGTTGGTCGAGGTCGTCAGTGACGGCGAAGTTGATGGCAATGAGAGGGTCATTCTTCAAGACCTGAAAACCATCACCATAGAAAATCAAAATGACCCGGAGAAGTGCATCGTGGATTTGATCCACGATGGTGCTTTTCCAGAGGTTGCTCAAAGCATTCATGAGGGCGAAGAGTTATGACGGAGATTTTAGTTACCGCTGCCCTATTCACTGTTACCATATTCATTCTTTTCATGCTCCATAAGAGTCACAATTAAGGTAGGTCCGTTGTTGTACCGGAAACACGCCTGACTCACATTCAGGAGACAGCAGGTTCGATTCCTGCACGGACCACTTGATCGAAGCGTTTGGTATGATATAATCAATGCAGAGGGGAATGTCTGCATGTTTCCGACGTTCAAGCCAGTCGATGACTTTGATCGAGCCTTCCTCAACAGCAAAGAAGGCGATTGCACAGATAGAGGGTTCACTCTCCCCTCTGGCATCAAGTTCCCTCCCCCTTTGCCTGGGATGGTGTGGATGGTGGTTGACGGAACACTGATGATGCTAAAAGAGCCTGTGGAGTGCTAGATAGATTGTTGTGTAGTTGACACATAGCGCGGGATTGGCATATCGGCTGTGCGCTAGATTTCCAATCTAGTTTAGAGGGGTTCGACTCCCCTATCCCGCTCTCACGAAAAGAGGAGAGAAGTCGATGTTTCGGAAGACAGAAACGCCGCCTCTGATCATTCAGTACACGAATTTGTTACATCAACATCGTGGTCCGAATGCGAAGGTGATCAAGGATTTCCGAAAACAACATGCTTCTGATGAAGTCTTTATCAAGCGTGCAGATACGCTTGATAAAGTGTGGCGACTAAAGGAGTCGCTACTGTGATCTTGCCGGCATGGTATAATGGTATTACGCTTGTCTTGTAAACAAGAAATCTGAGTTCGATTCTCAGTGCCGGCTCTGATGAGAGATTGACCGTTGCCTGTAGCTCGAACCTACTGGAAATTACGGATTAACCACAATCGACTGCCTTGGCAACACCATTACAGCGTTGTGTACATCTGGACGGATAAGCCGCTGACCCCAGAAGGGATACCAGCAGAAGCCGTCAAACAAAAGATGCTGATCGACACTTTTTTACAAAAGGTTGATCAGGTCCGTATGATAACCAAGGAGGAATACTTCACGCATATGTGGGAGTGACAGTGGGCGAGTTAGTTGTTTGGAAACCAAAAGAACAGAAGACCAAAGCTGTCATACACCTTTCGGAAGACGAGAGGAAGAAGAAGGCTCTGGCAATCAAGAAAAAGGAAGAGGAAGACAACCGCACGATTGGTCAGGTAGCGAGAGATGTACACCTGACGAACATCAATGCGAACCCTCGCTCCTTTGATGCCCAAATCCGAGATCGTTGCTTCTTACAGGACTGCCTGGCTTGCTGGGATTTGCTCGGTGTTGATAACGGAATACGCCAGCAAGTTGAAGACATCTTGATGGAGCGGTTCTGGCTGGTGGGGGATTGAATGGATTGCCAGCATGAGTGGTTTGTGTTCTCAACGTGCCTCAGCGACGTAAGTCTCATGTGTGAATGCTCCCAATGCGGTGCATTTGGCATCGTTAAAGACCCAGACCTTGAAGAATGGAAACAGGGATTCCATGCACCCAGCGAACCCTACCGCTGGTACGACAACGACCGTGTGACGTTGAGAGGAATACCAATCGAGTGATGAGAGAGTTTGCCGATTGCCCATGTTGGGAGATCCTGCTGTCGCAGATGACGAGAGTTGGGGTATAGCACATGAGCGCCAAGAAGAAAGGTGTCAGGAAGGACTTCCGTGACGCGGTGTTCAAGAGAGATGACTACAGTTGTCGTGGATGTGGCTACAAGCCTCCCAAGAATGTTGTGGTTGAAGAACACCTTGACGCCCATCACATCACGGATCGTCATGAGATGCCTAACGGCGGTTATGTGCCTGGGAATGGCATCTCACTCTGCAAGGTGTTTGATAACTGTCACTTGAAAGCAGAGAACCGTGAACCTGGCTTTGAGCCTGAAACCTTGTACGCGATGATAAACTCCTCCTACGAGGAGGCGGTGGAACAAAGTAAACAACTGCTGGGAGTGTGAGATGGGCAAGGGAATTGCAACCTTTGGTGTTTGGCTTGGCGTTGGTATGATTGGTCTAAACGACCGATTCGGCTGGTCGGCTGCGGCTGCTTTTTTTGCCCTGATTGCCACGCTTTTTATCTGGTGTCCTGATGGAGAAGCGAAGACTGACAAACGAGGAGGTTTACCGCGAGTATCTGGCTCTGATGGAAATTCCTCCCGGTCAGATTTTACCAGAAATCTTCGCTAGTTTGGTGAGGATGGTGGGCAGATGCAGGGAAGAGGAGCCTCGTATTAACCGTGGTGTTCATCTGGCAGACTACCTGAACATTTGCGACGAAGACGACACGATGGACAGCTTCTACGGTCCAGATTATTTTCAGGAAGACGCTTGAAATCGATTGGGACCATGATATAATAAGGAAGCGGGGGTGCAAAGGACGGATACGGCGTAAAGCCCACCGTGGAAACGCAGTGTTTGGGGGTTCGATTCCCCTCGCCTCCACTGAGAAATGGCTGGGTCGTCTAACGGTAAGACACATCCCTCATAAAGATGGAACGGTGGTTCAACTCCACCCCCAGCTACTAGGAACACTTGCAGCAATTACAACACACTCCAAATGTGAAACAGGTGTTCCGGCTTTTGCGACTATGATGTAGTGGTAGCGTGCTTGCTTCCCAAGCAAGATGTGCGAGTTCGATTCTCGCTAGTCGCACTAAGGACACTCACAGCAACTTCAAAACCTTCTTTTGGTGAAGAACAAGTGTCCTGATTATTTGAACATCTGAATGGACACAAAACTGGTCGGTGATATATCTGTTCAGATGGTCGGCGTTGAGTTACTCAAACAGGGAATGGCAGTTCTTTATCCCTTTGGCGATAGACTGCCCTACGACATAGCGGTGGATTTGGCGGGTAGGTTGGTCAGGATACAGGTTAGAACCGCCTACTATGATAAATCCACTGACAGATATCTGGGAAATGTCCGTAGTGCCAAGACTAACAGGAAGCGGTACAGCTTTGTGAAGTCCAATACTTCGGACGTTGAGTTCTTTGTTTTTGTGGTTCAAGACCGTAACGTGTTCTATGTGGTGCCTTCGGGAATTGTCAAGAAAGTTAAATCGATGCTGAGTCTATGCCCGCATCGAACACGCGGACTTGACAAGTTTAAGATCGAGGGCTACAAGAACAATTGGAACCTTATTGCGGGATCGACTGGAGATAGTTCCAGCACAGTCTCATAAGCTGAGTAGGTGGGTGCAAGTCCCACTCCCGCGACTTTATACTTGGAGGCTCGATGGACCGAAACAAAGCACAGGACGGAATTGTGGCATTGGCGAAGCAGATCGGGAACATTGACGATTTGGAGTATGTGCTGTTTAACATTTGCCAACAGTACAGAAAGAACAGATCAGGAGCCTCCCCGGAGGAATTGAGGACATCTGTAAATGGTGCCCTTGATAAAGTTAAATCTCAGGTTTCCATAACTTGAGAACGACGAGAGAAGAACCAGGGTATCTACATGATGAGAGAACTGGTCACGCACTTCGGTGATGAGAGTATTTGCCTTGGACGAACGGAAAGATGTGCGCCCATGATGTAGCGGTAGCCTACGACCTTGCCAAGGTTGATGTGTGGGTTCGACTCCCACTGGGCGCTCTCAAACGGATCAGGGAACGGCGGTACTAACGAGCGCTGTTCTTTGGTCCGTTTTTTTATTTGGTGGTGATTATGGGTGAGATCCGAGTCTACGAGTCCAAGCCAGAACCCTGCCGCCTCTGTAACGAGCGGCAGGGCGTCCTCATGCCGTTTTGCAAGGACGGCGACCGCGAACCTTTCTTCTTCCTTGTGTGTCCTGAGTGCAGGGACAAGGTTCCCTACGAGGTCATCCCGATCAAGGTTACGATGGACCCTGGATATTTCTACTGTCCCGAAATTCCGAAAGACTTTGACCCCAGCCGCGTCATCGTGGATGATGCCGGGGCAACCTGGGTGAAGGGGCAGGAGATCGATCCAAAGGACTTCGATCCCAAGCGACCCATACTGACAAGGTACGGCAAGAAATTGCTGATCCATCGTGCCAGAGAACAGGGCACCAGGGCTTACCTGAGATCGCACTTCATGAGCAATAAGGAAAGGGCTAGGGAACTAGCTCTACAAGGCTGGCAACTTCTTGCTTCCGAGTGGATCGAGGATCACATCGAAGGTTTATGTCTTCTGGATCAAGCCAAGGAACTTGATCCAGAGGAATACGCAAAGGTCGAAAGGGAGATTGAAAATGAATCGGCGTAGTGCATTGAAAGCCATGAGCGGCGCTGCCGCCATGTGTCTCCTGGGTGCCAATTTCCTTAAAGAGAAAGGCTTCCCGGTGGCGAAGTTTGAGGATCGCACGCAAAAGTGCCCCGAACGACTGCGGTCTATCCTTGGTGAAGGATCAACCATCACACAGCCGCGACTTGTGAATGGTGATGAAATTCTCGGCGGCTGGCTTGTTGATACAGAACCACATCTTGACTTCGACGCCGCTCTCTCAGAACAAATCGACTTTTTCCTCCCTCACACCATTCCCTGCCTCACCCGTACCAATCTGGTATTCATCAACCCTAAAGATGGCTTTCGTATCTTCACTGCCCCGCCCGGCGACGATATAGAAAACAACGAACTTGTAAAGATTTGTGGTGCCGTCCGACTAACGCAAGTGCGTTGGCATGATATGGAAATAACTGGCGTCAATGCCGTTGACCGGACTTGGCGTATCAGGCAAAGTGAAGAAGAAGCCCTGAAAGAGTTGGGACTTCCCACTACATAAGGATATAACCCTTTCAGGAGGAGTATTGCTTGAGCAGACACATTAGTCGTAACGAGCGCTGGAAGAAAACAGACAACATTGAGGAGTACACCTGTGACCTTGGGGTGGTCACAAAAGATCGTTCCAGCGGCAGCAAAACTTGGCTCGCCCTTGTTAAAGAGGGCTTCGGTCTGCAAGTATGCGGCAGAGGCTTCAAGCGTGCCAGGAACGCAATGATCGCCGTCGAGGAAGCAGCGGCGAAGCTGAAGAGGGGTGATGGCAAGACGCTGCCTCCAATTCAGTTCCCTGCTCACATATTCTGAGGATGGGTTTCCACGGCTGGTGCCGGGCGCGGTCTTCAAAACCGTTGGGGGGTGTGAACAACACTCTCAGTAGGTTCGATTCCTATACCCGTCCGCTTGCAATGTGCTTTGCTACGCCCTATCATTGAGGGCATGAAGAAACTACTTTTCGTTCTGGTGATGGGTGCATTGATCTTTGCTGTTGTCGGATGCAACAGCAGTAATCAGACACTCCCGCCAAACCCTCCCCCAATTCCCCCACAGGTGCCACACATGCCTAACGCGACGAAGAGGATTGTTGTTTATGACTTTTGGGCACCCTGGTGTCCTCCCTGCCGTGCTTTCGGTCCCACCTTTGATGCGTGGAAAAAGAAGTATGGCAGCAATGAGGTTGAGTTCAAGAAGGTGAACACCGATGAGGAAAAGGACTTGACGCAGAAGTTCAACATCGGCTCTATCCCCTGCATTATCATCACCAAGGATGGCAAGGAAGTGAGGCGTTGGACTGGCGCTCCCAAGGAGTCTGAAATTCAGGAGTATTTAAGGTGAGTGACGAATTTGGTGACATGGGGTATTTCCCTCCAAAAGACAAAAAGGAGATAAGGAAATACAACAACCCCAAAAACGAACCTACAGGTGACTACACCGGCAGGTGCATGGAATGCGGTAGCAAGGATCTCTGGACCGACAATCTGACCTACGGCTGCAACTGTTGCGGTGCAATCTACATCAGAAGTTGACCCAAGCGAAGGACCACGGCATAATAACCGTGGTCCTTTTTTTGGAGAAAAGCCATGATGAGCAAAAAAGAACTCAGAGAACGCGCCACCATCAAGAAGGCAGAAATCGATCAAGCCGAGATTGATCGCCGGATTGCCGAGGAAGCTCGTATCAAGTCATGGGTTGAGACTTTCTTGGGGAAGTGCCATAGGGCTATGGAAGAAGCCGCTGACGCAGGGAAGTTCTCTGTAGAGGTTGAAGTTGGGGGCGGCGATGAGGTTAAAAGGCGACTCGCTGCACTGTTGTCTGAGTATTCCCCAAAGTGGTATGGGGATGGGTACACCAAGGAGTTCATCAACCTCAGTTGGT
>Ga0134128_10006746_pt1 | contig 13896 bp, 9 predicted proteins | sample KB31754_FD_96462 | JGI IMG/M metagenome (GOLD analysis project Ga0134128, IMG submission 96462) | Terrestrial soil microbial communities with excess Nitrogen fertilizer from Kellogg Biological Station, Michigan, USA - KB3-175-4 | ecosystem: Environmental > Terrestrial > Soil > Unclassified ... | reverse complement strand
CTTCGTTCTCCTTGTCATCCGCCTCCTGTGGCTGCTTCGTCACAACCACGGTAGCGGCTCAGGCCCGAAGGTGGGGCCAATTTAGTTCATCGATCCGGGGCCAAGTCAGAATAGCGAACTCAGCCGCGTCTGATCGGACGCGGATTTGTACATTGCATATGGATGCAAAAGCGGATTCCGCATGCTTCAATGAGGCCGCGTCTGATCGGACGCGGATTTGCCGCCGGCAGGCCGTGGTCGAGCGCCCAGTGCGACGCTTCAATGAGGCCGCGTCTGATCGGACGCGGATTTGCGGGACGAATCACGTGCTGGCTTACTGTGATGGGTCGCTTCAATGAGGCCGCGTCTGATCGGACGCGGATTTGAGGAGCGATGAGCCGCCGCGAATACGATGCCATCGCTTCAATGAGGCCGCGTCTGATCGGACGCGGATTTCGCGCCAATCGACGCGGGGCGCGACGGCCGCGGCGGCGCTTCAATGAGGCCGCGTCTGATCGGACGCGGATTTACGACGTGATATATAGCGAGACGCTGGGAAACGCTGGGGCTTCAATGAGGCCGCGTCTGATCGGACGCGGATTTGGCTGGGCTTCGACATCCCGCTGCAATGGGACGGGGTGCTTCAATGAGGCCGCGTCTGATCGGACGCGGATTTATTCGGGTGCGCCGGGGCTGCGTAATCCCCGCTCGGGCTTCAATGAGGCCGCGTCTGATCGGACGCGGATTTGTCAACATGGGCGTCACCACCGCCGCACGGCTGCTGGCTTCAATGAGGCCGCGTCTGATCGGACGCGGATTTCGCGACTGCCCATAACGCAACTCTGACCGGGAGCTAAGCTTCAATGAGGCCGCGTCTGATCGGACGCGGATTTTGCGCAAGTGGCACGGCGATCTGCGGACTAATTACGCTTCAATGAGGCCGCGTCTGATCGGACGCGGATTTGGCATATCGCCGACCAGCGCCCCGTTGATATTGAGGGCTTCAATGAGGCCGCGTCTGATCGGACGCGGATTTGATGACCAAGGCGCAGGCGGACTCCGCGCAGGCGATGCTTCAATGAGGCCGCGTCTGATCGGACGCGGATTTACTCGGTCACCTTGTAGCCGCGATGCTTCAGGGTGTGCTTCAATGAGGCCGCGTCTGATCGGACGCGGATTTGCAGCAGGACGCGTCAGGCAATTCCGCCGGTGTGCTGCTTCAATGAGGCCGCGTCTGATCGGACGCGGATTTGCCGGCGGAGGCGAATCCACGCCTTGCGCCTGCACGCTTCAATGAGGCCGCGTCTGATCGGACGCGGATTTCGATGGAGTCACCGTCTCGGCGGTCGCGCCGGTCCCGGCTTCAATGAGGCCGCGTCTGATCGGACGCGGATTTGGCCGCAACGCCGGGCGATGACCGCGCCGCCCAGCTTGCTTCAATGAGGCCGCGTCTGATCGGACGCGGATTTGGCGATGCGGCTGGCGGCGATGCGGGCAATCCGGGGCTTCAATGAGGCCGCGTCTGATCGGACGCGGATTTAATGGCGATGGTGTGCGCGCCGGCCGACAGGCCCGGCTTCAATGAGGCCGCGTCTGATCGGACGCGGATTTAATTGACGCCATTGTGCGGGATTCGCAGGCGGCGTTGCTTCAATGAGGCCGCGTCTGATCGGACGCGGATTTGAGGGCGACGGCGCGGCGGCGGTCTCCGAGGCGCCCGCTTCAATGAGGCCGCGTCTGATCGGACGCGGATTTGTCCCGACGCCTTTCGTTCTTCCAGCACCTCAGGCGGCTTCAATGAGGCCGCGTCTGATCGGACGCGGATTTGCCGAAGGCTACGCCCGCGGGCGGGGTGAGTTACCTGGCTTCAATGAGGCCGCGTCTGATCGGACGCGGATTTGGAGCTGAACGCGGCCGCAACGACCGAGGCCGGGGTGCTTCAATGAGGCCGCGTCTGATCGGACGCGGATTTGAACGAGGGATGGAGCGGCAAGCCCGCCACCGACAAGCTTCAATGAGGCCGCGTCTGATCGGACGCGGATTTCCCGAGGCCCCCCACCCCCGGTTGTCGGCCTCCAGGCTTCAATGAGGCCGCGTCTGATCGGACGCGGATTTGCTGAAGGACCTGGACCGGTTCAAAGCGGCCTACCCGCTTCAATGAGGCCGCGTCTGATCGGACGCGGATTTCCCCGAGGCCCCCCACCCCCGGTTGTCGGCCTCCAGGCTTCAATGAGGCCGCGTCTGATCGGACGCGGATTTATCAATGACCTGCTCAATCCTGGACACTCGCTCGATGCTTCAATGAGGCCGCGTCTGATCGGACGCGGATTTCGGCGCCGGTGTTCGTCGCGCCGGTGGTGCTGGAGAGGCTTCAATGAGGCCGCGTCTGATCGGACGCGGATTTCGCGCCACGATACAGGCCGCGGCGTAGGCGTCCCGCTGCTTCAATGAGGCCGCGTCTGATCGGACGCGGATTTGAGACTGCGGATGGGGTGTTCGTGGCCCCCGCTCTGCTTCAATGAGGCCGCGTCTGATCGGACGCGGATTTGGCGGCGGCACTGTGGCGGCGCAAGAGACCGGCGCGCTTCAATGAGGCCGCGTCTGATCGGACGCGGATTTGGGGGCGCTCACTATTTGGGGCGCTATTCGGTTCGCGGCTTCAATGAGGCCGCGTCTGATCGGACGCGGATTTCGCAGCTGACGGCGTGGCGGCGATGCTGGGGCCGGTGGCTTCAATGAGGCCGCGTCTGATCGGACGCGGATTTAGCGTACTTAATAAATGGTTTAGTTGTCAAAGCTTCCGGGTCGGTTTGCGAGCGCCCCTGGGGAACCGTTGCCTGATTCAGCATAGCGTGGCGGGGGCAGGGCGCAACTTGGCTGTTGGCAAGGGTTTACCTGGCTGCGAGCAGGTGCCGGGGAACTGGCGCAACCGGGGCGCTCGCGCGGGTTTCTGGAGGGCGGTGTCGGGCATGGCAAGTATTCCTGTTCCAGCTAGCGGGTGACGAAGACGGGGTAGTCGCGCATTTCGCCTTCGAGATAGCGCGCGAGGAAGCGGGCTTGGATCTCCAGCATGCGGCGGTAGCTGACGCGGTAATCCATTTCCGGATGGGTCACCAGCGAGTCCATGCGCAACTCGTAGGCGCGGAAGAAGCCCTTGCGTCCCTTCTCCGTGAGCGCGACCTGGGTTCCGCTCTGGACGAAGTCATCGGGAGTGACCATGCGGGTATTGATGGCGCTGAGCACGGCCGAGTCGGCGATGAGCGGGCGAAAGGGTTCCATCAGGTCGAGGGCCAGCGCGGGGCGGCTGAAGCGCGGCTGATGGTAAAACCCCCAGTAGGGGTCGAAGCCGAGCGTGAGGCAGGTGATGGTCAAATCCTTCGCCAGCAGGCTGTAGGCCAACGACAGCAGGGCGTTGACGGGATCGCGCGGAGGGCGACGGTTGCGAGTGGTGAAATCGAAATTGAGCGGCGTGGGGGCGGCAGCATCAAATTCATCCTCCTGCTTGATCATGCCGGCGAAATTTTCAAAGTAGATGCGAGCGCCAAAGCCCTCAACGCCGAGCAAGGTCTCGAGACTGCCGGCCGTCAGCGCTTGTTCGGCCAAACTCTTGAGTCGGCGCAAGGCATCGGCTGGCGGCTCGGTGTGATTGCGCTGCAACAGGGTGCGTTGATTGCGGAGCTTCCCTGCGACGAGGGTGCGCGCCAGCGCCAAAGCGCGGGGTTCGCTTTCGGCGGCGTAGAACTGACTGCGTCGCAGAAGAACGTTACGACCGGAAAGCGCAGAGGTCATGCCGTAAAAATAGCCGCCCTGGCTGAAGTAGCAGACCGGAATTTCGGCCGCGCAGAGCGATTGCAGGCACTGGGTTGAAATCTGGACATTTCCGAAGAGGTTAATTTGGGACAGCTCGCCGAGGCGGACCTCCTGCACCAGTTTTTCATTTTCGCGAACCTGGATCACCTGAGCGGATTTGCCAACCCGCATTCCCTGCGAATTCAGGTACAGAGGGCGAAGGTCGTCACGCGCTGACACCAGGGGACGGATCGCGGCGGCGACCGAATTTCCGGCGGACGGAAACAGCTCGAACTGGCGAGCGCGTTCGGGGTGGAGCACGGTGAATTGGCGGTCGTGGAGGGCATTGGTTTCATCGGGCAGACAGATGCCCACGAGAGAACAGCGCGGGCACTTCGGGCTGTCCACCAAGGGCGGCGGAATTTCGTCAAGGCTGGCGGCGGCGCGGGCGGCGGCGACGGCAGCCAGGGTTTCATCCACCAGGGCTTGATCGATGGCCACGCGCACGCGCTGCTTGGTCTGGGCGTAGTACAGTATGCCTTCTTGGCAGAGATATCCGTTGTCGCGCAGCACCAATGCCTGGACGGCGATCTGGATGCGGTCGGACGGCCAGGCGCCGAGGGCGCCGTCGTCATCCATGGGCCGACCGCGCTTGTAGTCGACCGGGCGGGCGAGAAGCGGTTGATCGGGTTCGCCGGCAGTGCTCTCGATCAGGTCGCATTTGGCGATCAGCCCGAGGCGCTCGCTGGATAGCTCGATGGAGCGGGCGCGGATTCCCGCCTCATCCAAGAGCGTCGGCGGGGGCAGAGCGCCGGGCGCAGTATCGACGCGGCGGTGGCGCGCCTGACCTTCGGCGGTGTCGGTGTTGCCGCGGAATACTCCCTCGACCCACTCGTAGAAGAAGAGACGCGGACAGTACACAAACTCATTGAGCATGCGGGCGGGCAGGAGCTCGGGCAGCGGCTTTTTGCCGAGCGAGTGGTCGCCGGGAGTGAGGGCGGGCGAGGGAGTTGCCATGAGAGTGGAAATGGACGACGAATCTAGGCAAAGTTTCTAGACAACAAGGCAGGGCGCGTCGATTTGGGTATAGGGCTTACCGAGCGCGGTGATCACGCGATCGCCGCGGCCTTCGGAGGGGCCGAGGTTTACGAAAAGGATTTGATCATTAGTGTGGTTGATGATGCCGCGAAGCAGCTCGCGGCAGCGAATCAGGTCGGCCGGGGTGAACTGGCACTCGAAGATGGAAAACTGGAGGTGATCGCCGAAATCGCGCATGGTCTTGAAGACCTTGCGCAGGCGCTTGTCGTCGGCGATATCGTAGCAGACCAGATAGGAGGAGCGCACTTAGCCTTTATACACGATTCCGATGCGTGGAATCCGGCAGGGCGGCCTTCCGCTCAAAATCGCAAGCAACCGCATCGCGCAGCATGGCTTTGAGTTCATCAAAGGTGTCGGCTTAGGTGAAGATACTGTGGCCAAGCGCGCGGGCATCAAAGCCGCCGTTCGGGGCATTCGCAACCATGAACACAATTGTCGATTTCCGCATGAGTCGCTGAATGAATTATAGCGGGAAGAAAAAAGTCAGATCCCGCCAGCAAAGAGGCCATTGTTTCAGGCTGGCCGCGCCGGTGTGAAGCAACGGTATCGGCCGGAGGGCATAACGATTGAGGAGCGGAAAACCGCACCGAGCCCAAGGGCTCGGCGGCGAGCCACCGAGCCGGACCCCGAGTCAACGGCTGCATCTGTCAGCAATCCGCGAATCGCATCCAGGCTCAGTGGCATTTCCCATACCGGCCACGACAGAGAACGCTGGTTTCTGTCATCGCAGAACCCGGGCTGACCGGCAGCGCGATTGGGAACAAATGAGAAAAGTGGAAGCGCTTCGACGGCGAGAAAATTTGCTCCGCACTCTGCCAGGCCCGGGTTATGAGCCGCATCGGTCGGATCGGAGGCCTGAAGCGCGTACTGCCTTTTTTCATCCTGCGGATCCCAACGGAGCGAAATTATGCCGGGTTTGTAATCCCATCCATTGAAGAGTGCAGCCTCAATATGACTGGAAGTGCACGATTGCCCGAGTTCGCGCAACATCGCGATTAGTGCCTGTTGGCCGGCGGTGAAATCGAATCGTGTCCTCTTGCCGACCTCTTCCTGGCCGTCGCCCTCGGACGCGATCTCACTTGACCATGCGCCGGCAAACTCCGCGCCCGGATCGCGGCGTTGCGCTGCCGCGGACATGAACGCACGGAGCGGGAGCAGGGGAAATTTAAGCTTATCCAGCCATGCTGGCGCCCCCTTTTTGTTTTTTGGGCTGGCGGCCAACGAATCGGAGAGGAGGCCGGTGGTGAACATGGTGTCGAGGCGCACGCCGTTGGCCTGGGTTAGATTTGCAACCTGCGCCTTTGTCATAGGGACCGATGTGTGGAGACAGGGCCGCCAGGCGCTCGCGAATTGACGCCAACTGAGGCGAACGTTCGCCTCCGGCAAGGCATTCGCGAGCAGACGGAGCGTGCCCAGCGCGGCCATGAAACCTAAGGGGTTGGCGCCATCGATCGCGTCGCAAGGCAAAAGATATTCGGTAGGTTGGGCAGGCACCGCGACCATGACCAAGTTCGTTGCCGGCCCGTGGCGCAGGGGCTTGCGGCTGGCCTCCCAATCGGCGAGCCTGAAAACTGCTTCCAGATAGGCAAGACCCCACCAGCCGAATTGTCGATTGAGGCGCCAAAATCTCTCGGGCACGCCGGCTGCGAGATGATGGGCGGGCTGCCAGCGCTGGCGATCGGACGAGTCCAGAGCCAAAGCGATGCCGAGACACGTCAGATTAATTTCGCCGGCCGCGCCCTGCGCCAGAGCTGGGTCGATCCGCACCGGTGCGCAGGGTCTTGCATGCCCGTGGTGGCTGGCGATTAGGTGGAGGGTGCAATCACGGTGCGATTGTTCTTCGGGGAACGCGTTTAGGTGCTGCGCAAGCTGCAGCGACAGAAATTCATGACGGAAATCCGTTGGAAGGCCGAGAGTATTGCGCAGAACCAACCGGCGGCGCTGGCTTCGCGGCAGTCGTGCCGATTTCGCCAATGGTTCGGAGTCGATTTCAAAGTCGTCGCCGTTACGAAGGAGGATCTGGAACCTGCGATCCAACTTTCCCAAATCGTGTGCAACAGCTGCCGATGCAACTGCCGCCTGGAACCCTGGTGGCAGAGCACGGGCAGCAAAGTCCAACGCGACCGCATGGACATCGCTGGTGTGGTCAGCGAGCGATACTTCCTCCTTTGCTCGCGATGCATCATCTCCATCGGAAATCGAGAGATCGCTTGCGGCGTCGTCGGATATCGTTTCCGGGCGTTTTTTGAGGCCGGTTACAAGCAGTCCATCGAGGTAAGGTGTCGATGTGTATCCGTCCTCGATGAGAACGCTCGCGGTCTCGCGCAGCCAGGCGGGGACGCTTGAGGTTTCGGCGGCGTCGTGAAATTCATGCAGTACCGAGTCGATCTGTTCGTTCAACAGCCATGGTTCTGCTCCTGCTTCGTCGCCGCTCTCGGCCAGGAAACGGAACAAGGCGGCGATTGCCGGAACTTCGGCCCAGGGCCTCAAGGCTTTCGCGTGGAGGCGTAAGCAGACCGTCGCCCGTGCTCGGCGCCGCGCCCGCTCAGCCAAATCCATAAGGTCAGCGCCCAAACCCTCACCCGGCACGGTCGGCGCGATTCGGTTGAATGGAAAATCTTCGAGTCGCACGACGACGACATCGTTGGGTCGCATTGCCGATGGATCTCGCGTTATCCGTGACTCGTCAGGACCTCGCCACAGCAGGAATGGTGCTATTTCCTGAGTGTTCGCCTGGTCCGAGTCGGAAGGCTGCAAAGCGGCGCCGACAACATCGCCATCGTCGCTTCCAATGCTGAGGCGTTCCTGAGAAGCCGTGAGCCAGCGCGCCACAGCGTGTTTAGGTACTGTCAACATTTCCGGCGCGCACGGCGGCATCGCTGTCAATGCCTCGATCCAATCCTTCGCGATTGAATCACCGCTAACATCGTCTGCGCGTGGCGGTAGGTCGGCTCTGAAGACTACGCGGACGTCCGGCGCGCCGCGTTCTTTGCCGTGCAGAAACATGCCAATGTCGGGCTCATGTAGGGGGCGCGGAGCGGTCTGGCATAACAGATCGAGATGGGAAGCCAGCAAAATGGGAGCATCGGGCGCTGGCGCCATTAGATCCGAAACGAGCTCCGATGGCGATTGCGACAGGCGCGCGTGCATTGCACTGACCCCAAAATCAACTTTGCCGTCGGCGCCAGCAGACAAATTGAGCCAGCGCCAAGTTGCGTTGAGCGCGGTTCCGTAGATCGGATCGCCGGTTTGGAGGCTGGATTCGAGGGTGTCCCGTGTGTGGGTCAGAATCAGCGCCTGCGAATTAAAAGCGGCGCCAAAGCGATTCAGGCGCCCGAATCGCTGACGTAAGGCATCAAGGCTGGCGCATTCGGTAATCAGCGCATCGAAACTAAAATCCGCACCGACCTCCAGGCATTGGGTAGTCACAACAATAATTGGTTTCGGCGGCCGGTCGACCGCGCCAGCTTTCAGCCAAGGCGACCAACGCGAGGTCAGAAGGTCGCGGTCAATGGGTCGCATGCGCCCAGTGATTAGCACGACATCAGCGCGATCACCCATGGTCTGCGCAAGGCTTTCATGAATATCCATGGCGGTTGCGACCCGATTAACCATGATGGCGACGCGTTGCGCGCCCCCGACGCGGCAAAAGTCGGCGGCATTGGTCACGGCGGCGGCTACAAATGCGTGGTCCCCACCCGAAGGATTCAGCAATGCAGCGGGCTTATGCGCATTCATGCGTTGCCGCAAAACAGGATGATCGAGCGCCGCCGCACGCCGCCCTGGTTGGGGAAAAATTGCGTCAGCGGGAATGTTTATGGGCGGGGTGGCCGACATGACGCAGGCGCGAAATGGAGTCTCGATCGCTGCGGACGCCCAAGGGGATGAGCGAAATTTTTCTATGGCCGAAAGCGTCTGGCAAAATGGCAGCGCGCAGTGCGCCTCGTCCACAAGGATTAAACTGTCATTGGCCGCCAAACCCGCGTAAATGCTGGATGTCAGCGGACTGTGACCGTAGGCGCGGAATAGAAGCGCGGAGCCAACCTGGTCGACCGTAGAACATATAATTGTGGGCTGCGTCGGCCAGCGAGACCAATCCTTGCCTCGCCAAGAACCGCCGCGCAGTTTTGCCGTGGCGACGGGCATTGGTCCGCCGCTCAGAGATCGCAATGCGTCGGCAATTTCCCTGATCGGACCGTCCTGCGCATCCATCAGTTTTCGCGCCAGCATGTTAGCGCGTTCAAAGGCTTCATCGACGACAATACGACGATCGACAACAAACCAAATGCGCCTCGGCATTCGCTGGTGTGTATGGTTTGCGGCGGCGGTTGCTGCCAGACCGTAAAGTGCAGCATCCAAGCACGCCGTCTTGCCGCTGGCGGTAGGCAAGTCAAGCGCCTTTGGCCAATTGCCTTGACTCGCCATCTCAGCCAACGTTGCCTGCCACGGAAAGGGCGTGTAGCCCCACAGGGCGACGAAAAACTCCGGGAACGATGTCATGCCGGCTGGCCTACCGGTCGAAAGAGGCCATATCCGCGAAAACGCCCAGCGCCGAGGATAACGGGGCCAACCACGGGGTTTTCAAATATCAGCAATGCGTGAGCATGACGGCATTCGCTTCCATCTTTGCGTTGGATTCGCGGGAAATCTGCGGCTGGCGGCACTCCCTGGTGAGGCGAGATTCCGGTTACCACTACCTGAGGCGTCGGTTGGCTTGCATCACCGGTGAGTCGGCGCCATGAGGTCACAATTGCATCGGCAATTTCTGTTTGGTAAGCAGCCTTATCCTTGGCCTTGGAATGGCGGTCGTAAACGTAGGGTGTGACCGTGGCCCATTGGCATTCACCCTTCGGGCTCCCCGTCCAGCTCAATGGACGAGTTGACTGCAAGGCGTTTTCGGGTGTCGGCGAGTCGAGTGCCCAGCGGCCGAGTGGCCCCATTTTGAGTCCTTCGGCGCGAAGTTTCGTTAAGGCACGATTTAATGCGGAGCGTTCGGTCTGCAGAATTGTGCGCGGCAATGCCAGCGCGAGGCCTAGAATGGCGCCGGTTGCATTCGGATGGCCAACGAATGGCAGCGGAAGAATTGCCAAATGGGGGTTTTCAGATCGGCCGTTTACACCGTGTCCGCTAAGTACTTCTGGTGGTTGGGGACCCAAATGCTGGAGCAAAGCATCACGCGTGCGCGCGGTCAGTTGCAGGGTGGCCGAAAGGTCGAGAAAGCGAAAGGGGCCATCCACCCGGCGCAATGCCAGGATCAGGAGCTGCGGGTCAAAGACGGTGCCTGGGACTGCGGCGATAACGTCTGGGGGCGGGGAATACGCTTGATAGATGGAGAGGTTGGGGCGCAACCGCAAGGCGGAAGGATGCTGATTTTTAAGATCGCGCCGCGCCTGTCGTTGCCGGCCAGGGTCAGCGTCATCGGCGACCGCGCTTTGCGGTTCAAAGAAATGACTGACGCCGGCGGCGTTGTAGCGCCGTTCCAATTCGCATAGAGTGCCCGGCCCGATCACACGCAAAAATAGGTCCGAGGCCGTTTCGCATGGCAACCAATTGGTTGGGAGAGGGGGCGGCTGACTTGAATACCACATCTGTACGAGCGTGGTGCTATGGCCGACTCGACTCACCTTTCCACAAAGTGTCGCGAGGGCCGCAGCGTGCTCCTGGGTCGCGGACGATTGCCAGACCAAATATGCGGTATCTTGCGCAAGCCATGCCTGCGGGAAAACCCGCGGTTGGCGCGTGCGGGTCAAACGCTCAGCCGATTGCAGAGTCGCTTTGGCTGGGCCGGACGCGTCGTTGACCGGGACGTAATGGGTCACGAGCGAGCGCTCATCTGCCGGCCCAGCGGTCAGTGCCGGGGGGGGCTGGAACTCAAGCCAGTCCAGCGCCGCTCGCTCCTTCGAATCTGCTCCACTTTCAAAGTGGGCCGCCGCCAACGCCATAAAAACGCGGCCGGGGTGGGGCGGCCACTCCACCCTGGATCGGTCAGACGCATCGCTTGCGGTCACGGATTCGGTCAGATACCGTATCGCCAGGGTGACCATTTCATTCACCGGCCTCGGGGCTGTCCTTCACCTTCTGTTCCTGGCTTAGGCGCACCAGTTTTAGAAGTTCTTTCGACGGCGTTAGGACCAATTCGTCTGTCATCCAACTCAGTCCCGCATCCTTCGCCGCCTTGATTGCGGATTCGAGAAGGGCCTTGGCTTGGTCGAGCGTGAGCGTGTATCGCTTTGGTTCGCCACCAGGCTGAGCCAACAAATCCCATTGCATCGCTGTGTCTGGCCAAAGCAAGCAGCGCGAGCGCAATCCCATGCCGGGCTCAAAGGCGCGCGTCGCGGCATACAGGGCGAGGGCCGTCAAAACCGCTCGGCCAGCGGCATCGATCGCCCCGTCGAGTATTGGCGTACCATTCTTCACGATGGGAAATCGCAGCCGTCGCAAAGTTACCAGCGATAGCGTCGTCAACTGTTCTGCGTAGCCGATGGTTGTGCCGGAGTTGGCATTACTGAACGGCACGCTGCCATGATTGATGTTCGAAGGCTTTACCAAGCCCTTCTTTTTGGGGTCTTCAGCTACCGTCCAGGTGCCGTCCGGGTTTTTTGCAATCGGCACTGAACTACTGGCTTCCAATGGATCGCGCCGCACGCCCAGGTTTTTATGGTCGTTGCTGATCGCGGCATCGAATCCCACCACTTCTGATACCACGGCGCGTTCGAACTTTGCCCCCAACCCACCCTTCGGTCCAGTAGAATCCCACATGCCGAAAATTAACGCGGTTGGGCATAATTGATAAAGCGCGGTGGCATTCAACGGCGTGGCACTGTTGAGGTCGCGTGATGCCTCCGATTGCCGGAAGGCAACGCCATTGTATTCGCTATCGCGCAGAATCGCATCGGCGAGACGATGCGGCAGTTGAAGACTTGTGATCTTGCCCACCGAGTCCAGCAATTGAATCGACCCGTCGTCTCGGCTCGCAGGGCCATAAGGGCCGAAGTCCACCGCCACCACGGGGATGGAAATTTCCTTCCCGTCAACCGCCTCCTGAAGGGCCGCTTCCATGCGATTCGCCTGGCTCTGCACACTATCTAGCAAGACGCAGGTTACGGGATCGGTTCGACCCGGAACGCGCCGGTGTTCGATTGCGTAACCCGCGCCGGCAAACGTCGGCGGAAAGACCTTGTCGCCTTCGCCGCCCCCCGGTTGAAGACGCCGTCGACAGCGGTAAGCGGCTGCGGCCGTGGTGACCGAGCGTTGCAGCTCGGCCAAGGTAAGGACCGAAAACGCGGGGATGGTTGCTGGTGACGCTGCCATAGAAGTGCTCCTTTTCGTAGTCGTGGCGGGCAATGCTGCTGAATGCTTGCATGATGCTGCTGTAATGTCAAACGGTCCATTGTTCAATGGGGCCGCGACGTTTGGGTCGCGGAATTGTTTCGTGTTCTCGTAGGCATCAACGTGCGACGCTACTTCAATGGAGCCGCGCCGTTGGCGCGGAAATTATTCACAATGCTGTGATCAATACGAGCCAATCGTCCTCAAATGCGACCACAAGGCGCAATACATCGCCCTCAATATCGTGGCTGTGCACGACGCACCTATGCTCGCTGCGATGGCTGTCCCACTTGCTTTCCATCGCCCACTCGGTTGCTCGCAATGCAAATTCGACATCCGCAAAAGCCACACCGCGCACTTCGCAGCTCGTCGAGAAATGCGGTTCCGCCAAACGCATTTGGCCGCGAGCCAGCGCGACTTCAATCGCGTAACGCAATTCATCAATGTCTTTCGCGCGCGGCGAGGCAATTGATCCTGCTCGCCCAAAGCGCGACGGCTGCCGGCGGACGGTCAGTGCCCAGCACGCGGAGCTTCGAGCGCCGCGACGGCGCCTTGCAATGTAATCAGATAGCGGTTGCGGCCCCTTTGCAGGCGCAATGCCAAACTGAGCAGGGGCTCCCCCGAGCGCGAGCGCGCCTCGGGATTTTCTCCCATGCGGATCAGTGCCAACTCGCTACACGGCGAAGCGACGCTCAATAGCAATGGCAGGCCATCCTTTGGCGAAAGATCATTCACGTTTCCGCCCGCCTGCACCAACATCCGGATCACGGCGCTATTATCATACTGCGAGACAACGCTGTGCTCTAGCGCATCTTCCAAATGCGCGCGGTCCGGATGTTGTTCATGAATGATCGCTTCGAGGCGCGCTCGATCACCAGTTTCACTGGCAGACTCCAAATCCGTCAACCGCTCACGAACCAAAGGCTCGAAAACCACCCCAGGTTTGGGCACCATCGCATTGGAGAAAAACACAGTCGTGGCCGCCGCAGGAATATTCCTGGCAATCTCCAGATCCGCCGGGGGGTTATCCACGCCGACGTATAATCTGGCTTGGCGCCCTAGGCCAATCGCAATCTTATCCAACTGGGCTTGCACGCCGCTATCGCGGATCCGTGCCAAAGCATTCGAATCCGTAATCGAACCGGCCGGGCCGTCAAGTTGACTGAAATATACCCTGTGTTCCACCGTTACGACCTTTGGCGTAGTGCCAAGGGCCGGATATGTCGCACTGAGAACAAAAACAGCGCGGTGTACACCAACTTGTCGCATTGCGGCCATATATGGGAGGTCTTTGCCATCCCCCCGATTGCCATTCTCGAAATCCTCTCCGAGATTGCTGCATGCTGGTAGCGAATCAAACTCGGCCCAGCCGTCATCGGCTACTTTCTGTATATCGCGACTGCGTGGCAGTTTTGGTGCGAACAGAACTGCGGCGAGAAGCGACGATGCGAGTAGCGGGAAAGATGCAAGAGTGAACTTGGTCATGACCCGTTGCCTCGCTTCAGTGTAGCTCCCAGTGCCAACCAATCACTGAACATTCACCAGGTCAAGACGTCCCCGCGGGCCGGTTTGGGCCAATGTGACCTGTACCCCGAAAGCTGAGCCGGTTTAAAGTAGAGGCTCCCGGAAAGGGGAGCAGATGAGGAAGAGCCGATTTACGGAAGAACAGATCATTGGGATTCTGAAACAGGGCGAGGCCGG
>Ga0134128_10006745_pt1 | contig 13898 bp, 10 predicted proteins | sample KB31754_FD_96462 | JGI IMG/M metagenome (GOLD analysis project Ga0134128, IMG submission 96462) | Terrestrial soil microbial communities with excess Nitrogen fertilizer from Kellogg Biological Station, Michigan, USA - KB3-175-4 | ecosystem: Environmental > Terrestrial > Soil > Unclassified ... | reverse complement strand
GCCCTTTCCAATCGATCGAGCCTCGACTCCATCATCGCGAGCCGGCGCTCGAGGCGCTCGAAGCGTTGCGCGACGCTCAACACCGGCCCCGTATCGCTCGAAGAAGGTTGGCCAGGCGTCGACAACGGCGCTCCCATCGTGACCGGCGTCCGCGGCTTGCGGTTCGAATCGACGATCAGCCCCGCGAGCCAGCCGACGAAGCCGAGCACCATCGCGGTGAACCAGCCCCACCACGCATAGCCGATCAACGCGCCCACCGCGAGCCCGATCCACATCATGGTGTCGTCTCCCCGTTCAACGCCAATCGCCGCGCAGGCCGCCGACGATCTCCTGCAGCGCCGCGCGCGTCGCGACCGCGGGAGCGACGGCGGGCCCGGCCACCACCGCGATCTTGCGGAAGATCCCGAGCAGGCGCCCCGGCTTCGAGAACGCGGGCCCGCCCTTGCGGCTGAAGAAGCTGCCCCAGAGTCCCCGCACCGCGATCGGAATGACGGGTACGGGATCGCGCTCGACGATGCGCTCGATGCCGCTGCGGAAGGGATAGAGCTCGCCCGTGTCGGTGATGCGTCCCTCGGGAAAGATCGCGACCAGCTCGCCCGCGCGCAGCGTCTTCGAGACCTCGTCGTAGGCCGCCTCGAGGAGCTTCGCGTCCTCCTTCGCCGGCGCGATCGGGATCGCCTTGCCGGTGCGGAAGACGAACGAGACGATCGGCGTCGAGAAGATGCGATGGTCCATCACGAAGCGGATCGGCCGCGGGCTCGCCGCGAGGATCACCAGCGGATCGACGAAGCTCACGTGGTTGCACACCAGCATCGCCGGCCCCTTCTCCGGGATGTTCTCGATGCCGCTCTTCTCGAGGCGATAGATCGAGTGCACCAGGATCCAGCACAGGAACCGCATCAGGAACTCGGGCACCAGCATGTAGATGTGCGCGGCGACGGCGGCGTTGAGGATCGCGAGCACGAGGAAGAGCTGCGGGATCGTGAACCCGGATTTGAGCAGCGCGATCGCGAAGAGCGAGGCCACGATCATGAAGAGCGCGTTCAGGATGTTGTTCGCGGCGATGATGCGCGCGCGATGCGCCGGCTGCGCGCGTGCCTGGATCAGCGCGTAGAGCGGCACCGAATAGAAGCCGCCGAAGAGCGCGAGGAGGAAGAGATCCGCCATCACGCGCCAATGCCGCGCGTTGGCGAGGAACACCGACACCGTCTCCTCGCCGTTCGGCCGCAGGCCGCGGCTCGCGAAATAAAGATCCAGCGCGAACACCGTCATCCCGATCGATCCGAACGGCACCAGCCCGATCTCGACCTTGCGTCCCGAGAGCCGCTCGCACGCGATCGAACCCAGGCCGATGCCGAGCGAGAACGTCATGAGGAGCAGCGTCACCACGTTCTCGTCGCCGCCCAGCACCTGGTGCGCGAAGGGGGCGAAGGACGTGAGCACGATGGTGCCGAAGAACCACAGCCACGAGATGCCGAGCAGCGAGTTGAACACCGCGCGCTGCTGCGCGCCGAGCTGGAGGTTGCGCCACGTCACCGCGATCGGATTCCAGTCGATCTTCAGGGCAGGATCGTCGGACGGCGAGCGCGGGATGAACTGGGCTGCCGTGCGCCCCGAGATCGCGATGGCAAGGCATGCCGCCGCGATCGGCCACGCGGTGACGCTCGACACTTTCGCCAGCAACCCACCCGCCACCGTCCCCAGCAGGATCGCCACGAACGTCCCCATCTCCACCATGCCGTTCCCGCCGGTCAGCTCTTCCTCGCGCAGATGTTGCGGGAGGTACGCGTACTTCGCCGGGCCGAAGATCGTGGAATGCACGCCGAGCAACAGGATCGCGGTATACAGCGGCAGCGGCGCGTGCATGAGCAAGCCGAACGTCGCGATCGCCATGATCGCGATCTCCAGCTCCTTCACGCGGCGCATGAGCCACGCCTTGTCGAGCTTGTCGGCGAGCTGGCCGGCGGTGGCCGAGAGCAGCAGGAAGGGCGCGATGAAGAGCGCTCCGAGGAGAAAGCCGACGGTCGAGGGATCCGCCCCGCCCCACTCCGCCGCGTGGTACGTCACCAGCAGCGTGAAGGCGAACTTGAGCAGGTTGTCGTTCGCGGCGCCCAGGAACTGCGTCCAGAAGAACGGCGCGAAGCGCCGCTCGCGCATCAGCCGGAATTGTCCGCTCACCCCCACCTCCCCCAAAAGGGGTCAGATCCCTTTTTCGCAGCGGTCCACGGCCGTCGATGAAGAAAAAGGGATCTGACCCCTTTTTCGGCAGCCATTCTCTCATTGGTCCCGAATGATAGAATGTGCGGTCCCCAACAAGCGAGAAATTCTTTTTCGCCTCAACGAGTTAGACCGGATGCTCGACGACCTGCAGAAGAACGCCCTCGACTACCACCGCAGCCCCGTGCCGGGGAAGATCGAGGTCGCCGCGACCAAGTCGCTCCTCACGCAGCGCGACCTCGCCCTCGCCTACACGCCCGGCGTGGCGGCGGCGTGCGAGGCGATCGTGCAGGATCCCTCGCAGGCGCGAAGCCTCACCATCCGCTCCAACCTCGTGGGCGTGGTGACCAACGGCACCGCGGTGCTGGGGCTGGGCGCGATCGGCCCGCTCGCCGCGAAGCCGGTGATGGAGGGCAAGGCGGTCCTCTTCAAGAAATTCGCCGGCATCGACGTCTTCGACATCGAGGTGAACGAGCGCGACCCCGACAAGCTGGTCGACATCATCGCCGCGCTCGAGCCCACCTTCGGCGGCATCAACCTGGAGGACATCAAGGCTCCGGAATGCTTCTACGTGGAGCGCAAGCTTCGCGAGCGAATGAAGATCCCCGTCTTCCACGACGACCAGCACGGCACGGCAATCATCGTCGGCGCGGCGGTCCTCAACGGCCTGCGCGTCGTCGGCAAGGACATCGCGAAGGTGAAGCTGGTCGCCTCGGGCGCGGGCGCCGCGGCGCTCGCATGCCTCGACATGCTGGTGGCGCTCGGCATGAAGAGGGAGAACATCTGGGTCACCGACATCGCGGGCGTGGTCTACGAGGGCCGCAAGCAGGAGATGGACGACAACAAGGCGCGCTACGCCCGCAAGACCGAGGCGCGCTCGCTCGCCGAGGTGATCGCGAAGGCGGACGTGTTCCTCGGCCTTTCCGCGGGGGGCGTGCTCAAGCCCGCGATGGTGGGCGAGATGGCGCCGAAGCCCTTGATCCTCGCGCTCGCCAATCCCGTGCCCGAGATCCTCCCGGAGGAGGTGCAGAAGGTCCGCGACGACGCGGTGATCGCGACCGGGCGCTCGGACTACCCGAACCAGGTGAACAACGTACTGTGCTTCCCGTTCATCTTCCGCGGCGCGCTCGACGTGGGCGCCACCACCATCAACGAGGCGATGAAGCTCGCGGCGGTGCACGCGATCGCGGACCTCGCGCACGCGGAGCAGTCGGACATCGTGGCGCAGGCGTACGGCCACGAGCAGCTGAGCTTCGGCGCGAACTACCTCATCCCGCGGCCATTCGATCCGCGCCTCATCGTGAAGATCGCCCCGGCGGTGGCGAAGGCCGCGATGGAGAGCGGTGTGGCGACGAGCCCCATCAAGGATTTCGCGGCGTACGCGCAGAAGCTCAACGAGTTCGTCTACCACTCGGGTCTCATCATGAAGCCGGTGTTCGCGAAGGCGAAGGAATCGCCCCGGCGCATCGTCTTCACCGAGGGCGAGGACGAGCGCGTGCTGCGCGCGGTGCAGGTGATCGCCGACGAGCGCCTGGCGAAGCCGATCGTGGTGGGCCGGCCCGCGGTCCTCGAGCGCCGCATCAAGCGCTACGGCTTGCGCCTCCAGCCGGGCGCCGATTTCGAGCTGGTGAACCCGGAGGACGACCCGCGCCACCGCGAGTACTGGATGGAGTACTACCGGATGATGGAGCGGCGCGGCGTGACGATCCCGTACGCGAAGCTCGAGATGCGCAGGCGCCTTTCGCTCATCGGCGCCATGATGGTGCGGCGCGGCGAGGCCGACGGCATGATCTGCGGCACGATCGGCACCTACAAGGGCCACCTTCCGTTCATCGACAACGTGCTCGGCCGGCGACCCGGCGTGAAGAACTACTACGCGATGAACGCGCTGCTGCTGCCGCGGCGCACGGTTTTCATCTGCGACACCTACGTGAACCTCGATCCGACGCCGGAGCAGCTGCTCGAGATGACCGCGCTCGCGAGCGAGGAGATCCGCCGCTTCGGCCTCACGCCCAAGGTGGCGCTGGTCTCGCACTCGAGCTTCGGCACCAGCGACGCGCCCTCGGCCGCGAAAATGCGCCAGGCGCTCGCCCTCATCCGCGACCGCATGCCCGATCTCGAGGTGGAAGGCGAGATGCATGGGGATGCCGCGCTCTCCGAGGACGTGCGCCACGCCGCCTTCCCGCAGTCGCGCCTGAAGGGCGAGGCGAACCTCCTCATCATGCCGACGCTCGACGCGGCGAACATCTCCTTCAACCTGCTGAAGACGGTCGGCGGCTGGGGCATCACCGTGGGGCCCATCCTCCTCGGCGCGGCGAAGCCCGTGCACATCCTCACCCCGACCGCCACGGTTCGGCGCATCATCAACATGACCGCGCTCGCCGTGGTCGACGCACAGGCCGAAAGACGCCAGCCCCAGGGAGGCGCGCCATGACGGACCGGTTCCATCACCTCTTCATCTCGCCGTCGGATTTCGAGAAATCGCTCGCGTTCTACCGCGACACGCTCGGCTGGAAGGTCGTGCGCAAGTGGGGCGGCAACGGCTCGGGCCGCGGCTTCGTGCTCTCGGGCGGCGGCATCGAGCTGGTGCTCGCGCAGAACGAGGGCGCGGGCCCCACGCCCACGGTGCACATCGACATCCACGATCTCGACGCGCGCTTCAAGTCGCTTCCCAAGGGCACGCCGGTCGTGACGAAGCCCGAGGCGACCCACTGGGGGACGCGCTGGTTCGTCGTGCGCGACCCCGACGGCAACCACATCGCCTTCGAGGAGATCCGGCCCCGTGGCGGCTAACCTGCAGGGGCGTCCCCTCGCCGGCATGCAGCGCGAGCATGCGCTGCGCCTGCCGCGCGCGCTCAAGGAGCCCGCCACCATCGGCATCTGCGCGCCCTCGGGCCGCGTGGACGAGGCGGCGCTGCAGCTGGGCATGGCGTACCTGGGCGAGCTGGGCCACAAGGTGGTCGTGCCGGGCGAGACGCTGCACGCGTGGCGCTATTTCGCGGGGAGCGACGAGGAGCGCCTCGCGGGATTCCACGCGCTGGTGGACGATCCTTCGATCGACCTCGTGATCGCGGCGCGCGGCGGCTACGGCATCACGCGGCTCCTCGCGCGCATCGACTGGGCGCGCGTGGCGGCGAGCGGGAAGGCCTTCGTCGGCTTCAGCGACTTCACCGCCTTCAACATGGCGGCTTACGCGTGCGCGAACCTCCTCACCTTCCACGGCCCGATGCTCGCCGTGGATTTCGGCCGTCCGCAGCTCGACACCTTCACCGAGCAACATTTCTGGATGGCGCTCTCGCGGGCAAGCCACCGCATCGAGGACATCGCCTGCGAGCACGGCTACGACGCGCGCAGGATCGACGGCACGCTCTGGGGCGGCAATCTCTCGCTGCTCGCGCATCTCTGCGGCACGCCGTATTTCCCCTCGATCGAGGGCGGCATCCTGTACGTCGAGGAGATCGCCGAGGAGCCGTACGCGGTGGAGCGGCTGTTCATGCAGCTCTACCATTCGGGCGCCTTGGGCGGCCAGCGCGCGCTCGTGCTGGGCGATTTCTCCGACTGCGTGCCCACCAACCCGCTGCGCTATCCCTACTCGATGGAAGAGGTGGTGGAGACGCTGAGGAAGCTCCTGCCCTTCCCGGTGCTCACGGGGCTTCCCTTCGGCCACGTGCCGCGCAAGGTGACGCTCCCCTTCGGCGCCCCGGGCACCCTCTCGATCCACCCCAACCGCTACTCCCTGCGCTTCTCCGACCACGTGAAATAGGGGGACGTACCCCGTTTTCTCTTAGGCGGAACACGGTCGAAGGGCGTTCCGCCTAAGAGAAAACGGGGTACGTCCCCGATTTTTCGCTTTACGCGGCGGCGCGGATCGGGATCGCGGCGCGCGCTCGTGCCGTGGACGGCGAGCGCCACTGTGCGAGGAGGTCGGCCTCGCGGCGCTTCGCTTCGTCGAGGTTGCGCATCTTGACGTGGCCGAAGCCGCGGATCTTCGCGGGGATCGCGGCGATCTCCACGGCCAGCTCCAGGCGATCGCGCTCCAGCGTGCCGAGGATCTCCTCGATCACCGCGCGATAGTCGTCGATGAGCCGGCGTTCCGTGCGGCGCTCGCTCGAGTAGCCGAACACGTCGAGCGGCGTGCCGCGCAGCTTCCGGAAGCGCGCGAGGAAGCGCATCGCCGAGAGCATCCACGGCCCGTACGTACCCTTGCGCAGCTCCCCGGTCGCCGGGTCCTTCTTCGCCCAGAGCGGCGGCGCGAGGTGCATCTTCACCTCGTAGTCGCCCTCGAACTGCGCCTTCACGCGGTCGAGGAAATCGGTCGCGGTATGGAGCCGCGCCACCTCGTACTCGTCCTTGTACGCCATGAGCTTGAAGAGGTTCTTCGCGACGGCCTCGGTGAGCGCCGTGGAGCCGGCCGCTCGCTGTTGCTCGGCCGTGCGAACGCGCTCCACAAAATCGACGTAGCGGCGCGCGTAGGCCTCGTCCTGGTAATCGGCGAGGAAGGCACGGCGCCGCGCGATCACCTCCTCGAGCGACTCCGAGAGGCGATGGCTTTCGGGCCTCGCCTCGGAGGGGCCGGCCGCGCGCTCGACCGAAGCGAGGTCCACCGCCGCGCGCCGTCCCCACGCGAACGCCGCCTGGTTGGATTCCACCGCCGCGCCGTTCAGCTCGATCGCCGCGAGGATCGATCGCTCGGCGAGCGGGATCCAGCCCTTCTGCCATGCGTAGCCCATCATGAAGAGGTTGGTCGCGATGGAATCGCCCATCAGCGCCGTGGCGAGCCGCGAAGCGTCGACGATGTCGACCGCATCGGGGCCGCACGCATCGCGGATCGCATCGGCCATCTCGCCCGAGGGCACCTGCAGGTCCGGATCGCGCGTGAAGCCGCCGGTGGGCGAGACGTCGCCGTTGATCACCGCGCGCGTGACGCCCGATTGCATCTTCGCGATCGCCTCGTCGGAAGCGGCGACGATCATGTCGCAGCCCAGCACCACCTTCGCCTCGCCCGCCGCGATGCGCACCGCGTGGATGTCCTCGGGCCTCTCGGCGATGCGGATGTGCGAGTACACCGAGCCGCCCTTCTGCGCGAGGCCCGTCATGTCGAGCACCGCCACACCCTTGCCCTCGAGGTGCGCCGCCATCCCGAGCAGCGCGCCGATGGTGACCACGCCCGTGCCGCCTACGCCGGTCACGAGGATGCCGTAGGGGCGGTCGATGGCGGGGAGCGCGGGGGTGGGAAGAGAGCCACCCTCACCCCGGCCCTCTCCCAGGGGAGAGGGAGAACGTCCCTTGCTCTTCCTTAACCTCCCGCCCTCGATCGTCACGAAGCTCGGGCAGAAGCCCTTGAGGCACGAGTAGTCCTTGTTGCAGCTGCTCTGGTCGATCGCGCGCTTGCGGCCGAACTCCGTCTCCACCGGCACCACCGAGAGGCAGTTGGATTTCGTGCTGCAATCGCCGCAACCCTCGCACACCAGGTCGTTGATCACGACGCGCTTCGCCGGATCCGGGAACTTGCCGCGCTTGCGGCGGCGCCGCTTTTCCGCCGCGCACGTCTGGTCGTACACGAGCGCCGAGACGCCCGGCGTCTCGCGAAGCTCGCGCTGCACGGCATCGAGGTCGTCGCGATGGCGCACGGTGACGCCCGGGGCGAAGTCGGCGCCGGCGCCGTATTTGTCCGGCTCGTCCGTCACCACGACGATCGTCTTCACGCCCTCGGCGGCGACCTGCTTCGTGATGAGCGGCACGCTCAACGGGCCGTCGACGGGCTGGCCGCCGGTCATCGCCACCGCGTCGTTGTAGAGGATCTTGTACGTGAGGTTCACGTTCGCGCCGACCGCCGCGCGGATCGAGAGGAGGCCCGAGTGGTAGTACGTGCCGTCGCCGAGGTTCGCGAACATGTGCTTCGTCTCGGTGAACGGCTGGATGCCGATCCACGGCGCGCCTTCGCCGCCCATCTGCGTGAAGGTCATCGTCTCGCCGGGACGGATCCAGATCGCCATGTAGTGGCAGCCGATGCCCGCCATCGCCTGCGAGCCCTCGGGCACGCGGGTCGAGGTGTTGTGCGGGCAACCGGAGCAGAAATACGGGATGCGCGCGACCTTGGCGCGCGGGCGCGCGAGCGCGGCCTCCTTCGCCTCGAGGAACTTCATGCGCGCCTCGATGATGCGCGAGGTATAGAACTTCCCGATGCGCGCGGCGATCACGCGCGCGATCATCGCCGGCGTGAGCTCGCCCGCCGCCGGCAGCAGCCATTCGCTGCGGTGCACCTCCCACTCGCCGTGCTCGTCGTACTTGCCGATCACGCGCGGGCGCTCGGCGTCGGGCCAGTTGTAGAGCTGCTCCTTCATCTGGTACTCGATGAGCTGGCGCTTCTCCTCGACCACCAGCACCTCGTGCAGGCCCTTCGCGAATTCGCGCACGCCGTTGGGCTCGAGCGGCCAGGGCATGCCGACCTTGCACAGGCGAATGCCGATCTCCGCCGCGTGCTTCTCGTCGATGCCCAGGTCCTCGAGCGCCTGCAGCACGTCGAGGTAGCTCTTGCCCGAGGCGATGATGCCCAGGCGCGGATTGGGCGAGTCGATGGTGACGCGGTTCAGGCGGTTCACGCGCGCGTAGGCGAGCGCGGCGTAGATCTTGTCGTGCTGGAGGCGCAGCTCCTGCTCCATCGGCGCATCGGGCCAGCGGATGTTGACGCCCGAGGCGGGAATGACGAAATCGCCCGGCAGCACGATCTGCGGCTGCGAGGGATCGACCGGGATCGAGGCCGACGAATCCACCGTCTCGGAGATCGTCTTGAACGCCACGTAGCAGCCGGAATAGCGCGACATGGCGAAGCCGTGCAGCCCGAGCTCGAAGATCTCCCGCACGCCGGTCGGATAGAGCACCGGGATCATCGCCGCGTCGAACGCGTGCTCGCTCTGGTGCGGGAGCGTCGAGGACTTGCACGCGTGGTCGTCGCCCGCCACCAGCAGCACGCCGCCGTGCTTCGAGGTGCCCGCGGCGTTCGCGTGCTTGAACACGTCGCCGCAGCGGTCCACGCCCGGACCCTTGCCGTACCACATCGCGAAGACGCCGTCGTATTTTGCGCCCTGGAAGAGGCCGACCTGCTGCGAGCCCCATACCGCCGTCGCCGCGAGCTCCTCGTTCACGCCCGGGACGAAATGGATGTGGTGCTCCTTCAGGTGGTCCTTCGCCTTCCACAGCGCCTGGTCGAAGCCGCCCAGCGGGGAGCCGCGATAGCCCGAGATGAATCCGGCGGTGTTCAATCCCGCGGCGAGGTCGCGCTCGCGCTGGATCATCGCGAGGCGCACGAGCGCCTGGGTGCCGGTGAGGTAGATGCGGCCGGAGGCGAGGGTGTACTTGTCCTCCAGCGAGACGGGCAGTGCGGACATGCGAGCTCCTCCGAGAGCGGGTGCTTTGTGGGCGCCATCACGCCGTGTCGCAGGATTGTGTCCCGCGCCGGCATTTGTGCCCAATTATAGCCGTTGGACCCTTCGGGACCCCGCGATGGTTCCGAAAAACCGGAAAAGGGGTCAGATCCCTTTTCCGCTCAGAAGAGGCTGCCCTGCCCCGCGCGCGAGGGCGGGCGGAAGAGCGAGGTGTCGAGCTCGAAATCCATGCCGTGGCCGTCCAGGCCGAATCGCTCGCGCGCGACCTGGAAGCGGCGTCGCAGGAGCTCCGCGAAGAGGCCCGTGCCGCGCATGCGCGAGCCGAATTCGGGATCGTTCTCGCGCCCCTCGCGCATCTCCCGCACGCGCGACATCACGTGCGCCGCCTTGAGCGGGAAATTCGCCTCGAGCCACGCCTTGAAGACGTCCTTCACTTCCCACGGGAGCCGCATGAGCTGGTAGCCGGCGCCCACCGCGCCCGCTCTCGCCGCGGCTTCCAGGATCGCCTCCATCTCGGAATCGGTGAGGAACGGCACGACGGGCGCGACGTTCACGGTGGTCGGGATGCCCGCCGCGGAAAGGCGCTCGATGGCTTTCAGGCGCCTTGCGGGCGCGCTCGCCCGCGGCTCCATGCGGCGCGAGATCTCGTTGTCGAGCGTCGTGACGGAGAGCGTCACGGTGACGAGCCGCTCCTTCGCCATCGGCACGAGGAGGTCCATGTCGCGCTCCACCAGCGCCGATTTGGAGATGAGGTGCACCGGCTGCTTCGCTTCGCGCACCACCTCGAGGATCGATCGCGTGACCCGGTACTCGCGCTCGATGGGCTGGTAGGCATCGGTGTTCACGCCGATCGCGATGGGCGTGCACTTGTAGCCGGCCTTGCCGAGCTCTTCCCTCAGCAGCTCGGCGGCGTTGGTCTTCGCGAAGAGGCGCGTCTCGAAATCGAGGCCGGGCGAGAGGCCGAGATAGGCGTGGCTCGGGCGGGCGTAGCAATACGAGCAGGCATGCTCGCATCCCCGGTACGGATTGATCGATTGGGTGAAACCGACATCGGGCGACTCGTTGCGCGAGATGATCGACTTCGCACGCTCGATCGTGACGACGGTCTTCTCGCGCGCGAGGCCCTCTTCCGGCTCCTGGAACCAGCCGTCGTCCTCGGCGTCGCGCGACCACCGCTCGTAGCGGCCCTCGAGGTTGATGGTCGCACCGCGGCCCCTGGCCGGGCCGCCATGCTTGCCGGTGGTGGTCTTGAGGGGCATTCGACGAGTGTAGCGGTGAAACCGAAGGACTCCACGACCCGCCGCGAATTGTGGATATCTTCGGAAGTCGTTAGGTCACGATCCCCTTGCCGAATTGCCGGACTTCGTCCATGAATATCGCCGGACGAGGTCCATGATCGGCTGAAGGAGGAGAGCCATGCTCGAGCTGCGCCCCACCTGCGAGAACTGCGCGAAGCCGCTCCCGCCCGCTTCCACCGAGGCGCGCATCTGCAGCTACGAATGTACCTTCTGCGCGGATTGCGTCGCGAACGTCCTGATGAACGTCTGCCCGAACTGCGGCGGCGGATTCGCTCCGCGCCCGGTCCGGCCGTCACGCGACTGGAAGGGCGGCAACTACCTCGGCAAGCACCCGGCGAGCACGCGCGTGCGCGAGAAGCCCGTCGACCGCGAGCTGCACGCGATGTTCGCCCGCGAGCTCGCCGGCATCGCGCCCGGCGAACGCTGAGGGCGCTAATTGTGCGGGATGAACTCGCCCGATTTCTTCCCGGTGAGGTCGGCGTAGAGCGTGTCGATGAACTTGTCGGTGGTGATGAACTTGCCCGGGCCGCCCCAGCCCTCGTAGCCCGCGAGCACGTTCTCCTTCTTGAGCTGCGCGGCGCTCTTGCCGTCGTGGATGCCCTTCTCGATGCGCGCGGTGGCGTCCTTGAGCATCGCGACATAAGGCTTGAGGTCCGCGACCGTGCTGAGCGAGCCGTGGCCGGGGATCACCTTCGCATCCGGCGGCACGCTTCGCAGCACCGCCTCGCACGCGGCGATCATCCCGCGCACGCTTCCGCCGCTTTCCAGGTCGATGAACGGAAAGCCGTAGGTCACGAAGTCGTCGCCCATGTGCACGACCTTCGACTCGGTGAAGAAGACCACGCTGTCGCCGTCGGTGTGGCCGTGCGGGAAGTGGATGGCGCGGATGTCCTCGCCGTTGAGGTGCACCGAGAGCCGGTCGTTGAAGGTGATGATCGGCAGCTCGCGCGGATCGGCCGCCTTCACCTTGTTGCCGAGGACGGTGCCGCCGGTCAAGAGCCGCTCGCGCACGTGGTCCTGCGCGATGATGGTGCCCTGCTTCGCGAAGTAGCCGTTGCCGCCGGTGTGGTCGAAATGCCAGTGCGTGTTGATCACGAAGCGCACCGGCTTGTCGGTGATGCCCTTCAACGCCGCCTGGATCCTGTCGGCGAGGGGTGCGAACTGGTCGTCCACGATGACGATGCCGTCGTCGCCCACGGAAACGCCGATGTTGCCGCCCGCCCCCTCGAGCATGTAGATGTTGCCCGCGACGCGGATCACCTTGATCCGGACCTTGCTGAAGTCCTGCGGCTGCGCTTGGGCGCACGGAGCGAGCAGCAGGCAAACGAGCGTGCACGCGAGGAGCCTCATCGCCATTCCTCCCTTTCGACGAGTCGCCGATTGTACGTCGATGCCGCATGCGGCCGCGCCCTGCGCGCCCGATCGAACACGTAGCCGATGAGCCCCGGGATGAGCGCGGTCCACGCGAGCACCATCGCGGCGCGCGCGAGCGAGCCTTGGCCGGCGCGCAGGAGCGAGTCGACGAAGAGGGTCGAGGACGCCGCGTAGGCCGCGCAGGCGCAGGCGATGCCCAGGCGCCCCGCGACGCTCGGGAGCAGGAGCCACGCCATCGGCAGCAGCGCGAGCACGCCGTAGTGCGGCCAGACGAGCGGCGAGCTGAGGAAGGTGAGCAGGACTCCGAGCGACATCGCGAACCACGGGTCGGCCGCGATCGCGCGCCCGGCCGCCGCGCTCGCCGGTCCGGCGCCCGCAACGAGCGCCGCCGCGACGGCCGCAAGAAGCAACGCGCCCAACGCGAGCCCCCATCCGACCACGCCCAGGCCCAGGACGCGGTGGTCCGCGAGCCACATCGGGATCGAGAGGTTGCCCTGGTCGAGCGTGAGGCGCAGCCCCGAGCCGTCGAGGCCGCGTACGAGCCGCAGCCATTCGCCCCACACCGCCGCATCGCCGAAATACGCGATGCCGATCGCGAGGGCCGCGGCGCCGAGGATCGCGCCCGAGAGGAGCCCCAACGCGAGGCGCCGCGAGCCGAGCGCCGTGCCCTGCTGCAGCGCCATCGCGGCGGCGATCCAGGGCGTGTTCGGCTTGAACGCCACGAACGGAGCGAGGATTCCCAGGTAGAGCGCGTCCAGCGGCTTCGCGGGACGCGCCGCGGCGCGCAGCGCGAGCCAGGTGACCGCGGTGAGGATCGCGAGCTGCAGCGAATTCACGTTGCCCACCGCCACGTCGAAGAAGAACGGCCGGAACGTGAGCACGACGGCGAGCGCGGCGCACGCGGCGTAGGGCGCCTTCACGCCGCGCATGCGAGCGAGGGCGAACACGCTGCCCACGGCCGCCGCATAAAGCACGAAGGTGTAGAGCGCCAGGGTGGCATCGAAGTCGCGGGGGAAGGCCGAATACGCGGCGTACAGGAACGGCGTACCCATGGGCTCGAGCACGCGCCGCCGCTCGTTCGCGCGCCGGAACGCGAGGCTCGAAGAGGAATCGGCGAGCGCGTTCAACGTTCGCGCGTAACCCGCGCCGTCGACGTAGGGACTGTGCGGCTCGCCCGAAACCGCCCTGGCACGCGGCACGCCCCAGAACTGGTAGATGTCGACGCCGGACTGGCGCGGAAACTCGCCGAGCGCCTGCATGCCGGCGATGAGCGCGAGGACGAGCGCGAGGCCCCACGCGAACGGCGTCGATCGCAGCACCGCTAGTCCGTTCCGGGCGCGTGAGGCCGCACCCGGGACGCCATGCGGCGCAGCAGGTAGCACTCGTTGGAGGGATGGTCTTCGGTGACCACGATCGAAGCCCGCGAGGGCAGGCTCGAAAGGGGAAGCTCTTCGGAGAGCACCGTCTGCATGGCATTCCTCCGGTTTCGTGGGAAGCCATTCTAGCGGACGCCCCGAAATGCAAACGCCCAAGCCTTGGGTGGCTTGGGCGTCTTGAATAGGGCCCTGGCGATGACCTACTTTCTCACGGGCAATCCGCAATATCATCGGCGCGGCGTCGTTTC
>Ga0134128_10006741_pt1 | contig 13902 bp, 9 predicted proteins | sample KB31754_FD_96462 | JGI IMG/M metagenome (GOLD analysis project Ga0134128, IMG submission 96462) | Terrestrial soil microbial communities with excess Nitrogen fertilizer from Kellogg Biological Station, Michigan, USA - KB3-175-4 | ecosystem: Environmental > Terrestrial > Soil > Unclassified ... | reverse complement strand
GATGCGTTGCAGTTTCTGCTCAAGGGGGACCAACTCAAGGTCGATCGCGCCAAGGCCTTGAAGCTGATCGACGCAGTCGTGGCGCCCGGTGACCTGATCAAGACGGCAAAGGACTGGATCAAGGCCGGCGGTAAGGCCAAAGCGCCTTGGGACGTGGAGGGTTTTCGCCTGCCGGGCGGACCGGTCTACTCCAAGGCCGGGATGATGACATTCCCGGCCGCGAACGCGATCTACCGGCGCGAAACCTATGACAACTACCCCGCGGCGCGGGCCATTCTGCAAGTCGTCTATGAAGGCCTGCAATTGCCGATTGATACGGCGTTGCGCGTGGAATCGCGCTGGTTCGCAAAAATTCTGCGCTCGCCGGAAGCGGCGGCAATGATCCGCTCACTGTTCGTGTCGATGCAGGATCTCAACAAAGGTGCGCGGCGCCCCGGCAATGAACCGCCCACGAATTTGAAGAAGATCGGGATCGTCGGAGCCGGTTTCATGGGCGCAGGGATCGCGCAGGTGAGTGCGGGCGCGGGCTTGCAGGTTGCGCTCATCGATCGCGACCAGGCGACTGCCGACAAGGGCAAGGCGGCCCTGCACAAGGCGCTTAGCGATCGCGTCATGAGAGGGCGCATGAAAGGCGCCGAGCGCGACGAATTGCTCGCGCGAATTACCACCAGCGCGGATTACGGTGCGCTGAAGGATTGCGACCTCGTCATCGAGGCCGTGTATGAGGACCGGAAGATCAAATCCGACGTGATTGCCAAAATCCAGGCGGTCATAGGTGAAAGTGCAATATTCGCTTCCAACACCTCAACACTGCCGATCACCTCGCTTGCCTCCGAATTCAAGGATCCTGCGCGCTTTATCGGGGTTCATTTCTTTTCGCCGGTCGATCGAATGATGCTGGTCGAGATCATTCTCGGCAAGCAGACGGGCAGCAAGGCGCTCGCAGTCGCGCTCGATTATGTCCGGGCCATCCGCAAGACACCGATCGTCGTCAACGACTCGCGCGGTTTCTATACGTCGCGTGTCGTCGGCACATACATCCGCGAAGGTCATTTGATGCTGACCGAAGGGGTCCCGCCCGCGATGATCGAGAATGTCGGCCGCATGGCCGGTATGCCGGTCGGCCCGCTATCGCTAAACGACGAGGTGGCGGTCGATCTTGCCTGGAAAATTCTCCTCGCGACGGAGGCCGATCTTGGCGCCAAGGCGATCGATCCGCGCCAGAAAGTATTGCTGCGGGAAATGGTCGAGAAGCGCGGCCGGTTCGGGCGCAAGAACGGCAAGGGCTTCTACGATTACCCGGCGAACGGCCCCAAGCGGCTCTGGCCCGGCCTCGCCGAGTTTCAGCCGAAGCCGCTTGCGCCCGAAGATATCGACATCGCGGAATTAAAACTCCGTCTCCTCGGTATTCAAGCGTTGGAAACCGCCCGCTGCTTCGAGGAAAAGGTACTTACCGATGTGCGCGAAGCCGACGTGGGGTCGATTCTCGGTTTTGGCTTTGCGCCGTTTTCCGGCGGAACACTATCGTGGATCGACATGATGGGGACGAAGCGCTTTATCGCCCTGTGCCGTAAGCTCGAGAAAAAATATGGCACGCGCTTTTCGCCCAACAAGCTGCTGATTGATCTCGCTGATCACGATGAGGGTTTCTACCAACGCTTCGCGCCCGTGAAACGAAAAGAAGCGGCGTAAGACATACTTGGGCCAATCATGGCCGGCCCTGTCCCGGCCATCCCGATTCAGGCGGCACGACCTTACCACACCAAGCGAAATTGCCGGGTCAAGCCCGGCAATGACAATTGTGATATCTGAACACCATTTCGCCACAGGCGTTGAGTGCTCATGCCCTCCGAAACCCGCTCACTCTTCCATTGGCGTGAGATTCCCGGCGGGGTCTGGGCGTTGGGGCTGGTGTCGTTGTTTATGGATCTCTCCTCCGAGATGATCCACGCGCTGCTGCCGCTCTATCTGGTGGGCGTGCTCGGTGCATCCACGCTCACGGTAGGCTTCATCGAGGGCATCGCAGAAGCGACCGCTTCGATCACCAAAATCTTTTCAGGGGCACTGAGCGACTATCTCGGCAAGCGAAAGCTTTTGGCCGTACTCGGCTACGGTCTCGCAGCCCTGACCAAACCTGTGTTTCCGCTAGCCTCAAGCATTGCCTGGCTCACGGCGGCGCGCTTCGTGGACCGGATAGGCAAAGGCATCCGCGGTGCGCCGCGCGATGCACTTGTTGCCGATCTTACGCCTGCAGACCGGCGAGGCACGGCCTTCGGTCTTCGGCAGTCGCTCGACACTGTCGGCGCGGTGCTCGGTCCGCTCGCGGCAATAGTCTTCATGGCGATGTTTGCAGATAATTTCACCACCGTATTTTGGATCGCAGTTGTGCCGGCCTTCATTTCGCTTGCGATAGTCGTCGTCGCCGTGCGCGAGCCGGATCGCATGCCGGGCGAGCGTCTCGTAAAATCACCGTTTACACGTTCCGAACTTGCGAAACTTGATGCCGCTTATTGGATGGTCGTGGGCGTGTCGGCCATCTTTACGCTAGCCCGCTTCAGCGAAGCGTTCCTTCTGCTCCGCGCGCAGTCGGTAGGGCTAGACGTCACCATCGTGCCCGCAGTGATGGTCGTGATGAACGTCGCTTATACGATCTCGGCCTGGCCCGCAGGTGCGCTGTCTGACAAAAACGGCCGCTACGGCGTTCTTGTCGTAGGCTTCATTTTGCTGGTGGTCGCCGATCTCGTGCTGGCGCTCGGCGACAGCGTGTTGACCGTGATGATCGGCGTTACCCTTTGGGGACTGCATATGGGTCTCACCCAGGGGCTACTGGCGGCACTGGTTGCCGATACAGCGCCGCCGGCCCTGCGAGGCACCAGCTTTGGAATGTTCAACCTGGTGAGCGGCGTTGCTCTGCTGGCCGCAAGCATAATTGCGGGCGCGCTGTGGGACTTGGTCGGGCCGCGCGGCACGTTTCTCGCAGGTGCATTGATCACGGCCACAGCGCTCGCCGTGTTGCCTTTCACACACCGGCGGCGAGGCGCGAGGAAGGTCATCCGACCCACACATTAATTGGCCGTTACACCACCACCGTCAGCTTCTTCGCCGCCCGCGTCACGCCGGTGTAAAGCCAGCGTTCGCGGCTGTCGGGAAATGCGAACGACTCGTCGAACAATACGACATCATCCCATTGCGAGCCCTGTGCCTTGTGCACTGTGAGCACATAGCCGTAGTCGAACTCGTCATAGGGCTTTCGCCGCCGCCAATCGACCTGCTCGATGCCGCCCGAAAAACATTCCGGCCGGACGGATACTTTTACGCCGCGCGTGGTGGCATCGTCGTCCGGCAAAAGGCGCATCGTCATGATGCCGGCCTTCGCGCCACTCTTGCGCCCGCCCCGATCCTTCACCGTCCATAGCCCGCCGTTGAACAGGCCTTTCTTGCGATTGTTGCGCAGGCATACGAGTTTGTCGCCGGCCGACGGCATCTCGCCTTCGAAGCCGCGTCGTTCGCGCATGCGCGCGTTGTAAGAACGGCGAGTGGCATTGCGCCCGACCAGCACCTGATCGGCGTCCAGGACGCGCTGCGGGTCAAGGTCGCTTTTGCGAATAACGACCGTCTCGCCGTATCGCCCGGGTTCAAGATATTCACCGGCGCGGATGTCCATCGACAGCCGAACGATCGGGTCGTCCTGTGCTTGGCGATGCACTTCCGTGAGCATCGCGTCGGGCTCTGCTTCGGTGAAGTAACCCCCGCCTTGGATGGGTGGCAGCTGCGCCGGGTCGCCGAGCACCAGCACCGGCACATCAAAGGAGAGCAGGTCGCGGCCAAGCTCGGCGTCCACCATCGAGCATTCGTCGATGATAATGAGCTCTGCTTTGGATGCGGGCGCTTCGTCCCAAAGATCGAAATTCGGGATTTCCTCGCCGCTTTCGCGCGCCCGGTAAATCAGGCTGTGGATCGTGGAGGCATCCTTGCAGCCCTTGCCTCGCATGACGGAAGCCGCCTTGCCGGTAAATGCGGCAAACTTTACCTCGCCATCGGCCTCCTCGGCGATGTGGCGGGCGAGGGTGGTTTTGCCCGTACCGGCAAAACCGAATAGCCGGAATACCTGGGGCGTGCCGTTTGAGCCAGGCTTGGCCCGAAGCCAGTCAGCGACCGACTTGAGAGCATTGTTCTGATGCGGAGTGAACGACGGCATGGGCCGATAGCAATAGAGCATGCCGCGGCCGGGGAAAAGAACAAAAATAGAACGTCAGCCCTGCAAACGTTGTCAGACAATATTCCTAGCGAGGCGACGGCAATGAGATTGGCACGTCTACGGGCCGGGCTCCCCGCATTGCCCTTTGCGGTGCAGCATGCTTAACGTCGCCGCCCTTTATTCCGGAACTACGCATGGCTCGTGATCAGGTCGACATGACACCGATCGAGACGCGCGACGAACTCGTCGCGTGGCTCGAAGCTGGCTGCAAGGCAAGGACGCAGTTTCGAGTAGGGACCGAGCACGAAAAATTCGCCTTTACCGTAGCCGACCATCGGCCGGTGCCCTACGCCGGAAAGCGGAGCATCCGCGCACTGCTCGATGGCATGCACGATCTGCTCGGATGGGAGCCGATCATGGAAGGCGACAATATCATCGGCATGTTCGATGTTACCGGCGGCGGCGCCATCTCGTTGGAGCCTGGCGGCCAGTTCGAACTTTCCGGTGCGCCGTACGACAATGTGCATCAGACCGCCGCCGAATTGATGGCGCATCTCGCACAGGTGCGCGAGGTAGCTAAGCCTCTAGGAATAGGTTTCCTTGGGATCGGCATGACTCCAAACTGGACGCGCGCGGACATGCCGAAAATGCCGAAGGGTCGTTACAAGATAATGACGGCCTATATGCCGAAGGTCGGCTCGCGCGGTCTCGACATGATGTATCGAACATGCACCGTGCAGGCCAATCTCGACTTTGCGACCGAAGCCGACATGGTCAAGAAGTTGCGTGTCTCGCTCGCGCTGCAGCCGGTGGCAACCGCGCTATTCGCCAATTCGCCCTTCACCGAAGGAAAACCGAACGGATTTCTCTCGTTTCGCTCGGAAATCTGGCGCGACACGGATAATCAGCGCGCCGGAATGCTGCCTTGGGCATTCGAGGACGGGATGGGTTTCGAGCGCTGGGTTGATTACGCGCTCGATGTGCCGATGTATTTCGTAAAGCGCGGCGACAGATACATCGACGTTGCCGGCAAATCGTTCCGCGATTTCTTTGCAGGTAAGCTGGCTGAATTGCCCGGCGAGCGTCCCACCATCTCCGATTGGGCGAATCATCTAAGCACGATTTTTCCGGAAGTGCGGCTCAAGCGTTATCTTGAGATGCGCGGCGCCGATGGTGGACCGTGGCGAAGATTGCCGTCGTTGACGGCCTATTGGGTAGGTCTGCTCTATGACGACGATGCACTCGACGCGTGCTGGGATATGGTCAAGTCCTGGACTGCCGAGGAACGGCAGAAATTGCGCGATGACGTGCCGGCCCTCGGGTTCAAGGCCCAAATCCGAAATCGCGATATTTTTACGCTGGCCCAGGAAACGCTGCGGCTTTGTTCGCAGGGACTGGCGCGCCGCAAGCGGCTCGATCGCAATGGACGCGATGAGACGCGTTACCTGCGGCCGCTGGAAGAATCGATCGCGCGCGGGATAACGCCCGCCGAGGAATTGCTCGCGAAATTTCACGGCGAATGGGGCGGTACAGTCGATCCGATTTTTGAAGAATACGCGTATTGATTTCCGACTCGGTCATTGCTCGGCTAGGCCTGACAATCTCGCTGTCGTGAGAATTGTCCGGCGCTTGACGAGATAGCTGGCACGAGACCGACAACGATTTGAGAAATCCGATTTATTCTGCGGCTTGCGCTTCCGACAAGTTGTCGAGCGATGAGATGATGTGTTCGGCGAGCGCATCGGCCAGCGCCAATGTCTCGTGCGCGTTGCGTACCAGTCCGATGCGACAGGTCGGCAGTTCGGGAAATCCGTCCGATGTGGCAAGCACGCGCATGCCCGGACGCAACCCGGATTCTGGCAGCACGGATACGGCAAGACCGGCGAGTACAGCGGCCGCGACCGCGCCTGCGTTTGAACTCGAATAAAGAACGCGGAACGGACGGCCGATGGCTTCCAGCCGTTCAATGGCGATTCGACGCCAGGTACAGCTCGGTCGCCCAAGCGCAAGCGGCATTCGTTCCTCAAGATGGGTTGAATGACGATTCGATGTAACCCACAGAAGCCGTTCGCGCCGAAAAGTTTCCGAGGCGCGTTTGCTCTCGCAGTTCGTTACGATCGCGAGGTCGATCTCGTTGGCGTCGATACGCTCTAGAAGGTCGACGGACGGCTCGCAGATCACCGACAGCTCGACCGCCGGATAACTGTGCGAGAACTTCGCCATGATTTCGGGCAGATAGCGATCGGCGTAGTCATCAGGAACGCCAAGGCGGACGCGACCCGATAGTTCGGCGTCCGAAAATGCCGCAAGCGTCTCCACGTTGAGCTTGACGATGCGGCGCGCGTAATCGAGCAGCCGCTGCCCGTCCTCCGTCAGCTTCGACGCTCGCCCGTCGCGTGAATAAATAGGGCGCTCGAGGCGCTCCTCCAGCCGCTTCATCTGCATCGATACGGCCGATTGGGTCTTGTTCACGACATCGGCGGCCTTGGTGAAACTGCCGGTCTCGGAAATGGCGATAAAGGTGCGCAATTGGTCAATGTCGAGCATCGCGGTCATGGCGGTCGATCCTGTCTGGGCCCATTTGGTGGGGCGGGAGACCATATCACTGTTTCTGATTGATCAGATTAAAAACATTCGTTTCACTAATCAATCCCCGCAGTGCAATATATTTATGCTTCCAGGGAATCGGGTGGGGAATTCGGGTGGTTCTGGGCAGCGCCAGAAGCGAACTTGGCGCCGCAACCCGCGAACTGAATCGGAGACTGAGATGAGTGCCAACTATCCCGTTTTGCCCGTCGCCGGCGGCGCGCTGGTGCGGGCGTTTGCTTCCCTGCTGGCTTTGTTCACCCATTGGTTCAGGGAGCTCGCGCGAGCGCGCCGACACCGGCGCGAGGCCAATGTGCTCGCCGGTCTTGACCGCCGAATGCTCGCCGATATTGGCATCAGCCGGGCCGATGTGCGCGATGCGTTCTCGGAGCCTTTTTGGGACGACCCGACCGCGCTTCTGCGCGAGCGTGCGCTGGAGCGCCGCATGAGTACCGCAATTCGTCGCGTCAAGAATAGCGCCGGCGTGGAGCAGGCGTTCCGTCGTCCGGCGACTGACCGCTCCGCGCGTCACACGGTGTAACGAGTTAAACAAACGGCCGATCCCCTCTCATCGGCCGCTCGATCCGACACCCGCGATCATCCCCTCTCGCGGCCGGATCCGCGCCCGCCGGCCCCTCCGGCGGGCGCTTATCTCATACCGTACGAAAAATTTTCCCGACACTGCGGCTGTGTATTGCTGCACAAGTATCGGCAGTGCGTTACCATGCACCCGGGCGAAGCTTCTCCGACTCTTGGGTTTCGAGCGGACGCGCATGCGATTGCGGATTGGGTGGTGCAGCGCGCTTGCGCTGGTGCTTTTTGCGGCGGCCGGCCAAGTGCAGGCCCAGATTGGGTACGACCGCCGCGGTGGCGACTATCTCAACTTCCAGATCCGCAATGGCGACCCGTCGGTCTGTGCATCGCGTTGTGAGCGTGACGCCCACTGCCGCGCCTGGAGTTTTTCGTATCCACGCACGACCTATGATGCCGCCACATGCTGGCTGAAAAATCAGGTGCCCTCCCGCAACGCAGACAGTTGCTGCGTGTCCGGCGTTCGCGGCGCCGGGGTGGTTGAGCCGCGACGCGGGCCGATCGAATTTTCCATAGACCGGCCTGGGGGCGACTACCGGAATTTGGACGTGACGTCCGATCCGGCCGGCGCGCCTTGTAAGGCTGCGTGCGAAGCCGAGCACAATTGCCGCGCCTGGACTTATGTGAGGCCCGGCTACATCGGCCCGGCCGCGCGTTGCTTCCTCAAGGATCGTATTACGCGGCCGCGGCAAAAGCCGTGTTGTATTTCAGGCGTCGTGAGGTAGCGCCTCAACGCACTGCTGTGAAAAATCGCGACAGCCGCAATCCCGAGGGCCATTCCTGGAATGGCCGACTTTTGACGGCGAGATCCCAGGAGCCAACGACAGCGTCCACGCGCCCGACGAGGTCTTCAACTGGCAACAGGCCGACGCCGCCATTGCGCACAGGCACGCGGCTGTCGGCGGAATTGTCGCGATTGTCGCCCATGACGAACAGGTGGCCGTCCGGCACGACAACGTCCGGAATATTATCAAGCTCTCCGCGCGCAGCCAATTTGAAGATCGGATGCTCATGTCCACCCGGCAGCGTCTCAACGTAACGGGCGGCCGGCACGGTGCCGCCATCCTCGGATTCCATTTCGCCGGTACCGGCAGGACGGATTCCCACGGGCACGCCATTGATCGAGACCTGTCCGTGGCTCAGGCCGATGCGGTCGCCAGGCAACCCGATGACCCGCTTAACCCAGACCTGCGATCGGTCGCCTGGCCAGCGGAACACGACCACATCTCCGCGTTTCGGCAGCGACGAGAGAACTCTCGGAGTGTTGGGAAATACGAGAAACGACGGCAGTGACGCCGAGCTGTAGCCGTACGGATACTTCATCGCCAGCAATTCGTCGCCGATCAGCAAAGTCGGCTCCATCGAGCCCGACGGCACGTAAAAGGGTTCGGCGATCGCAGTTTTCGCCGCCAGCACAATGAGTACAATGACGACGATATCGGCGACATTTTTGATCCAACCACGCAGGCTGGACTCTTTCTGGCCCATATTGAACTCCCGGAAAACTAGGCTGTCCCGCCTACGGTGATCTTGTCCATGCGCAGCGTCGGTTGCCCGACACCGACGGGAACGCCTTGCCCATTCTTGCCGCACGTGCCGATGCCGGGGTCGAGCGCGAAGTCATCCCCGATCATCGAGACGCGGTGCAGGTCGGTAGGTCCATTGCCTATCAGCATGGCGCCCTTCACCGGCGCGGCCACTTTGCCGTTCTCGATCTTGTAAGCTTCAGTGCACTGAAAAACGTATTTTCCAGAAGTGATATCTACCTGGCCGCCGCCGAAACTCACCGCGTAAAGGCCGTTCTTCACTGAAGCGATAATTTCCTTCGGATCGTGCTTGCCGGCGACCATGTAAGTGTTCGTCATGCGCGGCATCGGGACATGCGCATGCGATTCCCTCCGGCCATTGCCGGTCGGCTTCATGCCCATCAATCGCGCATTCTGCCTGTCCTGCATGTAGCCGACCAGAATTCCGTCATCGATCAACAGGGTTCGGCTGGTCGGCGTGCCTTCATCGTCGATGGACAGTGATCCCCGGCGCGACTGCATGGTGCCATCGTCGACGACAGTGACCCCCTTTGCGGCAACTCGCTGGCCCATCAAACCGGCGAATGCGGATGTCTTCTTGCGGTTGAAATCGCCCTCGAGGCCGTGGCCGACCGCCTCGTGCAGCATAACCCCCGGCCAGCCTGCACCAAGTACTACGTCCATTTCTCCGGCCGGAGCCGCGACGGCGTCAAGATTTACCAGCGCCTGTCGTATTGCTTCATCGACGGCGCCCTGCCACGCGTGCGGCTCGATGAATCGATGAAAGCCTTCGCGCCCGCCAAAACCGTAACTGCCCGACTCCTGGCGCTCGCCATTGCCCGCAACGACTGCAACATTGACCCGCACCAGCGGCCGGACATCCCGATAGGTCTCTCCATCCGCGCGCAGGATTTCGACAACCTGCCAGCTCGCAGCCACGCTTGCCGTCACCTGCCGCACGCGCGCATCCTTTGCGCGTGCGTACGCGTCAATCGATTCGAGCAGCTTCACTTTTGTCTCGAATGCCGGCGTTCCCAGCGGATTTTCGTCGCCATAAAGCTTGCGGTTTGTGCGGCCCGGTGCGTCGGCATAGGTGCCGCTGTGGCCGCCCTTGACCGCGCGCACTGCTTCGGCCGCGCGCGTGATCGCGCCTTCGGACACGTCGGAGGCATGCGCATAACCGACTGCGTCGTCCTTCACAGCGCGAAGACCAAAGCCTTGCGCGGTATCGTAAGTTGCCTGCTTAAGCCTGCCGTTGTCGAACGTGAGTGCTTCCATCTGGCGGTATTCGAGGAATAGCTCACCGTCATCGGCGCCCTCGAGCCCGCGGCCGATTAGCTGGCGCGCTTTGCGGCGCTCCAGTCCGGCACGCTCGATCAGCGAAGATATACCTGTATCCATGGACTCATTGGCCTCCGATGCCCGATGACATAAGCCTTCTGTCGCAATTCTGCGAGGGCCTGATCCAGTTCCAATCCCCGCCAGCCAAACGTTAACTTTCCTACCGCTAGCGCGGATTTTACTTGCTCGCCTGATAATTTCAGCGCGGAAATTGGGGCGCGCTGGGACAGCACAAGCCCGAGCAGCCGCAAAAATTGATTACCCGGGAAAAGATGAGACGGCGCGGCTAAGGCAATTTGTCGTAACCTTCTCCAAAGCCGGCAAGGCTCATGGGGAAACCAATCCCTTCTTCTGGCGTCTGGAAGATGATGAATGTTGCGGTCTTGCCGGTGCGCAATTTTTTGATCAGCTCGTCGTCCATGACGACTTCGGCGATGCAGCCATTGGGCAGGCAACGAACGAAGCCGGCACGGCCAATATCGGCTTGGTCGATCTTCAGCCCCAGTCCGGAGGGGAGCAACACGCCAAGTGGAGCAACGACGCGCATCAATCTGCTCTTTTGATCGGCGGTCTTGAGAACAATGACGGTGAGGCCGACATTGGCGCGGTCTTCCGCGGCGACGCTCTGGATCAGGGCGCATTGCTCAGCTTTGGCGCCGGGCGGAGTGTCGCAGCGAATTTGCCAGTCTTTATGCACAGACTTTACGGCACCCTGCGCGAATGCACTGTCAGCGTGCGCGAAAGTCAACGCCGCGACCAGCGCCAAGGGAATATGTCGACCCGCGCCGAATTGTCTGCCACGCTTGAAAAATCGCATCATGTAGTTCCTTGCCATCCGGCCGCATCCGCCCTTTCGTTGCGGGAGACTAGGCGAATCGTCGCCCCGTCGGCAGTCTAATTTCCCTCGTTGGGTCACGCCGGGCCGGTCCTGTCAAGCAAGCCATGACGCCGGCGGGGCCGGAAAAGAGGGGGCCGGCGCGTTAAATGCGCTGTCAGGGCCGGTTTCAGGTACGCCGTTTGTCGCACACAAGACAGGACGAGGTGCATTGCGGCAGGGCCGGAATTGTGGTTTGAGAAGCCGGGATTTCCCCCCGTCCCGCCGCACCGCCTAAGCTGCCACGCCCGTGGCAAATGCCGTGCTCAGCGGGGTCGCGCCGAACATCATGCCTGTGGTGGGCGGCAAAAGGGGCCTGAACAAGGCCGTTTTTCTCGTCGAAGGAGCGCATTGGACAATGCTGGTGCTCAAGCGGTTGGTCGCATACTTCGTCACGTGCGTGACGATTCTCGGCGCAGGCGCGGCATTGGCCGCGACGGGTCAGCCCGAGCCATGGCAGCTCGGTATGCAACAGGGTGCTACGCCGGTGATGGACGACATCATCTGGTTCCACAATTTCCTGTTGTGGGTAATTACCGCCATCACGTTATTCGTGCTCGTCCTGCTCATCATCGTGATGTTCAAGTTTAATGCCCGCCGGAATCCGGTGCCCTCGCGCACAACCCATAACACCACGATCGAGGTGATCTGGACCGTCGTTCCGGTACTCATTCTGGTGACGATTGCAGTGCCGTCGTTCCGACTGCTGTTTTATCAACTCAACATGCCGAAAGCGGATGTGACAGTGAAGGCGACCGGGAAGCAGTGGTTCTGGAGCTACAGCTATCCGGACAGCAAGTTCGAGTTTGATTCACTGATGGTGCAGACAAAAGACCTCAAGCCGGGTCAACCGCGCCTTCTCACAGTCGACAACGAAATGGTCGTTCCGGTGAACAAGATTGTGCATGTACTCACAACCGGTGCGGACGTTATCCATTCATTCGCGGTGCCTTCATTCGGCATCAAGATCGACGCGATACCAGGCCGTCTGAACGAGACGTGGTTCAAGGCAGAGCGGGAAGGCACCTATCACGGTCAGTGTTCCGAGCTTTGCGGCAAGGATCATGCCTTCATGCCGATCGTGGTGCGTGTCGTGAACGACAAGGAATACACCGCTTGGCTGGAGCAAGCGAAAAAGAAATATGCAAACGACGACAGCCGTCCGACCGCGGTGGCCGCGGCGGATGGTTCAAAGTAGCGAATACGCGGGCGACAACGACGAGGTCAGGGACGATCACGATGGCTAGCAACACGGCGGCACACGGCGCACACGAGGCCCACGCGCACCATCCAACAGGGTGGCGACGTTTCGTGTATTCGACCAATCATAAAGACATCGGCACGATGTATCTCGTATTCGCGCTCGGTGCCGGCGTGATCGGCGGATGTTTGTCGATTGCTATCCGCGCGGAGTTGCAAAATCCGGGCATTCAGATCTTTCCGAGTTCGCACGAGTTCGACGTATTCACGACCGCGCACGGGCTGATCATGATCTTTTTCATGGTTATGCCGGCGATGATAGGCGGGTTCGGCAATTGGTTCGTGCCGCTCATGATCGGCGCGCCGGATATGGCGTTCCCGCGGATGAACAATATTTCGTTCTGGCTGCTGCCGGCCTCGTTCGCATTGCTCATTACTTCAATGTTCGTGGAAGGCGAGCCAGGCTCGCTCGGCGCGGGCACCGGCTGGACCCTGTATGCGCCGCTATCCACCAGCGGGCATCCTGGGCCGTCGGTCGATTTTGTCATTCTATCGCTGCATCTGGCCGGCGCGTCGTCGATCCTTGGTGCAATCAACTTCATTACGACGATCTTCAATATGCGCGCGCCCGGCATGACTTTGCACAAGATGCCGCTGTTCGTGTGGTCGATTCTGGTAACCGTCTTCCTGTTGTTGCTGTCGCTGCCGGTTCTGGCGGGCGCAATCACCATGTTGTTGACCGACCGCAATTTCGGAACAACTTTTTTCTCGGGTGAAGGCGGTGGCGACCCGGTCCTTTTCCAGCATCTCTTCTGGTTCTTCGGTCATCCGGAAGTCTACATCTTGATCCTTCCGGGATTCGGCATGATCAGCCAGATCGTCGCTACCTTCAGCCGCAAGCCGGTCTTCGGCTATCTCGGGATGGCTTATGCGATGGTGGCCATTGGCGGCATCGGATTCGTGGTGTGGGCGCACCACATGTACACGGTCGGCATGTCGACTGGCGCACAGGCTTACTTCATCGCGGCGACAATGGTGATTGCGGTTCCCACCGGGGTGAAAATCTTCTCCTGGATCGCGACCATGTGGGGCGGCTCGATTGAGTTCAAGACGCCGATGCTGTGGGCGATGGGCTTCATCTTTCTGTTCACGCTTGGTGGAGTCACGGGAGTGGTTTTGGCCAATGCCGGCGTCGATCGGGTGTTGCAGGACACATATTACGTGGTGGCGCATTTCCACTACGTCCTTTCGCTCGGTGCCGTATTCGCAATCTTCGGTGGCTGGTACTACTGGTTCCCGAAAATGACCGGCTACATGTACAATGAAACGATCGGCAAGCTGCACTTCTGGATTACGTTCGTCGGTGTAAACCTGGTGTTCTTCCCGCAACACTTCCTCGGCCTTGCGGGGATGCCGCGCCGATACGTCGATTATCCGGATGCGTTCCACGGCTGGAACATGGTGTCGTCCTTCGGTTCTTATATTTCCGGCATTGGGGTTATCATCTTCTTCATCGGAATGATCGAGGCGTTCGCTAAAAAACGGGTCGCCGGAAATAATCCGTGGGGAGCCGGGGCAACGACGCT
>Ga0134128_10006740_pt1 | contig 13902 bp, 17 predicted proteins | sample KB31754_FD_96462 | JGI IMG/M metagenome (GOLD analysis project Ga0134128, IMG submission 96462) | Terrestrial soil microbial communities with excess Nitrogen fertilizer from Kellogg Biological Station, Michigan, USA - KB3-175-4 | ecosystem: Environmental > Terrestrial > Soil > Unclassified ... | reverse complement strand
CTCGGTGAACAACCAACCATGCAACCCAGCCGGACTCACCGCATCAGAACAGCGTCGGGTAGAGGTCGTCCCATTCCGGGTTCATCGCGTCGACGAGGACCGTTTTCCACTCGCGCCGCCAGTGCTTCATGTTGTGCTCGCGCTGGATGGCGGATTCGATGGTTTCGTGGACCTCGTACCAGACGAGCGTGTGCAGATGGTACCGCTTGGTGAAGCCCGGCACGACCTCGTTCTTGTGCTCCCAGACGCGCCTCGGCAGGTCGGAGGTCACGCCGGTGTAGGTCGCGCCATAGCGGAAATTGGTCATGATGTAGACAAAGCCACCCATGGCGCATGAGGAGAGGCCAGCTGGGTGGCCGGGTCAAGCCCGGCCATGACGGTGGAGGAGGTGGGGATCGGAGATGGACTTGATCCGGTCACAGCAACCTACCGCGCCACCGCGACGACGCTCGTCAAAACCACAACGTCATTCCCGCGAAAGCGGGAATCTCCGTTTCCTCGCAAGCTCGGCGCCAGCCCTAAACAGAGATTCCCACTTTCGTGGGAATGACCCGGTGGTTGGGGTGCGAGGCTCTGCGTTCGCTTCTTTCTTCTGCCCTTGTGGAAGAAGTGCCCGAAGGGCGGATGAGCGGAGGCCTCAAGGCGCCGGTGTTTGTGGCCGCCCCCTCCACCGCCTGACGGCGGTCCCCTTCGCCCGCTTCGCGGGAGAGGATGAGGCGGGCGCTGGGGAGGTTACACTCCCTCGAATTTCTTCAGCGCCTCGGCGCTCACCGGCGTGAAGAAGTTCACCAAATTCCCGTCGGGGTCGCGGAAGAGGAGGGAGCGGTTGCCCCAGGGCTGGGTGGTGGGCTTTTGCACGACGTCGTCGAGCACATCGGCGAGGCGCTGCCAGGCGGCGTCGACGTCATCGACGCGGTATTCGATGATCGCCGTATGGTTGTCGGCCGCCCGCGCCGCGCCGGCGCCGAACAGCGCCATGGTGCGCGCGTGAGCGATAGCCAGCGTCGCCGATCGCGTCTTCAGCTCGGCAAAATCAGGCGTGTACCAGGTGGGCGCGAGGCCGGTGACCGCGGCATAAAACTCCACCAGGCGTTTGGCGTCGTCGGTGATGAGGCGGATCGAGACCATATTCATTTTGCGTTTCCTTCGGGGTGTGAAGGCCGGATATGACGCGCAGGAGATGACAGGTTTTGGCAGTAGAGAGGAGCTGCCCATGGGCACGAATTTTCGCCTCGTGCCGCCAATATTTTCTTCCGCGTAGCGGGGCCACGGCGCTCGCTTAAACCTCGGCGTCATTCCCGCGAAAGCGGGAATCTCTGTTTCTCGTAAGACACCGTGCTTGCCATAAACAGAGTTTCCCGGTTTCGCGGGAATGACCCGGTGGTGGAAGGCAAGGCCGATGAGGCCGCCGCCCCCTCCACCGCCTGACGGCGGTTCCCCTCTCCCGTGTGTGTAGCGGGGGAGGATCAGGCGAGGCGGCGCCATCCGCCCCGCTTCAGAATAGTTGTCCCCGTGTCTTTTGGCTTCGGTATTACCGTCGCAAAACCCGCTGGCCGTGCATGCGGTTTCCTGCCGGGCGGGCATGACGATGCGGGGGCGGCACGCTAAGGTGCGGGCGCTCGATTCCACCTCCGGGAGGCGCTGATATGGATCTGTCGACTGTTTTGCCTGCAATAACCGCCGCCTTCCTGGCTTCGCTGGTCGAGGTGGTGGAGGCTTTTACCATCGTGCTGGCCGTGGGGCTGACGCAGGGCTGGCGGCCGGCTTTTGCCGGGACGCTGCTCGGGCTCATCGCGCTGGCGCTGATCGTCGTCATCCTCGCGCCGCTGCTTGGGCTGGTGCCGCTGCAACTGCTGCAGTTCATCATCGGCGCGCTGCTCATTCTCTTCGGCCTCCGGTGGCTGCGTAAAGCCATCCTTCGCGCTTCCGGCCACCTCGCCCTCCACGATGAGGAACGGGCTTTTGCCAAGGAGACCGACGAGTTGCGCCACCATGCCCGCAGCCAGCGCGCCAACTATCTCGCGGGGGTCGCGGCTTTCAACGCCGTGCTGCTCGAAGGCCTCGAAGTGGTGTTCATCGTGCTGGCGGTCGGCGTCGGTCACGGCGTCGTTGCCTATGCCAGCCTCGGCGCCGCCGCGGCGGTGGTCGTCGTATTGGCGGTCGGCCTCGCTGTGCGCCAGCCGCTGTCGAAAATTCCGGAAAACGCCCTCAAATTCATCGTCGGGCTGATGCTGACCTCGTTCGGCATCTTCTGGACCGGCGAAGGGCTGGGCGTCGAATGGCCGGGCGCCGACCTGTCGCTGGTCGGCATTTTAGCCCTGTTTGTCATCGTCTCGGCAGCCATGGTGCTCCGGCTGAGGCCGAGCCGCCGTGCACAATTGAAGGTGGTCAAATGAACGCTCGTTTTCGCGCCGTGCTCGATGAGATCGGCGGCCTATTCGTCGATGACGGCAGCCTTGCCGCCTTTTCCGTGGTGCTCATCCTCATCGTCGCCGGCGCCGTCAAGATCATGAACGTGCCGCCGCTCTGGGGCGGCCTCGCGCTGCTCATCGGCTGCATCGCCATCCTTGTCGAAAGCCTGCTTCGCGCAACCCGCACAGGAAAGAAATAGTGATTTCGTACTTTCAGGCCATTCTGCTCGGGCTGCTGCAGGGCTTTGCCGAACTGTTCCCGATCTCGAGCCTTGGCCACACCGTGCTGATTCCGGCGGTGCTGCACTGGCAGATCGACCGCGGCAGCGACGCGTTCCTCGCCTTCTTGGTGCTGACCCACCTTGCCACCGCGCTGGTGCTGCTCGGCTTCTTCTGGCGCGATTGGGTGAAAATCGTCGTTGGCCTGCTGCGTTCGCTGCGCGACCGCGAAATCCGCCCCGACGATACCTATGCCAAACTCGGCTGGCTGATCGTGGTGAGCACGATCCCGGCCGGCTTCATCGGCCTGTTGTTCCAGGAAGCCCTGCAAGCGCTTTTTGCGACTGCAACGGTCGTCGCCATCGCGCTGATCCTCAACGGCGTGCTGCTCTATGGCGTGGAATTGCTGAAACGCCGCCATGTCGATGAGGGACCGCCTGACGACACCAAGCTCGCGGGGCTGTCGTGGAGACAGGCGGTGCTCATCGGGCTGGCGCAATGCCTGGCGCTGATTCCGGGCTTTTCGCGCACCGGCTCGGCCATGGCGGGCGGCTTGCTAAGCGGCCTCAGCCATGAGAATGCCGGGCGGTATTCGTTCCTCTTGGCGACGCCGATCATTCTGGCCGCTGCGGTGCTGAAAGTGCCCGACCTCTTCGCCAATGGCGGGCAAGGGGCCGGCGAAGCCTTCGCCGGCGCGATCTGTGCTGCTATCAGCGCGTTTTTTTCGGTGCGCTTTCTCGTCAAGTATTTCGAGACGCAGTCGCTAAGACCGTTCGCGATCTATTGCGCGATAGCCGGCATCGTCGCGCTGGTGCTGACGAGATTCTAGTTGGTCGCGCGGTCGAACCGCAAAACCGGAAGACCACTTTTGCTGACCGCGCTCCTAGCTGACCTTGGCCGGCTTGCTCTGGAACCAGGCGAAGGCGAACAGCACGAGCGCCACGACCAGCGCCACGATCGCGTGCTTGGTGTGATGGCCCGACGCGCCGGTCTCGTAGCCAGGGAAGAAGCTCGGCAAAGCGCCCGCCGGCGTCACGAAATAATAGACGGTGAGCCCGAGGAAAATAATGCCGAGCACGATGGCGAGGAGAACGAGCGGTTTGGTCATTGGCGCAACTCCAAAGGGAATCTTCGCGCGGAACATACACGCGGCTTCGTGCGGTGCAAATCATGCTACCGCATGCCCGGCTTGCGGCGGATGCGCACAGGCCAGGGAGGCGATTGCCGAGTTTGGTCTGGCCCCGAGCGGCCGGGGTTGCTAAGGCGAACCGCGCGGGCCCGGCCCGTAAACTGTTCACGAGCCAGGGACTATGGCCAAGGCGCGACGCCTCGACAACCGCACGGCACTGCCCTTCGTCCTGCCGTTCGCCGCGGTTTACGGGCTGCTGTTCCTTTATCCGACGCTGCAGATGGTCTGGATGAGTTTCACCAACTCGCAGCTCATCATACCCGGGAAGTTCGTCGGCCTGGACAACTACTTCTATCTGTTCCGCGACTGGCGCTTCGGCCGGGCCGTGGGCAACACCCTCTATTTCGTCGCCATGACGGCGATCCCCTCGACGGCGCTGGGGCTGGGCATCGCCATGATCGTCGCCCGTCTCAAAGGCCGGGTTCAGGCGATCGTACTGGCGTTGTTCTTCCTGCCTTATGTGCTGCCGGTCGCCACGGTCACTACCATCTGGGGCTGGATGCTCGGCTATCCGGGCGGGGTGCTGCAGGGGCCGATCGCACTAGTCGTCGGCCATCCGGTGCGGGTGTTCCGCACCGTGTCATGGATTTTGCCGGCGGTAGCGGTGGTTACCCTCTGGTGGACGTCGGGTTTCAACATCCTGCTGTTCCTCGCCGGCCTGCGGGCCATTCCCCCCGACCTCCACGAGGCGGCAAAGCTCGATGGCGGCGGGCGCTGGACGCAGTTCCGGCACATCACCTGGCCGCTGATCTGGCCGGTGACCGCGCTGGTCTTCACCATCCAGCTCATCCTCCAGATAAAGCTCTTCGACCAGCTTTATCTCTATGTCGGCGGTGGGCAGGTGGATGCGACGCTGGTGCTGGTGCAATACATCTATAGCCTCGGCTTCCAGAAGGATCAGGGCGGTTACGCCGCAACGGTCGCGGTCGCACTCTTCGTTATCGTCATCGCCCTGTCGGTCCTGCAGTTCACGGTGCTGCGCGCGCGGGGGCGGCGATGAGCGGCGAGGCTGTCGCGGGAGTGCGGCAAGCTGGTCGGCTGCGCCTGATCCGCCGGCTCGATGTCGGCGGATTCGTGCTGTCGATTGTCGGGCTCGGCGCAGCCCTGCTCTGGGCCTTCCCGCTCTATTGGTCGATCATGACCACGATGATTCCCGCCGAAGGGCATTCGACCGGTTCGGCCCTGACCGATCTTGCCAACGCCCTCGGGCTCTACGCCCATGTGCTGTTCGGCACCGAAATCGGCCTCTGGTACGTCAACTCGATCGTGACTTCGACCGGCGTCACGGTAGGCGTGCTGTTCATCTCGGCGACCTGCGGCTATGCCATCTCGCAGCTCGATTTCAGCGGCCGAAAACTGCTCTGGGGCATGATCCTCGCGAGTTTCATGGTGCCGATCCAGGCGCTGATCATCAACCATTTCTTCCTGATAAACGCGCTGCATCTGATCAACACCTGGCTCGGGGTGATCCTGCCACAGCTCATCGCCCCGGTCGCGGTCATCGTCTACAAGCAGTTCTTCGACAGCGTGCCGAAGGAATTGCGCGAGGCGGCGTTGCTCGATGGCGCCGGCCACTGGTCGCTGCTGTTCAAGGTGTTTCTGCCGGTCAACTGGGGCGTGACGGCGGCGCTCGCCATCATCGTCTTCATCGGCGCCTGGAACGCCTTCCTCTGGCCGTTCCTCGCCGTTACCGAGGAGCCGCTGATGAATATCTCGGTGGGTATCACCCAGGCCCGCGAAGTTTTCGGCGTTGGCGAACTTGCGGGGGCCATCCTCACCGGTCTGCCAGTCGCGCTGGTCTATCTGATCTTTCAGCGCAAGGTCACCGACGCGATCATCGTCTCGGCGGGCATAAAAGGCTAGATTCGTGCGGGCACGGCGCCCGTCAGACAGGAGTTGGCATTGGCCATCAAAATCACCGACCTCGAAACCCCTTGCGTGCTGATCGATCTCGATCGGGTCGAAGCCAATCTGAAGCGTGCGCAGGCCGAGGCCGACCGGCTGGGGCTCAACCTTCGGCCGCATATCAAGACCCACAAGCTGCCGCGCTTCGCCAAGCGGCAGGTCGAGCTTGGCGCAGCCGGCATCACCGTGCAGAAGCTCGGCGAAGCCGAGGTCATGGCCGACGCCGGCCTCACCGATATTTTCCTGCCTTACAACATTTTGGGCGCGCACAAGCTGGGCCGGCTCAAGGCGCTGAACAACCGGGTGACGCTCGCCGTGACCGCCGACAGCCCCGATACCGTCGCCGGTTATGCTGCAGCCTTCGCCACCGGCAACCCGCTGACGGTACTGATCGAATGTGACACCGGCATGGGGCGCTGCGGGGTGCAGACGCCAGCACAGGCGCTCGCCCTGGCGCGGCAGATCAGGCTGGCGCCGGGTCTCCGCTTCGGCGGGCTGATGACCTATCCGCTTGCCGGTGCGCGCGACAAGGCTGAGGCGTGGCTGGCCGAGGCCAAGGCGATGCTGGCGCAGGACGGTATCGATTGCCCGGTGATCTCGAGCGGCGGCACGCCCGATATGTGGAAGGGCCATTCGGGCAGCGCCGTCACCGAATATCGGCCGGGCACTTACATCTATTTCGACCGCTTCGAGGTGAAGGTCGGTGCGGGCAATTGGGATGACTGCGCCCTGACCGTGCTCGCCACCGTCGTCAGCCGGCCCACCGCGACTCGTGCGGTGATCGATGCCGGGACCAAGACGCTAACCAGCGACATGCTTGGGCTCGAGGGGCATGGCCGGATTGTCGGCTACGAGACCGCAGTGGTGAAAAGTCTTTCCGAGGAGCACGGCGTTATCGAGCTGGGTGCACCGTCGGATTCACCGCGAATTGGCGAGACGATCCGGATCATCCCGAACCATGCCTGCGTCGTGTCGAACCTGTTTGACGAGGTGCATCTGATTTCGGGCGAGGCACTGGTCGAAACGGTGCCGGTCGCGGCCCGCGGCAAGGTGCAGTGACGGGATTGGTTGCACGGTCAGCGAGCGCGGAGTCTCTATGACCAGCGACGCCATCGCGACGCCCGCCTTCATCCAGTCCAACCGCTGGCCGATTTTCGTTGTGCCGGCTGTCTTAGCGATCGCCGGCGAGCTGCTGCGCTATCTCGCTTACGCCTCGATCAATGCCCAACCCAGTCCGCAGGGGTTCGTCGATGCGATGTGCGTCTGGGACTGCTACTGGTTCCGCGATATCGTCACGCACGGCTACCAGGCCTATCCCGAGACGCTGAATTTCGGCGGGCCGGCGGGCATCGCGAATTGGGCGTTTTTCCCGCTCTATCCGCTGCTGATTGCCGCTATCGGCAAGCTCGTCGCGGCGTCGCCCGCGGCGATCGGGGCCGTGGTTTCGCCGCTTCTGACACTCGGCGCCGCGCTGGCCTCATGGCCGTTGTTCAGGGGGGACCGGCGCGCCTATTACCTGTTCGCTGTTTTCCTGCTCATCGGCCCGTTCAGCTTCTATTTCTCGATCCTCTATTCCGAGAGCCTGTTCCTGCTGTTGACGGTGCCGGCCTTTGTTGCCCTCGGGCGCCGCAACTACATCGCCGCCGGTGCCACGGGTGCGCTCCTCGCGGCAACGCGCACCGTCGGCGTCCTCTTCGTTTTTGCCATTCTTGCCGAGGCAATTATCGAGTTGCGCAAGCGCTTCATCGGGGAGTTGCCACGCCGGCCCGACATTGTCCTTGGCCTCCTGCTAGCGCCGCTCGGGCTCTTCGCCTTCATGGTGTGGCTCTATCTCGTGACCGGCGACGCGCTGGCCTTTGCGCATATCCAGCGCGCCTGGGACCGCGAGATCGTCAATCCAGCGACCGCCCTATGGGCGGCGCTGACCTCGCCGGCCGGCCAGACCCGTGACGCCCCGCTGCTGGCCGTCTCAAGTGTCGCCGGTCTTCTGCTCTGCGGCGTGCTGGCCTGGAAACGCCAGTTTCCGGCGGCGTTGTTTTGCGCACTGTGCCTCGTACTGGCGCTGACCAACGGCGTTGAATCGATGCTGCGGTTCGTCGCGGCGCTGGCGCCGCTCGGCATCGTGCTCTGCCAATTGCTGGCGCGCTGGCGCTGGCTGTTCTGGCTGAGTCTCATCGTTTTCATTGCGCTCGATTTCGAGTGGACCATCGGCTGGCTGCATCAGCAGGGAGCGCTGATGTGAGGCCAAATCCCGCTCTTTGGCTGCCCGTCGCGCTCGTTTCGGCGTTCGAGCTTTTCGCCGCCGGCCTCATCCTCAGGCCCAGTGTCGATGCGCCCTATCGCGCCTATTTTATCGACAAGACCTCGGATTGCTGGCCGCATCAGACGGAGGCTGCCTATACGCTCGGCACGGCGCTCTCGTTCGTCGAGGGCAAGCCGAACCTTTTCTTTCCGAACAAGATCTGCGGCTGGTTCTATCCGAACGCGAAGGGCACCTGGTCCTACGGTGCCTACAGCCTGCTCCGCTTCAAGTTTCCAGCCCCTGCCGCGCCGCTCAGACTGACAATCTCAGCCGGTGCGATGGTCGACGCCGGCCATCCGGCGCAGCGGGTCGCGGTGTCGGCAAATGGCCAACCGCTGGTGACCCTGAGCTTTGCCAGCACGGAGCCCGAGGCGAAGACGGTCGACATCCCGGCACCGCTCGCGGCCTCAGGCAGCCTCGACATCCGCTTCGACTATCCGGATGCGCGGTCCGGCCGCGAGCTCGGGCCGAACGAGGACTCGCACCTGCGTGCCATTCGCATGGTGTCGCTAACGCTGGCGAACACCTAGCACCCCGTCTTTCTTCTCCTCGTGTGGGAGAAGGTGGATCGGCCGAAGGCCGAGACGGACGAGGGGTGAGCCGCGGACTCAGCGCTTGGGGCCTACCCCTCATCCGGCGCTGTGCGCCACCTTCTCCCGCAAGGGGAGAAGGAAGAAGTGGCCAGCCCAAAATGGAAAAGGGGCGGCCGTAGCCGCCCCTGTCCCAATTGCACTTCGATCTTCTTACTTCACCTGATCGGTGATTTCGTGCGTGAAGGCGCCGGCATCCGGCTCCTTGGTGATCGCCGGGTTGGCATCGGACTTGGCGGCGGCGAGCAGCGTTGCAACGGTCTGCTTGTAGTCGTCCTCGTTGAGGGCCGCATTGCCCGAATCGATCAGCTTGGCGACGCCGGCCATCATGAACTTCTGATGGTCGAGGGTCGCGGCGCCCGAATCATCGGCATCGACGACGATCTGCGCTGCCTCATCAGGATGGGCGACGGCATAGGCCCAGCCCTTCATCGAGGCCGACACGAACTTGACCATCTTGGCCTGGAATGCGGGGTCCTTGAGCTTGTCCTGCATCACATAGAGCCCATCCTCAAGCATGCCCACGCCCTCGTCGCGGTAGTTGAAGACGGTGAGATCGGCAGGCTTGAGGCCCGCGTCGAGCACCTGGCCGTATTCGTTGTAGCTCATGGTCGAAATGCAGGCGGCCTGCTTCTGGATCAGCGGATCGACGTTGAAATTCTGCTTCAGTACGTTGACGCCGTCGGCGCCGCCGTTGGTCGGCAGGCCGAGCTTGGCCATCCAGGCGTAGAACGGATATTCATTGCCGAAGAACCAGACGCCGAGGGTCTTGCCCTTGAAATCGGCGGTGGTCTTGACGCCCATGTCGTTGCGGCAGGTGAGCAGCAGGCCCGAAGCCTTGTAGGGCTGGGCGATGTTGACCAGCGGCACGCCCTTTTCGCGGGCGGCGAGGGCAGCCGCCAGCCAGTCGACGATCACGTCGGCGCCGCCGCCGGCGATCACCGTCTCGGGCGCGATATCGGGGCCGCCCGGTTTGATCGTCACATCAAGGCCGGCGTCCGTATAGAAGCCCTTGGCCTTGGCGACGTAGTAGCCGGCGAACTGCGCCTGTGCCACCCACTTAGTCTGCAGCGTAACGGCATCCGCCGCGTGCGCCGCCCCGATGCTTCCGGCAAGCAGGGCGCCGGCCATTGCAGCACTCAAAAACTTCTTCATGTTTCGTCTTCCCTGTTGTTGCTTACGCCCGTCCACCACGGACGGACGGATGCCAGAACGTGACGGCCCGTTCGATAAGGGCCACCACGCCGTAGAAGGCGGATCCCGCAACCGCCGCCACGGCGATCTCCGCCCAGACCATGTCGACATTCAAACGGCCGACTTCGGTCGATATCCGGAACCCCATTCCCACCACGGGCGTCCCGAAGAATTCCGCTACGATTGCGCCAATGAGCGCCAAAGTCGAGTTTATCTTCAAGGCGTTGAAGATAAACGGCGCGGCGGCCGGCAGGCGGAGCTTGAACAGCGTTTGCCAATAGCTCGCGGCATAGGTGCGCATCATGTCGCGTTCCATGCTGCCCGAGGCGTTGAGCCCCGCAACGGTATTCACCAGCATGGGAAAGAAGGTCATGATGACAACGACGGCGGCTTTCGACGGCCAGTCGAAGCCGAACCACATCACCATGATCGGCGCGACGCCGACCATCGGCAACGCCGAAACGAAATTGCCGAGCGGCAGCAATCCCTGCTTGAGGAACGGCGAGCGATCAATGGCGATGGCGACGATAAAGCCAAGCCCGCAGCCGAGCGCGTAGCCAATCAGCACGGATTTGAGGAAGGTCTGGGCGAAGTCTGCCGCCAGCGTCGGGATATTGGTAATGATGCGCGCCCAGATCGCCGAAGGAGGCGGCAGGATGACGAACGGCACCTCGCCGCCACGCGTCCCGGCTTCCCAGATCAGCAGCACCGCCGCGCCGAACATCAGGGGGATCAGCAGACCCGCGACATCGCCACCGATGCGGCCCTGCCGCACATATTGCGACAGCCGCTCGGCGAACAACCACGACAGCGCCCACGAGGCAACGAGCACGATCCAGAATCCGGACGCGGCGTGATCAATTCGCCCGAGCCCGATCAGCACCACGACCCCGCCGGCGACCGCCAGCAGGCCGACGAGGCCCGGATGGATACGGGTTCGGAAGACGATGAGGGCCAGAAAACTTACCGCGAGAAAGGCCCCCAGCGGCAGACAATTCAGTGGCGTCACCGCGCCGGAGGGGCCGATGCCGAACGGCAACGCCAAGCCAAGCAGGCAAAGGCCGCCGGCGACGATCGCGATGTAGTATTGGAGTTGGGTCACGACGGCCGCGCCCCCATGCGCCGGGTCACCAGCCGCTCGACAAGGCCTACCGCAACGACCAGCAGCCCGGCGAGCAACGCAGCGGCGAGGAGTGCCGACCAGATCTGCACCGTCTGCCCATAATAGGAGCCGCCGAGCAGCCGCGCGCCGAGCCCGGCCACCGCTCCGGTAGGCAATTCGCCGACGATGGCGCCGACGAGACTCGCCGCCACCGCAACTTTCATCGAGGTGAAAAGATAGGGCAGAGCGATGGGGAAGCGCAGCTTCCAGAATGTCTGCGGGCGGCTGGCACTATAGGTGCGCATCAGATCGAGCTGGATGGTCTCGGGGCTGCGGAAGCCTTTGACCATTCCGACAACGACGGGGAAGAAGCTGAGATAGGTCGAAACCAGGGCCTTGCTCACCAGCCGCGCCGTATCGCCGGTCAGGTGGAAGGCATGGGACAGCAAATTGTCGCCCGTCAGCACATTGTAGGTTACCACCACGAACACCGGCGCCAGCGCCACGATCGGGATGGTCTGGCTGGCGATGATCCAGGGCATCAGCGAGCGGTCGGAGGCGTCGTTGTGGACGATCAGCACCGCCAGCACGATGCCAAGAATAGTGCCGATGACGAAGCCAAGCAGTGTCGCGGAAAGCGTCACCCAGGCATGATAGACAAGGCTGCGCTTCGAGCCTGGCGCGACCAGCGCCGTGGTGTTCCAGAACTCGATCAGTACCTGATGCGGCGACGGCAGCACCGGCCGCGACTGGTTCCACGCGTCGAGGATAAACTGCGGCCAACTGAAGGGGGTATTGTTGCGCGCATAGGCGTCGAGGAGGACAGGGGCGTTGAGCGCGATCGCCCCGAGATACCAGATGACCAGCAGCGCGAGCAGCACGACGATGATGGGGAGGACGCGGGTCATCGGGCGATGGGCCCGAGGAAGTCGGCAGCGGTGCCGCGGGCTCCCCTCCCCCTTGAGGGGAGGGTGGCGGCAGCCCGGTGGGGGTGGGCGGCAAGCTCTGAGTCTTTGGCCCACCCCCGCCCCCGACCCCTCCCCTCAAGGGGGAGGGGAGCGATGAGGCCGGCTGCTAGGTTGATGTGGCCCCCCAACGTCACACCTCGTAGCTGTGGCCGGCCCGGAGCCCGTCGCGGACCCGGTGGGCGATGGCCAAAAATTCCGGCGTCTCGCGGATTTCGAGCGGCCGGTCAGGCGGCAGGGTGGAGTCGATGATGTCGGTGACACGGCCAGGACGCGGCGACATCACCACGATCTTGGTCGAAAGATAGACCGCCTCGGGAATCGAGTGCGTCACGAAGGCGATGGTCTTCTGCGTCGCGGCCCAGAGTTTCAGCAGCTCCGAATTGAGGTGGTCACGGACGATTTCGTCGAGCGCCCCGAACGGCTCATCCATCAGCAGCAGGTCGGCGTCGAAGGCCAGCGCGCGGGCGATCGAGGCGCGCTGCTGCATACCGCCCGACAACTGCCAGGGATATTTCTTCTCGAAGCCCGTGAGATTGACCAGTTCCATGGTGCGCGCAATGCGCGCCTGCTTCTCGGCGTCGCCGTAGCCGATGATCTCGAGCGGCAGCGCCACGTTCTTTTCGATCGTACGCCACGGATAAAGCGCCGGTGCCTGGAACACGTAGCCATAGGCGCGCTTCACCCGCGCCTCGCTCGGCGTCATGCCGTTGACATGGATCGTCCCCGCCGTCGGTTGTTCGAGATCGGCGATGACACGCAGGAACGTGGTCTTGCCGCAGCCCGATGGGCCGATGAACGAGACGAACTCGCCCTTGTTGATCTCGAGCGTGACCTCCGAGAGCGCGCTGACCGGCCCATCATTGGTGGCAAAGGTCAGGCCCAGCCCCTGCGCCGAGACAACGCTGGCGGCCGGTTTGGTCGTCGGGACGGTAACGGGTTCGAGCGTCGTGTCGGCTATCTGAGTTCTCCAGCAAATTGAGCGCCAAGGCGTCGCGCCAAAGACAGCATATGGTCACGGGTGAGCGGCGCAAGCTCGATATCGCCCGGCGCCACCAGATCGACCCACGCCATCGCCTCGATTTCGCGGCCGATGCACGGTCGATGGTTGGTACGCGCCGAAAAGATATGAGCGACAACAGTAGTGTCCGGCTCGTTCGCCGCTGGTGCCGAGAACACGCCCTGCGAGGCATTATCCGCGGGTAAATCGAGCGACACTTCCTCGGCGAGTTCGCGCCGCAGCGCTTCAATCGGGCTCTCGCCCGGCTCGATCTTGCCGCCAGGCTGCATGAAATACGGGCTGCCGTGTTTCTTCACCACGAGCATGCGGCGGTGTTCATCGAGAAGCACCGCAGCGGCGATATGAAGCTCGCGTGTGCCCGGCGCCGGCATCACACCCCGCTCTGCGGAATGCCGCTGCGCTCGATTTTCCGTGGCGCGGTGATTTCCTTCCACTGGCTCAGCGCCCGGTTGACCGGGTTCTTCGCCTCGCGCGGCACGAACTGGCCGTGGCCCGGATGCGCATCGACCTTGGCTTCGGTCACCGCCACTTCGCCGCGGGTCAGCACGAAGCGCGGCAGGCCTTCGACTTCAAAACCCTCGAAGACGTTGTAGTCGATGATCGACTGCTGGCTTTTCGCCGAGATGGTCTTTTTGCGCTTCGGGTCCCACACGACGATGTCGGCGTCGGCCCCGACCAGGATCGCGCCCTTCTTCGGGTAGAGATTGAGAATCTTGGCGATGTTGGTCGACGTCACCGCGACGAATTCTTCCTTGGTCAGCCGCCCGGTATTGACGCCGCGCGCCCAGAGGACCGGCAACCGATCCTCTAGCCCGCCCGTACCGTTCGGAATCTTCGCGAAATTGCCGATCCCTGTGCGCTTCTGCTCAGTGGTGAACGCGCAGTGGTCGGTCGCGACCACCGACAGCGAGCCCGACTGCAACCCCGCCCAGAGCGAATCCTGGTGCTGCTTGTTGCGGAACGGCGGCGACATCACGCGGCGCGCCGCGTAGTCCCAGTCGCGG
>Ga0134128_10006739_pt1 | contig 13903 bp, 13 predicted proteins | sample KB31754_FD_96462 | JGI IMG/M metagenome (GOLD analysis project Ga0134128, IMG submission 96462) | Terrestrial soil microbial communities with excess Nitrogen fertilizer from Kellogg Biological Station, Michigan, USA - KB3-175-4 | ecosystem: Environmental > Terrestrial > Soil > Unclassified ... | reverse complement strand
CTCGAAGCCTCCCACCACGATGGGCAGGTGAAATTCCCGCGCCAGCTGGTCGTATTGCTGGTAGCCCATGACCGTGCATACGTGTCCGGGAGCGATGAGGCCCTGCACCCGGTTCTGGGGCGAGCGCAACAGCAGGCGGATAGCCGGCGGAACCAGCACGTGCGAAACCAGCAAGAAGAAGTTTTCCAGGCCCAGCCGCTGCGCCTGCCACACCGCCATGGCATTGGCCGGCGCGGTAGTTTCGAATCCCACGGCGAAAAAGACCAGCTTGCGTTGCGGCTCGGCGGCGGCGATCTTCACCGCATCCATGGGTGAGTAGACGACGCGCACGTCGCCTCCCGCCGCCTTCACCCGCAGAAGATCGGAATGCGAGCCCGGAACCCGCAGCATATCGCCGTAGGAAACCAGAGTGATCTGGGCGCGGGAAGCCAGTTCAATGGCCTGGTCAATAATCTCCAGCGGGGTGACACACACAGGGCAGCCCGGGCCGTGCACCAGGCGAATGCGTGGCGGCACCAGTTCATCCAGGCCGTAGCGCATAATGGTGTGGGTTTGCCCCCCGCAGATTTCCATCAGCACCCAGTCGCGGGTGGTGCGGCGGGCGATTTCGCCGGCCAGGGCAAGGGCGATGCGCCGATCGCGGTACTCGTCCACGTATTTCATCTTGGTGGGGCAAGCGCTGGGCCGAGCAGAGAGCAAGCTGGCGCCGGCATCGCGCTTTTACCTCCTGCAACCACTCTATTTGGTGTGGACACAACCAGCGGTGACGAGGGTCACAAGGTGGAGTGATGTAAGCGAAAATTTCCGGAAGAGTGGCTGCTGGGCGGGCCCGGGTTTCGGGCGAAACCGGGCGTCAGGTTTCGGGCGGCGCCAGCTCCGGTTGCAGCACTCCCATGCCGCTCAGCGCCTCATAAGTACGTTCGGCCTCCTGCCGGTCCACACGGCTGATGGCGAAACCCACGTGTACCAGGACATAGTCGCCCACCCCGGCTTGAGGCACGAAGTCGAGGCAAACCTGGCGCACGATGCCGCCGAACTCCACGCGGCCGACCCGCACCCCGTTGGCGACACTGGTTTCCAGGATCCTGCCGGGAATCGCCAGGCACATTGTCCTTCTCCTGTCTGCAACCTTAGCTCCTTTATGGCCCGCTGTCATGGTCAGGCGTCACACATGCCGGGAGATCGGGGAACCGGGCCGCCCAAGTCATCACGCGAGTGTGTGATATGTATCACCGACCCTTGTGTCAGCGCGACGGTATGCTGCCAGACCATATGGCAGCTGCCGCTCCACCGTTCCCGGCTATTGACTTCATGTACTACGTGGCCACGCCGGAGTTCATTGCCCGCTGGAACCAGGCCAAAGAGGGCGAACTCATCTGCCGCATGGAGCGCGCCATCGGCGGCCTGCCCCAGTTTCCCTCTCTCGACCACATGCTGGCCCGCATGGATGCCGCCGGCGTGGAGAAGGTGTTCATCGCCCAGTGCAAGATGTGGTCTTACCGCCGCAAGTGGATGTACATGGACACGAAGCTGGAGGAAGTGCTGCAGTACACCCAGAGCCACCCTGACCGCTTCGCCGGTCTCGCCGGCTACGATCCCTTCCACATCCGCGAGAGTCTGCGCGAAATTGAGACCGCGGTCACGCGGTACGGCTTTCGCGGGGTTTACGTCCACATCTACGGTTTCGACATTCCCCTGCACGACCGCAAGATGTATCCGCTTTACGCCAAGTGCGTGGAACTGGATGTGCCGGTTTCGCTGCAGGTGGGGCACGTGCTGGAAGCCATGCCCAGCGATTGCGCCCGCCCCATGCACCTGGACCGGATAGCCTGCGACTTTCCAGATTTGAAACTGGTGGGCGCGCACACCGGCTGGCCCTGGGTGGAGGAGCTGATTTCCGTCTGCTACAAGTGGGATAATGTGTGGCTGGGCGTGGACGCCTGGATGCCCAAGTACCTTTCCCCGCCCATCCTGCAGTTCATCAACAGCCGCCTGGGGCAGGACCGCTGCCTCTGGGGCACCAATGGTTTACCGTGGCAGGAAAGTCTGCGGCAGATTGATCAGCTCGGCCTCAAAGCGGAAACCAAACGCAAGCTGCTATACGAAAACGCCGCCAAGCTGTTCAAGCTGGAAGAAACACAAACCGAGCTGTCTGCCATGGGCGCCCACGCCCACGGTGCCACCGTCAAATGAACCTGGCCGGCAAAGTCGCGATTATAACCGGCGGCGCACGCGGTATCGGCGGCGCCATTAGCCAGGCGCTGGCGAAAGCGGGCGCCGATGTTCTCATCGCCGACCTGCGCCAGGAGGAGGCCCAGGCGACCGCCTGTCGGCTGCGTCAGGAAACCGGGCGGCGGGTGGAAGCTTACGCCGCCGACGTCACTCGCGTGCAAGACATGCAGGCCGCGGCCCAAGCAGCGGTGGACCGCTTCGGCGGGCTGGACATTCTGGTCAACAACGCCGGCTGGGACCGCCTTATGCCCTTCCTCAAAAGCACCCCCGACTTGTGGGATCGCATTATCGCCATCAACTACGTCGGGGTTTTGAATGCCTGCTACGCCGTGTTGCCGCACTTGAAGGCGCGCGGCCACGGCGCCATCGTGAACATCAGCTCCGACTCGGCACGCGTGGGCTCGCTGGGCGAGGCCGTCTACTCCGGCGCCAAAGCCGCCGTGGTGGCCTTCTCCAAGACTCTGGCCCGCGAGCATGCCCGCGATGGCATTCGCGTAAACGTAGTTTGCCCCGGCCTGGTGGACACGCCCTTGCTGGAGGAAATCAAGGGCGAGGCGTTCGGAGGCAAGGTTCTGGGCGCGGTCACCGGCGCCATCCCGCTCAAGCGCCTGGGCCAGCCGGCGGAGATTGCCCCCGTCGTCGCCTTCCTGGCTTCTGACGGCGCCGGCTACATCACCGGTCAGGTCATGAGCGTGAACGGCGGCCTGACCATGGCGGGATAGCGAATTCCGGCCGCAGCAGCGGCCTTTTTTGGCGGATATGATATGGAACGAACGTTCGACAAATGTGCGGAGCTGATCGCCGACCTGGACTTTCTCGCCGTGCGCCAGTGGAAGGCGGAACATCCCGGCGCACGCGCCATCGCCTGTTTCCCCGTATATGCGCCGGCGGAGATCATTCACGCCTGCGGCATGTTGCCCGTGGGCCTTACTGGCGCCGGCGACCAGCTCGACATCCAGCATGCCGATGCCCGCTTCGGCTCCTTTATCTGCTCCATCGTGAAGACCACCATGGAACTGGGGTTGACTGGCCGCCTGGACCCCTTTGATGGCTTTCTCTTTTCCTCCATCTGCGATTCCGCCCGCAACCTCTGCTTCGTGCTCAAGCGCAGTTTGCCCGGCCGTTACATTGATTTTCTCCACCTGCCGCACAATTCGGCCACGCCCGCTACGGTGGACTTCCTGGCCAGCGAGTACCGGCGGCTGATCGCCAGCCTGGAGCAGATGAACGGCGGCGGCTTCAGCGAAGACCGGCTGCGGCAGTCGATTGCGCTCTACAACCAGAACCGCGCGCTACTCTGGCAACTCTCCCGCCTGCGAGCCGAGCATCCGCACCTGCTGCGCGCCTCGGAACTGTACCTGCTGTTCCGCGCCGGCAACCTGCTGCCGGTCGAATCTCACACCGAACTGCTGCGCCAGATACTGGCTGCCCTGCCCGCCCGCTCGGCCAGGTCCCGCGACTCGTTGCGGGTGGTAATCGAAGGCGCTTTCTGCGAGCAGCCGCCGCGGGATCTGATTCGCCTCATGGAGGAGGCCGGCTGTTACATCGTGGACGACGATTTTGTGCTGGGGAAACGCTGGTTCACCGGCGACGTGCCCACGGAAGGCGATCCCGTAGTCGCCCTGGCGGAAAGCTACATTAGCCGCGCTGTCTACTCCTCCGTGCGCCACGATCCGGCGCGGCCGCGCACCGCTGGACTGCTGGAGAAGGTGCGCCGCAACCAGGCCAATGCGGTTATTTTTCTGATTGCCAAGTTTTGCGAGCCCGCCTACTTCGATTACGTGCTCTTCAAGCGCGAGTTGGAGGGCCTGGGCATTCCCCACCTGCTGCTTGAGTTCGAGGAAAAGCTGTTCACCTTTGATCGTGTGCGCACCGAGGTGGAAACGTTTGTGGAGTCGCTGATGTTTGTATGAAGTCAGCATTCAGCAGTCAGTTTTCAGCATTCAGCCGGTGAGGCTTTGTGGAGAAATCAGGAACGTAAAGCGTACCAGCAACAAACGTCCAGGGGCTGAATGCTGGTGGCTGAGTGCTGATTGCTGACTGCTTAAGCCGCAACCAGGAGCTAAGAAGATATGCCCGCAAAACACGAATACCGCGGCCAGATTCACCAGCGCCAGAAGCAGCTCATGCTCGACTGGTACGAGCGGCTGGAGCAGTCGGCGGCCACCGGCAGCCCGCCAGCGGTCTCCCTTATGATTTCCGGCAATTGCGTGGAACTTCTGCAGGCGTTCGACGCCGTGCCCATCTATCCCGAGATTAACGCCCTCCAGCTCGCCATCCGACACCAGTCGCTGGAACCCATTCTCGCCGCGGAAGACCTGGGTTATGCCGCCGACAATTGCGCTTACGTGAAAGCCGATATTGGCGCCTATCTCAAAGGACTCACGCCCACCGGTTCGCGCCTGCCGCAACCCGCGCTGGTGCTGTGCAATTTCGTGGGCTGCAACACTTACCTCAAGTGGTTCGAGCACGTGGCCGCCTTTACTGGCGCCCGCCTGTACACCATTGACGTGCCCTTCCTGCGTGAAGACGAGCCCGCGCCCGCGGATGTGCAGTACGTGGTGCGGCAGCTGAAGGAGCTGGTGCCGGTGCTGGAGTCAATTTCCGGACGCAAGTTTGATCTGGAGCGCTTCCAGGCGGCGGTGCGCTGCTCGGCGCGCGTCGAAGAGCTGTGGTCGCAGATCAAGCACCTGGCCCGCCGTTTTCCTTCTCCCTTCGACGCTTACTTCGACGCCATCACTCTCATGGGCCCGCTTTATGTCTATCGCGCTAGCCCGGAAGGCGTGGAATTCTTCGAAGTTGCGCTGCGCGAGCTGCAGGAAAAAGTGGCCAACGGCGAAGGCGTTTACGACCAGGAGAAGTTTCGTGTGGTCATGGAAGGGCCGCCGCCCTATCCCTACTTCCGCACCTTCCGCGATATGTTCGCGCAATGGAAGGCGTGCGCCGTCGCCTCCACCTATTCCACCGTGGGCGGGCTATGGGAGTTTGGTTTCCGCCACGACCCCGAAAAACCGTTCGAGTCTGTGGCCATGCACATGCTCGCCCAGAACGTCACCAACCGCAATTACCTGCGGCGCTATGAGCAGGTGAAACGCTACGTGGAGGAGTGGAAGGCCGACGGCGTCATCATCCACTTCGTCAAGAGCTGCCGGTTATTTTCCGCCGGCCAGGGTGATATGCGCGATTACTTCACCCGCGTACTGGGCGTCCCCACACTCTACATCGAGTCTGATCTGGAAGATCCGCGCTACTTTGCCGAGGCCCAGACCAAGAACCGGATTGACGCATTTTTTGAGGCGCTGGAGCACTCGAAATTGGCCGCCGCCCGCGCCTGAGGAGCCATTATGCGATTTGCCGCCGGAGTAGATGTCGGGTCCACCCAGACCAAGGCCGTCATCATGCAGGAAAACGAGCACGCCCGCATCGTGGCTCGGGTGCTCGTGGATACCGGCGCCAACGTAACCAAGGCAGCGGAGCACGCCTTTCACAATGCTTGCCGTCAGGCCGGACTGGAGGCCCGCGAAGTCGGCTTCGTGGTGGGCACCGGTTACGGCCGCTACAAGATTTCTTTCGGCCATACGCAAATGACCGAGATCAGCTGCCATGCCCGTGGAGCCCACTACTTGTTTCCCAACACCCGCACCGTAATTGATATGGGCGGCCAGGACTCCAAGGCCATCAGCGTGGGCGAAAGCGGCGAGGTGCGCGACTTCGTGATGAACGACAAGTGCGCCGCCGGCACCGGACGCTTCCTCTCCAATGCCGCCGACGTGATGGGTATCAGCCTGGACGAAATCGGGCCGCTCTCGCTGCAGGCCACGAAGCCGGTGAAAATCGCCACCGTCTGCACGGTATTTGTCGAGTCCGACATTCTTTCCTACTTGGCTCAGGGCAAGAAAGGGGAGGACATTCTGGGAGGCGTGCACCAGGCCATTGCCAAGCGCACCATTTCCCTGGCCCGGCGCATCCCGCTTGACCCGGAGGTCACCATGACCGGCGGCGTGGCCCGCAACACCGGCATGGTGTGCGCACTGGAAGAAGTGCTCGGCCGCAAGCTGCAAGTCAGCCCGGAGGCGCACTTCACCGGCGCCATCGGCGCCGCCCTGTTTGCCCTGGAAAAGCTGGACCAGAGTTTCGAATTTGGCTTGTGGAGAACGGAACATGCAGCACACGGCGGGAATTGACATCGGCACCGCCCTCACCAAGGCGGTCATCGTCAGCGGCGGCAATGGCGAAGCGCCCCGGGTGTTGGGACAGGGTATGGTTAAGACCGGAGTGCACCTGGAGAAGGCGGCGGCAGCGGCGCTGGTTGAGGCTCGTGACATGGCCCACCTGGGCCCACGCGAAACTTCTTATGTCGTAGCCACGGGCTTTGGCCGCTACACTCCCAGTTTCCGCGACACCCAGGTGACCGAAATCACCAGCGCCGCCCGTGGCGCATGGTTTCTGTTTCCGGAAGCTTCCACCGTGCTCGACATCGGCAGCCAGTCCACCCGCGCCGTCGGCCTGACCAACAAAGGCCGGGTGCGAGCCTTCAAGACCAACGACAAGTGCGCCGCCGGCTCCGGCAGCTTCATCGTGCGCGCCGCCAAGTACCTGCAGGTGGACATGAGCAAGGTGGGCGAACTGGCGCTCGCGGCGGAAAATCCCCAGCCCATTTCCAGCATCTGCGCCGTGCTGGCGGAGAGCGAGATCATCAACCACGTCAGTGCCGGCGTAAGTGTGGAAGACATACTGGGCGGGATCTACGACTCGCTGGCCAGCCGCGCCGGGCTTCTACTGAAGCGCGTCAATTTGGCCGGGGAATTGACTTTTATCGGCGGCGTCGCCCGCCAGCGTGGCATGGTCAGAGCCCTGGAGCAGCGCCTGCAGGTGAAGGTGAATGTTCCTGAGGACTGCGAATACGTTTGCGCGCTGGGCGCCGCTTTGCTCGGTCTCACCCGCCTGGAAAAAGCGGCGGCCGCAGCCACCACCGCCAACCCATAAAACAATTTCACTCGCCGCAGACCAACGCGAATTAACGCAGATCAATTGTTTTCTCCTTTTTCGCCCGACTGTGCGGGCGCCACAGCTTGATGTCCGGCACGCAAGTTTCTTAGCTCTGTCATCTATTGTTAATTTGTCATCCTGAGGAAGCGCGAGCGATCCCGCTTTGCGGGAGAGTGAGCGCGACGAAGGACCTGCTTTTGTTCTTCCTGTCGGGGAATGGCTTCAGCCGTTGTCGCGCATGCTCTTCCCCGCACGGATTAATCAATCATTGCGTTTCGTATCGCCGCTGGAGCACAATGCTGCTCCGCGACTCACGCCATGATGAAACGCTTATTCCTGCTCGCCGTCACTTTCCTGTTTGCGATCTCGGTTTTCGGCCAATCACCAGCCCCGGAACCGGCTTTTGACGTTGTCATCCTGCACGGGCGCGTGATGGATCCCGAATCAGGCATGGACGCGCTGCGTAATGTGGGCATCAGCGGCCACCGCATCGCCGCCGTCACGGAGGACGGCATTCGCGGCCGCCAAACCATTGATGCGCGCGGCCTGGTGGTGGCGCCCGGCTTCATTGACCTGCACTCCCACGGGCAGGACGCGGAAAATTACCGCTACAAGGCCATGGACGGCGTCACCACCGCCCTGGAGATGGAAATCGGCGTGGGCGATATAGACCAGTGGTATGGCGAGCGCCAGGGCAAGGCGCTCATCAACTACGGCGCCACCATCGGCCACGTTCCCACCCGCATGCGCCTGATGGGCGATTCCGGCACCTTTCTGCCTCACGACAAGGCCGCCACCACAGTTGCCACCCCGGGGCAGATCGCGGAAATGAAACGCGACCTAGAGCATGGTCTGGAACGCGGCGCGCTGGGCGTAGGCTTCGGCATCGGCTACGTGCCTGCGGCCACCCGCTGGGAGATCATTCAGATGTTTGGCGCGGCGGCCGAATATCACGCTCCCGCTTTCGTACATTTGCGCAACGGAAACGATCCCGACAGTCCCATGGCTTCGCTCGAGGAAGCCCTTGCCGCGGCCGAAGTCACCGGCGCATCCCTGCACGTGGTACACATCTCCAGCACCGGCCTGCGTTCTACCCCGCTCATGCTGGCCTCCATTGAAGGCGCCCGCAAGCACGGCCTGGATGTCACCACCGAGTGCTATCCCTATACCGCCGCCATGACCGACCTGGGCTCGGCGATTTTCGCTCCCGGCTGGCAGCAGGGCATGGGCATCACCTATCACGACCTGCAGTGGGTAGCTACCGGCGAGCGCCTTACGCAGGAGACTTTCGAGAAGTACCGCCAACACGGCGGCATGGTCATCATTCACGCTATCCCCCCGGACATCGCACTGCTGGCGGTTTCCAGCCCGCTGACTATGATCGCCAGCGACGGCCTCATCATGAACGGCAAAGGCCATCCGCGCGGCGCCGGCACTTATGCCCGCGTGCTCGGCTATTACGTGCGCCAGCAGCACGCCCTTTCGCTCATGGACGCCCTTCGCAAGATGACCCTCATGCCCGCTCAGCGCCTCGAAGTGCGCGCCCCCATGATGAAAAACAAAGGCCGGGTGAAAGTCGGTGCCGACGCCGATCTGACCGTTTTTGACCCCCGGCGAGTCATCGATAAAGCCACCTATGAGAAAGTGGCCTACTCTGAAGGCATCGAGTATGTGCTGGTGGGCGGCGTTCCCGTGGTCAGCGCCGGCAAGTTGGTGGAAGTAGTCACCCCCGGCCAAGCCATCCGTGCTCCCATACAGTAGTCAGGCCCAGTGATGCCCCTGTGGGGACAGCGCCCGCCTGTCCAGGCGAGCGTAGCTCGCAAAACCCTCCGCAGGACGGTTTCGGAAGGGTGCGGCTTTAGCTGCTTCGTATTGGCCCCCTTCTCCCTTGTCATCCTGAACTGCGCGACCGATCCCGCTTTGCGGGAGAAGAAGCGCAGTGAAGGACCTGCTTTGCCTTCCCGCCCCCCGCGCCCTGACCCGTGCCTCCCCGGTATAATTGAGAATTCGAATGTCTTCGACCACTTCAACTGAGAAGCTGGCTAGCCTGGGCCTCCGCCGCGGGGAGTACGCCGGCGCAGAAACTGCGCTCGTCTTTTCCGACGCGGCCAGCGAATTTGCCGCCCTGCGTTCCGGTTGCGGCGTTTACGACCTCAGCTGGCGGCGCCATTTCCTGATCTCCGGCCGCGACCGGGTGCGCTGGCTGAACGGCATGGTCAGCAACAGCGTCCGGGACTTGGCCGCCGGCCACGGCGTTTACGCTTTTGTGCTCAACCCCCAGGGCCACATTGTGGGCGACCTTTATATCTACAATCGTGGCGACGACTTCGTGCTTGAGACCGATGCCGCCCAGGCGGAAAAGCTCTATTCCCACCTCAAGAGATTCATCATCATGGACCAGGTGGAGTTCAAGCCCGCCGAAGAACTGACCGGGCTCGGGCTTCAGGGCCCCAAGGCAGAGGAGACCCTGCGCCGCGCCGGAGTCGAGGTTCCGCTTCTGCAGCCCCTGCAGTCGGCCGACGTGCAATGCGGAAGCGTTCAAGCCACTCTGGTGCGTGGCGATCACCCGCTCTCGCCCAACTACGAGCTATGGGTAACTCCAGCCCAGGCGACTGTCCTGTGGGACGCGCTGCTCCGAGCCGGGGCTACCCCCGTGGGCGCCGAGGCTGTGGAACTGGCCCGCATCGCCGCCGGAATTCCCCGCCACGGCCAGGACATCCGCGAGCGTGACCTGCCCCAGGAAACCGGCCAGATGCGCGGTCTAAGCTTCACCAAGGGTTGCTACATTGGCCAGGAGATCGTGGAGCGCATCCGGGCCCGCGGCAAGCTCCATCGCGGGTTTACCGGGTTCCGCATTGTGGAAGGGCCGCTGCCCACCACCGGTTCGAAGGTGCAGTTGGGCGGCAAGGATGTTGGGGAAGTGACCAGCGCCGCCATGCTTCCAGCCCGGGAGAAAAAAATCGCCGTGGCGCTGGGTTACATTAGAACTGAGGCCGGCGCTCCTGGCACAGTGGTCGAACTCGGCGCCACAAAGGCCCAGGTCGAATCCTTGCCCTTTACGTTTTGAGTAGCTGGAAAGATGCCAATTGTATGGCCGAAAAGAAGCCTGAATTCACCGTAACCGACCGCCGCCTCTTCACCTCCGAAGGCGAACTGCGCCCTGACGCCGCCGACGAGCAGCCCGCGGCTAAACCGCCGTCCGAATCAAAGCCGGCCACGGAGCAGTCCAAACCGGCAGAGCCCGCGGCGCAAACACCGCCCCCGCCCAGCGCTGCCGAGCAAAAGGTTCAGGCGGACGCCTACTCCCAGTCCACCCGCGACCTCGATGCCCGCCTGAAACGCGAACTCGGCTCCGCTCAAGCCCAGGACCTGCAGATCACCTTTGAGCGCTTCCTCGCTTCCCTGTATATGACCTCTCTCCTGCAACTGGGCCTGGTCCAGGAGCAGGGAGGACGGCCGCAAATAGATCTACTCGGAGCCCGCCAGACCATAGACACCATCGAAATCCTCCGGGAAAAGACCAAGGGCAATCTAACCTCGGCGGAAGAAGCCTTTCTGCAGAACGTGCTCTATGAGCTGCACATGGCCTACATCGAGGTCACCAACGCGCTGGCGCGCGGCGTTCAGGCTCCAGGACAGCCTGGGCCCAAGCAGCAATGAAAGCTGTACTCACCGTGATGGGCAGCGGCACCTCCATGGGCGTGCCCACCATCGGCTGCGACTGTGCGGTGTGCACCTCCCCCGACCCCCACGACCGCCGCACTCGCCCTTCCGTGCTGCTGGAGTACGACGGCCACATAATCCTCATTGATACCACTCCTGACTTTCGTGAGCAGGCTCTGCGCGAAGGCGTGCGCCGGTTGGACGCCGTCCTTTACACCCACGCCCACGCCGACCACATCCTCGGACTTGACGATCTCCGCCCTCTCAGTTTTCGCCGCGAGCAGCGCATCCCCTTGTACGCCAGCGACACCGTCGCCCGCGTGGTGCGCGGCATGTTCCGCTACATCTTCGACGACGAGTACAGGTACGGGACCATGGCGCAGGTGGAAATGCACACCGTGAATGGTCCGCTGGAGCTGTTTGGCGCGCGTTTCGAGCCGGTGAAGGTTCTCCACGGTGATACCGAGATTTTCGGCTATCGCTTCGGCTCCGCCGCCTACCTGACCGATTTCAGCACCATCCCCGAAGCTTCATTTGCGCAATTGCGGAATTTAGACGTTTTATTTCTGGACGCGTTGCGGCACAAGCCGCACCCCACTCACTCCACGGTGGAGAATTCGGTGCGCATCGTGGAGCGGCTGCGCCCGCGGCGGGCATTTTTCACCCACATCTGCCATGACCTGCCACACGCAGCGACAAACGCTTCCCTGCCGCCGCACGTGCGCCTGGCGCATGACGGACTGAAGCTGGAGTTTGAGATTTAATAGCTGGAGTTAGTCGTTGATGGCTGGTCTCCGAGACTTTTGCTGGAGTAGAGAAGGAGTTAATCATCTCACCACGAGCGAACCGGCCACTGACCACTAACCACTGATCACTGCCTTGAAGACCTTCCACCATCTCGAGGAGCTTCCCCTTGATCTTGGCCGCACTGTGCTTAGCGTCGGCAACTTCGACGGGGTGCACTGCGCTCACCAGCATGTCCTGGGAGAGGTGGTGCGCCGCGCCCGCGAACTCGGTGCGCAATCTATAGCGGTAACCTTCGACCCGCATCCCGCGCGCATCCTCCATCCCGATGCGGCGCCGCCTTTGATTACTCCCCTGCCCCTCAAGTTGCGCCTGCTGGCAGCCACCGGCCTCGATGCCGTATTGCTGCTGCCCTTCACCCGCGACCTTTCCCTGCTCACTCCCCGCCAGTTCGCCGAAGAAATTCTGCACCGCAAGCTGCACGCCCGCGAGGTGCATGAGGGCTTCAATTTTCGCTTTGGCCGCAAAGCCAAGGGCGACGTGCAGCAACTGGCCGAGTTCGGCCGCGAGTTCGGATTTGAGGTCCAGGTCTACCCCGAGATGTGCATCCGCGGCCACTCTGTATCCAGCAGCCGGGTACGCCAGTTAATCGCCGCCGAAGGCGATGTCAGCGACGCCCGACACCTCCTCGGCCGACCCTTCAGCATCATTTCCAATCCTGGCCGCGGCCGCGGTTACGGCGCCAAATACACGGTTCCCACCATCAATCTCAGCCGTTATGAAGAGCTCGTGCCCCGCGATGGCGTTTACATTACCCGCACCCGCGTGGCGGAAGAGTGCTTTGATTCCGTGACCAACGTCGGCAACCGTCCCACCTTCGGCGCAGAGTCTTTCGCCATCGAAACTCACCTGCTCAACTTCCATCCCCTGGAACTCACCCCGGAAACGGAAGTTGAACTGTTTTTCCTGCGCCGCCTGCGCCCGGAGATCAAATTTCCCTCCGTGGAAGAGCTTCGCGCCCAGATTGCCGCCGACGTGCGCACCGCCCGCCGCTACTTCCAACTCCTGCACAACAGAACCTAGAAGTATGTGGCGCGGGCGCCCTCGCCCGCGAGTACAATCCCCCTCCATGGCCGGCGCCGCCAGCTTCTCACTCTCCACCATCTCCCGCGGGCAACGCCGCACCCTGATCGCCGCCGGCCTGGGCTGGATGCTCGATGCCTTCGACGTCATGCTCTACGCCCTGGTGCTCACCCACATCATGCGCGATCTGGGCATGAGCAAGGGCACCGCTGGCCTGCTTAACACCCTCACCCTGCTGGCTTCCGGCATCGGCGGCGTACTCTTCGGCTTCATTGCCGACCAAATCGGCCGCAAGCGCGCGCTCATGGCCACCATCCTGACTTACTCCGTTTTCTCTTTCGCTTCCGGCCTCTCCACCACCATCCTCATGCTGGCCTGCTTCCGCTTCGTGCTGGGTTTGGGCATGGGCGGCGAATGGAACACCGGCGCGGCGCTGGTCGCCGAAACCTGGCCCGGCGAGCAGCGGGCCAAGGCACTCTCCATCGTGCAAAGTTCCTGGGCTATTGGCTACGCCCTCGCTGCCCTGGTCGCTGGAATTGTGCTCCAGTTTGCCAACTGGCGCGCCGTGTTCTTTGTCGGCGTCATACCTGCGCTGGTTGTGTTCTGGATTCTGAAGAAAGTGCCCGAATCGGAAATGTGGGAGCAGCACCGCGAGTCATCGCTCAAACCGCCGGCAGGTTCCCCTATTGCGCACGCGAAAGAGGATTCGTTCTTTCATCTCTTTTCCCGCTCCTATGCCCGCTACACGCTAGCGCTGCTGTTGGTTAACTTTTTTGGCCTTTTCGCCTGGTGGGGACTGTTCACTTGGATTCCGCCCTACCTTTCCCTGCCAGTCTCCCAGGGCGGACGGGGTTTTGGCGTGATGAGCACCACCGCCCTGCTGTTGTTCCTGAACCTTGCGGGAATGTTTCCTGGATATCTGACCTTCGGCTGGGTGGCCGACCGCCTTGGGCGTCGTAACGGATTCATTTTCTATACCTTGATAGCAGCACTTCTAGTGCCGCTTTATGCCATGGCGCGCGCGGAATGGGTGCTGCTGTTTCTTGGTGCGCTGGTCGCGTTTTTCGGCACCGGATTTTTCTCCGGCTCAGGAATTATTGGCAGCGAGATTTTCCCTACCCGCCTGCGCGCGCGGGCTCTGGGCTTTACTTACAACGGAGCGCGAACCCTGAGTGCGCTCGCGCCGTTCGTG
>Ga0134128_10006736_pt1 | contig 13908 bp, 19 predicted proteins | sample KB31754_FD_96462 | JGI IMG/M metagenome (GOLD analysis project Ga0134128, IMG submission 96462) | Terrestrial soil microbial communities with excess Nitrogen fertilizer from Kellogg Biological Station, Michigan, USA - KB3-175-4 | ecosystem: Environmental > Terrestrial > Soil > Unclassified ... | reverse complement strand
ATTTGTTCGTATTTTCTCCCTTATAGCTGCTGTTTGCGGTCTTGATTTTTCCATAACGGCTCCAATCGATGTGCGTTGTTCCATAGTAAGTTGGAGGCGCTCGGCCATTTTGTCCCAGAATGCCCTTTTACCTTCCTTACCTTGCCCCTCGGATCGGTAGCCTGCACCGTGATGGCAGCCTGATGAGGCATGTTTCTGATAAGCATCAGAATGTGAATCAGCCAAAACAATGCCACTTGCTAATAACCCGCTGATCAACGAAAGTTTCATGATTGTTTTCATTTAGCCAAATCCTCTTGAGAGTGATGTTTGAGAATGCGCGCCGTGAATGTGCACGGCTTGGATAAGAATAAGATCAAGCAATGTCAATTAGGGTTATGGGAATGTAAAGTTATGTAAAGAAACCAGAAGTTCCTATATTTGATTGCTTTGATTTGGCAATATTCGCGGGAGGCAAATGCACCAAATTCGGAAACAAGATTCTGGCCTGGGGAAATGATGGCGCGCATATTACTGGCGGATGACGATATTGAATTGAGTGGGATGCTGGTGGATTACTTCACTGACGAGGGCTTCGACGTCGATGTGGCTTATGACGGCGTCACGACGTTGAACAAGATATCGGTGAACCGGTATGACCTGTTGATACTTGATGTGATGATGCCGCATCGGAATGGTTTCGATGTATTACGTGAGCTGCGCATGCAATCTCTGCTTCCAGTATTGATGCTGACGGCGAGGGGGAACGACATCGACAGTATTGTCGGTCTTGAGCTCGGGGCGGATGACTATCTGGCGAAACCATCCAATCCCCGTGTAATGGTGGCACGGATTCGCGCAATTTTAAGAAGAGCAGAGACACAAGGTGATCGGCGCAATGGAAGCGGTGAGCCTGATAAGATTATGTTGGACGATCTTGTTATGCATATTGGTTCACGTACGGTTACCTGCGGCAACAACCCGGTATTTGTGACGAGCACGGAATTCAGCTTGCTGGATGTGCTGTTGCGGGAAGCCGGCAATGTCGTGTCGAAGGCAGATTTGTCCGAGCGCGCACTTGGCCGGAAATTGAGCCGCTATGACCGCAGCCTGGACGTGCATGTAAGCAGTCTTCGTAAAAAACTGGGATCAACGCCGGATGGGCAGGAACGCATCAAGACGGTGCGAGGTGTCGGTTATATTTATTCACGAAACTGACATGCACAGGCTCTTCTGGAAAATATTCCTGTCTTTCTGGTTCACGCTGATCATTTTCACTGCGCTACTCCTGTTTGCTGCTTCCAGCTATCTCGAACATAACCGAGTACAGCAGGATGCTGGGAACATGCGTGAGCGTCTATCAGGATATTTTGATCAGGGGCGAACCGCCGCAAGGGAGAAGGGTGTTGAAGGCCTCAAGGAATGGCTCGACTACCTGGATCGGAGTGAAGCAATTCCTATTTTCCTGATCGATGAGACAGGTCGCGATCTGCTCGATCGGGAAATTCCTCCTGATATCGCATCAAGGCTGGAGCGGAGGCGACAACACTCCAATCGCATGAACAGGAGAGGATACCCGCACCATCAGCCCATACACCTTGCGGACGGAAGTCTTTATTACATGGTTCCCGATTTCCAAAGCATCACCTTGCGCAGGATATTGCAGCGCCCGCGAGTGATTGCGCTTCCCGTAGCTATCGCTGCGCTGCTAAGTGCGTTGATCTGCCTGCTGCTTAGTCGCTACCTCACTTTTCCACTCGAACGTTTACGGTATGCTGCACAGCATATCGCAAACGGCGATCTGGCACAGCGGGTTGTTCCCTCCATGGCTGGCCGGCGCGACGAGATCGGAGAACTGGCAAGTGCTTTTGACAAGATGACCGAGCGACTCGAGAGGGTATTTGGCGCGCAGCGACAATTGCTAAGCGATGCCTCACATGAGCTTCGTTCTCCTCTCGCAAGGCTACAGGCTGCGCTGGAGCTTGCGCGGCAGCGGTCAGGCGGGCAGGCTGAAAAGGAATTGAATCGCATGGAGGCGGAAATAGAACGCTTGAATGAGCTCATCGGCCGTCTACTCGAACTCTCCCGCCTGGAAGCAGGGGTAGATTCCGCTCATGCCGAAAAGGTGACCATACGGGAACTGCTTGAAGAACTCGTGGAGGATGCGCAATTCGAGGCATCAGCGATGGGCTGCCGGATAGAATTAAGGGATACTTTCTCAGCGGTCGTATGGGCAAATCCCGGGCTTCTACACAGTGCGATAGAAAACGTTGTACGCAATGCCATCAAATATACAAAACCTGCTACGGTAGTTGAAATAAGCATGCTGGCAGATACAACCTGTCGTGATGGAATTGTTGTTCAGGTTCGGGATCACGGACCTGGCGCACCTGAAAACATGCTGCCCCATCTTTTTCAACCCTTCGTCAGGTTGGAAGAAGCGCGGGATCGCTCAACAGGTGGACACGGGCTTGGGCTCGCCATCGCTGATCGGGCTGTTCGACTACATGGTGGAAAAATCGTAGCGAGAAACGAACCGGATGAAGGACTCAGTATTCAGATTCACTTGCCGTCCATGAGATCTGATGAAAATTTGAATCAAGACAGTGGCAGGAATATGCTGCATGCAAAAGAATAAGGTGTAGTAGTCGCGGCTTCATCTGACAGTTATCCGATTTTCATGATTTCCCCTCCAGTGCGTCGCGGAGGTTTTCAATAGCGCTTTCAAGTAGCTTCAATCCATCTACTAGCTGCTCCTCGTTAACGTCCATATCCAGGAAGTTAACAACTTCCTCAGCCGCTCTCTTGAGTTTGTCATTAGCATCACTGGCATTCAACCCATTATGAGAAGCAATGTGTCTTATCATATGCTCGTGAGGATCAATCTCCTGAGCTGGCATTTCGCAATAATCCAGCGCCTTCTGCCATGGATTGCTTGCGTTGCTGAGTTCGCCAATATCGACACCAAGACGTTCCGCTATCGCATGAGCCAGTTTATCAGCCCATTCGGTAGCATCGTCCCGCTCGCTTGTAAGCTGCCACATTTCACGCTCGCTGTTTTCATGCTCGCTGTCCTGTGTTTGCAGTGTCGAAGCATTCTCCGCCTGTTCCTGATAATGCTCGTGCCCGGCTCCCATTGCATTTCTGATGGCATCTTGCCACCAGTCCATACTTTGGTCCTCCTGATCAGGAGAGCTCTCGGCGTGGAATGGTTCAGGTGCAATTGAATGCACTGGGGGCATCGGAGCCTCGGCAATGACAGCCCGGATAAAGCGAGCCGCCTGCGCAGGGACGCTCTCTGGATGACATGGATAATCTGTCCCGTTGTTCATTTCAGCAGTTTTTGACTCCGTCTCAAGAGCATCGGCTACGTATCGCAAAGCTTCTTTATCGAATCCCGCTGGTATGTTCATTCCATTTCCTCGTAATCAAAAAAGCGACGCCTCCCGCAGACTCTGCACTCGTAGTGTTCGCCCCTCATATCCAGGCGTCCGCTCTCTCTTTCCTATCCTATTTGGGCGACTCCAAAATTCCCTATCGATCTTACATGCATTTTGGTATCCGGATACCCTGGAGGACTCATTTCGCCTCCCCATAGCGGCTTTACCGGGGTTCCAATTATATTTTAGTAAAAATGCGGGGCATATGAACGTACCGGTGCGAAGGCCATTTGTCTTATCAATGAGTTGGTCGTCGCCAACGCATTTTCAAAAGGTTAAAATAAAGGGATTCTCCCGTCTATCTATTGTGAAAATCGGTCGAAATTTTACCATCGCAACGAATGCCTTCCCGAGTTATGCTATCCGCTGAACCTGTTGCCATCTTCACCCGGTCCTGGTCGCTCTATGATCTGATCACGGAGCACAACTGCATGTTTCATCGGGAGATCTATGCCGGAGTTGGAGAGCTTTTGAGGTCGCGTGCTGATCGGGGAGAGTATCGCCTGCTGGATCTCGGCTGTGGCAACGCCCGCTATCTTGCGCCTTGCCTGAAACGCTCTCCTCCTTTGGTATACGAGGGCGTGGATTTGTCCGAGGCTGCGTTGACGGAGGCGAGGGAATACCTCGCAGGGTTACCAGGCGAAACCAGCCTGATCCAAGGGGAGCTCCTGCAGACCATCGAGTCCGTGAGTCAGACGTGGGACGTTATTTTCTCCGGGTTTGCCATCCATCACCTGAGTCTGGATGAAAAGGCGCGGTTTTTCCGGGCAGCGGCACGCTGCCTCTCAAAAGAAGGCTGGCTGATACTGGTGGATGTGGTGCGTGAAGAAAATGAGGCTCGGGAGGATTTTCTGGAAGGTTATCTCAATTTCATGCGGGAAAAGTGGACGAGCGTGCCGTCGGAGCAACTGGAAGAAGCATGCGCGCACGTTCGCGACCACGATTATCCTGAACGTCTTTCCACCCTACGAAGAATGGCCGGGGAAGCGGGGCTTCGTTCTACCCGGCTGATCAGCCGTCACGCGCAGCATCATACGCTTCTGTTTTCGCGAAACGACTGATAGCAGCTATAAGCAGCTAAACGGGATACCAAGCTCTATGTTGCAGAAGTTGACCCTCCTGTTCCCCCTCTGGATGATACTTTCGGGGCTGTTTGCCTTGTATGCACCGGAATCACTGGCTTCGTTCAACCAGGGTCCTCTGATGGTTGCGGTTCTTGCCTGCATTATGCTGGGCATGGGGCTTACACTATCCGTAGAGGATTTTCGCCGCATCGCGCGGAGTCCGCGAGCGGTAGCCGTCGGCTTCGCTGCGCAGTATTCCATCATGCCTTTGACGGCCTGGGTAATAGCCCAGGCGTTGAGCCTGCCGCCTCATTTCGCGGTAGGACTCATCCTGGTAGGATGCGCTCCGGGCGGTACCGCTTCAAACCTGATCAGCTACATCGCCGGCGCCGATGTCGCGCTTTCAGTCGTCATGACGATCTGCTCCACGCTTGCAGCCGTTGTGCTCACACCCTTGCTGACCCAGCTTTTCGCGGGAGCTCTCGTGCCGGTCGATGCCTGGCTGCTGTTCAAGCAGACCTTTCAAGTCGTGATTATTCCTGTCTTTCTGGGCGTGCTGCTCAATCGGTGGGCACCTCGCCTGGTCATGCGGGTTCTGCCTGTCGCTCCGCTGCTTTCAGTGGTGGGCGTGGTTTTTATCTGCACAGTGATATTTGCCGCCAATGCAGAGGCTATTCTTGCCTATAGCGGAGAGCTTATCCTGGCGACTGCGCTATTGCATGGGGCAGGCTTCCTGTTCGGTTATTACTTTGCCCGCTTGTTTGGCTATTATGGTAACAGCGCACGCACGATTGCAATCGAGGTGGGGATGCAAAACTCGGGACTTGCCGTCGTGCTGGCCAAACAGGCTTTTCCATTGTTGCCGCTTGCACCCGTCGTTGGCGCGGTTTCCGCCGTAATGCATTCGCTATTGGGCAGCGTGCTCGCGGCATTGTGGCGCCAAAACCCTGCGCCAGCCCAGGAAGGATTCATTTCGCCTGTACCGCTGACAATCTCCGTGCGGCAGGAGGAATAGTGCTATTTTCGTGATCTACAGGAAATTGCAGTAATATAGTGCTCATCGAGCGTAGACAGAGCGAGCTGAGGGGACAGTGATAGATGGATAGCGGCTTTGTAACGACCAGCATCCTCGTTCTGGCAGGTTTCTTTCTACTGGTCGTGTGGTTTTTCCGAAAAATGGCACGGGGAGAAACCAGCATGGGCAGCCATATCGCGCTCCTGGTGCTGCTCGCAGCCATGCTGCTCGTGCCTTTCGCCATGAATTTTTCCGCTCATCTGATATCCGGTATTGGGCATCGTTCTAGCCACTCGGAAGAGGCGTCTTCTCAGCCGGGCGATTATTAGCTGGCGGCGATTTACTTTTGTCTCACAGTTGAGATGATCGCTCATGACGAACCGACGAACCGCCTGGAGAGATTGAAAAAGACGGTTCACGGACCGCGGCAAGGTGATTCCTGATGTTTTTACTGCCCCCTTTGCTTACTTCGAGGGGTGCGCGCGACTCTCCGTGTTCACAACCTGTCCTGCACGTGTGGCAAATTCACGTTTCGCCTGCTCTACCGCCATTTGCCGGTGGGCGGCAGCTGCCCTGATGTTCTCATCCATATTTGCTTGATATTTGTGAAGGAGGGCTGCGGTATGCGACTTCAAATCCTGCGCCTGGCGTCCATAGAGATAACCCTTCTCTTCATAATGCTCGAGTAATTTTTTTTGCTCCTCAGCCTTGGTTTGCATTTCCTTGGCCGCGTTCTCAAAATACTTGCTCAACGCATCATGATCACTGGGAGTCCTGGCATTCTGTGCTGCCCTGCGAATATTCGTGTTCTGGACGGCCTCATGCGGGCTCATTTGCGCACATGCAGCCAGTAAACCGAAGGATAAAACCGCGAAAATTCTCCTTGTTTTCACGTTGCGCTTTCCTTTAAAATCGGTGCGGTTAATGCCAAAAGATAACGAAAAGATTACAAAAAACAGTGGAGTACAAAAAACAGGGGAGTAGGATAGACCACAATTTCGGGACAACTTCGCCTGAGATTGGGACGCAAAGTTGGGTCAAAACAGAATCAAGGCGGATCAAACCTCGATTATTCTTTATTTGTGAAGGAATTGTAAGGAATCATAGCTATTTTGTCAACTATTTTATGTTTAAAGTGTCTTAAGACAAGACACAGGCTGTCAGTGGTCTATAATGAAGCTGGTAATTCTTATGATGGGGGTGGAAGGAGGTATATCAGATGCTAAATACGATAGGTGAACGGCAGAAGCAATTGCTTAAGCTTTTGCGTGGAAGCAGGCCAGGCCTGAGTGTGGATGAACTTTCCAAAGGGTTGGAGATTACAAGAAATGCAGTTCGGCAACATCTCTCTTCTCTGGAAGGGGCAGGTCTGGTAACGGCTGGAAGTACGCGTCCATCAGGAGGCGGAAGACCTCAACAGCTTTACGTTCTTACCGAACTTGGCAAGGAGAGTTTTCCCCGTCAGTATTCCTGGCTGGCACAGCTGGTATTGGCCTCGGTTCGGCGCGAAGAAGGCGTTGAGAACATGGGTAAGCGCTTGTCTGAAATCGGTGCAGGTATCGCAGAGCAGATACGTGGTCAATATCCGGACTTGAATACAAAGGAGGAAAAAATCGACAAGCTGACAGAGGTAATGGATCAGCTTGGCTACAACGCGAAAAGTGCCATCTTGCCAGACGGAGAAAAGGTGATTGAAGCGGATAATTGTGTGTTTCACCAGATGGCCGCAAAAGACATGGAGATTTGTCATCTGGACCGTGGACTAATGGAAGCTTTTACCGACAGCAAGGTTGAGCAACATGAATGTATGGCTCGGGGGGGAGAGTTATGTCGATTCAGATTCGTATCCAAAAAGGAGTAGTTTCTACTCCTTTTTTTTGCCTCCGTTTTCTGTTTTCTTTTTTATTTAATTTAATCCTATTGTCCTTTCACCGGTAACAGTAACGCCGATTCCACGAGTACATCCACACCGTTTTCCCCCATTATCGCCCTGACAGGTATTTTTTCCCCGGCCCGCCATCTTGCTACTGCCTTATGCTTTGATTCACCGTTTACCAGAAATATTATCCTTCGTGAACGATTTAAACGCGCTGCACTTAGGGATATGCGCTGTGGCGGGCGCTTGGGGGAGTTGAATACTGCAAGTGTATCGGGCGAATCCGGCGCCATTCCCCAATCATTACCCGGGAACAGGCTTGCGGTATGGCCATCTGCTCCCAATCCGAGCAACGTCAAGTCGAAATAACCCACACCGCGTAGTGTTTGTGCATACGCTTCCGCAGCTTTATCTGCTCGGAGACCATTGGGGATGGTATGAATCTGAGCCGGAGGAATGGACACATGGCTGAGCCATGCTTCTTCTGCCATATGGGAATTCAGTTCTTCCTGAGTGGGCGGCATGCAGCGTTCGTCTCCATAATAGATGTGCCAAAGAGACCAATCCGCTGGCGCGCTACATAACCTCCGATAGATTTCGCGAGGTGACTCACCCCCGGCAAGGACGAGGTTAAAGCGTCCACGCTCCTGGATGGCAGAGGCGGCGCTATCCAGGATAGCAGCCACGGCCGCATCCTGAAGAGTTGCCAAGTCGGCATATTCATGCCATCTGTATTGTTGGAGATCGGCTGATTCCATCGGGCTGAGATTCCTTTGTTATTTTGATGTAACCATGATGAACATTGACGGCGGGTTGCTTCGTCATTCCGGCCGGATGGCCCATCTTCCGCTGCCCAGGAAAAATATCGCAAGACCCGAAAATAAATAAAACCCTTGCAATTCAAGTGCCCAGCCTCCCGTCTCGGTGAACGTAAATAACTGACCAGAGTGGGCCAATACAAGCGCAAAAATCATGTTACCAACGATCAGCAAACCACCGAGACGCGAGAAAAAACCGAAGATCACCATTAGCGCCGCGACGACTTCACCGAGGTAAACTCCGTAAGCCAGTAGCGGTGGTAAATCGATACCCGTCAGTTGCTTGCTGATGAAATCAAGGGATGCCGGGTTAAGGATTTTGTGCAGCCCGTGAAATAGTATCAATACTCCTACAGTCAGGCGCAGAATCAATTTGCCTAAATCATCATTTCGAAGGAAGTTTTGCATAAGTGTCCTTGAGAAGGTGGATATCGAAGGTCCAGTTCGTTCGCTTCTTATTTGGCTGGACTCATCGCTTCACGGAATTATTGCGGAACTGTTCCGGCTGCAACTACTATTGTATGACCATATTCCAGGTAACCTGGCCAGCATATCATGACTGGAAGGCGGATCGGCAGGTGGACAAGCAAACAAACGGTTTTTGCGCGTATCAGGTAGCTCCCAGGTCATTGTTTTGCGGAATTTCAGCCAGCTCCAATGAATGGTCAGTAAAAAACCCGGAGAGGTATCTTGAGGGACTGCCGTCCGTGAGGACGGACAGGAAAAGCGGGAGTTTTGGCTATGTCGCTATGCTGCTACGGAATTTCTCCGTATGTTCTTACCTCTGCCCCTTACTCTTATTTCAATAAAACAGTTGGGCCATAGGATTCAACAACGCTCAATTTTTGAGTTTTTGACGCAGGGTGATTTTTTTCCTTAAGTGCCAAAGCAATTTGACGGTGAGAGGCAGCTTCTCTTGCATCTGCCTTTGCAGCTTCTTCATATTTTCTTACCAGGGCTTCAGTATGCGCTTGCAGGTCCTGCGCTTTTTTTCCGTACAGGTAGCTTTTTTCCTCGTAATGCGCAAGCATCATCTCCAGTTCCTTTACCTTCGCCCGCGACTTTCTTGCTTCCTCCTCGTAGTATTTGGCAACCGTCTCATGTTTTTTCATGAGTTCGTCTTCGAAATATCTCTCGACTGCCTCGTGTACATTTGAGTTCTGCTCATCATTCTGCTCAATAGTCTGGGTGATCCGGGTACCAGAATGATCAGCCGCCTGGATGATTGGCGTTAGTAAAATCAATACGGTAAGCAGGGCGCAAGTCTGTCTCATTGTTTACCAGGAACAGGAATATCAAATGGTCGTTGCTTTTATTAGGCGAAAAAACAGTAATTTTATTTAATGTTAGTTCAGGCAGCTTGCTTCGTCAATTTTTTTATGTTTAAAGTGTTCGTGCAAGAGTACAGGGCTGTACCTATGCTCAGGGTAGCGGGGTATATAGGGAATAGACTCGAATCCCCACATCGTTGTTCGAATGAAATATGCGCATCCCACAGCAAGAGCGCACGGATTTTACTGAAGGGAATGTTACGAGGAGGGACGTCGATGCAATATGGAGAAAAATTCACTCAACATTGCATCGGCACGTTTGTTGCTATGTTGCTATTTTGGGAAAATTATCAGCGAACTTCTGTGAATGCTACAGGTTTTTGTAAGGTGGCTACTCTGTAACTGTTCTTATCGATAGTTGCGATGGAATAGCTATTTTCTTTAACAGTGGTGACACCCGCAGCATTAAGCGCAGCAAAAACCAGCGCAACAGTCAGGCTCATAGAATAGAAAATGCCAAGTGCTCTGCCGTTAATCATCATACCCTCCCGAAATCGATAGCGAAAAAGGTTTTTTTAAAGCTACTTTTGTTACTTTCTACTACATTTGTGAAGCATGTGTGAAGAATATGTGAAGAATTTACGCTTGTAAAGCGTTTTTTGATAAAAAGCTGCTTTGGTTGAGCTCTATCAATCTTGCGGTCATTTCCGTTTTTTGATCAGTTGAAGAATGATTTACCCGGCCTGGATCTTTCTGCTTGATCAGAAAGGCGTTTATTGCGACGTTGCTCCAAGGTTGCGTAGGAACCGATTTTATTGAGGGATGTGGAGCGAGTTTTGTTACGGCTTAAATTCCGCAACAATTTAGAAAAGAGGGGAAGTATCCTCGGAACCGAGGGGTGAGGTAACCTGAACGTATGAAATATTGGGACAATATACAGAGGTTTATCTATACATTGCCGTTTCTGATCACATTATTCTGAGATCAACTCAAGCAGGAACAGATCCTAATGCACGTCGGAAATCGTGCGCAGCTTTTGAAGGCTGCTACTGTGGGTGAAGCCTTCTCTTCAATCTGGGAAACCATTTGCCGGTGCAGTGCCGCTTCCCTGGTATTGGCTTACGCCTCCTTCTCATACTTGAGTGTCAGTGCGTAAGTATGAGCCAGCATGTCCTGGGCTTCTCTGCCATAGAGGTAGCTTTTATTCTCATACTGCTCGAGCAGGCGTTTCTGCTCCTGTGCTTTTGCCTGCGTCTCTACGGCCGCGTTATCGTAATACTTGGCGACGGCTTCATGATCACTTCTGGTCACTGCGTTACGCGACGCTGCATCGACATCAAAATTTTCCACTTCGGCTGCTGACTGGACAGGCAAGCTCATTGTGGCCATAAGACTGAGCAGGGAAAACGTGGCGATAATTTTATCGATCTTCATCATCACACCTCTTCAGCATTTTGGAATAACATTGCTGGAATAACAGAATCAGTCACGTTGACAACATCCAGTCTCTATATGTGAAGAATATGTGAATCTCGAGACTTTGTCAACCTGTTTATGTTTTAAGTGTGATTAGGATGACGCCATCAACTTTTGCTGATTTGCAAAAAACGGCAGAACTGGATTATTCGCAATGGAACCTTCTCCTGTTTCTATCGAGTCATACGCTGAATCAGAACGCTTTCAGCTATTCGTTGCCAGCGTAACTGACTACGCGCTTTACATGCTCAGCCCGGAAGGCCGCGTCTGCAGTTGGAATGCTGGTGCGCAGAGGTTTAAAGGCTATACGGCTGAAGAAATCATAGGTCAGCACTTCTCCCGATTTTATACAGAGGAAGATAGGGCAGCCGATATTCCGTTCAAGGCCTTGCAAACGGCAATCAATGAGGGAAGATTCGAAGATGAAGGCTGGCGCGTGCGCAAGGGCGGCAATCGGTTCTGGGCCAGCATCGTCATTGATCCAATTCGCGATACCAAGGGCACGTTGATTGGTTTCGCTAAAATCACCCGTGACATTACCGAGCGCAAGAAGACAGCCGAAGCTCTGCAGGCCAGTGAGGAGCAATTCCGGCTTCTGGTCGAGAGCGTGACGGACTACGCGATCTACATGCTGTCGGTTGATGGCATCATTACCAATTGGAATCCAGGGGCACGTCGGATTACTGGTTTCGACCAAACTGAAGCCGTTGGCACTCATTTCTCCCGCCTTTATATAGAGGAAGAGAAGGTCGAGGGCTTGCCATTGATGGCATTACAGGCTGCAGAAGCGGAGGGTCGCTTTGAAGGCGAAGGGTGGCGGGTACGGAAAGACGGCTCCAGGTTTTGGGCAAATGTAGTGATAGACCCAATTAGAAACGCTCTTGGCGAATTGATTGGGTTTGCAAAAATCACGCGTGATATCACGGAAAAGCGAGAGGCCGAGCAGGCGCTGGAGCGGGCCAAAGAAGCCTTGTTCCAGTCCCAGAAGCTGGAAGCGATCGGCAAATTGACGGGCGGTATTGCTCACGACTTCAATAACCTGCTTAACGTCATTGTCAACGGGATTGAAATCATTGCAAAGGAGGCACAGACGCCAACTTCCGCCAGGATGCTCGCGAGCATGCAGCGCGCTGCCGCCCAGGGGACCATGTTAACGCAGCAATTGCTGACGTTTGCTCGCAAGCAACCTTTAAAGCAAGATAAGCACAATTTGAATCACGTCATACGTTCTTTTGAACCGATACTTCGCAGAGCCAATAAAGGTTCTATTGAGTTTGACGTGAAACTTGATCCGCTTTTACCACCGGTAATCATCGATGCGCCGCATTTGGAGGCGGCATTATTAAATCTGGTTATCAATGCGCGTGATGCTACGCCCGATGGGGGCGTTATTACATTGAGTACCGAACAGCTCGAACTGGGTGAAAAGGAAATCGATGAGCTGCCAGCAGGACGCTATGCGAAAGTTACTGTGAAAGATACCGGCCAGGGATGTTGCCGGAAGTAGCGGCCCAAGCCGTGGAGCCCTTCTTTACCACGAAGGACGTTGGCAAAGGGTCAGGGCTGGGGCTGAGTCAGGTGTACGGGACGATCAAGCAATTCGGCGGGGATATGGTAATTGAGACGGCGATGGGCAAAGGCACTGCTATTTCCCTATTCGTGCCAGCGTTGGAAGGGGATACGAATGAAGGTTCCGGGGGCTAGGCAAGCGGAAATGAGAAGGCATTGCGGTGGATGATCAGGCGGATGTTCTGGATATCATCATTGAATTGTTCCGGAACATGGGCTATGAGGTGCTATCCGCAAACACTGGTGAGAATGCACTGGAAATCCTCAAAAAGACGCCGGATATCGATGTTCTATTCAGTGATGTTGTCATGCCAGGGATGAGGGGTACTGATCTTGCCCGAGAGGCACGCAGCCTTTTTCCCAATATCAAAGTGATCTTGGCCTCGGGTTATACCTTTCCCGCATCAAGGGCAGAGAATCCTACCGTGAAAGACTTTAAATTTATAAGGAAGCCTTACCGTATTTCCGTATTTCAGAAATAGTCAAAATGCTCCGAATGCCGGACTAGCATAGTCCCCCTCAAAGGGTGCTATCTTGGGTGAAAAAGTTTCCCTAAGCCAGCAATTCGCTTATGGATCCAAGGAAAGCTTTGATCGCGCTTGAATTTTGTAGGATTGTTTCACGCGTGCGAAACAATCCATAAGCTACTTGCTAACCCTTCATTTGTCCAGTTCCCTCGCCGGGCCTAAGGATTTGATCGTACAGCTACTCCTTCTTCATCGCATGTCCACCGAACTCGTTGCGCAGCGCGGACAGCAGCTTGTCGGAGAACGAATCGGAATCGCGCGATTGCAGTCGCTGCAACAACGACAAGGTGATGACAGGCGCGGCGACGTTCAGGTCTATCGCCTCGGCTACTGTCCAGCGTCCCTCTCCGGAATCGGCAACATAGGGGGCAATGCCGTCGAGACTCGGGTTTTTTCCCAGCGCAGCGGTGGTCAGATCGAGCAGCCAGGATTGAATCACGCTGCCATAACGCCAGATTTCCGCCACCTGGTGCAAGTCCAGCTTGAATTCCTCCTTATGGTGCATGATTGCAAAACCTTCGCCGTAAGCCTGCATTATTCCGTACTCGATACCATTGTGGACCATTTTGGTAAAATGACCTGCGCCGCATGGACCAACGTGACCCCATCCTTTATTTGGGCCGGGAGCAAGCGTTTCAAAGAGGGGTCGCAGGTGTGCCACCACGGCATCCTCGCCGCCCACCATCACACTGTAGCCGTTTTCAAGACCCCAGACACCCCCGCTGGTGCCCGCATCGACATAGTGAATCTTGTGTGTTTTGAGCATTTCTGCCCGGCGCTGGGTATCCTTGTAATCCGAGTTTCCGCCATCAATGATAATGTCATCCGCCTCCAGCAGCGGTATCAAAATGCCGAGGGTTTCATCCACCGGTT
>Ga0134128_10006735_pt1 | contig 13912 bp, 13 predicted proteins | sample KB31754_FD_96462 | JGI IMG/M metagenome (GOLD analysis project Ga0134128, IMG submission 96462) | Terrestrial soil microbial communities with excess Nitrogen fertilizer from Kellogg Biological Station, Michigan, USA - KB3-175-4 | ecosystem: Environmental > Terrestrial > Soil > Unclassified ... | reverse complement strand
CCGTGGCGCGAACTGCCGAAGAAGGAGCGCGATTGGATCCTGTTCACCGACGAACAGCCGACGGTGCCGGTCTACGCGGGATATACGCCAGCGGAAACGCGGCGGGCCCTCAAGCGGAAGGAAGAGCCAAGCTACCAGGGGACTTTTACGGGAGCCCGCAAATACGTGCTCCAGACCTATGCCACGACCCAGAGCGCGATGATGAAGCGGCGCGTGACGCAGTTCCTGTCGAGCGCGACTGTCCGGTCTGCAAAGGCAAGCGGCTCAAACCGGAAGCACTGTCCGTCAAGTTTGCGGGGGTGGACATCTCAGAGTTGTCGCGGTTGCCGTTGAAGAGCCTCGACGAGATCCTGATGATGTCCCCGACGAAAGCTAGCCGGACATCGAAAGGTCATCCGGAAAAGGCGCTCGTCGTGAAACGTATCGTCGACGATCTTCGAGGCCGCCTCGAAGTCCTGTTGGACCTCGGCCTCGGATATCTGACGCTTGAGCGGAGCACGCCGACCTTGTCGCCGGGTGAACTACAGCGGCTTCGCTTGGCGACGCAGGTCCGCTCGAACCTGTTCGGCGTCGCCTACGTATTGGACGAGCCGTCCGCGGGGCTACATCCGGCTGACGCCGAGGCGCTTCTGCGGGCGATGGCACGTCTCAAGTCTGCGGGCAACTCGCTCTTCGTCGTCGAGCACGAGCTTGACGTGGTGCGCCAGGCGGACTGGATCGTCGACGTGGGGTCCGGCGCGGGAGAAAAGGGCGGCAGAATATTGTTCAGCGGTCCGTTGCCAGGCCTGGCGGATGTCGGGAATCCCAAACGCGACGCTATTTGTTCGGACACGAGAAGAATGCCGCCCGGAGCAGCCGTATGCCGCAAGAATGGCTGAAGCTTCGAGGTGTGACCCGCAACAACCTGCGTCGCCTGGACGTCGATTTTCCGCTGGGCGTCTTCATTTGCGTCACGGGCATCTCGGGCTCGGGTAAGTCGAGTCTCGTCAGCCAGTTTTTGGTCGACGCCGTCGGCGCGGAGCTAGGACACCACCGAGAGCCCGCCGCGGACGACGATGTTCTGGAAGCGGCGGTCGAGACGCTCGGCGGCAAGATCAAGGAAGGGTGGAGCAAGTGAAGCGGCTGGTCGTGGTCGATCAGAAACCAATCGGACGTACGCCGCGGTCGAACCTCGCGACATACACGGGCCTGCTGGATCACGTGCGAAGGCTGTTTGCCGCGACCAAACAAGCTCGTGCCAGGAGATACGACGCCGGCCGCTTTTCGTTCAACGTCGCGAAGGGCCGGTGCGAGACGTGCCAGGGCGAAGGATACGTCTGTGTGGAGCTTCTGTTCCTGCCGAGCGTCTACGCTCCATGTCCGACCTGCAACGGTGCGCGCTACAACGCCAAGACGCTAGAGATCAAGATCTGGGACCACTCGATCGCGGACGTGCTCGCCATGAACGTCGATGCGGCGTTCGAATTCTTCCCCGACGACGAGCCTCTGCGCCGATCGCTAGGCGTGCTGCGCGAGGTCGGCCTGGGCGACGTCCGGCTCGGGCAGTCCGCCACCGAATTGTCGGGCGGCAAAGCCCAGCGCGTCAAGCTCGCCACCGAACTGCAGCGCGCGCAGCGAGGTGGAACGTTGTACGTGCTCGACGAGCCGACGACCGGTCTTCACCCGGCGGACGTAGCGAAGCTCATGAAGCAACTCGATGGATTGGTGGAGGCCGGGAACACCGTAATCGTCGTCGAGCATGACATGTCGGTCGCCGCGGCCAGCGACTGGATCGTCGACGTGGGGCCGGGAGCGGGCGAGGAGGGCGGTCGCATCGTGGCGTCCGGTACGCCGAACGAGGTCGCATCCAGCACCGCCAGCAGGACGGCCAAATATCTAGCCGGAGCCTCGTGACGGCAGGCTGAGAACGGGATGCCGGCATTTCGAGCTGGGATGGCCTCGGAATCTATCTGGACCGGGGAGCATTGGTCCTTGAGCATCGAAATAGGAGAACCGATGCCAAGGGCTGCATCAAGGGCGCGATTGACGACGCGGATGATCGCGCTTGGTTAGTGGTGATGCTGTAAAGATTGCACATGCCTGAAGCTATGGGGCAGTCCGCTTCGGACCGTCCCGTGGTTCTTGTGCTTGCTCAGCTTGCGCACGTAGTAGCCTTGCGTCCGAACCGCGAACCCAATCTCATCGCTCACTCTGGCGACTTTTTTCTTTCTTTTTCGCCATTTTCCAGTTGCAGCAAAAAGCGGCAATGGACTTCCTTTTGCGATCACGAGCAGATCGCGCCTGTCGTTTAAGTAAACTTCGAACATGTGCCCCCCAGCAAACAAAAATTGCTTGAAGCAGAATGGCGGTTACTAGACCGTTGCTGCCGGCGAGCAACCGCCGGTTCACCTCGAAGTTCCTAGATTGTAGTCACAGAACACTAGGAAACGCTAGCCTGTGGATAGCGGGGATCATTACCAGGCGTTAACGAGGCTGACAGGCAGTTTCTGCTTGGATGTTGCTCTCATGTCACGCGCCGAGGACAACAAATTGCTGGACGAATACGAACAGGATGTGGACGAGATCGTCGCCGCCTGTCGCGGTGATCTACGTGGCGCCGTTAGGGCACTAATGCTGATCAATGAGCAGTTGGAGCAAAAGCTTCAGCGGCTGAGCGCGGTTTTGATCGAAAGAGCACAGCAGGATCGGCCGCACGGCCTCCTGCATTGATCGCCTGAACCTCGCGCTTGTTTATCGCTCCCCCGGCCACCAATATGACGGCGGATCACTCGCCGAAATCTTGTTGCGCCGTAGCGCCACAAGATAACTGCGCTTGTAAGGATACCCGCGCACTTCCGAGCAGTCCTTGCAGCGCATATAGCGCTCGAGCTCGTGGATCGGCGTCGTCTTAGGCCGGCGCACGATGTCAAGCGCAACGGTCTGATGCGTGTCGCAGCCCAAGCATCGAACTTCGAGATAGGTGTAACCCGCGTTCAGCGCGTCGCCGAGAGTAGGCGAGGGCTGGGCCGGCCCCTTGAAGGTGAGCATGGCTTAGTCCAGGCATCGCAGGCGAGCTTGTCGGCTTCCCGGCGCGCGTCGGCCGCGCGCTGGGCCGCGATGCGGACGGACGTGCCGTAAAGCCTGTCGCGAGATTTGGTACCCATGGCCGCGACGATGCACTGGCCTGTGTCTAAACGGCAAGTTGGCCATGTTGTGGATTGCGGTTGATGACGAAGCTAAGCGGGTACGCGCGGGAAGTTGAGAGCCACGACCCTGCGCTCGGGCAGCCACAATTCGATGTCTGGCCTACGTCGGTGGTTCCTCCGATCGGCCCAGTGCTGACCATTTGAACTAACTGATGACCCCCGGCAGCTTGACGGGTGTCCAGATACGGATTGCCCTAAGGCGTAATGAGGGCATTCCCGCGATGCGCTGGTTAGTCGTCCTAATCGCCACATTTATAGTTTTGGCTGCGCTTACCGAGCTGCGGTATCGAGACTTTCCGCCGCGACCGACAAGGCCGATGCCAGCGGTGAACGTGCCCTAAGACTGGATTCACCTTTCGCCCGCAAGTAATGCGGCCTTACGTCAGCGGTTGCAATCTCGGCGAGTTAACCCATTCGTCCAAATGAAACGCGGTTTCGGCCCGACGTGCTCTCTTGAGCATGGCATCACGTTCGGGACCGGGTGGGAGTTTCGTGGCCTGTCGCGCAGACCTCTTTAGCCCACGCCGCCATCCTGGCCTGAACGGACGTTGTTTGCTTGAAACGTCGCCGCGCTTCGACATGACGTTGCTCCGTGCTCCTGGTCATCATGTCGAGAGACAGCGTCGTGCCGGGATCGGTATAGCGAACCCCGATGGTCAACACACCTCAACGTTCGACCCGATACAGGTGCCACCGCTCGGGCACGCCTTTGAGGTGGTGAACGCCGCGATCCTTGAAGCGGATTCCAGACTGCGACATCAAATCCTTGACCGCGCTCGAGACCAGGACTTCGCCGGCACGCGCTTTCGCAGCGACGCGCGCGCCGATGTGAAAGGCGAGACCGACCACCTCCGTCCCGCTCACCTTGTATTCGCCCGCGTGCAACCCCACCCTGATCTCCAGCCCCAGCGTGCGCACTGCTTCGCGGATTGCGGTCGCGCAACGGACTCCGGAAACCGGCGCGCTGAACGTCGCCAGCAGTCCGTCCCCCGTCGTCACCACCTCTTTTCCGCGCAAAGTCTTCAGCTCTCTACGGACAGCGGCGTAGTAGTGATTCATCACCTGTGTCCAACGCGAATCGCCGAGCCGCGCGGCTTTTTCGGTGGACCGGACGATATCGACAAAGAGGATCGTGGCGAGCGCCTGTTCGAGCTCGGCGCTACGATCGGCGCTTCGGCGTCGGATCGCAATATTTCCGACCAACAGTTCATAGCGATGGTTGCGTCGCCGCGCGATTGCGGACTTTGCATAGTCTTTGGCACGCTGCACCGTGCTGCAACGAATTGTTTTCGCCCTCGGTGGGAGCGTCCAGTATACCTTTCGCCCATCTCCGACGCCACGGACCTCCACGGCGCCCCACTTCAGGAAGACCGTCGAGCCAACTCGTCGAACGCACCATGCCTTTGACGTGTATCCGGACACGTTCGACTGATGGACGCCGATGCGGAGGAACTTGGGCATTAATGTGCGGCCAATCGACCGTTTGCGCCTACCTAGGCTTAGCGTAGTCATACACTCCCGCGTTGGCAACGGGACTCCCCACCGAAAGCTTGCCAAAGGCATGCGTCCGCGACAACGGCCTCCATCTGCCAAGCCTGGCATTGCAACGCGCGGGTAAGCTTCATACTTCGATTGAAGGGGGCATGTTCGACGTTCCTGGCAAGACAGCGAGACAGGCCATGGTGAAACCGTTTCCATCGAAGACCCGCATCGGCAACCACGCGCTGCATCCGGAAACCCTGATGTTGAACTACGGCTACGATCCTCAATTGTCGGAAGGAGCCGTCAAGCCGCCGGTGTTCCTGACATCGACCTTCGTGTTCAGGACCGCGGAAGATGGCAAGGACTTCTTCGATTTCGTCGCGGGCCGGCGCGAGCCGCCAGATGGGATGGGCACAGGTCTCGTTTATTCGCGCTTCAATCATCCCAACAGCGAGATCGTCGAGGATAGGCTTGCCGTTTATGAGCGTACCGATAGTTACACGCTGTTCTCATCAGGTATGGCGGCAATCTCGACCACGATCCTGGCGTTCGCGCGTCCTGGTGACGTGATCCTGCATTCACAGCCGCTTTATGGCGGGACGGAAACGCTGCTTGCGAAGACGCTCGCGGGTCTCTCGATAAGCGCCGTGGACTTCGCCGATGGCATTGATGAGAGCGCTGTGCAGCGGGCGGCGGAGGATGCCATGAGCAAGGGGCGGATTGCGATGATCTTCATCGAAACGCCCGCCAATCCCACCAACGGCCTCGTCGACATCGCGCTTGTGCGCCGCGTAGCCGAGTCGATCGGTAAGACCCAGGGCCATACTCCGATCGTAGCCTGCGACAATACGCTGCTTGGGCCGGTGTTTCAGCGGCCGATCGAGCACGGCGCGGACCTTTCATTGTATTCGCTGACCAAATATGTCGGCGGGCACTCCGACTTGATTGCGGGCGCTGCGCTTGGGTCGAAGACGCTCATGAAGGACGTCAAGGCGCTGCGTAGTGCAATCGGCACCCAGCTTGATCCGCATTCCTGCTGGATGCTCGGCCGTTCGCTGGAAACACTGAGTCTGCGGATGGAGAAGGCTAATGCGAACGCGCGGGTCGTAGCGGACTACCTGCGTGACCATCCCAAAGTGGCAAAGGTCCATTACCTTGGTCACCACGCAGAGGACTCGCCCGCCGGACGCCTTTTCGCGAAGCAGTGCAGTGGTGCGGGCTCTACATTTTCGTTCGACATTGTCGGCGGCCAGGCAGCCGCAACCAAATTCCTGAACGCGCTGCAAATCTTCAAGCTGGCAGTGAGCCTAGGCGGCACCGAGTCATTAGCCAGCCTGCCGTCAAGCATGACCCATTCGGGTGTTCCTGCCGACATTCGTGAAAGGATAGGTGTTCTCGATTCAACGATCCGACTATCGATCGGAATCGAACATCCGTCGGATCTCATTGCTGACATCGCGCAGGCGTTGAGCGAGGCGTAGAGCGCCAGCGGGACGAAAGTGTGCGCCGGTAGAGGGGCGCCGGGTGCAGTCGTCACGACCCGCGCCGTCGTAATGCGGGTGGCAGTTCATCGAGCAGCGCCTTCGCGTTGGCCAAGTCGGCCGTGTCGCAGCCTGCGTCAAAGAACTGATAGATGTTCAGCAGGCGGTCATGTGCCTCAGTGTGCCTGCCCTGATCGGACAGGACACGAGCGAGGCTCGTTGTCGCTCGCAGTTCGAATGATCGCGATCCCTGCTCGCGGGCAATGGCAATCGCCTGCTCGTAATTGCTGATTGCCTCGTCGCCGGGGCCGTGGCCCGTGAGGAGATCGCCGAACAGGCGATGGATTTCAGGTACAGCCCATCGCTCGCCTGTTTCATTCGCAGTCCGAAGTGCTTTTACGAACGTGCGATGGGCGAGATCCGGCTTCTCGTCGGCGGCATAGGCTTCGGCGAGGAACGCCAGGCAAAGCGGACGAAATATCCGTGAGCCCGTTTGTGCCCATAGCCGCAGCCCCTCTTGCAGCAGCCCGACCGCATCTGCCGCTCGGCCTTCACGCGTGGCGCACCACCCCCGCAAAAAGCTGCCTAGCGCCTGCCAATACGGAAGCTGGCGATCATTGGCGAGCTCCGTCAGCCTGCTTTGGATCTCTCGCACCTTGTCCACGTTGCTCAGCAGCACGTAAGCTATCCCGGCATGCCAAAGAGCATAGAGGCGAGACTGATCGTCGTGCCCCAACGCGTCACCTCTTTCCAACAAACCTTCCGCAGCCTTCTCAGCGTCCGAATGCCGGCCTGACAGCCACAGAGCCCAAGTTCGATACGAGTACATCGTCACGCCAACTTCGTGGCCGAAGCGCGCGCGCAGACTCCGCCCCACCGGCGAGGCGGCGCCATGCTCGTCGGGGTCGTAGCGCACAAATGCGTGATACAGTGCGTCGCTCGCGTCTGCGATGTACCCGTTGATAAGACGCGACGTTCCGACCAGGCGGTACCCGACCATGATCGAGCCCGTTTCGGCCTCGCGCTCGGCAAAGGCCAGGAATTCGTTGGCTTGCTCCAGCATCGCGGCCGGCTGTCCACTGAGGTATTGGTACGCCCACAGCCCGTAGAGCGCCGCGAGATGCATCTCCGCATCGCCCACGCGTTTCGAGAACTCGAGCGCCTTGGTATAGGCTTCGCCCACCTGCTGGTCCGCGTAGCCCTTCTGTTCTTGCAGCGTTCGCGCGAGTGCCGTCTGCAGCTTCAGCTCGCTGCGCCTTCGGATGTCATCATCCGGTAACGCGGCAATCAGCTGCAACGCCTGGGTGATGTGCTCGTGCGCCTCCTTCAGCGCCGAGTGGGACAGCGCGCGATCTCCGGCGGCAGACAAATAGCCGACCGCCCTTGCCGCATCGTCCGCCTCTCGGTAATGACGTGCAATCAGCTCGGGCTGGCTCTCCGCGATTTCCGCGAAGTGATTTTCGAGGGTTTCAGCGATTCTGGCATGGAGCGCACGCCTCGGCTCGCGCAGCAGGGTGCTGTAAGCCGCATCCCGCACCAGGACATGCTTGAAAGAATAGCTCGCGTTCGGTGCGCCACCCTGCCGGAGCAGCAAACCAGCCGAAATGAGACGATCAAGCGCCGGCTGCAGCTGCGCCTCCGGTTTGCGCGCGACTGCAGCCAGCAGGGGATGGGAGAACTCGCGTCCGATCGCCGCCCCGATTTGCGCTAACTCCTTGGCGGGGCCGAGCCGGTCAAGCCGCGCCAACAACGATGCGTGCAAGCTTGCCGGGACGGCAAGCGCCGGCGAAGGAACCGAGGCGGCAACCCGTCGCGCCTCGCTTTCGCTCTCTGCCTCCAGCACCGCCTTCGTCGTCTCCTCCACGAACAGGGGGATGCCGTCCGTGCGCTCGATGATGTCCTGCCGTATGTTCGCCGGCAGCGACTGGTTTCCGACGATATGGTCGACGATGGCGCCGACTTCGCAGGGCGTCAGCCGATTGAGGCTGAGTGGAGTGACGTGCGGCTGTCCGATCCAGCCCGGCTCGAATTCCGGGCGGAAGGTTACAATTAGCAGCACGCTTAGCATCCGAATCCGGTCCACCACCCGATCCAAGAGTTCCAGGCTGGTGGGGTCGGACCAATGCGCATCCTCGAAGATCATCAGCACCGGGCAGGAACGCGCCAGAGCCTCTACTTGTCGGGCGAGTGCGTGCAGCGTTCTTTGCCGGCGCTGCTGCGGAGTGAGCTCGACCGCGGGATAGCGTCGGTCGTTCGGCAGCGACAGCATCACAGCAAAGAGCGCAGCGTCCTGCGCAGATGTCGAGGTCTGTTTGAGCAAGCCGTCGAGCTTGTCGAGTTTCGCTCGCGATGTGTCCTCGCGCGCCAGTCCGGCGGCGCGTTCGATTTGGCCGATGAATGGGTAAAGCGCACTGTCAGTGTGTTGCGGCGAGCAGGAATGGCGCAAGCGTATGTGCGGCTCCTCGGCAAGAAGTCCCACAAACGCGCTCGTGAGCCGTGATTTTCCGATGCCGGCCTCGCCGGAGAGCAGTATGACCTGGCCTTCGCCGTCGGTCGCCCGGAAGAAGCATCGCCGCAGCGATTCGAATTCGTCTTCGCGCCCGACGAGGGCGGTCAAGCCGGCCGCGTGCAGCGCCTCGAAGCGGCTTGCAACGGAGCTTGCCTGCAGCACCGCCCACGCCCGCACCGGTCCGGCAATACCCTTGAGGCTCCTCATCCCGAGGTCATCGAGCTGGAAGAAACTGCCAAGGAGCCTTCGCGTGCTTTCGGCAACGACAACCATGTTCGGTTCGGCGATGCTTTGCAGGCGCGCGGCGAGATTCGGCGTCTCGCCCACCATGCCGCGCTCCTCCGACTCGCCCGACGGGATCAGGTGCCCGACCACCACCACTCCGGTTGCAATACCGATCCGGACTTGCTGAGGAGCGCGCGTCTTGAGCCCAGCAACGACCGTAATCAGCTCAAGGCCGGCCCGTACCGCTCGCTCGGCGTCGTCCTCATGAGCATGCGGATAACCAAAGTACACTAGGACACCATCACCCACATATCGAGCGACGAACCCGCCGAAGTGGAGCACGGTCTCGGTGACGCATTTCTGATAGGCGGTAATTACCTCTCGCAAGTCCTCCGGGTCCATGCCGGTGGAAAGCGCGGTCGAACCGACCAGGTCTGCGAACATCACCGTGACTTGGCGGCGCTCGGCTTCGTCACGTGGTTTTGGTTCAGGCCCGGGCTTGGGCGTGGCGGAGGAGGCTAGTTCTGCAATCGCCCGGAGCAATCTCCGTCGATCTCCAAGAGGCTCGATGCCAAGCTCTTCCTTGAGATCTTTGTCCGTGAGGTCTTGAAGGATCGAGAAATCGATTCGGTGTGCAGCAAAGCGGTCCGCATACTCGGACAGTCCCAGCGAAGCCAGCCACTTTGTGACCGAGGACATTGCGCCTACGCGTCGTTGAGCGAGACACTCTATGTAAGCCGCCGCCGAGCCCGAGGCGACGGAGCTAGATTGCTAGTATGGCATATCTGCCGGCAAACCCCAACGAACTGTTAGGGTCACTGCAGAAGTACCTACAGTGCATCTAACCCTCCTCAATGAGGCGGGATCGTAGCTAGAATAGCCCGATCGCGAGAGGGGGCCAATGCCCGAGTCAGGTCAAAACGCGACATGTCGGGGAGGGCAGCTGTTGGCGCAATGCGGACAGTTGAGTTGATCGCGAGGTTACCGAAGGACCATCGCCGGACGCCCCGTTGGTCCACGAACGAGCTTCGAGATGGCCGTAGACTGACGGCAACGATCGGACCATAAGCAAGGATCACCTTTTGGGAGAAAATGTTCGACGAGCAAGGGAGCCTCGAATGTACGCCAATCTTCTCTTGAGCACGGATGGATCGGATGTCGCGAGAAAAGGCGTTAAGCATGGGATTGCTTTGGCAAAGGCCTTGAACGCTAAAGTGACGGTCATCACCGTATCGGAACCGCTGCCGGTCTACTATGGGAGTGGACACGCCTCGGGATGGATTCCCTCGCAGGAAGAGATTGATCGCTTTGACGCGGCCTGCAAGGAACGTGCGGGCGAAGTGCTCGATGAAGCTCGAACTCTGGCGGAGGAGATCGGGATATCTGTAGAACTTTTGCATGTTCCGAATGCGCAACCAGCCGCTGCGATTATCGAAACAGCAAAGTTCAGAGGTTGCGACTTAATCGTCATGGCCTCTCATGGGCGTCGCGGCCTCAGGAAGCTATTGTTGGGCAGTCAAACGTCGGAGGTCCTGGCGGACGGAAGCGTGCCGGTGTTGGTAGTGCCGTAGCGGACATAAATGCGTGCAGCGTGTGGTGAAACCGGCTCCTTGGGCGTGGTTTAACGGCGAGCAGGAGTATCAGGATTTCCTGTGCGGGCGAGTGGTTGAACATCCGTCCGGCTGGACTTCGCAAGTAAACCCGATGTCGGGTCAAGATGCGAAGGACTCGGCGTAAGCAAATCTAGTCCACTATGCCCAATCTTACGCGGGCTCACCTAGCCCTGCGGCCCAGGAAGGCCGGGATATCGATAGCGGCTTGCTCGATCGAATTGCGCACAGAGGAGAAGCGGGCGTACGGATCGAGGACGCGTGGAGCCGGATGGCGCGTACGTTCCGAGATCGGCTTTGTCGGCAGTTCTTCGGGGTAGGCGCCGATTGGGCGGAGCGCCGGACCTAATTGCGGCGGTGCGCTGTGCTCGATCCGCTCGGGCCTGTCGCGACCGTCGTTGCGCAGCCTGGCGGCGAGTTCCGTGAGCGAGCCCGTTGCTTGAGTCTGGCGCGTCGCTCCAAGATTATCGATGCCGGTTGCTACCACTGAGACGCGGACGATACCTTCCAGGCTTTCATCGAAAGTCGCGCCGACGATAATGTTGGCATCCTCATCGACCTCTTCGCGAATGCGGGTCGTGGCTTCGTCGACCTCGAACAACATGAGGTCCTTGCCGCCGGTGATGGAGATTATGAGGCCGCTGGCACGCTTGATCGAGGGATCCTCGATCAATGGATTGGAAATGGCGGCCACAGCGGCATCGAGCACGCGCTTGGCGCCGGAAGCCTCGCCCCTGCCCATCATGGCTTTGCCCTTCTCGCGCATTACGGTGAGAATGTCGGCAAAATCGAGATTGATCAGACCTTGCTTGACTATCAGGTCGCTAATGCAGGCCACACCCGAATAAAGCACTTGATCGGCCAGAGCGAAAGCATTGGCAACCGTGGTTTTCTCGCTGGCCACCCGGAACAGGTTCTGGTTTGGGATAACCAAAAGGGTGTCCACCTCCTTGAGTAGTTCCGCGATGCCTGCTTCGGCAAAGCGCATGCGGCGTTGGCCCTCGAAGTGGAAGGGCTTGGTGACTACTCCGATGGTGAGAATGCCAAGCTCACGCGCAGCTTTGGCTATAACAGGCGCTGCCCCGGTGCCGGTACCGCCGCCCATGCCGGCAGTGACAAACACCATGTGTGCGCCGGTCAGATGATCCTGGATCTTATCAATTGTCTCTTCGGCGGCGGCGCGCCCCACTTCGGGTTGTGCGCCGGCGCCCAGGCCTTGGGTTACATTAGCGCCCAACTGGATGATGCGTTCGGCCCTCGAACTCGTGAGCGCCTGCGCATCGGTATTGGCGACGATGAATTCGACGCCCTGCAGCCCGGACGCGATCATGTTGTTGACGGCATTGCCGCCGGCCCCGCCGACCCCAAAAACGGCGATGCGCGCCCTCATCTCGCGAATATCGGCAATGTTGGCCATTTTTGCCTCACGATTTCTCCGGCGAACAGGGAGCCGGGCACGGACAGCTGTCTGTAAGCCTCGCGGTCTGCTGCCACTAATTCCGCGGCTAGATGCCCGGATCGGCGTGCAGGTTGTCCGTGACCGTCAACAGAGCCTGCTCGACCACCGGTCAACAATGAGCCTTCAAGTCGCTTGCATCACGACGACCTGAGGCCGTGATGTATGCCGCAATTCCGAGAGATCGACGCTCACCCTTGCTTTTACATCATCGGAAAGTGAGCGAAGTAACCTGAGTCGCTTTGCAGGCGAACGAGCAGCCTTCGGCGAGATTGTCAGGTGCGCGCCAGGCATCGGCTATTCTCCTGGGACGACGGCACGGTCTGTTAAGCTAAAAGTAACTGTAGGCTAGGCTCCGATGGTTAAAAGATCGTTAACAATGGGGACGTTTCTCCGCTTGAGCGTGCGCCGCAGATGCTACTGGCACCTCAAGAGACGGAGTGTTCGCCACCCCCCCCCGGAACAAGCACAATATTGGTCATTGCCAAGCAACTTTCCGTGTTTCGGATTTCAAGAGCGAGTCAGCACCGTCCGCCGGGTCAATTCCTCGGCATAGTCCATCAGCTCTTGCGACGCGCAGCCAAGAAGCCGAAAACGCTTCAGTAAAGCCACCTACCGCCGGCATTTTTCGACAGCATCGGTCAGACTCGGCCGTCAGGCATCTCCGCGACAAGGTCTGGAGTGCCTCGAACAGCCGGCGTTGGCTCTTAACGTGATGAACGGCCGCCTCGTGCCAAAGTGCGAAATACCCGCTCGGAGTAAATGCCTTCCGAATTACACCTGAAAGCGGAGACTGATCGATGCGATCGGCATGTCTAGTGTGCCAATTCAGGTTTCTAACTATCCTGCTTGTTGGCGCCGCTCGGTCCGATGTGGAGACTCGCTCAGGCGATCCACCCAGGCGATGCCGACGGCGGAAAGAATGAATGTGATGTGGATCAGGACCTGCCACAGCACACCGGTTTCGGTGTAGCCGGTTCGAGCGGAGCCAAGATGGCCGGCCTCGATGAAGGTGCGCAATAGTGAGATCGAGGAGATACCGATGATAGCCATCGCCAACTTGATCTTGAGCGCGCTGGCATTGACATGGTTTAGCCATTCCGGTTCGTCTGGATGGCCCCGCAGGTTGAGCCGGGAGACGAAGGTCTCATAGCCTCCTACGATCACCATCACCAAGAGATTCGAGATCATGACGACGTCAATTAGTCCTAGCACCGTAAGCATGATCTGTTGTTCGCTGACATGGTGCCAGTCGACCGTCAGATGCCAGAGCTCCTTCACGAACAAAAGCACATAGATGGCCTGCGCGACGATGAGGCCGACATAGAGCGGCAGCTGCAGCCAGCGCGAGCCGAAGATCAGCTTGGCGAACATGCCAATCTGTGGGTTTTTATCGCGGCTGGTCGGCACGTCTTGAGCTTCAGATGTCATGCATCACTCCGAATTACTGAAACGCGAAGAGGCTTCTCAAGGCTGCTTCATGGACTTGGATCACCGGCGCCAGCTCGTGAACACCGCGATAGATCATCTCGCTGGCCACATAGAGAATGATCGCCAGTCCGACATAAGCGATCCACCGATGCTTCTGTAACAGGCGACCGACGAGATCGGCGGCAATGCCCATCAGCGCGACCGAAAGCAGCAGGCCGAAGGCGAGAACGAACGGGTGCTCTCGTGCCGCACCGGCGACGGCGAGCACGTTGTCCAGGGACATCGAGATATCCGCGAGCACAATCTGCGCGACAGCCTGGCCAAACGTCTTGCGCGGCAAAGGCGCATAAACCAGAGAGCCGTTGTTACCGCGACTGAACGCCAAGCCACTTGTTGCGGGCGCGTGCGAGAGACGCAGCTCGCGCCACATCTTCCAGCAGACCCACAAGAGCAAGAGGCCGCCTGCAAGCAGCAGGCCTGCAAGCTGCAGGAGCTGCATGGCGACGCTGGCAAATGCAACGCGAAGCACAGTG
>Ga0134128_10006734_pt1 | contig 13913 bp, 13 predicted proteins | sample KB31754_FD_96462 | JGI IMG/M metagenome (GOLD analysis project Ga0134128, IMG submission 96462) | Terrestrial soil microbial communities with excess Nitrogen fertilizer from Kellogg Biological Station, Michigan, USA - KB3-175-4 | ecosystem: Environmental > Terrestrial > Soil > Unclassified ... | reverse complement strand
CGACCTCTGTCAGCACGACAGTCTTGCAGTCCTCGCTGACGACTTATCTCGGTCGTGGCGGCACGGGCAAGGTCAACAGCACCGCCAGTGGCGGCGTGCGTTGCCCCTCGGGCGGCACCTATAAGGGCGGCACGGTCAACCAAAAGCCGACCTGCACGAAGACCGACCTCGGTCACGTCCTGCCGTAATCTCGCGCGAGTTGAATCTCATACTCGTTACCTGCCCGGAGCCAAGCGGCTCCGGGCCTTTTATTTTTTCCACGAGAGCCGTTAAAATCTCGCAATATCCGTCACCCCGCGTAGGACAGGCATCCTGCCTGTCTCCATATTCTTTATCAGAGACACTTCGAGGTCCCCGAGTCGATGCGCGAACGTTTTCTGGAAATTCTTCCTAGAGCCGGAACAATCCGTCGCATTTTTGAGAAGTGCAGCCGCCCCGATGCCCTGTAGAAATCATCCGCCAGAACGCAAGATGAAATGGAGGGTAGCGCAGGCTGCCAGCCTGCTGTATCGCCGACTGCCAGTCGGCAGAGGCTCGATTCCTCAACCCGCGTGGAAAGTTTCTACAGAGCACCGCCCCGGCCGCTGTTCGGTGTCCCCGCGCCGAACACGAGCGCGTGGGAATCACCAAACAGTGGAGCAACTTCGAGCGCTCACGTAAGCCGCGAGGCGCGGCTCACCACCCCCGAAGCGGACGGACGTCCGGATTTTGAAGAAGTGACAAAATCGCCGCACGCATCATTCGTCATTCGTTTCTTCATTCTGCATTCTTCCTTCTGCCTTCCCCTTGGCACGCCTCCTGCCCTCCACTTCCCGAAACTCGATTCAATCCACTTTTGAACGGAAATACAGCAGAACCCCATGGCTGACATTAGTAAATCTGGAATAACAAGTTCCAGTGATGAGTCTTTTTGTATCACGCGAGCGCTCAAAAATTGGGTCTTCTATCTTCGAAACAGATTTTCTCGCGGCGTAAAAATCACGGGCGAGCCCATCTTCATCGTCGGCTGCGGCCACAGCGGCACCTCCCTGTTGCTCGTCATCCTCGGCGCTCATTCCCAAATTTTCGCTGTGCCGCACGAAAGCCGCATCGCCGCCCACTGCCGCTGGCGGTTCCTGGCCGGGATGCGCCGCTTCAACCGCTGGGCCATTGCCCACGGAAAAACGCGTTGGGTGGAAAAAACTCCCAAGCACATCATGCACATTGAGAACATTCTCAAACACCGCCCCAATGCCCGTGTCATCTTGATCATCCGCGACGGCCGCGACGTCGCCTGCTCCCTGCAAAAACGCCACGGCAGCCTGGAATTCGGCATCCGCCAATGGGTCCAACGCAATACCGTAGGAAAAAAATACTGGCGCCACCCCAACATTTATGTTCTGAAATACGAATCGCTCATTTCCGATTTCGAAACAACCATGCGCGACCTCCTCGCCTTCCTCGGTGAAAAATACGAACCCGGCATCAAGGACTACCACAAGTCCCCGCAAAAAATCGAAAAGCCCGCCTCCGAAGGCAAAAACAATGGCGCCTTCGAAACCTGGAAAGTCAACCAACCCGTCTTCGACACCCGCGGCAAATGGAAAAACCTCTCCGCCACCGACCAGGCCCTCATCCAGCAAATCGGCGGCGAACTTCTCGCTGAATTAGGCTACCTCGACCCCGTGACTGTCAACCGCCCGGTGCCGGCAGCGGCGTAGCGCAGGCTGCCAGCCTGCTGTATCGCCGACTGCCAGTCGGCCCGGACTCGATTCTTCAACCCGTGTGGAAAGTTTCTACCGAGCACCGTCTCGGCTGCGAGTTCGGGCGGCGTCTCTCCGCCCGGTAAGAGGCCAGGGATTCTCGCAAGTGCGCCATTCCCCAAAATCTGCGTCCATCTGCGGTTAAAATATTCTGGCGTTTCGCATTCAGAGGAATAAAACAAACAAGCTTTCTACTTCCCCATTCCTTTGACGATCAATTCCCCTGACTTTCCGAGATTTTTCCGACAATCAAGGACAGTATTAAGATGCCCTACGACCGACGCCCTTTTTATATTTTGGCTCACTTCGTGAACAAACTTAAATCAACCGCCTCGGCCATGGCCTGATAGCCGGCGGCGTTCAGGTGCAACCAATCGTTGGCATACAGGCCGGGATGATAATCGGCCTTAAATTTGTTGGGAGTTGCCGGGTCGCGCACTGCGGCGTCGAAATCAATCACACCGTCGAAAACGGAATTGGTGCGAATCCAGGCATTCACATCCTGTCGAATTTCCTCGTGTTGTGGCGAATCGTAGCCGCTGCCGCCGAACGGCGTGATGGTTGCGCCATAGATTCGAATGTTATGATCGTGCGCCTCGGTGGCGAACTCCTTGTAGGCGGCAATCAGATTGGTGGCGAGAGTCGCCTGCCGCGGACCGCGCGCACCGCCGATATCATTGACCGCCTCGAAGATCACCACCCACCGCACACCGCTTTGATCGAGCACGTCGCGACGGAACCGTTTCACCCCTGCCGGACCGAGCCCGCCAAAAATTGCGTTCCCGCCGATGCCGGTGTTAATGATGCTGACGTGAGCAGTCGGCGCGTTGGTGTGAAGGCGCACGGCCAGATCGTCCGGCCAGCGATTGTTATGTCCCGTCGTTGAGCCTCTGCCATCGGTGATCGAATCGCCGAAGGTGACGAGAGCCCCGTAGGAATTGTCGACCCTGACATCAACGTCCTCGATGTTGTACCAATGTTCGGTCTTGATGGCGCCGTCCATATTCGCCGACCTCACGGCGTTTCCCGGCAGAATGTAGGAATCGCACCTGGCAATGGGATGCACGGTGATATCTCGCGACGTGTGGACAAAGTAAATGGCAATCGCGAGGTTCGTCAGCGGTGGTAAGTCAAACGCCACGGGGTCCGACCAGACATCCTGGCCCGCGGGAATGGACACGGATTCCGCGCCGGAAAATTTCAATGCTTTGTCCGTGGCGGGAGCAATGATGCGGGAAGTAACCGCGCCCGGAGCGAGGGCAATGTGCACCGATTTCATTTCCACGCTGTCCGTGCCAAAGACATTGGAAAACCTCAATCGCAATTGCTTTCCCCCGATGGTAGAATGAACTATTTCACGCAAGGTGTTGCTCGATAGTCCCGGCGCGGGCGGCAAATTTCGCGGCTCAACCAGTTGGATGCCGCACCCCCACGTTCCCACCCAGTGACTTTGTTGAGCGAGTACGCTCGTAAAACCGGCCAGGAAGCTGGCTGTGAGAATCAAACCGAGTTTCATTTTCATAAATACTGTTGAGGAAAAGCTGTCTTCCGATTCTGCGAATCTTCAATGCGTCTTGATGAAAGCCGTAACTGCGAACCCTTGAGGAAAGGATTTTTTGTCCTCTCATTTAAGTTCGTCCTTTCAAGAGTCTCTTTATCGTGACCTCTAGCCTATACGACGATTGTTATATTTTTAACATGAGCGAACGGTTCGAGCTACTGCCAATAATTTCCGCCGCGCATTTAATTTTCCGTTTTCCGCTCCATTTAGCGTTAATACGACAAACGACTGATATACAGACACCCGTCGGTGGCGCATAGTAGACGAATCCACTGGGTACCTATTTGGAATAATGCCGCGAATCACTCTCGCGGTTCGGCAATACAAATCAAAAAGTAATCAACGCTGATCGGGAAAGCCAATTCTCGGACGGGGTTTTTAGCCAGGCATATTGCAGTATTCCGGAAAACCGCGCGCGTGTCGGAATTCCATCCATCCGGCAACCGCGCCGCGGCAGAGGACCCGCACCCTCCAGCGTCTGTTTTTGTACTGAAATGAATTTGCGCGGTAGGAAATGAATTCCTGCGGCGCTTTGCACCAAAACAAAAACACACCCAAAAATGAAAACAACCATAATCCCATCTGTATTCATGAGCGCCGTTGCTGCTGCCATCGGCTTGACGTCAGCGCCCGCATTGGCCGGCACGTGTACCATCAACATCACCGCGAACAGCCAAACGATTGACGGCTTCGGTTGTTCCAGCGCCTGGAGCGGCACCCTGACCAGCGCCCAAAACAACTCACTTTACAGCACGCTCGGCTTCTCGATCCTGCGCGTGCGCATCGACGAAAACAATAATTGGGGCGAGGAAACGGCCAACGCATCCGCCGCGCACGCGGCCGGCGCCAAGGTGCTCGGCTCTCCCTGGTTCGCGCCCTCATCGTTGCGCGATAGCAGCCAGCATTTGGCGCCCAGCCATTACGGAGATTACGCTAATTGGCTGAACAGCGCCATCAGCAGCATTGGAATAGACGTCATCTCCATCCAGAACGAGCCGGACTACACTTCGTGGATGAACTGGAGCGCGACGGAGATATTCAACTTCATGAAGAACAATGCGGGCGTGCTGTCCAAGCCGGTGTGCATGCCCGAATCATTTCACTTTTCCGATTCCTACTCGGACCCGGTGATTAATGACTCCACCGCAGTGAACCACTTTACCTATTTGGGCGGCCATATCTACGGCGGCGGAAATTCAGTCCATCAAAACGCCATTAATCACGGCAAACATGTCTGGATGACGGAGCATTATATCAACGGCGCGTCCACCAACATCACCACGGCGATCACCATGGCCAAGGAAGTCAGCGATTGCATGAACAACCAGATGAGCGCCTATATCTGGTGGTGGCTCAATAGCGGCAGCGAGACTCGGATGGTCGATGGCTCCGGCGCCATTCACAAAAGCGGATACATCCTCGGCCAATGGGCCAAGTGGGTGCGTCCCGGCAAACAGCGCGTCAGCGCCACGTACAATCCCACGAGCAACGTTTACACCACTGCCTACCATAACGGCGGCATCGTGATTGTGGCCGTGAACACCGGCACATCCTCCGTGAGCCAGACGTTCACAATTCAGAACGCAAGCGGGGTGACGTCGTTCCTGGTGAACCGCACGTCGTCCTCCGAAAACATGGCCGGCAAAACCACCGCGAGCGTAGCGAACAACACGTTCTCTTACACGCTTCCGGCTCAAAGCGTGACGACCTTCCATCAGTTTTAAACTCGGAAATCCGAAATGGCGGCGCGTGGCGGGAGTTTCCCGCCACGCGCTGACCGACACACTTACCGATTCAAAAACATCCACGTGAAAACATTTGAAAAATATGAAAGCGCACCTCACCATTGCAGCCGTAACCGCGGTTTTTTTGACCACTTTACCAGCGAGAGCGGATTATCCGCTGATCCACCACCGCTACATCGCGGACCCCTGCGGCATCGAAGTAAACGGAGAGCTTTACATCTTCGGTTCAAACGATGACGACAACACAACGGCGAATTATTTGATGCATTCGATCGTTTGCATCTCGTCCACCGACTTGAAGAACTGGACTGACCATGGGCTGGTCTTCAATGTGCCGGCCAATTGCTCGTGGGCGACGCGCTCCTGGGTGCCGCAAGTGGTCGCGAGAAACGGCAAGTTCTACCTGTTCTTCTCCGCCGGCGGCGGCAGCATCGGGGTGGCTTCCAGCACCAGCATCGCCGGCACCTATACGGATGCCAAGGGGGGGTTCGCTTATCAACACAAGCACTCCGGGAGCCTCGGGCACCACTTTGCTGGACCCGGGTTGCCTGATTGATGATGACGGCCAGGCCTATTTGACTTTCGACGGCGGCGGCAGCACGACTCAAACCGACAACGCACGCATCATCAAACTCAACAGCGACATGATCAGCGTGAACGGTTCCGCGTCGGTGGTTCCCGCTCCGAATTTTTTCGAAGCCTCCTATATCCATAAATACAATGGCCGTTATTATTTTTCCTACGAATCGATTCCGAATGTGGGGATGGATATTTACTACGGCGTGGGCGCCAGTCCCATGTCCGGCTATTCCTGGAAAGGGCGTGTGATGAATTCACCCTATAACAGCAACAATGAGCAGGCGGCTTTCTTTCCCTATCAAGGACTGTGGTACGTGGTTTATCACAATCGCTATGTCTCGAACGGCGACACCTACCATCGCAATGTCTGCCTCGATCGCATTGCATATAACAGCGACGGAACCATTCAGACGGTTACCTGCACGCAGGATGGCCTGACACAATTGAAGAAGGTCAATCCGTACAATAAGGTCGAAGCGGAAACCATGGCGGATGACAGCGGCATAGAAACGGACGTCACCTTCGATACTGGCGGCGGGATGAAAGTGATCTCGCTGGATTCCGGCAATTGGATTCGCGTCCGAGGTGTGGACTTCACGAGCACTGCGGCGCACAGCATCAACACTCGCGTTTACGCCAATGCCACCGGAGGCGCCATGGAAGTGCGAATCGACAGCACGACCGGAACGCGGCTGGGAACCGTTTCCATTCCGAATACCAGCGGCGCCTGGACGACCGTAACCACCTCGATCAGCAGTGTGACCGGGGTTCACGACATTTATTTCAAAGTGACCGGCGCTTTTGGCGGGTTCAACTGGTGGCAGTTTTCTCACTGAGTTTGTTTGAACGTGAAACAACATGCATGGCTGGAATGGTTCTCCGGCCATGCAAATTTTCAAAACGGAAAGTGAACTGAAATGAAAGCAAAAGAGATTAATCGGATTTCGCTGGCGCTGAACCTGGTCCTGGCGGCGATTTGCGCCGGCGTGCTCCACCACCACCGGGCCGCCTCGCCGTCGGCGCGCGTGATGCTCTTATCGCCGCCGCCCGCGGAATCGGCGGACTCGAACCCGCAAAGCAATCGAACCGTAGCAAAAGAGTCCTTCGATCAAGCCAAACCGCAAAGTTGGATCGAGGTGCTGCGCAACCAAAATGTTCCCGAAAAAATCATCGCGCGGCTGGCGATGGCGGATTTCGAGGATCGTTGGCAGAACCGGCAGGCCGCCGCACAGGACGCCTATAATCGCGGCGATATTGACTCCGATGCTCTGGCCGCAACCGAGCGCGAACACGACGTTGAAGAAGAGCGCGATCTGCGCGTCAAGCTCGGCGAGGAAGCCTTCCGCCGCTGGGACCAGGCGCGGTTGTTTGAGCAATTCAATCTGCACAACGTGAGTCTGACACCTGGAGAATCGGATTCCCTCTATGAACTGGCCGCCGGTCTTCGCCAGCGCCTTCGCGATGTCGAAAAGGACCGGCAAGAAAATCAAATCGATCAGGCCACCTACAATTCCTTGCAAGCAAAAGCCCAATCGGATTTTGAGGGCCAGCTTCGCACTTTGCTTGGAGATGATCGCTACTCAACGTTGCGCGGCGTGAATCCCACGGTGGGAGACTTGCGCCGCAGCTTGCGCGGAGTCAACCTCGACAATCAGCAGTTTGCCACCCTCGTACAGGCGCAAGAACAATGGGACACCGGGCGCGCGCAATTGGAGCAGCAGTTGGTGGAGACTGGCAATACGAATCTGCAGCAGCAAATCGACGCATTGGAAGCCCAGCACGATCAAACTTTTGCCAACATCCTCGGAACCAATGGGCTTGCGTCGTACGAAAAACAGCAGGATTCGCGCTATTTGGAAATGCAAAAGAACGCCGGACGCTGGGGCCTCGACAATGCGAGCATCGACTACGTTTACGACACCATTCAGACATTCGAGAAAGCCGATGCCGAATACCAAAACAAGTTGCGCGACCTCAAAGGGTCGGGTTTAGACGCGGATTCGGAAAACCTGCAGCGACCCTGGCAAAACTACGAAAACGAAATGGCTGAATACGTCCGGACAAACCTTACCCAAAGCCAATATCAAGCGCTGACGCAGAACCGTATTCTGCCGTTCGTTGGGCAATGAACCCGCCCGTAGTGCCGCGTCATATCGCCCTTGCTCGCCAACTTCCCATATCTACGTTTATCTGCGTTTATCCGCGGTTAAATAATTCCATTATTTTTGCATTATTGGCGGCACCACAAATTTTGAGTCGACACCGCTCTCAAACCGTCTAATCTCCCAGCAAGGAGAGCATGGGAATGGAAAAGGGCAGGGACAAAAACGAGCCGTCCGGCAGCAAAACTGGGCCGGTCTGGAACCGGATCAAACTGAAACAAACCGATCCCTGCATTTCACCCCCTCAAAAATCAAACCAAATCACACTGAATCAAAGTGAATCAAACCGAATCAAAGTAAGAGCCCATATCAAAATGAGGGTCCCTCCCGACCGAACTCCGCATTCCGCCAACTTCCAGCCTATTCCACCCTATTCGCCCGGCCACCGGGCTCTTTCCTTCAGCATTCGACGTTCGATGTTCCTATTCGTCCCCCCATCTCATTCATTTGCAACCTCCTTCGTGCTCGACCGTGCCCAATCGTGCCAGGGCGCCTCGCACGACCGGTTTCCATTGGATGTTGGATATTGGATGTTCGGTGTTGGATGTTCCCCTTCTCCGTTCGCTGTTCGATGTTCCCTAAAACATTTGCTACATTCATCCCCATGAAATGGCTCTGCGCCCTGCTCCTGTTGGCCAGCGCGATCACCGGTTTCGCCCAGACGAACACCGTCTCCCTCGATGACCTCATGCAATCCGCGCAGCAATGGGCCAATGAAAACCTGGACCCGAACGTCCTCGCCGCTTTGCAGAACACCGACCAGGAAAAAGTCCGGCAATTTTTCGATTCCGTGCAGAAAAATTTCCAGGGCGATTACGTCATCGACCTGGCCCAACTCCGCGGCGCCGCTCAAACCATTTTGCCGCTCCTCGAAAGTTACGAGGAAAGTGCGCCATACGGCGCCTGGTTGAAAACGCGCATGGATTACCTGGACGTGGCGGAGGAATTGCGACTACACATTCCCCCGCCCAAGACCGCCACCAATAGCGCGCCGAATCTGTTTCCCGGCCTGCGCTACAACCCGCCACCGAATGAGATTCGCGAAATCTGGATTCGAAAAATGGCCGAGCGACCCGTGCCGGACGAAGCCAAACCTTACTTCTGCAAATTGAAACCGATTTTCACCGAGAAAAAAGTCCCCGGCCAGCTCGTCTGGCTGGCGGAAGTGGAATCATCCTTCGATCCCGAAGCGCGCAGTCCCGCCGGCGCGGCGGGATTGTTTCAACTCATGCCCCAGACCGCCAAGCAATACGGCTTGCGCACCTGGCCGTTCGATCAGCGGCTTGATCCAGAACCGAGCGCCCGCGTTGCCGCCACGTTGCTGGCCCGGCTCCATGAAAAATTCAAAGATTGGCGCCTCACGCTCGCGGCGTACAACGCCGGCGAGGGCACCGTGCAAAATCTTTTGAAAAAGCATCGGGCAAACACCTACGACGAAATTGCTCCCTATTTGCCCGCCGAAACGCAAATGTATGTCCCCAAAGTGGAAGCAACCTTGAAAAAGCGCGAGGGAATCACGTTAAGCCAGCTCTCCACCAAGCCATGAGCCAAAGCTCGCACAATTGTAGCGCAGGCGTCCTCGCCTGCGAGTTCCGGCACCGTCCCGGTGCCAGGAAGGGACCTTTGTTCAATAGAGTCCTGCGGCGAGACGCCGCCGACACTCGCAGCCGGGACGACTGCGCTACATTTAAATGCGTCGACCTCTCGGTGGTGAACCGACAGCACTTGAATTTATTGAACGGATGAAGGAATCTATCTCAACATAAGGACTGCCATGAAAACCAAACTATTGACTGCACTGTGTGCCTTGACCGTCTTAGCCTCCGCGACCCCCGCTCACGCCGATGAGGACAAGACGCTGCCCTCCATTGTCGATCTCGGGTTGGTGCGTCCCGGTTGCTTCGTGGCAACCGTCGGCGGCTCGGCGTTGTTCGTGCTCGCGCTGCCCTTTGCCGCCATGTCCAAGAGCGTGAAGAAGACGGCTCATTCGCTCGTCGTTTACCCGGCTCGCGCCACGTTCACGCGCCCCGTCGGCGATTTCTCCAGCTTGGAAGATTGATCCGCCGCTGTTACGCGACGGTGACTTCCTTGCTCGCGTAAACATCCTGGATGGCGTTCAGCAAGGCGACGCCTTCCTTCAGCGGACGTTGAAACGCTTTGCGGCCGGAAATCAATCCCATGCCGCCCGCGCGTTTGTTGATGACGGCGGTCGCGACGGCTTGCTCCAGATCGCCCTTGCCCTTGGACTCTCCGCCGCTGTTGATGAGGCCGGCGCGGCCCATGTAACAGTTCGCGACCTGGTAACGGCAGAGATCGATCGGGTGATCGCTGCTGAGATCGGTGTAGATTTTCTCGTCCAATTTTCCGTAGCTGGAACCGCCGGTGTTGAGCGCCTTGAAGCCGCCGTTGTTCTCGGGGAGTTTCTGCTTGATGATGTCCGCCTGGATGGTCACGCCGAGATGATTCGCCTGACCGGTGAGGTCCGCGGAGACGTGGTAATCCGTGGACTTGCCATCCGCGCCTTTGATCTTGAAAGCGTTGTTGCGGAGGTAGCACCAAAGCACGGTGGCCATGCAGAGTTCGTGCGCCATGGCGAAGGCTTGTGAGACTTCAACGATTTGCCGCGCGCTTTCTTGCGAGCCGAAATAGATCGTGGCGCCCACGGCAGCCGAGCCCATGTCCACCGCCTCCTTCAACGTGCCGAACATGATTTGATCGAACTTGTTTGGATACGTGAGCAGTTCGTTGTGATTGATTTTGACGAGGAACGGAATCTTGTGCGCGTATTTCCGTGAGGTCATTCCCAGCACGCCGAACGTCGAAGCGACGGCATTGCACCCGCCTTCGATGGCGAGCTTGACGATGTTTTCCGGGTCGAAGTAATCCGAGTTTTTCGCGAAGCTCGCGCCGGCGGAATGCTCGATGCCCTGATCGACGGGCAGAATCGAGAGATAACCGGTGCCGGCGAGGCGGCCGGAGCCGAACAGGCGCTGGAGATTGACGAGCACGCGATTGCTGCGGTCCGAAGGAGCAAAAATACGATCCACGAAATCCGGCCCCGGAAGGTGCAAACGATCCTTGGAAATTTTCGACTTGTTGAAATTCAGGAGATAATCGGCTTTGTCACCGAGCAATTTTGCGATCTGTGCCATAATTCAATTTTTCTTAATGTTTACTCCGTCGGGAAATCAGGTTGAGCGATGCTCAGACCTTTTGGGGCGCCCGTCGCGGACACAGTAGCATGACTGGAGCGGTACGCTACATCGAATTCCGTCCGATAAAATGGAGACAGGCAGGATGCCTATCCTACGTGGTTCAATCCATCGGCACATTGCGGCGGAATTTCTTTTTTTCGGATTGGCGCGATTTGCCAGCGAGCATGCGTTCTTTTGCACCAGCGCTGCGTTTGCGCTTTTGGCGGCGGGCTTTTTCGATGCGGGCGCGGTCGCCGGCCACGCGTTCGCGGCGGATGGATTCAATTTTATCCAGCAACAATTTTCGGGCGATGAAGCGGTTCATGCCTTGCTGGCGCGTTTCCTGGCATTTGACCTGAACGCCGCTGGGGCGATGGAGCAGCATCACACAGGTGGCGACTTTGTTGACGTTCTGCCCGCCGTGGCCACCGGAGCGCACGAAACTTTCTTCAATATCGCTCTCGCGCACGCCGAGGGCGGACATGCGTTGAACTAATTGATCTTCCTTTTCGAGGCTGACGGGGAACGAACTCATGCCGCGAGTGTAAAGCTCCAAGCCCCAATATCCAAGCTCCAGAGAAGGTCCAAGGTTCAAGCACCAAACGATGCTACGACCGATTGAAACCCGATGTTTGAAGTTTCTCTGGAGCTTGGCGCTTGGATTTGGAGCTTAAACGCCGCTTCAGTTCCGAGTTGGCGATTTAAATCCGGTTGGGCATCCTCAGCCATCATGGATTCGGAATTCGTCGGCGAGGATTTTTTGGATTTCAAATGCCCGCATTGCGGCGCGCTGAATTCATTTGAAACTTCGGCGGCCAAACACGTCCGCGAGTGCGTCAATTGCCTCGATTTATTGCTTGTGCCGGCGAAGGATGGAGAGGCAGCGCGGAAACTGGCGACAACGGTTGACGGTCCGCGCGTGCGAGTGCGGGCATTGCAAGCGACGGATTGGGAGGACTTGCTGGAATTTCAATTTGAAGAGGAGGACGAAGCGACCGGTTGGATTCCGAACAGTGGGACGATGCGGACATCGGAAGCGCGCGGGCCTTTTTTTCTCGCAGTGGAAGTTCGCGAAACGAAGAAGATCGTGGGCACAGTTGGGTTTCGATTTCTGGATGTGTTTTTTGATCAAGTCGAGATGACTTTGATTTCAAATGCCAAGGCGAATTTGTCGGGGCTCGAGTTGGAAGCGTTGGAGGCGGCGCTGGCGTTTTGTTTCCAGGAAATGAATTTGCATCGCGTGGTCTCGCAATGCAGCGCGAAAGAGTCCGAGCGGCGGAAGGTTTTGAGCGAACTGGGAATGCGGCAGGAAGCGGAGTTCGTGAAACATTTCCTTGCTGAAGGAGAATGGTTGAGCACGGTTTGGTTTGCGATGCTGGAGGAGGAGTATCTTAACAGTCAATCCGCAGACCTCACACCATCATAGGATCTTCATCACTTTCGCGGCGGCACGAACCGTTTTGTCGATGTCGACGGGGGTGTGCGCGGTGGAGATGAAACCGGCTTCGAATTGGGATGGGGCGAGGTAGACGCCTTCGTTCAGCATGCCGTGGAAATATTTTTTGAAGCGTTCGCGGTCGCTTTTCATGGCGTCGGCGAGGTTGTGGACGGGTTCGCTCGTGAAGTAGCCGCAAAACATGGAGCCGCAGGAGTTGAATTGCACGGGGATGCCGGCGGATTTGGAGGCGTCGCGCATGCCGGCTTCGAGTTGCTCGCCGAGTTCTTCGAGCTGGCAGTAGGCGCCGCCGGATTCCAGTTCCTGCAGGGCGGCGATGCCGGCGGCCATGGCGATGGGGTTTCCGCTGAGGGTTCCCGCCTGGTAGACCGGGCCGAGTGGCGCGAGGCAATCCATGATGTCCGCGCGGCCGCCGAACGCGCCGACGGGCAAGCCGCCGCCGATGACTTTGCCGAAGCAGCTCAGGTCGGGTGTGATTTTAAAGCGGTCCTGCGCGCCACCTTTGGCGAGGCGGAAGCCGGTCATGACTTCATCGAAGATTAGAAGTGCGCCGTTGGCCTTGGTGATTTCGCGGAGGAATTCCAAGTAGCCGGATTTCGGCAAATACAAACCGGCGTTGCCGGGCACGGGTTCGACGATGATGCCGGCGACTTGATCCTTGTTCGCGGCGAACGCGGCTTTGACGGCGTCGACGTCGTTGAAGGGCAGAACGATGGTGTGCTGCGTGAATGCGGCGGGGACGCCGGCGCTGTCTGGATGGCCGAAGGTGAGCGCGCCGGAACCGGCTTTGACGAGCAGTGAATCGGCGTGGCCGTGGTAGCAGCCATCGAACTTGATGATTTTGTCGCGCTTGGTGAAGCCGCGCGCGAGGCGGATGGCGGACATGCAGGCTTCGGTGCCGGAGTTCGTCATGCGCACTTTTTTGACGCCCGGGACCAATTCGCAAATCAGTTTCGCCATCGTCACTTCGGACGGATTCGGAATGCCGAAGCTGGTGCCGTGCTCGGCGGCGGCTTTGACTGCGGAAATAATTTTGGGATGCGCGTGGCCGAGAATCGCGGGGCCCCAGGTGCAAACGTAGTCGATGTATTCGTTAGCGTCGACGTCCCAGACGCAGGCGCCTTTGGCTTTATTGACGAAGAAGGGCTGGCCACCGACGGCACGGAAGGCGCGCACGGGGGAATTCACGCCGCCGGGGATGTAGTTGAGCGCCTCGGCGAACAGTTTTTCGGATTGGGTGTGGGTCACGATTATTTCTCCCAATACCGCTGTGCGATGGGCATGCGGCGGCCCATGCCGAAGGCTTTGGTGGTGACTTTCAGGCCGGGGGCGGCTTGACGGCGCTTGTATTCGCTGAGGTCGATTAGGCGAATGACGCGGCGGACGGTGGCGTCGTCGAATCCGGCGGCGATAATGTCCGACATGGATTTCATTTGCACCACATACAAGTCCAGGATGGCGTCGAGGACGTCGT
>Ga0134128_10006733_pt1 | contig 13913 bp, 11 predicted proteins | sample KB31754_FD_96462 | JGI IMG/M metagenome (GOLD analysis project Ga0134128, IMG submission 96462) | Terrestrial soil microbial communities with excess Nitrogen fertilizer from Kellogg Biological Station, Michigan, USA - KB3-175-4 | ecosystem: Environmental > Terrestrial > Soil > Unclassified ... | reverse complement strand
CGAACACCCGGCGCACCGCCCGCATCGCGCCGTCGCGCGGCGCGCTGACGCTGAACCGTCCGTCGCTGCAGGCGGCGTTGCTCAGATATCTGGTGGAACATCGCGGCGTGAGGGCGGAGCCGCGCCAGGTGATCGTCATGCCGTCCGCGCAGGCGGCGATCGCGCTGGTGTCGCGTGTCGTGCTCGATGCCGGCGATCTCGTGTGGTTGGAGAGCCCGGGCTATGGCGGCGCGCGCGCCGCCTTCGAAGCTGCCGGCGCGCGCGTCAGCGGCGTGGCGCTGGACCGAAGCGGACTCATCATCGGCAATCGCAATGATCGGCCCGGGCTGATCTTTGTCACGCCGTCCCACCAGTATCCGACCGGGCGGCTGATGCCGGTCAACCGACGTCAGGAACTCCTGGCCTTCGCCGGATCGGTGGGCGCGGCCATCATCGAAGACGATTACGACAGCGAGTTTCACTATGACGGGCGGCCGGTCGCCGCGCTGCAAGGCCTGGATGAGACAGGCAGCGTGTTCTATGTCGGCACGTTCTCGAAATCGACATTCTCGGACATCCGTTTCGGCTATGTCGTGGTGCCGGAAAGTCATGTCGACACCTTCGAGCGCGCGCAGCGACATAGCGGCCATATCGCGGCGGTGCCGCTGCAGGAAGCGCTGGCCAAGTTCATCGAGGACGGGCATTTCGCCGCGCATATTCGTAAGGTGACGCGCCTCTACGGCGCGCGGCGCGATCACCTGGTGCGGGCGCTGACGGCAGCCGCTGGCGATCGGCTCTCAGTCGACCCGCCGAGCGGCGGCATGCAACTCCTTGCCTATCTTAAGTCCGGCATCGACGATTGCGATGTCACGTTGCGCCTGAACGCGGCGGGTGTGACGGTGCGGCCGTTGTCGCGGCATTTCGTTGGCAGGATCGCCGAGCACGGCCTGTTTCTGGGCTTTGCGGCGTGGAACGCGGACGAGATCGACGCCGGCGCGGCGGTGATCGGTGACGTCTTGCGCAAGCGGCCTGTGCGGTGAGCGGCGCGTCCTCCCGCTAACCCTGGCCAATGCTGCTCCAGACCAGAGCCGCGCCGGATAGCAGCAGCATTCCGAGCACGATGTCGCGGAAATTGCGGTCGCTCAGCACGCGATAGAGCCGCGCGCCGAGCCAGCTCCCAAGCAGCGTCGCGGGAAACGCGAGCACGGCGAACCAGAGCGCTTCGCGTCCGATCATGCCGCCCGCGCCCTGCAGGCAGAGCGCGACAAACAGCACGGCTATGTTGAAGGTCTGAAAAATGCCGCGCCGCTCGTCCTTGCTCCAGCCCCTGACGCTGGCCCACAGGATCGGCAGCGGGCCCGACAGGCCCGCGAGCCCGCCGAGAATGCCGCCGGCAAACCCGATCGCCGCATCCGCGAAACGGCCGCCGAAAGCAATGGCCATCGGCTTGCTGACATAGAGTGCGAGGGGGAACAGCAGCAGGAAGATACCGACCGTAAGCTTGAAAATCCTGGGATCGGCCTGGGCGACCAGCGTTGTTCCGATCGGCACGCCCACGAGGCCACCGATCACGAACGGCCAGACCAGCGTGAGATCGAAGCTTCGCCACATCGACGGCAGTGTCGAAGTCTGGGCAATGACCGAGCAGATCAGCACCAGCGGTACGGCGGTCGCTGGCGGCATCACGTGAAGCCAGATGCCGAGCGCCATCAGTGCGGTCCCGAAGCCGGCAAGCCCCGAGACGAAACCGCCGGCCAGCGCGCCGACAAACAGCAGCGCATAGGCGGCCGCGGACATTTCGAAATCCTTGGTCATTCCGGGGCGCGTGCAGCACGAACCCGGAAGCTCGAGATTCCGGCACGGGCCCTTCCGCCTACGCGCTCAGGCGCTTCGGCGGACTCCTACCCGGCGAAGCTCGCGAGCGAGCGTAGACGGGTCGGGCCATCCCGGAATGACACCATTGGCTTGCCCGTCATTTACACCGGGCGATGGACAGGTACTATCGCCATCGCGAGGCAATGACAAATCCATGGATAGGCAATGGGTGCATCATCCGACAAGACCATTCTCGTGTGCCACGGCGCGTGGTCGGGCGGATGGTCGTGGAAGAAGATGTTCCCCCTGATGCAGGCCGCAGGCTATCGGCTGCTGGTTCCGACCTACACCGGCCTCGGCGACCGCGAGCATCTCGCCCATCCGGCGATCGACCTGGAAGCCCACATCCAGGACATCCTCAGTGTCATCAAGTTCGAGGACCTGAACGGCTTCGTGCTGCTTGGGCATTCCTATGGCGGCATGGTCGCAACTGGCGTTGCCGATCGCGCTCGCGATCGCATCAGTCGGCTCGTCTATCTCGATGCCTTCGTGCCCATGGATGGCCAGTGCCTGCTGGACTTCCTGCCCGAGTCGGAACGTCAGCGCATGCGCGACGGCGCAAAATCAGGCGACGGCTGGCGCGTGCCGCCGAACCCGACACCGCAGGACACCTCGCCCAAAGATGTCGAGTGGCTTTCGCCTCGCCGCGTTCACATGCCGATCAAATGTTTTGAGACGAAGCTCAGGCTCGATCATGGGGAATTGGAGCTGTCGCGCAGCTACATCTATGCAAAGCGTGCCGCTCCCCTGGATGTCTTCGGTGCCTTTGCGAAACGCGCCAAGGACGAAGCCGGCTGGCATTATTTCGAGATCGATGCCAGCCATTCGCCGCACGTCACAGCGCCGGACGCGCTGACGGGCGTGCTGCGCAAGATCGTGGAATAGCGATGGGGCCGCGGCGCCGGTCGAGTCCTGCGGTTTCAGCTCTGACGTCGATTGCGATGTTGCTAGTCACGGCCGGCCTCAGCTCCCTTCGTGCTGCCCAGCTGTCTGCTCCGGCTCCGGCGGAGGAAGTGAAAATCCCGCTCGATCCGCTGCCATTCGATGTGAAAGGCTATCTCAGGCGACCGAGCGGCGCCGGGCCGTTTCCCGGTGTCGTGCTTATTCCGGCGTGTGCGCCGTTCGTGAATTTTGACGATCGTAACTGGGGCGCGACGCTGTCGTCCTGGGGCTATGTCGCGCTGACGCTGGACATCTTCACGGCCCACGGCGTCGTGGGGCGGCAGACCTGCATCTATCCGGCGTCGCCCGAATTTGCGGACGACATTTATCGTGGCGTGAATCTCTTGGTCGAGCGCAAGCTCGTCGATCCCAAGCACATCTACCTCATCGGGTTCGGGCGAGGCGGCACGCTGGTCTTTGCCGCCGTCGATCCAAACGGTGTCATCCAGCGCGCCAGGCACAAGCTCCGCGCCGCGATTACATTCTATCCGCCATGCGACGAAATCAAAGGCGTCATGGCCGTGCCTACCTTGGTGTTGGTCGGCGCACGCGACGACCAGGGGCGGGAAGCCTGCCGAAAGATGGCCGCAGGCGAGGACGACATCGGAATCTCGCGCGAGCCGAGCGCAGGTGCCCCGATTGAGCTTGTCGTTCTGCCCGACGCCTATGCCGGCTTCGATATCCCGGCGTTTCAAAAACCCGCCGACGTCCGCGGACTGCATATCGAATACAACAAACAGGCGGCGGACAAATCGAAGGAGGTCGTGCGGCAATTCCTGCAAAGCCATTGAAGCGCTTCATCAAAGCGCTTTAGCTTCTTTTTTGCGCATGATGCCTCGGGTCTATGCCCGATGGCATGCTTTTCGAAAAAAACGCTACACACTTTTCCGGATCATGCGACAGAAATGGCGAGGGGTCCGGCGTGTTGGCGCCGAACCCCTCATTGGTAGAAGCATCAGCCGGCCTGTAAGCCGGGTTCTGTAGGGCACCGCCGCGCTTTCGCACGACGATACGTGACGGCCATTCCTCTGGGACAATGTTTGCACATTGCCTCGAGCAACCTACCCGGACGGCGAGCCTGACACTGCTCCCACGGACGTTATCGCTTTCGCGAACGGCCCGCGTCGCCGTCCCTATTCGGTCTTGCTCCCGGTGGGGTTTACCTTGCCGCCGCCGTTGCCGGAGACGCGGTGCGCTCTTACCGCACCTTTTCACCCTTGCCCCCCTTTATCCCTCCCCCGCGAGCGGGCGAGAGTGGGGTGGGGGAGGCGGTTCGTTCTCTGTGGCACTTTCCCTGGGGTCGCCCCCGCCGGGTGTTATCCGGCACCGTATGTCGATGGAGCCCGGACTTTCCTCTCCCACAGCCTTTCGGCCGTTGCGGGAGCGGCCGTCCGGCCGACTGACCCCTAACCCATGGGGGCTTCATCGCCATCCGTCAAGTCGGGAACGCTCCGTCAAAAGCGTTCAAAATAATTTATCCTGAACGTGTCGTTCCCGGCGTTGGCCGTTCGACTGGGTGTCGGCGATCCAGCCGAACAAGAGGAGTGCAACCGATGCAATATCTGCTGATGATCTATTCGAACGAGGTCGAGTACGCCAAGTTGGACGCGGCGACGAGCCAGAAAGTCATGGCCGAATATGGCGCCTTCACTCAGTCCATCATCCAGAGCGGTAACTTCAAGGCCGGCGACCGGCTGCAGCCGACCGCGACCGCGACCACCGTGCGCGTCAAGGACGGCAAGGTCTTGACCACCGACGGTCCGTTTGCGGAAACACGTGAACAGCTCGGCGGTTACTATCTGGTCGAGGCCAAGGATCTCGATGCCGCTCTCGGCATCGCCGCGCGCATTCCCGGCGCCCGCTACGGGTCGATCGAGGTCCGGCCGATCTGGGTTTACAATTGACGGCGCACTGTCATTCCGGGGCGATGCGAAGCATCGAACCCGGAATCTCGAGGTTCCGGGTTCGTCCTTCGGACGCCCCGGAACGACATGAGATTGTGAAGCCCATGACCCCCGGCGAGATCGACAAAATCTTCCGCGATGAATCGGGCCGCGCGCTGGCGACGCTGATCCGGCTTGTCGGCGATTTCGATCTCGCCGAGGATGTGTTGCAGGAGGCTTTCGCGGCGGCACTGGAGCGCTGGCCGGCCGGCGAGCTACCCGCCAATCCACGCGCATGGCTGGTCAATGTCGGCCGCAACAAGGCGATCGACCGCATTCGCCGCCAGATCGCGCTCCGCGGCAAGCTCGGCGAGCTGGCGCATGAGGTGCTGCAGAACGCTTCGGCCAGCGAAGAGGTCGCCGACGCTGCTGTTCTCGACGACGACATGCTGCGGCTGATCTTCACCTGCTGCCATCCGTCGTTTGCGCCGGAGGTGCAGGTCGCATTGACGCTGCGCACGGTGTGTGGGCTTTCGACCGAACAGGTCGGGCGTGCCTTCCTCGTCGGCGAGGAGGCGATGCGGCAGCGCCTGGTGCGCGCCAAGCAGAAGATTCGTCTGGCCGGCATCGCCTATGAGGTGCCCGAGCGCGAGGCGCTGGAGCCGCGGCTGCGCGGCGTGCTGGCGGTGATCTATCTGGTCTTCACCGAGGGCTATGTGGCGACCTCGGGCGAAGATCTGATGCGCCCCGACCTTGCGCGCGAAGCGATCCGGCTCGCCCGGCTGCTCGATGCCTTGATGCCCTCGCGGCGCGAGATCAAGGGGCTGCTCGCGCTCATGCTGCTGCACGATGCGCGACGCGCCGGGCGCGAAACCGCGGGCGGAGACATCGTGCTGCTCGAGGAGCAGGACCGTTCGCTCTGGGACGAAAAGCAGATCGCCGAAGGTTTGCAGCTTGTCGAGGACGTGTTGCGTCTGCCGGGCCCGCCACTGTCCTATGCGGTGCAGGCGGCGATCGCCGCTCTCCATGCGCGTGCGCCGAACTACAACGATACGGATTGGCCGCAGATCGCAGGGTTGTATGAGGTGTTGCTGCGGATATCGCCTTCGCCCGTGATCGAGCTCAACCACGCCGCCGCGATCTCGATGGTGGACGGGCCGGCGCGGGCGCTCGACCTGATCGATGCGTTGCAGGCGCGCGGCAGTCTCGACGGCTACGAGCTGCTGCCTGCCGTGCGCGCCGACCTGCTTCGCCGGCTTGGCCGCCATGATGCGGCGCGCGAGGCCTATCTTGCCGCAACCGCGGCGACAAGGCTCGAGCCGCTGCGCCGGCTCTACGCGCGGCGGATGAAGGAATTGAGCAATTAGCAACGTCATTCCGGGATGGTCCGAAGGACCAGACCCGGAATCTCGAGATTCTCAGGTGCGCAATTGCGCACCATAGTTCGCTCGCCGACGCGAGCGCCCCGGAATGACGCAGTCGTTATTTCACCGTAACCGTGCGCGGCGCCGTCGTCGCGTCTGGCGGCAGGCTCGACATCAGCGCGTGCAGCGTCGTCAGCGTCGAGAGATCGGCGATGCCGTCGACGCGCGCCGGGCGGAAGTGGCGCTGGAAGGCCGTGACCACTTCCATGGTCGGCCCGTCGTATTTGCCCGTGATCGGCACACCATAGCCGTATCTGGCGAGCGCGTGTTGCAGATCGCGGACTTCCTCGCTGATGATGCCGAGCTTGAGCGAATCGCTGCGGGTGATCGGCGCGGGATGCACCCAGTGGCCGACGCCGGAATTGGCAAGCGAGTGCCACGGGAATTTCTCGCCTGGATCCTTCTTGCGCGCCGGGGCCACGTCGGAATGCGCGAGCACCCGATGGCTCGGCAGCTTGCGGCGAAGCATGATGCCGCGGCACAGCGCGATCACCGCCGCGATCTGGCGGAGCGGGAAATCCGGATAGCCCCAATCATGGCCGCGGTTGACGATCTCGATGCCGATCGAGCAGGAGTTGATGTCCTCTTCGCCCGCCCAGGACGACACGCCGGCATGCCAGGCGCGCTTCACCTCCGGCACGCACTGCACGATGCGGCCGTCCTCGAGCACGATGTAGTGCGCCGAGAGTTCGGTGCCTATCGTGCAAAGCTGCGCGATCGCGCCCTCGACGTCGGGCATGCCGGTGTAGTGCAGCACGATCATGTCCGGCTGCCGGCCCTTGTTGCGGTCGCCGTAGTTCGGCGACGGGATCACGTCGGAGGCGATCGAGGAATCCGGGACGAAGATCTTCATGTGCGAGTTGCCCTTGGGAATCGGCAGCGCGCGGTGACGCCGCGAATCAAGGGTGTCGGAAGTATGGGAACCGAACGACATGGAACGCTTAAAACCCGGCACAAGAACGACAGTATAACGAATAGCGTCGCAACTATTCCCTTACGCCGTGGCTGAAGCAATCCGGGATCGTGCGGCCCGGTCGGGTTTTGACGGACTGTGTGCAGGGTGCATCACCCGCCGCGACGCTCCGGAACAGAAGGTTCCAGAGGGCGAAAGTTAATGCCATCAACCGTTTATTAACGCTGAGCGTCGTTACTAAGTGGTGAAGCGCCAAAGCCGGTTTGGCGCCCTTGTTCACGCTCGAAGCCCGATGGCAGCCCAGCACATTCCATGCGGAAACCGGGGTTTGTCCCTTGGTTTCTTCCTTGGGGCGCGCGGGATCGGCGATCGCGCCCGTTTTGCGCGATTTGCGCCGAAACGGGCGGGAAAACGCCGGGATCCGAGGCGCAATGGGCCTGTTCGCTTGCAGTTTCCCCTCCCTGGGTCCGCCCGCGTCCGTGGCCCGCGCATGAGTGCGACCAGGCATATTCCCGTCCTCGGCCGCGAGGCGATTGCGCTGCTTGCCCCCCGCGAGGGCGGACTCTATGTCGACGCAACCTTTGGGGCCGGCGGCTATAGCCGCGCGATCCTGGCCGTTGCCGGGACCCGCGTCATCGGCATCGACCGCGACCGGACCGCCGTTGTCGGCGGCGCCGATGTGGTCGACCGGTCGGCGGGGCGGTTGACCCTGATCGAGGATCGCTTTTCCCATCTGGCCGAAGCCTGCGCCGCGGAAGGCGTGGACGCCGTCGACGGCGTGGTGATGGACGTCGGCGTCTCCTCGATGCAGCTCGACCAGGCGGCACGCGGCTTCTCCTTTCGCCTCGATGGTCCGCTCGACATGCGGATGAGCGGTGAAGGTCCGACTGCAGCCGATGTCATCGCCAAAGCCTCGGAAGCCGAGCTCGCCGACATCCTCTATATCTTCGGCGAAGAGCGCCATTCGCGGAGCGTTGCCCGCGCTATCGTCGCCGCCCGGAACGAGGCGCCGATCACCACGACGCGCACGCTGGCCGATCTCGTGGCGCGCGTGGTGCGCGGAAAGCCCGGCGACATTCACCCGGCGACGCGGACATTCCAGGGCCTGCGCATCTTCGTCAACGAAGAGCTCGACGAATTGCATCTTGCGCTCGCGGCTGCGGAGCGCGTGCTCAAGCCCGGCGGCCGGCTCGCGGTGGTATCGTTCCATTCGCTGGAAGACCGCATCGTCAAGGACTTTTTCAATACGCGAGCCAGGAGCGGTGGCGGTTCACGGCATCTGCCCGAGTTGAAGCGGGCGGCACCGAGCTTTCGCCTGCTGACCAAGCGGCCCGTGACGGCGGGCGAAGGGGAAGTCGCTGCCAATCCGCGCGCGCGTTCGGCCAAGCTGCGCGGCGCCGAGCGGACCGAAGCGGTACCGCATGCGGCCGATCGCCTTCCGTCCTGGCCGCGCCTTTCCGACGTGATGAGGGGAGGCTGACCATGCGCCTCCTTCATTTGCTCGTGATCGGCGCCCTGGTGTTCGCGGCGGCCTATGTCTATCGCATCAAGATGGCTTCGACCGTGCGCACCGAGCGGGTGCTGAAGCTGCACGCGGAAATCCGCGCGGAACGCGACAAGATCGCGGTGCTGCGCGCCGAATGGGCCAAGCTCGATTCACCGCAGCGGCTGCAGGGCCTGGTGGAGCGCCATCTGCCGCTGAAGCCGCTCAACGCCAACCAGTATAACGACCTGAAGAACCTGCCCGAGCGTCCGCCGAGCCTGGTGCCGCGGGGTGATCCCGATCCGATCGGCACAATCATCGGAACGCTGGAAGCCAGGGCGGATGCGCCGACGGTCACCGGTTCGGTGCCGCAGCCGCAGACCAAGCCGGAGATCAAACCATGAGCGCAGGCGCGCCGGAAAGCACGAGGCCCCTGCCGTGGCGACAGCGTTTGATCCGCAGCCTGCTCTTTGGGCGGAACGTCGATCGCGCCTCGAAGGCACGCGCCCGCGTCGGCTTTGCCATCCTCGCCTTTGCCGCGATCTACGCCGTCATCGGCGGGCGGCTCGTGATGTACGCGGTCGGCGCCGACAGCCACGGCGCGCGCCACAGCGTCTCTCAGGATGCAATCGCGACCGCCCGGCCCGACATCATCGATCGCAATGGCGAGATCCTCGCGACCGACGTCAAGGCGCCGAGCCTGTTCGCCGAGCCGCGCCGCATCATCGACAAGGACGAGGCCGTCGAGCTGCTGACCGCGGCTCTACCCGATCTCGACGTCGGCGAGGTGCGCGAACGGCTGTCGTCGAAGAAAGGCTTCGTCTGGCTGAAGCGCGAGATCACGCCGCAGCAACAGCAGGATATCCACCGCCAGGGCATTCCGGGGATCGGCTTTCTGCGCGAGAACAAGCGCGTCTATCCGGACGGCAACGAGGTCGCGCACCTGATCGGCCTCGTCAACATCGACAACCAGGGCATCGCCGGGATGGAGAAGTGGCTCGACAACAACGGGCTCGCCGACCTGCACCGCGCCGGCTTTGCCACCGACCGCCTGCAGCGGCCGGTGGAGCTGGCGGTCGATCTGCGCGTCGAGCACGCGCTGCGGGATGAGCTGGAAAAGGCCAAGCAGAAATTCCACGCCAAGGCGGCCTCGGGCCTCGTCACCAACGTCAATACCGGCGAGGTGATTGCCATGGTGTCGCTGCCGGATTTCGATCCGAACAATCCCAAGGAAGCGCACGATCCCGATCGCATCAACCGCCTCACCACCGGTGTCTACGAGATGGGCTCGACCTTCAAGGCCTTCACGCTCGCGATGGCGCTCGACAGCGGCAAATCCGATCTCAACTCGATGTGGGACGCGCGCGCGCCGCTGCACTACGGCAGGTTCACCATCCATGACGACGAGCCGAAGGGCCGCTTCCTCAGCATGAAGGAAGTCTTCACCTATTCCTCCAACATTGGCGCGGCGCGGATTGCGCTGTCGCAGGGCGTGGAGGCGCACAAGGCGTTCCTGCGCAAGATGGGGCAGCTCGACCGTTTGCGCACCGAGCTGCCGGAGAGTGCGATGCCGATCGTGCCGAAGCACTGGGGCGATCTGAACACCATCACCATCGCATTCGGGCACGGTATCGCGGTGGCGCCGCTGCAGGCGGTGATGGGCATCAGCGCGGTCGTCAATGGCGGGCTGCTCATTCCGCCGACCTTCCTCAAGCGCAGCGAGGAGCAGGCGAGGGCGATCGCCAAACGCGTGATCAAGCCGGAGACCTCGGAAAAGATGCGATTCCTGATGCGGCTCAACGCCGTGGTCGGCACCGCGCGAAAGGCCGACGTGCCAGGCTATTATATCGGAGGCAAGACCGGCACCGCGGAAAAGGTGATCAACGGACGGTACGCCAAAAAGCGCGTTCTCACTGCCTTCACCGGGATCATTCCGGCGGACAAGCCGCGCTACCAGATCCTGATCATGCTGGACGAGCCGCAGCCCTTGAAGGAAACTTACGGCTTCATCACTTCCGGCTGGAATGCCGTGCCGACCGCGGCCAATGTGATCACCCGAATCGCGCCGCTTCTGGACATCGAGCCGCGTTTCGACCTGCCGCCGCCTGACCGCCTTATTCTTGCGGCATCCAGTCCGACGCAGTAAGCCGTATCAGCCGCGGTTTCCTGAGTCTCTTGAAGCGGTTGCGCCGGTTTGCTGCGCATCCATCCGACTGGAACCCCATGAAGCTTCGCGACCTCTTCGACGACGAGGCCAGGATAAATACAGGGCTCGAACCGCAGGCCGAGGCGACCGCCGTTACCGGGCTTGCGGTCGACAGCCGCGCGGTGCAGCGGGGCGATCTCTTCTTTGCGCTGTCCGGCAGCAAGACCGATGGCGCGCGCTTCATCGAGTCGGCGATCGCTTCGGGCGCGGTCGCGGTCGCCGGCGATCATCCGCCACCGCGCATCTCGGTGCCGTTTGTCTTGACTCCAAATCCGCGCCGTGCGCTGGCGCTGGCGGCGGCGAAATTTTTTCCGCGGCAGCCTGCAACGATCGCCGCTGTCACCGGCACCAGCGGCAAGACCTCGGTTGCCGCTTTCACCCGCCAGATCTGGCAGCGGCTGGGCCATGCCTCGGCCAGCATCGGCACCATCGGGCTGGTATCCCCGAAGCACACCGTCTACGGCTCGCTGACGACGCCCGATCCGATCGCGCTGCATCGCCAGCTCGACGAGATCGCGCGCGAGGGCGTCACGCATCTTGCGTTCGAGGCGTCCTCGCACGGGCTCGATCAATATCGCCTCGATGGCGTGCGCATTCAGGCCGGCGGCTTCACCAATCTCTCGCGCGATCACATGGATTACCATCCCGACGTCGCGCATTATCTGAACGCGAAGCTGCGCCTGTTCCATGATCTCATTCTCCCGGGCGGCGCGGCGGTGATCTCGGCCGACCACGAGCACTCGGGCGAAGTGATCGAAGCCTCGCGCAAGCGTGGCTTGCGGCTGCTTACGGTCGGCAGCGATGGCGACGGAAGCGGCGAAGGCATTCGCCTCATCGAGGCCGGTATCGACGGTTTTGCGCAGAAGCTTGTTCTCGAACACCGCAGCAGGAGAACGTCATTGCGGCTCCCGCTGGTCGGCGCCTTCCAGATCGAGAATGCGCTGGTGTCGGCGGGACTTGCGATCGCAACCGGCAGCGCGGCAGAAGCCGTGTTCGCAAGCCTCGAGCATCTCGAAGGCGCCAAGGGGCGGCTGGAGCGGGTCGGCGAGCGCAACGGCGCGCCGATCTTCGTCGATTACGCGCACAAGCCCGACGCGCTGGCGAAGGCGCTGCAGGCGCTGCGGCCCTATGCGAGGGGCAGGCTCGTCGTGGTGTTCGGCGCCGGCGGCGACCGCGATGCGGGAAAGCGCCCACTGATGGGCGCGATCGCGAGCGAGAACGCCGATCAGGTGATCGTCACCGACGACAATCCGCGCAGCGAAAATCCCGCCGCGATCCGCGCCGCTATCCTCGCCGCCGCTCGCGGCGCGACCGAGATCGGCGATCGCGCGGCCGCGATCCGCGCCGCCATCGATCAATTGCAGCCGGGCGATGCGCTCCTCATCGCCGGCAAGGGACACGAGATCGGGCAGATCGTCGGCGACAAGACGCTACCCTTCAGCGATCATGAGGCGGTTGCCGCAGCACTTTCCCCGAGGGTCGCATGAGTCCAGCGCCGCTATGGACGTCAGAGGCGATGCGCGAGGCGATCGGCGCCGCCGTCAATGGCGCATTGCCCGAAGCCATCACGGGCATCTCCATCGACAGTCGCACGATCAAGTCGGGCGAAGCCTACTTCGCCATCAAGGGTGATGTGCATGACGGGCATGATTTTGTCGACGCGGCGCTCAAGGCCGGCGGCTCGCTTGCGGTGGTCGAAGCCGCGCAGCGCCGGAAATTCGCGTCCGATGCGCCGCTGCTCCTGGTCGACGACGTGCTCGAAGGCCTGCGGGATCTGGCGCGGGCGTCCCGCGCGCGGCTGAACGCACAGGTGATCGCGGTCACGGGCTCGGTCGGGAAGACCTCGACCAAGGAAGCGCTGCTTGGCGTGCTGTCCGCGCAAGGCGAGACTCATGCCTCTGTCGCATCCTTCAACAACCATTGGGGCGTGCCATTGTCGCTGGCGCGGTGCCCGGCTTCCGCGCGCTTTGCCATCTTCGAGATCGGCATGAATCACGCGGGCGAGATCGAGCCGCTGGTGAGGATGGTGCGGCCGCACGTTGCGATGATCACGACCGTCGAGCCGGTGCATCTCGAATTCTTCTCCGGCATCGAGGCGATTGCGGACGCCAAGGCCGAGATCTTCGCCGGCCTCGAGCCGGGCGGCGTCGCCGTGCTCAACCGCGACAATTCACAGTTTGCGCGGCTCGTCGCCGACGCCAGGGCGCGCGGCGTTGCGCGCATCGTCTCCTTCGGCGCCGAGGCGCCGTGCGAGGCGCGGCTGCTCGATGTTTCGCTGCATGCCAGCACTTCAGCCGTGCATGCGAACATCTTCGGCCATGACGTGACCTACAAGCTCGGCGTGCCCGGCCGCCACATGGCGATGAATTCGCTTGCCGTGCTCGCCGCCGCGTCGCTGGTAGGCGCCGATCTCGCGCTCGCTGCACTATCACTATCGCAGATCGCGCCCGCCGCGGGCCGCGGCGTGCGCCGCGTGCTGGAGATCGCCAATAGCGAGGCGATCCTGATCGACGAGAGCTACAACGCCAACCCGGCGTCCATGGCGGCCGCCATCAACGTGCTCGGCCAGGCCAAGATCGGCCCGAGGGGCCGGCGCATCGCCGTGCTCGGCGACATGCTCGAGCTCGGACCGGCCGGCCCGGAACTGCATCGCGGCCTTGCCGAGGTGGTCAAGGCGAACCGGATCGACCTGGTTTATTGTTGCGGCCCGCTGATGCGCAACTTGTGGGACGCGCTGTCCGCGGGTAAACGAGGCGGCTATGCGGAGAACTCGGCCGGCCTTGAAGCGCAGGCGGTGTCCGCCGTTCGCGGGGGCGATGCGATCATGGTCAAGGGGTCGCTGGGCTCAAAGATGAAAACGATTGTGAATGCGCTGGAGAAGCGCTTTCCGGGCTCCGCGCGCAACGATGCCGCGGGTTAGGGCGGAAACTGGATGTTTTACTGGTTGATCGAGCTTTCCAACACATTTCCTCCGGGATTCGGCGCGCTGCGCACGGCTCTCAACGTGTTCCGTTACATCACCTTCCGCACCGGCGGCGCGGTTGCCACCGGCGCGCTGTTCGTGTTCCTGTTCGGGCCCTGGATCATCGATCATCTCCGCCTCCGACAAGGCAAGGGCCAGCCGATCCGCGCCGATGGTCCGCAATCGCACATCATCGCCAAGAAGGGCACACCGACCATGGGCGGGCTGATGATCCTGTCCGGCCTG
>Ga0134128_10006732_pt1 | contig 13919 bp, 17 predicted proteins | sample KB31754_FD_96462 | JGI IMG/M metagenome (GOLD analysis project Ga0134128, IMG submission 96462) | Terrestrial soil microbial communities with excess Nitrogen fertilizer from Kellogg Biological Station, Michigan, USA - KB3-175-4 | ecosystem: Environmental > Terrestrial > Soil > Unclassified ... | reverse complement strand
TGACGACCTCGCAAAAACTTTCCACCGGTGTCGATGCGCGCAACATCCGCAACATCGTGCTGATGCGTCCTATCAACTCAATGATCGAATTCAAGCAAATCATCGGTCGGGGTACGCGGCTTTGCGATGAGATAGGGCAGCGGGAGCTCATGCGGAGCATTGCAGACAGCGGTTTGCGGGCTCGGATGGATTTCTGCCCGGGAACCGAAGCGCGGGCTCTTCTGGTGCTTCTTACGAACCGAGACGCGTTCGCCCGCGCGCTCGATGCCGCATATGCGGAGAGCAGGCGCCACGGCCGCAGTTGGAGCGGCTATCGGCTTTCTGCGCAAAAATCGCCGAGCGTCGACCCTGCGGACCTGGCCCATCTCGAAGAAGATCTCAAGGCGCTCTTCCGCGATTTTGATGGGTCAGCCCGAAAGCTCAAGGTCGAGACGTTTGAGCGAACAGTAGAGAGACGACCCGATGGCACCGAAAAGCGAGTTGTCCACTATACCGTCTACATCGAGGAATTGCCCAGGACCGGCATGGAATTCTCGCGGGACGAACTGAAGCGGGTGACGCGGCGGCCGGCCGCTGAGGCTGCGATCTGCTGCGATCCGGCCGCGGGAACGCTCGAAATTGTAGCGAAAGGCGGTCGCATACTCCGCGAGGAAATGGCGCGCGCATTTTCGATGCACATGCTCAAATCAGGTGCAGAGCTGGCGCCCATACCTCAGCGGCGGTTCGACCTCGATCGCTTGATGTCGATGAAGGCTTTCCCCACCGATCCCGCCGATGGCATCGCGAAAGTTGTGGTCCTATCGCTTCGGTTGCGCGACATTGACACCACCGCAGGACAAGTGACGATCGATGTGGCCGATCCCGATCGCGAAACAATTTATTCGGTGAGCGCCTTTTGGTTCGGTGACGCCGATCCATTGCGGCGGCCCGAATGCCGGGTTCTCCATGCAAAGCTGCGCATCACCTTCCATCCTGAGAGGGTGGGAGGGCGCCCGAAATCAATCACGGTCGAACTCCGGTCGCCCAACGGTTCGAATCTGCGGGACCAGACGCAGCGCCACCACCTCATCGCCGAAAAATATCTGGCGCGCTGGGGCCTCATCCAAGAGCCGATAGCCGATGCGGCATGACGTTCGGGACTGATCCGGTCGGACTGCTCTGCGATCTCATCGCGGCGCCGGGCGACTCATTCGAGGCCGCCGCGCTTCCCCCGGCATGCCAAGCCGCTCTCGCCTTCCTGGAACGAATGGGCGCCGTGCGGGTCGGCGATTTACCTTCGGTGGTCACCTGCGCGGCATGCGACGACAATCACCCGGCGCGGCTCGAATACGATCCTGCGGCACGACGCTACAGGCATTTCTGCCCGGAAGCTGGCCACGTCGGTGTCGCGGACGAAAACCTCGCCAAGCGGTGCGTCGAAGGTGAATGGTTGGTCCGCTGGTTGGTCCAGGCGCTGCCCATCGCGCCGGATCGGCACAGGGCGCTGGTGCCTGATTCGATCTGGCATCTGGGCGATGCCGTTGTCGGCGGAACCGAGATTACCGTGGTATTTGCGGAGAGGGTTTCGACGCGGCGCGATCTTACGGCTCTCGCTGACGCAGTGCGCGCAGTGCATCCCGCCGAGCTCGGGCTCGTCATTACGACGAGTGCCGCGCCAATCCCTTCGTTGTCGCTCCCTAATGGCTTTCTCGTCCTGGATCTTCGCGAAATCGCGCGCACTAAGGATGATCAACTGGTCATGGACAAGCCGAGGCTCGCCGGGTGGGTCAAAGGTTATGCCCGTGGTCGACATAAGCCTGTCCGGGACGGGCGAGGGCGGCCGTCGGTGAAGCATCTGGAACTCGAAATTGCTCGCGAGCGCCGGGAACGGAAGTCGTCCCTCCCCGTGCAGGCGGCGGAAGCGAGAGCCATTCGGGAGGAGATCATCCGCCGACACCCGGAGGTCAAGCCGCCCGCCGAATCGACGATAGCGGGCCATCTGCGCGAAATGAAATCCTGACCGTATCGCGTCGGGGTCCGCAAAATTGTAAAAATATCGAGTTTTGCAGAGGCTATTTCGCGGCATTTGACTGCCGCATTTTTGCTGGTGTCCCGGTGAACCCCAGAAAGGTCACGCAGCGATGCCAGCATCTCAATCCAATTCTCCCCGGTCGACCGAGCCCATCGCGGTCTCGCCGGCCGAGGCCGCGCGCCTCGCCGGCGTCGGGCGGACGACGATTTATTTCGCCCTCGGCTCGGGGGCGCTCCGGAGTCTCAAGGTTGGCAAGCGGCGGCTCATCGAAGTGGAGGCGCTGCGCGCCTGGCTTCGCACGCATGAGGTTGCGCCGTGAGCCACAGCCGAAATGTGCGGCCGGGCGGGCGCATCGACTTCGCCCGCATCAACCGCGTCGCTCTCGCTGCGCTGCCGGCGCTGGCGGCGCGGTGGCTGCCGGAAGGCTGCCGCCAGGGTCGGGAGTGGATAGCGCGCAATCCGCGGCGCCTCGACCGTAAGCCGGGGAGCTTCAAGGTCAATTTGCTGACCGGTCGCTGGTGCGACTTTGCGCTGGGGGCGAGCGCGTCGGGCGGGGACCCGATTTCCTTAGCCGCTTACCTCGCCGCCGTGTCGCAGGCGGAGGCGGCGCGCGCCATCGCGAGGATGCTGAGGCTCGAGAAATAATGCCGGCCGCCATGTTCGAGCCTCTTGCTCCCGGCGAGGCGGGCAGCGCGCTCCCCCTCGCGCCCTCCTGGCGCGCCGTACTGCCGGTGCCGGATGATGCGCCCAGGGAATTGCCGCGGCATCGGCTCGGCAAGCCGGCAAGGTGGTGGGTTTACAGGGGCGCGGCCGGGGGGCGTCTCTTCGTGGTGGCGCGCTTCGATAAGCCGGACGGCGATAAGGAAGTCTTGCCACTCACTTACTGCGAAGGGCCGGAGGGCAAGCGGGAATGGCGATGGCAGGCGCCGCCCGAGCCGCGCCCGCTCTATGGGCTCGACCGACTCGCCCGATGCCCTGATGCGCCGGTGGTTGTGACCGAAGGCGAGAAGGCAGCAGACGCGGCCGGCGAGCTATTCCAGGATTGCGTGGCCATCACTTCCCAAGGCGGCGCGAGCGCGGCAGGAAAAGCCGATTGGGCGCCCCTGCGGGGCCGCTCCGTGACGATCTGGCCTGACCACGACCAGAACGGCCGGCGCTACGCGACGGATGTTGCGCGGCTCGCCTTCGAGGCTGGTGCGGTGTCCGTGTGTGTGGTCGCTTTGCCGAATCCCTTTCCTGATAAATGGGATGTTGCGGACCCGCCGCCGTCCGGTTGGAACGTGGAGGGCTTGCGCGGGCTGCTCGCGGCAGCCGTGCCTGTCGAGCGGATCGAAACGGCGCCGGCCGTCGAAATTATCAACGGCAGCACGATCGTTCCACGCCCCATCACCTGGCTATGGCAGGGCTGGCTGGCGCAGGGGAAGCTGCACATTCTGGCGGGCGCCCCTGGCGCTGGAAAAACGACGATAGCTCTCGCCCTTGCCGCCGTGCTGACGGTGGGCGGGCGCTGGCCCGACGGTTCCCGCGCTCCGGACGGCGACGTGCTGGTGTGGAGCGCCGAAGACGATGCCGCGGACTCTCTGATACCGCGCTTCCTGGCGAGCGGCGGGGATCGGCTGCGCATCCATTTCGTCGGCGGCATCACGGATGACGGCGGGCGGCGCCCGTTCGATCCCAGCCGCGACGTTCCGGCGCTTGTCGCGTCGGCCCGGCGCCTTCCGTCCCTACGGCTGCTGGTGCTCGATCCGATCGTCTCGGCCGTCGCTGGCGATAGCCATAAGAACGCCGAGGTTCGGCGCGGCTTACAGCCCGTCGTCAATTTTGCCGCCGAGGCCGGATGCGGAGTGCTCGGCATCACACACTTCACGAAAGGCACGTCCGGGCGTGAGCCGACCGAACGGGTAACGGGATCGCTGGCCTTCGTCGCTCTCGCCCGGCTCGTCCTGGCGACGGCAAAGCCGGCCGAGGCAGACGGCAAGCGGCGGCTGGTGCGGGCGAAATCCAACATTGGGCCGGACGGCGGTGGCTATGAGTACGACCTGATTCTTGAACCGCTGGCGGAACATCATTTCGCCGCCCAGCGCGTCGTCTGGGGAACGTCGCTCGACGGCGGCGCGCGGGAACTCCTGAACGACGTCGAACAGCCCGAGGAGGATGTAAGAAGCGGCGCACAATCCGCGGCAGAGAAGTTCCTGCGCGAGACGCTGTCGGACGGCCCGGTGCCGGTCCGGCAACTCAAGCAGGCGGCTCAAGCGAATTGCATTGCCTGGCGGACGGTCGAGCGGACGAAGAAGGCGCTCGGGATCATCGCGGTCAAGGGCGGCATGAATGAGGGATGGCTCTGGCGACTTTCCGACGACGATAGGGACGAAGATCGCCGAAGGCCGCCAAGTCAGTCCGAAGGCCGCCAGCAAAATGGCTTGGCGGTCTTCGGAGAAGATGGCGGTCTTCGCAAAGGCGAATGGGAGGATGAGCTATGAGTGCGGTGGCCCTCGACCTTCTCGCCGAGGCGCGGCGGTACGGCATCCGTCTCATGCCGACGGCCGCCGGCACGATAAAGGCTGCCGCGCCGAAGCCGCCGCCGCCGGAGTTTCTGGCCAAGCTCAAAGCGCACCGGGCGGAATTGATTGCCGCGCTCGCGGAGGGCCCGGCGGACGATTTGGACGAGCGCGCGGCCCTTTCCGAATACGATGGCGGTGCCCCACGCGCCTGGGCCGAGGCGTTGGCGCAGCTTGATGCCAGCCGGCCTCCCGGTGACGTGCCGCCCAAGCGCTGGCGCCGCTTCATCGATGATTGTGGCCGGTTTCTTGATGATGGATGGGCGATCCGCGCTGTCGCGCTTGGCTGGTCGCCGCTCGACCTGTTCGGCTGCGACCGGACCCGTCCCTTCGCGCGCGTCGACCGCGCCGGCTTGTTGTGGCTGCTCAATGGGAACCGACTTGTGGCGCTCAGTCCCAGTACGGCGGTAATCGCCACGCCTTCCGGTTCGCGCTTGACCTACCACCGCCGGGCGCGTAGCGCCGCGGAGGCGACGTTGGTTTGGGAGCTGGAGACGCATCATGGCTGAACGCAAGCGCAAGGGGCTCCCGCGCAACAGGCCGCCCGCGGAGCAAGCGAAGCCGCCCGAGGAAGCCGATCAGCCCCTGAGCGAGGCCGAAAAAAGGCTAGTCACCGAATTCCAGAAGCGGAGGGAAGCGCGACACCGGCCGCCGCGGGTTAAGTTGGTTCACAAGCCGCCCAAGCCAGTGACCATCGAGCGCCCCGCGGACGAGCCCAGGACCGCCCCGTTAGCACGCCTCATGGCGTTTGGGACGACATCGAACGATTTCTACTCTCGGACGTTTTTGGAGCTTCTCGAAGCCGCCTGTCGGGGCACGACATCGAAGCCTTTCGAGGAAGGGGAGGTAAACGGCGCGCTCGCCGCCATGCACGGCATCGCTCCGCGCGATGAGATAGAGGCCATGCTGGCGGCGCAGATGATCGCCGTCCATTCGGCCGCCATGCGCTGCCTGCGCCAGCTCAAAGGTTCCGACACGATCCAGCAACAGGACTCGAACGGCAACATCGCCATAAAGCTGCTGCGGACCTACACCACGCAAATGGAGGCGTTGCAGCGTTACCGCGGCAAGGGCGAACAGAAGATGACGGTGGAACACGTCCACGTCCATGCGGGCGGGCAGGCGATCGTCGGCGAAGTGAATGCCGCGGCGCGGGGGGAGGGGGCGCCGGCAAAATCGGAGGATCAACCCCATGCAAAGCAAATTGCCCATGCACCGGGCGAAACGCTGCCGGGCGACTTCGCGGCGATCCGGCAAGCGATGCCAGGCGCCGGCCGTTAAGGGCCATCGTGTTTGCCGTATGCATGGCGCTGGTGGCGGAGCGCCCAAAGGCAACCAGAACGCCACGAAGCACGGACGATATACGGCTGAAGCTGCGGCCCAGAGGCGTGAGCTACGCGCAATTCTGCGGACGGCGCGTGACGCGTTGATGGCGCTGGACGACTGATAGGGGGCGCCTATGCACAGGCCGTCCGGTAATTGCGATCGTTCTTGCCGCCATTCCGGCCCTTTCAGCGGATTGCCACTTCCGAGAGCGAAGTCACAACATCGTAGTCTACGCCGATTGAGTCAAAATGTTTACGACCGCAAGCAATTTTCTGATTTTCTTTCGTCCGCCGCTCTTCGGAATCCAGAGTGCTCTTTGTCTCGCGCACGAAATACACCTTCTCATGATGGTGCGTGACGAAGGCCCAGTCGGGATTGTATGACCCGATGGGCGTGTCGATCTTGAACCACGCCGGAAGCTTAACGAACAGCTTGAGCTGTTCAAAATCGATCAGCCCTTCGGCAAACACCTCCGGGAAAGCCTCTCCAAGCGCATGCTTCAACTCGCTGCGTTTTTCCGCAGCGATGTCGAGGGACCGAAGATCCATCTTTTCTGCTTCATTCGTTTTCATTCAGCCTCACTTCACCTCGAACCGGATGGCAAACAGTTCCTCGTCGGATACCGATTGCCCCAGCCGTGCTTCCACCTGATCCAGAAGACCATCCTTCTGGACCTCGATTTCCTTTGCGGCGGCGTCATACGCGCGCCACGCCTCGTCGCGCTTGGTCTCAAGCTCCCGCGCCTTGCGCTGGAGAGCGAGCTTGTCCGGCAGATTGCCGGTTTGCCGGATTTCCTTCTTGAGCGCCTTGATCTCGTCATCCAGCTCTTTCAGGTCGGCCTTGAGGCCAGCCCGCTTGTCCTCAGCCCAGTTGTCTAGCTTGTCCATTTCCTCGTCGAACCACGACGACTGGCGCGCCGCTAGCTCGTCGAGGATGGACTTGCGTTCCTTCTGCACCATCTCGGCGACCTGGGTGGGCGGGCGTAAATCGGCCGCACCGTTTTTACCGGCGGGCAATTCAAAAAGGCGCATCGCGGTCTTGGCGTCGATGCGCGCGCCGTCAAGCGCGGCGCGAGCCTCCGCGGCGCCGCGAGGGAAGGGGGCGGCAGTGGCGCAAGTGCCGGTTTTCGAGCCGCGCGGCCTATCCAAATTTTTCGGGTCTATGCCGTATTTTTGCCGTACGGCAGTCGGCCGAAGCGCTTTTGCTCTGCTAAGCGATTGATTTTATTGGCGTCCCCTACCGGATTCGAACCGGTGTTGCCGCCGTGAGAGGGCGGTGTCCTGGGCCTCTAGACGAAGGGGACCGCTGAGGCGTCGCCCTTATCTAACGGGTGGCGGCGGGGGGATCAAGGGGAATGGTCGGGCAGGGCGCCCGCCCGCGGTGTGGGCCAGCTGCATTCGGGTGGTGCGTCCTTCGACAGGCTCAGGATGAGAAAGGTCTTTTGTGGCCCCGGCCGGGGCAGGGCGAGGATGCGGTTGCGAGGCGCGCTGGCGATGCGCGAGGGGGGCGGGGAGAGCGGGCGGGGGCTGCCCCCACCCGGCAACGGGCGTCAGTCGAGGGCGGTGAGGCGGTGGACTTGCCAGGCCTCGCGGCTGGCGTGCGGCAGGCTGCGCAGCACGCGCGCCACTTCGCCCGTCCCGAGCGGCGTCGGGACTACGTCGGTGCGGATCGGCAGGCGCGGCCGCTCGCGCCTCGTCTCGAGGAACTCGCCGCCGATCAGGATGGCGATGGCGAGCGCGATGCCGGTGAGGAACAGGATCTGGTCGGGTGTCCAGAGGACCGCCATGGGACTCTCCCTCTCTCAAGAGAGAGATGGCGTCGCGCCCGCGGGCCCGCCGTGACCGAGATCACAGCCCTTGGGGAGATTCCCGTACCGGCGCCGGGCTCACTCGCGGAAGTTCACGTATTGCAGCGGCTGCTCGATCTTGAGGCCGCGGATAAGGGCGATCGCCGCCTGGAGATCGTCGCGCTTCTTGCCGCTGACGCGCATCTCCTCGCCCTGGATCGAGGCCTGCACCTTGAGGCGGCTGTCCTTGATCTCGCGCGCCAGGCGCTTGGCGAGCTCCCGGTCGATGCCCTGGCGCAGGGCTACGGTCTGGCGCAGCATGTTGCCCGATGCCTTCTCCGGCGGCTTGAAGTCGAGAGCGCCGGCATCGACCTTGCGCCGCGTCATGTGCACCTTGATGAGCTCGTGGAGCTGCTTCAGCTTGAGATCGTCGTCGGCGAGCACGCTGAGCGCGCTTTCCTGCCGCGTCACCGCGGATTTGCTGTCCTTGAAGTCGTAGCGGGTGGCGATCTCGCGGGCGATGCCAGCGAGCGCATTGTCGACCTCGGCAAGGTCGAGCCGCGAGACGATATCGAAGCTCGGCAATGGCAACTCCCGCGCCCGTTCGGGTGATTATAGCGTAACGCTGCGCAAGACGGCCTGTCCGCAGCGCCGCTCAGAACTCGTCCCGCGCCGGCGGCGGGGTGAACGCCAGGCGCTCGATCACCCGGGTGAGGGCGGCGCGGAGATCGCGGCTCTCTTCCTCGCCGAGGATGCGGTCGAGCCAGAGCTCATGCTGGCGGGCGGCGGCGAGGAGCGGCACGGTGAGGCCGCGGCCGCGCTCGGTCAGATGCACGAGCGTGCGCCGGCGGTCGGCGCTCGGCGTGTGGCGCTCGACCAGCCCGGCGCGCTCCAGCCGGTCGACGGCCTTGGTGAGCGTCGGCTGCTTCAGCAGGACCTCGTCGGCAAGCTCGCTCATCGCCGCGCCGTCGCGCCCGGCAAGCGCCGCCAGCACCCGCCACTCGGTAGCGGCGATGCCGTGCTCCTTCAGTCGTTCCTGGAAAGCCGCGGTCAGCAGATGGTTGGCGCGGGCGAAGAGATCGAGCAGACTTGCCGCGCGTCCGCCTGGATCCGGATCCGTCGTTGCAATGTCCATTTCGATACAGCCAGCGGCACGAGTTCGATCCAGCGCAGCAACTTATCCTAGACTATCCGGGCGCGTCTATCGCGGAATGCTCGAATTTGCCGGGATCACGCCATGATGAGCGAACGCTTCTGGATATGCCTTGCGGGACTGAGCGGCGCGATCGCGGTCGGCGCCGAAGCGGCGTCGCGCCACCTGCTCCAAGGCGATCCACGGCGGCTCGACTTTGCGGCGACGGGTGGGCGCTACGCGCTGCTGCATGCGCTTGCATTGCTGGCGGTGGCGCTGCTGGCGCGGCGCGGCGGCGGTGCGTGGCGCTGGCTCGCGGTCGCCGGCTGGTGCTTCAGCGCCGGGCTGGTGCTGTTCAGCGGCAGCCTCTATGCGCTGGCGCTGGGGGCGCCGATGATCGTCGCGGCGGCGACGCCGGTCGGCGGCAGCGCGTTCATCGCCGGCTGGCTGGCGCTGGCGGCGGCGGGGGTATTTCGGGAGTAGCTGGCGGGGGAAGGGTCAGCGCAGGCGGTTCGGGAGAAGGTGCTCGGCGCGAAGGCCGTGGCGGGCGAGTTCGGTAGGGAGATCGGCGGCCGTCGCGAGCGCGGCGAGCGCGGCGCCGGCGGCGGGCGCGGTCTGGATGCCGTAGCCGCCCTGGCCGGCCATCCAGAGAAAGCTCGGCTCGGCCGGATCGGGGCCAATGACCAGCGTGCGGTCGGGCGCGAAGGTGCGCAAGCCCGCCCATTTGCGCTCGATGCGGCGGATCTCGAGACGGGTCGCCGTGGCGATGCGCTCGGCCGCGAGCGCGATGTCGAACTCGTCGGGCTGCACATCCTGCGGCGGCAGCGGGGTCTCGTCCGCCGGCGAGATCAGCAGCCGGCCCGATTCCGGCTTGAAGTAGAAGCTTTCCGCCGCGTCGATCACCACCGGCCAGTGCGCGGTGTCGAGCCCTGTGGGCGGCGCCACCAGACAGGCGGTGCGGCGGAGCGGCTGGAGCCCCACCGGCCGGAGCCCGGCGAGCCCGGCCACCTCGTCGGCCCAGGCGCCGGCGGCATCGACGATGCACCGCGCGGCGAAGCTCGCCGCTGCGGTCTCGACCTGCCAGAGCCCGCCTGCTCTTGCGATCTTGCGCGGCGCGGCGGCGGTCAGCAGGCGCCCGCCCTTGGCACGCAAGCCCCTGAGGAAGCCCTGGTGGATGGCGTGGACGTCCATGTCCATGGCGTCGGGCTCGCAGAAGGCATAGGCGAGCCAGTCCTCGCGCAGCACTGGGCAGAGCGCCAGCGCCTCGGCGGGGGCGAGCCGGCGGAGCGTCGGGGCGAGCGCGCGGTTTGCCTCAAGCTGCGCCTCGAAGCGCTCGCGATCCGGCGCCGGGGCGGTCATCAGCAGGCCGCGCGGCTGGAGCAGGGGCGTGGCGGCGAAGCCCGCGGGCGGGCTGCGGAAGAAGGGGCCGCTCGCCACGGTCAAGGCGCGGATCGCGGCGTTGCCGTAGGTCTCGATATAGAGTGCGGCCGAGCGGCCGGTCGAATGGTAGCCGGCGACATCCTCGCGCTCGAGGATCACCACCTCGCCGTGATCGGCGAGGAAATATCCGGCGGCGGCGCCCGCCATGCCGGCGCCGAGCACGAGGAAGTCGATCGCCATGATGCGTCTCCGAGGCTAGCGCAGCTTCGGCGGCACCTTGATGCCGGCTTCGCGATAGTAACGCAGCGCACCGGGATGGAGGCGGATGCCGAGCGTCGCTAGCGAGGCGGGGGTGACTAGGCTCCAGGGCGGGTTGCGCTGGCCGAGCGCCCATTTCTGCGACCAGAAGGCCTTGGTGATCTCGTAGGCGGTGCGGTCGGTCATCGCCGTGGTGGTGTAGACGCCGGTCGGCAGCGCCACGGTCACCACCGGTTCGTCCTGGCCGGGGTAAGTGCCTTTCGGAATGGTGTCCTCGACCAGGCTGTCATCGGCGGCAAGCACCTTGACGAGCTCGGCATGGGTAAGGCTCAGGTAGTGGAGCGGCACGGTCTTGGCGAGATCGGCGATCGCCGGCACCGGCACGGTGCCGGCAAGCGCGATGCCGGCCACCTGCTTGGCGGCGAGCGCGGCGCGGGCGCCGGCAGGATCGATGTCGATGAGCTGGACGCGCCGCTCGAGGCCGAGCGCGTGCAACGCCGAGACGGTCTGCCGCTCGCTGAAATTCGCCTTGGGCCCGGGCACCAGGCTCTTGCCGGCGAGATCGGGGAAGCGCTTCACCCCGGCATCGGCGCGCACCAGCCAATGCATGGCCAGCGGCGGGATCGGGAACAGCGCGCGGATGTTGCGATAGCGGGCGTTGCGGGTGAAGGGCTTCTCGCCGCGGCGCGCCTGAAGGATGAGGTTGGGTGGCGCGGTGAAGAGATAGCGCCCATGGCGGTGCAGCGTGTCGATGATGTTCTGGACCGAGCCCTGGCTCTCCTCGACCTGGATGGTGAGGGCGTTATCGCCCTGGGCGATGGCCTCGGCGAATTGCAGTGCCAGCGCATGGCTCAGGCTGTCGGACTTGCCGGCATGGACGGTGATCGCCCGCGGCGCGTCGGCCGCGCCCGCCGGCGCCGCCATGGCGAGGCAGGCGCAAAAAATCGCAAAAAAACGCCGCCTCACCTCGCGCCTCCGGACCCGGACCGCCTCCTTGTCTGCTAGCCTTGTGCTTGGCCTTGCCGGCCGGCGGCGGGGCCTATACTGGCGACACGCCCGGGGCGCTTCAAGTCCGACGATCCGCATGGAAAATCCGAGGCGGTCCGTGCGACACTTCGCGCGAGGAGGCGCGAGACGGTTCATGACGACGCTGCTCTACACCCATCAGGCCTGCCTGGAGCACGATCCCGGCAGCTATCACCCGGAATCGCCGGAGCGGCTGCGCGCCGTCCTCCACGGGCTGAGCACCCCGGAGTTCGCGCCGCTCGTCCGCCGCGAGGCGCCGCGCGCCGAGCTCGACGAGGTGGCACGCGTCCATCCGCGCGACTTCATCTCCGCCGTGCTCGCCTCGGTGCCGCAGCGCGGCCATGCGGCGCTCGACGCCGACACGGTGCTGTCGCCGCGCTCGGGCGAGGCGGCGCTGCGCGCGGTGGGCGCGGTCTGCGCCGCGGTCGATGCGGTGGTGGGCGGCGAGGGGGACAACGCTTTTTGCGCGGTGCGCCCGCCGGGTCATCATGCCGAAGCCGATCGCGCGATGGGCTTCTGCATCTTCAACAGCGTCGCCATCGGCGCGCAGCGCGCGCGCCAGAAGCACGGGCTCGAGCGTGCCGCGGTGATCGATTTCGACGTCCATCACGGCAACGGCACGCAGGCGATCTTCGAGAACAACCCGCATGTCTTCTACGGCTCGACGCACCAGTCGCCGCTCTATCCCGGCACCGGGGCGCGCAGCGAGACGGGCTGCGGCAACATCCACAACGTGCCGCTGCGGCCAATGTCGGGCTCGGTCGAGTTCCGCCGCGCCTTCAACGAATTCATCCTGCCGGCGCTCGAAGATTTCCGGCCCGACATCATCCTGATCTCGGCCGGATTCGACGCGCATCGCGCCGATCCGCTGGCGCAGCTCATGCTGGTGGACGAGGATTATAGCTGGGTGACCGAACGGCTCGCCGCTTGCGCCGCGCGGCATTGCGACGGGCGCCTCGTCTCCTCGCTCGAAGGCGGCTACGACCTCGCCGCGCTCTCGACCAGCTCCGCCGCGCATGTCCGGGCGCTGATGGCGGCGTGACGGCGCCGAAGGCGCCGTCATCGCCGGCGGCGTCGGCGGTTGCGCAGCAACCCGCGGGAGCCGCGCGGTGCGGGGTAGCTGCCGTTTTCGAAGCTCAGGATGAGGAAGGTTCTTTGTGCCCCGGCCAGGGCTCAAACGGCGCGGGCTGTTCCTGCAGCGAACCCTTGCGGGAGCGGAGGCGGCTTTTCTAGAGTGAGGGTTTGTACGTTAGCGAGGGGTTATGGCCGACACGGCATTGCCGCCCGAGATCGCCGCGATGAGCTTCGAGGACGCGCTCGCCGAGCTCGAGCAGATCGTCAAGCGCCTGGAAGCCGGCAACGGCAAGCTCAACGACGCGATCACCGCCTATGAGCGCGGCGCGCTCTTGAAGCGGCATTGCGAGGCGAAGCTGCGCGAGGCGCAGGCGCGGGTGGACAAGATCGTCATCGGCGCCGACGGGACGCCCGCGACGGAGCCCGCCTCCCTTGGCTGAGTCTCTCTGGGAGCCGGGCACGAGCTTCTCGGACGCGCTCGCCGCGGCGGCCGCGCTCACCGACCATGCGCTCGACAAGCTGATCCAGGTGCCGCCGGGGCTCGAGGCGCGCGTCTTCGAGGCGATGCGTTACGCGGCGCTGGCGCCGGGCAAGCGCCTTCGGCCCTTCCTGGTGCTGGCGAGCGCGCGGCTCTTCGGCGTCGCCAAGTCGCGCGCGCTTCAGGTGGCGGCGGCGATCGAGCTCGTCCACGCCTATTCGCTGGTGCATGACGATCTGCCGGCGATGGACGACAGCGATCTCCGGCGCGGGCGGCCGACCTGCCACAAGGCCTTCGACGATGCGACCGCGATTCTCGCCGGCGACGGGCTGCTGACGCTCGCCTTCGAAGTGCTGGCGCATCACGACACGCATGGCGACGCGACGGTGCGGGCGGAGCTGGTGCTGGCGCTGGCGCAGGCAGCCGGCAGCCACGGCATGGTCGGCGGCCAGATGATCGATCTCATCGCCGAGGAGCGGCCCGATCTCGATATCGGCGCGATCACCAGGCTGCAGCGGCTGAAGACCGGCGCGCTCATCGCCTTTGCCTGCGAAGCGGGCGCGATTCTCGGCAAGATGCCGGCGGAGCTGCGCCTCGCCTTGCGCGGCTATGCGCATGATCTGGGTCTCGCCTTCCAGATCGCCGACGATCTCCTCGATGTCGAAGGCACGGCGGACGCCACGGGAAAGCCGGTGGGACAGGACGCGGCGGCTGGAAAGGCCACCTTCGTCTCCATCCTCGGCGTCGAGCGGGCGCGCGCCCAGGCACAACTCCTGGTGTCGCAAGCGGTTGCCCATCTTGATTTATTTGAGGAAAGAGCAGACCTTTTGCGGGATGCGGCGCGTTTTGTTGTGGAGCGCCGCACCTGAAGGAGAGGTCTCGCGTGGATT
>Ga0134128_10006731_pt1 | contig 13919 bp, 11 predicted proteins | sample KB31754_FD_96462 | JGI IMG/M metagenome (GOLD analysis project Ga0134128, IMG submission 96462) | Terrestrial soil microbial communities with excess Nitrogen fertilizer from Kellogg Biological Station, Michigan, USA - KB3-175-4 | ecosystem: Environmental > Terrestrial > Soil > Unclassified ... | reverse complement strand
TCGCTGCCGGTTTTCCTCAAACCCATGACCCACGACACCGGTTGGTCGGTAGCCGGCGTGTCCAGCGCCATGACGATCGGCTTCCTAGCCATGGCGTTCACGAGTATGGCCTGGGGCACCCTGTCCGACCGCGTGGGCCCGCTTCCGGTGGTGCTGACCGGTTCAGTCTTGCTGGCGGCAAGCCTGGTCCTGGCGAGCCTGGCGTCCTCGCTGATCGCATTTCAGCTTACGTTCGGCCTGATGGTCGGCACCGCGACGGCGGCGATCTTCGCGCCCATGATGGCGACCGTCACCGGCTGGTTCGATACTCATCGCAGCCTTGCCGTATCCCTGGTGTCAGCCGGCATGGGCATGGCGCCAATGACCATGTCGCCGCTTGCAGCCTGGCTCGTCTCAAATCACGACTGGCGGACCTCGATGCAGATCGTCGCTGTGATCGTCGCCGCCGTCATGATCCCTGTGTCGCTGCTGGTTCGCCGCCCGCGGGCGCTTGCGCACGGGCAGGCCACCCCGTCTGGGCATGACGCCGCACGCTCCGAAATGACGGTTTCGCAGGCGGTGCGCTCGCCGCAATTCATCGTCCTGCTCGCAACCAACTTCTTTTGCTGCGCCACACATTCGGGCCCGATCATCCACACAGTGAGCTACGCCGTCACCTGCGGTATTCCATTGATAGCCGCGGTGACGATCTACAGCGTCGAGGGCTTGGCGGGGATGGGCGGCCGGATCGCGTTCGGCCTGCTCGGCGACCGCTTCGGCGCCAAGCGCGTGCTCGTCCTCGGCCTTCTCGCGCAGGCATTTGGCGCGCTTGCCTACGTCTTCGTGCGCGAACTCGCTGCGTTCTATGCCGTCGCTGCGGTATTCGGCTTTATCTATGCCGGAACCATGCCGCTCTATGCCGCGATTGCGCGAGAGAACGTTCCGCTGCGGATGATGGGTACAGTCATTGGCGGAACGGCGATGGCCGGCAGCCTCGGCATGGCGACAGGCCCATTGGCCGGTGGTTTGATCTACGATACCTTTGCGAGCTACGCTTGGCTTTACATCGGCTCCTGGGTGATGGGGCTCGGCGCCTTCCTGATCGCAACGACATTCAGGCCGTTTCCCAAGACGGTGCCAGAACCTACTCCGGTGCACGCATCAGCCTGAGCCAATCGGATGGCGAGAGCGGGTGAGTGCCGTTCGCGCTAAGAAGGACACCCCGACGATCGCAACGGCGTCAGATGATCCGGAAATACCAAGCGTTCCGCCGAGACGCGGGCCGTCAGTGGTACGGGGCCTTCGTTCTGAGCGAGCTTCAAGCTGCACGCGCGATCTTCTTCGCCTCTAACCGTCGCTTTTTGCCTCCGATCCTGCGGACTACGGTGTAGAACGCCGGCGTGAACAACAGGCCGAACCCTGTTACGCCCAGCATGCCGGCGAACACCGCCGTACCCAACGATTGCCGCATCTCCGAGCCGGCACCGCTCGCGACGACGAGCGGCGCGACTCCAAAGATGAAAGCGAGGGAGGTCATCAGGATCGGCCGCAGCCGCGTGCGTGCCGCGGTCACGGCGGCCTCGGTGGGCGAGGCGCCGCCTTCCTCTGTCTGCCGTGCGAACTCCACGATCAGGATTGCGTTCTTGGCGGCAAGGCCTACGAGGACGACGAAGCCGATCTGCGCCAGCACGTCGATCGGCATGCCGCGCATCAACAGCCCCGTCACGGAGGCGAGCAGGCACATCGGTACGATCATCACCACCGCGAGCGGGAGGTTCCAGCTCTCATACTGCGCCGCGAGCACCAGGAACACGAATAGGGCGGCCGCGCCGAACACCAGCAACGATGAGCTGCCCGGCTGTTGCTGCTGGAAGGCGAGCTCGGTCCATTCGAAGCCGATGCCGGGCGGCAGCACCTTGTGCGCCAATTCCTCCATCCGGTGTAGCGCGATCCCGGTCGCTACGCCTGGTGCTGCGACGCCCATCACTTCGGCGGCGGGAAACAGATTGTATCGTGGCACGCGATACGGAATGTTTTCGTATTTCAGCTGTGCCACCGTTCCGATCGGCACCATCTTGCCGGAGGTGTTACGCGCTTTCAGCCGCGCGATGTCCTGCGGATCCTGCCGGAAGTTGCCGTCGGCCTGCGCTATGACCTCGTAGGTCCGACCGAGATAATTGAAGTCGTTGACGTATTGCGAGCCGAGATAGACCTGCAGTGTGGAGAAAACGTCGGTCGGATTCAGTCCGACCTTCTCCGCCTTCGCACGGTCGATGTCGGCATAGATCGAGGGCGAGCGGGTGCCGAACAGCGTGAACACGCCGGCGAAGCTAGGGTCTTTGTTGGCCGCCGCGACCAGGGCCTGCGCCGCTTTCGCGAGTGCGTCGGAGCCGAGACCGGCGCGATCCTGCAGCATCATCTTGAAGCCCCCGGCATTGCCGATGCCCTGCACCGGGGGAGGCGGGATCGTCAGCACGTAGGCGTCCTGGATCACTGAGAGGCGCTTGCGCAAATCCGCGAGCACGCTCGCGGCCGTCACGCCTTTTTTCTCGTGATTATACAGCGACGGTAGGCCGGAGAAGATCGTGCCGGCATTAGAAGCGATGGTGAATGTGGTCGCGTCCAGGCCTGCGAAAGGCGCGACATGCTCGACGCCTGGCGTCGACAAGATGATGTCGATCGCCTTCTTGACTACCGCTTCCGTGCGGTCGAGTGTCGCGCCGGGCGGCAGTTGCACGACGGTGATGAGGTAGCCCTGGTCCTGCTCCGGAATGAAGCCGGTAGGAGCGCGGGCGAACTGGAAACCGGCCAAGCCGATCAGCGCGGCATAGGCGAGCAGCACGATTCCGGCGAACTGCACGAGGTGCCGGGTCAGCCGGCCATAACTAGTCGAGAGCCACTGGAATCCAAAGTTGAAGCGCTCGAAACCGGCATGCACGAGCCGGGTGATCAATGAGCCGCGTGCCTTGTGACCTCGCTCGTGGGCCTTGAATAGCATCGCGCAAAGAGCGGGGCTCAAGGTCAGCGAGACGAAGCAGGAAATCAGGGTGGAGGCGGCGATGGTGACCGCGAACTGGCGGAAGAATTGCCCGGTAATGCCCGACAGGAATGCCGAGGGGACGAACACCGCGCACAGCGTCAGCGCGATCGAGATCAGCGCGCCGCCGACCTCGTCCATGGTGACATGGGCGGCCTGAACCGGGGTCATGCCACGCTCGAGATTGCGCTCGACGTTCTCCACCACGACAATGGCATCGTCCACGACGATGCCGACCGCGAGCACGAGCCCGAACAGCGACAGGTTGTTCAGCGAAATGCCGAGCACGTAAAGGAAGCTGAAGGTGCCGACCAGCGAGACCGGAATCGCGATGACCGGAATGATGGCGGCGCGCCAGCTCTGCAGGAACAGGAAGACGACGCCGACCACGAGCAGGATTGCGACAAAAATCGTCTTGACCACCTCGTGGACTGATTTGCCCACAAAAATGGTCGGATCGTAAATGACCTTGTATTCGAGGCCGGGCGGAAAGTCCTTGCTCAGCGTTTTCATGGCGTCGAGCACCTCGTGATCCACCGCGAGGGAATTGGCACCCGGCTGAGCAAAGATCAGGAGCGGCAGACCCGGCTGCCGGTCCATGAAGGCGCTCGAGCCATAGTCGGAAGCGCCGATCTCGACCCGGCCCACGTCGCGCAGCCGCGTCACGCGGCCCTCGCTGTCCGATTTGAGCACGATGGAGGCGAATTGTTCGGGTGTAGAAAGTCGGCCGAGCGTCCGCACGTTGAGCTGATAGGCCTCGTGCGAGGCGACCGGCGGCTGGTTCAAGACGCCGGCCGAGACCTGCACGTTCTGGGCTTGGAGCGCGGCGAGCACTTCGCTCGCATTGAGATTGTGGGCTGCGACCTTGTCCGGGTCGAGCCAAATGCGCATGGCATATTCGCGACCGCCCTGCACCTGCACGTCGCCGACACCGGGCAGGCGCGCCAGGACGTCCTTCACATGCAGCGTTGCGTAGTTCGAGATATAGAGCAGGTTGCGCGACGAGTCCGGAGAATAGAGGTGGACGGCAAGCAGGATGTTGGGCGTTGCCTTCCTCACCTGAACGCCCAGGCGCTGCACGTCCTCGGGCAGCCGGGGCAGCGCATCCTGCACGCGGTTCTGCGTCAGCATCTGCGCCACGTTGAGGTCGGTCCCGATCCGGAACGTCACGGTGATGGTTAGCTTGCCGTCGCCGGTCGACTGGCTGCTCATGTAGATCATGTTCTCGACGCCGTTGATCTGCTGCTCGAGCGGCGTTGCGACGGTGCGCGACAGCGTCTCCGCAGATGCGCCCGGATAGCTCGTGGTGATCTGGACTGTCGGCGGCACGATCTCCGGGTATTGTGCAATGGGCAGAATGGCGAGCGCGCCCAGCCCGATCAGGGTGACGAACACGCTCAAAACCGTCGCGAAGATCGGCCTGTCGATGAAAGTATGTGTCACGGGAAGCTCCTGATTCCGCAGTGGCCTCAACGCGCCTCTGTCAGGCTTTGCCGTCGGCGGATGGGTCGTAGTGGATGGTGCCGTCCTGCGGCGTGACCTTGGCGCCGGGAACGGCGCGCACCAGACCGTCAATGATGACGCGGTCGCTTGCGTCGAGGCCCGACTTGATCACGCGCAATCCGCCGCGGAGGTCGCCCGTCGTCACGATCCTGGGTTTCACGGTCCCGTCGGGGCCAACCGTCATCACGAGGTGCTGCGACTGGTCGAGCACGACGGCGGAGTCCGGCAAGAGATAGACGGGCGCAGGCGGCGCGATTGCGACGCGCAGCCGCGCGAACTGGCCGGGCGCCAGGAACAGGTCCGGGTTCGGTACCGTGGCACGTGCATGAATGGTGCCGCTGGAGCGATCGAGCGAATTGTCGATGAAGTCGAGCGTTCCCTCGCGAGTGAAGCTAGTCTCGTCGCTCAGGGCGATCCTGACCTTGTTGGCCAGCGGACCCGTGATGTGGGCGCGTGCGCGCGAGAAGGTCAGGAAATCGGATTCGCTCATGTCGAAGTCGAGATAGAGCGGATCGAGCGAAACCAGCGTCGCCAGCAGCGTGGTCGGGCTGGTGCCGCCGCGGCCGCCGGAGACCAGGCTTCCGATCGACACCTGACGCGCGCCGATGCGTCCGGTGAACGGCGCCTGCACGCGGCAATATTCAAGGTCGAGCTCGGCATCGTGCACGCGCGCCTTTGCGTCGTCGACCGCGGCCTGTGAGCCATCCTCGTCCGAGGTGCGTTGATCGACCGTCTCCTGGGTGGCGAACTCATTGCGCTTGAGCGATTGCGCGCGTGAGAGCTGATTCGTGGCGAGCGCCGCGCGGGCGATTGCGGTCTTCAACGCTGCGTTCGCTTCCTCGAGTTTGATCTCGTAAGGACGCGGATCGATGACAAAGAGCAGGTCGCCCTTATGCACCATCTGGCCATCCTTGAAATGGATCTCGGTCAGGGTGCCACCGACCTGCGCCCGCAGTTCGACCCGGTTGATCGCGGAAAACTGACCGAGAAAGCCGGCCCGCCTGTCGACGTCGCGTTGCAGCGGATGACTGACAGTCACGACCGGCGCAGGAGCTGGCGGTGCCGCCGCCTGATTGCCCTTCGGCGCGAGGCTGCGATAGGCGAGGAACAGGGCAACGATCGCCGCGACGGCAAGCGCGCCGGTTCGCCGGAGCCACCGCCGGCGTGGCCGGCGAGGGGCGTCTTCATCGAACGGCTCTCTCTCAAGCTTCGCGTGATCGCTGATCTGATCCATGAGGCTGTCCATAAGTCCTTGCCATGCTGCGCGAAATTCGCCGTCGGCCGCGCCGGCACCCGCAATCGCGTGGGCCGGCCGGTGCAGCGCGTCGAACTCGTCAGGCGGGGCACTTGTCATGCGGGATGGCAAAAGCTGCGTGCGGTGGTCGGGTTGATATTTGGAGCAAGAACTCCAATATGGCTGGCGGGATATAGACTCGGGGAGGCGCTGTTCAAGGATTTTTGGAGCGATGACACCAAAAATAATTAAAAGGAGGAAAGATGACTCGGGCGAAGCCGGCGTGACCAAGCGCGGCCGCGGACGGCCGGCGGTGTTCGATCGTTCCAAAGCGCTGCAGGAGGCGATGAAGCTGTTCTGGGAACGCGGCTATGAGGGTACGTCGTTCGACGACCTGATTGCCGCCATGGGGATCAGCGCGTCGAGTTTCTACAATTCATTCAGCAGCAAGGAAGCGCTCTACTGCGAGGCTACCCAGTCCTATCGGGAATGGGCCGGCCAGTGGTTCTTCGCGATCCTCAATGATCCCTCGACCGACACCAGGACGGCGTTCGCACTGCTATTTGAGGCGACCGCGGAAGAGTTCACCTGCAGCGATCACCCGCTTGGCTGCATGATTTCGCTCGCGGGCACGCATTGTTCACCCGGAATGAAGAACATCCGTGACATGATGGCTGACCATCGGGCCTTCTCGGAAAGCGCAATGGCAGCGCGCATCCGCAAGGGCATCGCCGATGGCGACGTGCCCACGGGTACCGACTGCGACTTGCTGGCGGCTTATTACAGCGCGGTGGCACGCGGGCTCGCCGTGCAGGCGCGCGACGGGACGTCACGTGAGAAGCTCGCCGAAATCGGCCGCCTCGCCATGCGTGCCTGGCCGGCTGGCAACGTGGGAACGCGATTAAAGCCCGGCCGCAAAGGCTGTTGATTGATCGATCCGGTCACGACGCCGGCTCCCGCTCCGTCGCGTCATTGCGCGGAAAGTGCTGGCCGTTGCGCGTGACGAGAAGCGTCGCGGTTGACCCGATACGCGCGGCGAAGGGCCACGGCACGTCACCGGAAGGCGAGGAACGGCCTTCACGTTCTCGTCGATGCACCATACAAATCTTGGGGAGGCGATCTATGAAGATCGCTAACCGACCGGATCGGGAGACAGGGCGCATGTCCAATCAGCCTTCGCTAAAAGCAAGTGGCCACAATCCACATACGATCGAGGAAGCACAGCAGCTGGTAAAATACGTGGAATCGCTTTTCATGCCCTGGAACATCGACGCATTGATCGATGGTTTCACCGATGATTGCATTGTTCGCTTCGGGACGCTGCCCGAGTTTCGCGGCAAGCAGGCGCTGAGAAGATTCTTCACCGCGCGCAGTTCGAAGCAGAACGGCTATCGCCTAACGAAGCAACTTCGGACTCTCGCGAACGACACGATGACGAACATCTGGGACGGCGAATGGGAGGACAAGACGACCGGACGCAAGATGAAGGGCTTTGGCGTCGAGGTTTGGAAGATGCGCGATGGCAAGATCGCCATATGGGAGGCGGCGTTCAATTCTGCTCCGGCCGGCGAAACGCTTGATGTCGCCAAGATGCTCGGCTGATGGCACGGCCAAAGCGGGTTTTCGCGCGGTCCTACATTATAGGAATTGGGCCCGTCGTTTGAGAGCAGTGGGCACGGTTGCGGCAGGCTGAATCAGGTCCCGGGACCGAGCCCGAGTCTTGCGTAGATCCGCCGCGCGTAAGCGCCGAATTCGTCCGTGGTCTTGATCGGCAAGGCGCGCGGAAACGGCAGCTCGATCGGAAAATACTCCGCCATGCGCGCGGGACCCGCGGTGAGCACGGCGCAGTGCGAGGCCAAGAACACGGCCTCCTGGATCGAGTGCGTGACGAAGATGATGGTCTTGCCGCTCTCACGCCAGATCCGCAGCATTTCCAGGTTCATCTGCTCCCGCGTCAGCGCATCCAGCGCGCCGAACGGCTCGTCCATCAGGATCAGCTTCGGATCATGCACGAAGGCCCGCGCGATGGCGGTGCGCTGCTGCATGCCGCCCGAGAGCTGCTGCGGATATTTGTCCTCATAGCCTGACAGGCCGACCAGGTTGAGGAGATTCCGCGCGCGTTCGCGCGCCGCCTTCATCGGCAGGCCAACGATCTCGGCGGGCAACAGCACGTTGTCGAGAATGGTGCGCCACTTCAGAAGCAGCGCTTGCTGGAATACCATGCCGATATCGCGTGCAGGGTCGAACGGCGTTTGCGCATTGCCGATCATGACGCTGCCGCCGTCCGCGCCATGCAGCCCCGCGAGGATCTTCAGCACGCTCGTCTTGCCGCAGCCGGACGGGCCGACCAGGGACACGAGTTCGCCCTCCTGCACGTCCATCGTGACGTCCGACACCGCGAGAAATTCGGTCGTCCCCGACCGGTAGATCTTGCGGACGTTGCGGAGGCTTACGAAGGGCTCGCGTCCACTCATGCGAGCCATTTGTGCAAGTTCGCGGCCACGAAATCGTCGTCCGAGAGATCGGCATGCGCGTGATAGACGCGATCGATCTCTTCGAGTTGCCCGGGGCTCAGACCCTCGCTCGGATCGAGGCACCAGATGCCGCGCATGAGACCTTGCCGGCGCAGCACTTCGTGGCAGCCTGCGATGCAGCCATGGAAGTTGTGGGCAACGTCGAAGAAAGCGCTATTGCAGTCGGTCACGCGGGCATCGAGCGCGAGAAGATCGGCGGGAATGGTGTCGTTGTGGCGTGCCGCCTTGCAACGCTCGAATTGCGCGATAGCGGCTTTCGTCCATACCGACCAGTGACCGAGCAGGCCGCCCTTGAAATAAACACGCGTCGTACCGCTGCCATCGCGCAGGTCGAAGGGAAGGGTGAGGTCGAGCAGGATGTGGTCGTCATTGCCGGTATAAAGCGCGATGCGGTCCAGCGCGCCGGCGGCATGGACGCCGCGCAGCACGTCCAGCGTGCGGTAGCGATTGAACGGCGCGATCTTGATCGCGATCACATTGTCGATCTCAGCGAAGCGCCGCCAGAAATTGGCACTCAGCGCCACGCCCCCGACCGCCGGCTGCAGGTAGAAGCCGACGAGCGGGATTTCGCGCGCAACCGCTTCGCAATGCGCAATGATCTCGTCTTCGGAAGCCGACTTCATGGCGGCGAGGCTGAGGAGCCCCGCGTGATAGCCGATGCCGCGGGCGGTTTCCGCCTCCGCAATCGCCTGTCGCGTCGGCCCGGCGAGGCCCGCGACCAGCGCCAGGGGACGCTTGGTCCAGCCTGAGGCGGTCTCGGCCGCAAGCTCCAGCACCGGGCGGTACAGGCCGACGTCGCGGATCGCGAATTGGGTGGTGTGGACGCCGACCGCAAGCCCGCCGGCGCCGGCATCGATATAGTAGCGTGTGAGTGCCCGTTGATGCGCGATGTCGAGCTTGCGGTCGGCATCAAGCGCCAAGGGATGCGCCGGCAACACCGTGCCGTCCGCGATCGAGCGCCGCACCTCGGAATTGATCTGGCTATGATGCATGGCGTCTCCTATCCAAATTCCGGGCCGGCCACAGCGAAGGGATGTTCGAGTGTCGCCTGCGACGCATTGCCGAACCGCATGCGCTGAAATGGCCGTTCGATCGTCCAGCCCGCCCGCATTAGGCCGTCAAGAAAGCCGGCGTGGATCGCCACGGCATCGATCAGATGCGCCTCACCCTCGCTTGCGACGATGGCCGTGACCAGCGCCAGCGCACTGTCCGGATTGTCGGCGAAGACCGGGCCGATGTGGCGGGCGGTGCGACCATCGCGAACCAGTGCCATCGCGTCTCTGGTCGAGAGCAGCCGCGACCCGGGCCTTCCGGCGACTTCAGGCAGGAAATCGCGCCGATCGAAGCCCATCGCGCTGATGTCGCGGGTGATGAGTTCGCCGAGGTTGCCTTCGACAAGCGCAGGGCATGGAGCAGGGGACGCGGCGCGCTCTAACCGCAGACGGCGCAGCTCGATGGTCGGCGCAAAGCCGAGTGGGCCGTACACCATGGCTCCCGCGGGCGTGGCATCGAGCCAAGTCGTGAGGCCGCGCCGGCGTGCTGCTTCGAGGCAGGCGTCGACGAGCCGGGTGGCGACGCCGCGCCTCCGCCGGTTCTCCGTGACCAGCACCATGCTGATCCAGGCTTCGCTCTCGGTATAGGGCAGCAGCGCCGCCGTCGCGATCAGCCGGCCGTCATGGTCGCGCACCCCGAAGACAACACCTCTGGTCAGGAAGAACTGCCAGTCTGCTTCGTTCTGGTTCCAACGCGCCTCGGTCGACAAAGCAAAGGCGCCAAGCGCGTCGCGACCGTCGAGCCGAATGATCGGAAGCTGCGCGTCAGTAGCGCCCATCGCGCACCTCGTATTTGGTCGGCTTGCCGAGGTTCGGCATGGCGCGGGCGACCCAATCGGCGGTCCAGGCGATCAACTGCTTCGTGTCGACGATCGGCCGGCCAAACAGTCCGACAGCCTGTGATGTATCCGTGAGCCAGGCAGTCGGCTCCTCCTTGCCGACAATCTCGGGCTGGCGGCCGAACAGCGCGCCGAATTGGGCCGCAAGATCGCGCACGGCCAGAATGTCGGGGCCGCTGACATTGATCGGGCTGGTCGGCGTCTCGCAATGCGCCAGGCACCGCAAGGCTTGCGAGGACGCATCACCCTGCCAGATGAAATTGGCATGGCCCAGACTGACGTCGATCGGTTGGCCTTGCCAGACTTTGCTCGCGATGTCGTAAAGCACGCCGTAGCGCATATCGATGGCGTAGTTCAGGCGGAACAGCCGTCCGGGCGTTGCGAACTTCCTGGAAAAATACTCGAACATGCGCTCGCGCCCGACGCAGGACTGCGCATATTCGCCGGGCGGATTGGGCGCCATGCTTTCGTCGGAGCCTCGGCCGTCCACCGGCACGAAGGGATAAACGCAACCGGTCGAGAACGCCACGATCCGCGACTGGCGAAAGGCCTGTGCGACGATCGCCGGCACATGGGCGTTCATGGCCCAGGTCAGCGCGAGGTCGCCCTCAGCGCCGAACTTGCGCCCGGCCATGAAGATGACGTTGGGGCTCTTCGGCAGCGCGTTGACGGCGGCTTCGTCGAGCAGGTCGCAATTGATGGTTTCGACGCCACGCGCGTGCAGCCAATCCCTCACGCTCGGGTCGCTGAACCGGGCCACCCCGATGATCCGCCGCTCGGGTGCCGCGGCTTTGGCCAGGCCGGCGAGCGTCGGGCCCATTTTACCGGCGACGCCGAGGATCATGATGTCGCCGTCGACCTTGTTGAGATCGTCGATCAGCGCCTGGCTCGGCCGGCACAATAACTCGTCGAGCGCGGCAACATCGGCAATGGTCTTCGGGAAAGTATCGCGCGAGAGCAGCATATTTGGCTTCGTATCCTTATTGTTAAAGCCTGACGTCCCGGACCACGAACAGCCGTTCGAGCCCGAGCACCAGGCCGTAGAGAACGACTCCAAGCAGGGTCAAAAGCAGGACCGCCATCACCATGGCCGGCGTATCGAGCGAGGACTGCACCTGGATCATGAGATAGCCGAGCCCACGGTCGGAGGCGATGAACTCGCCGACGATGGCGCCGGCGACCGCCAGAATGGCGCCGACTTTCATGCCGGAAAAGATGTAAGGCAAGGAGCCCGGCAGCTGGATCTTGCGGAACAACACCCAGCGCGAGCCGCGCAGCGATTTCACGAGATCGAGCAGATCTGGCTCGACCTCCCTCAGCCCCCGTGCCGCCGTGAGCAGAATCGGGAAAAAACAGATCGAGAAGGCGATCAGGATGTTCGAGAGGATCCCGTAGGAGAACCAGACGATCACGAGCGGGCCGAGCGCGACTTTCGGAATCATGTTCAGCGTGACGAACAACGGCAGCAGGATCAGGCTGACCAGCGGCGACCAGGTGAACACCACAGCAAGGGCTACGCCGACGATTGCGCCAAGCGCGAAGCCGCCGAGGATTTCGGCCGCGGTGACCGCGACGTTGGAAAGCCAGGCATATTGTGCCGAGGAAAGCGTTGCGAGGGTCGCAAGCGGCGAAGGCAAGATGAAGGTCGGCACGTGGAAGGCGTCGACCAGCACCTGCCACAGGACGATCACGGCCAGGTGCACGATCAGGATGATCGCCATGGACCGCATCGATCGTCTGCTGTCAGCTGACATCCGAGTTCCCTTAGCGCCGCCCATTCTCGGCACGCAGCTCAGCCTATCGCGGCCGGCTGAAACTTTCAACCATCCGGTTGATTACGGCCGAAGCGATTGCATCACCAGGTCGACGACATGCTTACGCCGCGCGCGACGCGCGGCCGGGCTGCCGAAATCCCTCCCGAAGATCGCCGACAGTGTTCGCGTGTTCGAGAAGAAGAAATAGCTCAGCCCCGCTATCGAGATGTAGAGCTGTACCGGATCGATTCCCTTGCGGAAAATTCCGTTGCGCACGCCCTGCTTGAGGATCTGTGAGACCACGCTGACGAGCGGCGAATGCATGGTCTCCAGCCGCCCCGAGCCGCGGACATGGCGCGCGCCGCCGCGGTTTTCGTCGTTGAGCAGCACGATGAAATCGGGATGGGCGGCGAGGTGGTCGAAGGAGGCCTCGATCAATTTGCGGATCGCCAGTTCCGGCGCCAGGCCCTCGAGATTGAGCTTGCGCTCCTGCTCGCGGATCTCCTCATAGACCCATTCCAGCACGGCGAGGTAGAGCGCGTCCTTGTCGCCAAAATAGTGATAGACCAACTGCTTGTTGACGCCGGCGCGGGCGGCGATCTCGTCAACCCGCGCGCCGGCAAGGCCGCTTGCGGCGAATTCGCGCCTGGCGGCAGCCAGCAGCTTGCGCCGCGTTGCTTCCGGATTGCGCCGCTGCACTTTGGTGCCGTTGGAGCTTGTCTTGAGCATTTCAACCAGACAGTTGACAATTGCGGGAGTCCCTTGTTGCATTGGTAGCGTTGCCGGAGTCGACCGGCAAGGGCGGCTATTTGGAAGGGAGCGTGCCATGAAGTGTTTGAGGATCGCCGGAATAGCGTTTGCGCTCCTTGCTCCTGCCGCGCCCTCGCAGGCCGGCGAAGCCGTCACTCTGACGCTGAACTGGACGCCGACGGCCGACCATTCACCGCTCTATTACGCCAAGGCGCAGGGCTGGTACGAGAAGGCCGGCATCGACCTCACGATCGAGACCGGGAAGGGCTCGGGCGTCTCCGCGCTCAAGGTCGGCTCTGGCGGCTCGCCGTTCGGCATTGCTGATCTGCCGACTGCACTGGTCGCCAAAAGCAAGGGCGCAGACGTGGTCGCCGTGATGAGCATCTACGCCAATACAGCGCAGACCTTTTACTGGCTGAAGAGCTATGGAGTGAACGGTCCGAAGGATTTTCCGGGCCACAAGATCGGCAACCCGCCGGGCGACGCCTCGCGGGTGATGTGGCCCGCTTTTGCCAAGGCGGCGGGCATTGCGCCCGACTCAGTCACCTTCGTCAATGTCGGGCCGACGGCGAAGATTGCGGCGCTGAAGAGCCATACGGTCGATATCATCAGCGATTTCTACAACGAGCACGACCTCAAGGTGATCACGTTCGGCAGTGATCTCGGCTACCTGAACTGGAAGGATATCGGCCTCAACCCTTACGGAAACTCGCTGATCGTCAACGGAGCATATCTGAAAAAGAACCCTAAGCTGGTGGAGCAGTTTGTCCGGATCACACAAAAGGCTTATGCGGCCTGCGTCGCCGACGTCACGCCCTGCCTGAAGGCGCTGCTCGATCAGGTCTCGGGGCTCGACAAGGAGAACCAGCAGCGTCAGTGGGAGCGTATCAAGTATCTGATGACCGACCAATTCACCACGACCAAGGCCCTCGGCTGGATCGACGGCGATCGTATGAAAAAAGACTACGAGCTCGTGAAGACCTATCTCGGCATGGAGAAGCCGTTCGACGTGAACACGGCGTTCACGACCAAGATGTTGGACACCTCGATCAAGATGGACGCCAGCAAGGTGAAGAAGTAATCACGGGCGAGCCTCGGCCAGGAGCAGCGGGCAAAGGCACCCGGAGAGTCGAACTTGAGGCGAAATCGGATCGTCGCCATGCGAGCCCCAGCGCGCTGTTACGACTTCTTGAATCGTTTGGCGACCTCGGCCCATTTCACGATATCGCCGCGCAGG
>Ga0134128_10006730_pt1 | contig 13920 bp, 9 predicted proteins | sample KB31754_FD_96462 | JGI IMG/M metagenome (GOLD analysis project Ga0134128, IMG submission 96462) | Terrestrial soil microbial communities with excess Nitrogen fertilizer from Kellogg Biological Station, Michigan, USA - KB3-175-4 | ecosystem: Environmental > Terrestrial > Soil > Unclassified ... | reverse complement strand
CCTGGCCGAGCAGACCTACCACGGCCAGCCGGTGCTGACCTGGTGGCAGGGCGAGGTCACCAAGGATGGCGATACCACGGCCGGTGAGTACTTCGTGGTGAACAGGCACTACCAGACCATCGCAACGCTGCACGGCGCCGACGGCTGGATCCTGACGCTGCACACGATGATGATCGACGGTGACCACGCCTGGGTGACGGCGAATAAGGACATCCCGATGAACCTCGGCAAGTACGGTGGCGTCGCCGACGGCGCGATCGCCGACTCCGCGGTTCAGGAATACAACCTGAAGACCGGCAAGCTGATCAGAACCTGGGACGCCCTCGACCACATTCCGCCGACCGACACCCACGCGCTGCCGCCGGCCAACGGATTCCCGTGGGACGTGTACCACGTCAACTCGATCAGCCTGAACGGCGATGGCACGTTCGTCGTCTCGATGCGGAACACCTGGGCCACCTATGACGTGGACGAGGCGACCGGCAAGGTCTTGTGGATCCTGGGCGGCAAGCACTCCACGTTCAAGGTCGACGACGACGCCAAGTTCGAATGGCAGCACGACGTGACGTTCTTGCCGCACTCCGATGAGGTCAGCCTGTTTGATGACCACTGCTGCCAGCTCACCGGTGGCGGGACCTACCTGGCCGCCGACGGGCCGTCCCGCGGGGAGTTGCTCAAGCTCGACCAGGCCAACCGCACCGCCAGCCTCGTCTCTCAGTACAGCCACGATGGCGATGACGCCGCGTACATGGGAAGTGCGCAGTATCTCCCTGGCGGTAACGTGTTCGTGGGCTGGGGCAGCCAACCCCGGTTCACCGAATTCAGCAAGTCGGGACAGATCCTCATCGATGGCCTGCTGCCATCACCTGACTTGAGCTACCGTGCAATCGCGGTCCAGAAATGGATCGGTCTACCGCTGACCAAGCCAAGCGGCGCGATTCGCCGTAGCGGCGGTAAGACGACGGTGTACGCAAGCTGGAACGGCGCAACGCAGGTCGCGAGCTGGCGAGTACTCGCCGGCTCGACGCAATCCGATCTGAACGTGGTCCAGAACCAGAACCTGACCGGGTTCGAGACCGCGATCGGCGTGACTGGCCACTACCAGGTATTCCAGGTCCAGGCGCTGGACTCAGACGGCCACGTGATCGGGACCTCTGCGCCTTTCAATTAAGGGCAGATGACGCCAGATCGCGTAAGGAGAACTAGCAGTGACTGGTGAGGTAACCAGGCGGCGGCTGTTTGGCCAGGCTGGCGGTGCGGCCGTCGGCCTGGCCGGGCTCGGAATCGTCGGCGGATGCTCGGGTTCCCAGGCGGCTGACACCTCGGAGTCGGGAGGGCTGCCGGTCGGGCAGATCGTCCCCGACCGCTTCGAGCGTGGTGGCTACCACCAATTCATCACCCGGCCCGACCTGCACCCTCCGGTCATCAAGGTGTCGCGGAAGGCGCAGGGGTCGTACGCGAGCAACATCTTCATGACCGCGCCGTATTCAGGTCCGGGTTTCGGCGGCTCGATGATCCTCGATGCGCGCGGTGATCTGGTGTGGATGGAACGGGACTCGCCCGCAGCACACCGGATCGAATTCAACATGCAGATGTACAAGGGCGAACCGCACCTCACCTGGTGGGAAGGCGTAGAGACCCACGGGTGGGGCCAGGGCGTGGCGGTGCTGGCCGACTCGTCCTACCGTCGGCTGCACACGATCCACGCGCACGGCAAGGACGTGAAGCTCGATCACCACGAGTTCAACATCACCCCGCAGAACACCGCGCTGGTTACGATCTTCAGGACGCACACAGGCGTCGATCTGCGCAAGGTCGGCGGCCCGAAGCACGGCGTCCTGGTCTCCGGCATGTACCAGGAGATCGACATCGCGTCCGGCAAGTTGCTGCACGAGTGGGACAGCCTCGACCACGGCCATGTGCCGATCACCGAGAGCAACCAGGTGTTCGCCGGCGGCGTGCCCAGCAACCCGTGGGACTACTTCCACATCAACTCGCTGGTGGTCACTCCCGACGGCGAGCACGTGTTGATCTCCTCGCGCAACACCTGGACGATCTACATGGTGCACCGGCGCACCGGCAAGATCGTCTGGCGGATGGGCGGCAAGAAGTCGGACTTCACCTTCGGGCCGGGCGTCAAGTACTACTGGCAGCACCACGTCCGGTGGCATGGCAACGGCGATGTGCTCAGCGTGTTCGACAACGGCGCGGCTCCGGCTAAGGAGCGGCAGTCCAGGGCCATTGTGCTGGACGTGGACTTCCATAAGATGCACGTCACGCTGCGCCATCAGTACTTCCACCCGCACCTGAAGGTGTCGTCGGCAGCGATGGGCAACGCGCAGTTGCTGCCGGACGGCCGGATGTTCGTCGGTTGGGGTACGAACCCGTTCTTCAACGAGTACCACGCCAACGGCGACGTGATCGTGGCCGGGACCCAGGGCCACGGAAACGCGTCGTACCGGATCTTCACCTACGACTGGGAGGGCCATCCGACCAGTCCGCCGGACGTGGCTGTGCACCACAAGAACGGCAAAGCCCTGGTCTACGTGAGCTGGAACGGCGCTGCGAACGTGCATTCCTGGGTAATCCTGGCCGGGAAGAGCCGGTCCAAGCTCAAGCCGGTCGCCACGGCCCGGCGCAGTGGCTTCGAGACCGCCATCGAGATCAGCAACACCGGCCCGTTCTTCGCGGTTCGAGCCCGGGACGCCAAGGGTCAGTCTCTCTCGACATCCAAGACCGTCAAAATTTCATAGCCCAAAAAGATCTTGATTTTAAGGTCTTAAGAAGAAGGAGTACGGATCCAATGGCAGAGGCCTGGTCTAGGCGCCAGTTGTTCAAAGGGGCTGGCGCAGCGGCCCTCGGCGTGGCTGGCTTCGGCCTGGCCGGCTGCTCGACGAAGGACGTCACCGCGAAGCTGGTCTCCGATAACACGGTGACCCACGGGATCCGGACTTACTTCTCCAGGCCCGACCTGGCGCCGCCGCGGATCCAGCTGACGGGCAAGCTGCCGCCTGGACCAGAGTTCATCTTCCTGGCGACCGGCGTCGGCGCTCTCGGCCAGGGCGGCTGCATGATCATGAACCGGGACGGCCAGATGGTCTGGTTCTCGCCCGACACCGACGCCAGCCGGATGGACTTCAACGTCCAGGAGTACCAGGGCGAACCGATGATCACCTGGTGGGAGGGCCGGATCCGGGCAGCCGGCTACGGGCAGGGCGTCGCCGTGATGGCGAACTCGAACTACGAGATCCTGCACACCGTCCGCGCCGCGAACGGCCTGAACGCCGACCTGCATGAGTTCAATGTCACCCCGCGCGGCACCGCGCTGATCAGCGCCTACCGGCGGGCCAAGGTCGATCTCACCAGCTTTGGCGGTCCGGCCGACGGCTGGGTGCTGTGCGGCGTCGCGCAGGAAATCGACATCGCGACCGGGAAGGTGCTGTTCGAGTGGGACAGCTTCAAGCACGTGCCGGTCACCGAGACCCACCAGCCGTTCGCGGGCGGATCGACCGATGACCCGTTCAACTACTTCCACATCAACTCGGTCGCCGAGCACCCCGACGGTGACCTGCTGATCTCCTCCCGCAACACCTGGACGGTCTACAAGGTCAGCCGGAAGACCGGCGAGATCGTGTGGCGGCTGGGCGGGAAGAAGTCCGACTTCACCCGAGGCCCAGGGACGCAGTTCTTCTTCCAGCATCACGTCCGGATGCACGGGACGGACACGATGTCCCTGTTCGACAACGGGGCGCAGCCGGTTATGGAGAAGCACTCGCGCGCGCTGGTGCTGAACTTCGACGAGGCCAACAAGCACGTGTCGCTCCGGCAGGAATGCATCCACGAGGGCGCGGTCGTGCTGTCCTACGCGATGGGAAGCTGCCAGTTGCTGCCGGATGGCAGCGTGTTCGTCGGCTGGGGCACTAACCCGTACTTCTCCGCGTTCGACTCCAACGGCAAGATGGTGGCCGACGGTCTCATGACCAGAGGTCACCCGACCTACCGGGCCTTCCTCGGCGACTGGGTCGGCAAGCCAACCGAGCCGCCCGCGGTCGCGGCCTGGGCCCGCAAGAGCGGCGGCACCACCGTCTTCGCCAGTTGGAACGGCTCGACCGAAGTCAGGTCGTGGAAGGTGCTGGCCGGATCTGACCGCAATTCGCTGTCGGAGGTCGCCAGCGGACCGTGGTCGGGATTCGAGACCGCGCTGGTCGTTCGGGAGAGGGGGCCGTATTTCGCCGTGCAGCCGCTCGACGCGGCCGGCAACGTGCTGGCGACCTCGGCTGCCTCGCTGATCACCTTTAACGGCAAGCCGATCACCGTCCACAAGTTCAGCTGCGGCTCGAACAACTGCGGTTACTGAGCCTGCTGGGTCCTTGATCTTCCGGTTCTGAGCCCGGTCTGGCGTTCGCTAGGCCGGGCTCAGCCATTTGCCGGGATGGGTTGGTTCGGCGGGTTGGGCCGGTTTTGCGGGTTGGGCGGATCTGGTGGCGGGCATAGAGTGAACTGCGGTCATCTCCGACGACTGGGGCAACGCAGCATTGCCGCTGCGGTGAGGTGCGGATGTGTCGATCTACGCCTGGGGCTGGATTCTCTTCGGCCTGGGAGCGGCGCTGGTCGGGAGCATGGCGTTCGGGCTGACCCAGGATCGGGACCGGCCTCGGGGCCGGCACAGTCGGGATGAGCGGGTTAAGCCGGAAGACCGGCCCGCCGAGTGGCAGCGGATTCGGCTGATCGCCGCCAATACCTTGATCTTCGCGATCATTATGATGACCGATTCGGCCAACGCCTCGAACCCGCTTCAGTTTCCCGCTCGGGCGCTCGTCGTAACGGCCACGATCACGCTTCTGGTCTGGGAGTTCAGGTCGTGGCGCCAGTTTGCCGATCCGGCTGACCGCCGTCGGGCGATGAGCTCGGCGCGGTGGTTCGTCGTGCCGCTGGGAGTGCAGGTGCTGTGGATGCTGCATATCTGGGACAACGGAGTGGCCAGGATCGTCGCCTCGACCGCGACGCTCTTGATACTCACCGTCCCGGACGTCGAGCCCTGGATCCGCCGCCGACTCCAACGCCGCGCCGGCGGTACCACCCCCATGTAGTCGAAGGCTCGCTCGGGGTGCCGCTCCGCGTTGCTCCCGGGTGCTCGGTGCACCTCCCTCCCGCACTTTTCCCGGGTTGCGAACGTCTTTTACCGGGTTAGGGATCACTTTTACCGGATTGCGCGGTCTTTTCCCGGGTTCGGCACGGACAATTAGGGTAAAGCGGGTCATGAATCTGACCTAACCCGGTAAAAGACGTCCTAACCCGGTAAAAGACGTCCCCAATCAGGGATAAGTGGCTGCCGTTCAGGCCTAGCCTGGCCTCATTCTGGTCCAGAGCTGAGCGGGAACTCGGATTTCTTGCCCATTACGTCCAGCTGAACCTGGTCGCCGTCGACCTGGTAGGACCAGGGCGGTTCGACGAACATCGTCCAGAGCTTGGTGCCGTCCCTTGTCCAGGCCGCGAGCTCAAGTTCGGCCGCCATCATGACGACAGACGGGTGCACCGACCAGTGCCAGAAACCCAGGTCGGCGGCGTCTTCCCACAGTTGGTGGGGCTGGTCGCGCAGCGAATAGGCGAGCAGCCTCGTCCCGGCCCCGGCGAACAGCACCGCGCCTCGTGCCGCGCTCGTGCGTCGGCCGCGCCTTCCTCGTGCCGCGCTTTCCCGCGCTTCTCCTTTTCCTTTGTCTAGGTGAACAGGCCTCGGATGTCTTCGGCGGTTAGGGTGGCGCCGAAGGCGTTGCCGTCGTCTAGGACGCTGGAGAACAGGCTGGCCTTGCGGGCCTTCAGCGCCATGACTTTCTCCTCGATGGTGTCCTTGGCGATCAGGCGGTAGACCATCACGTTACGGGTCTGGCCGATGCGGTGGGTTCGGTCGACGGCCTGGGCCTCGGTCGCCGGATTCCACCAGGGGTCGAGCAGGAAGCAGTAGTCGGCTTCGGTCAGATTCAGGCCGAACCCGCCTGCCTTCAAGCTGATGAGGAAGACCGGGTCGCTGCCTTCCTTGAATCGCCGCAGTACTCCGGCCCGGTCCCTGGTGCTGCCGTCGAGATAGCAGTACGGGATCCCCTCGGCGTCGAGACGGTAGCGGACCTCGCGCAGGAAGCCGGTGAACTGGCTGAAGACCAGCGCCCGGTGGTTGGTGCCGATCACCGGACGCAGGTGGTCGAGCAATGTGTCGATCTTGGCCGACGGTATCTCGTGGTCGGGCTCGCTGTAGGTCAGCCCGTCGACGGGCCCGGTGACCGAGCTATCGATCAAGCCGGCGTGCAGGCTCAGCTGCCGCAGCAGCGTCAGCGATCGCAAGATCGTGAACCGGTTGGCGTTCAGGTCGTCGATCAGGCCGAGTACCTTCTGCCGCTCTCGCTGGAGGTGCGTCTGGTACAGCTTGCGATGCCTCGGGTGCAGCTCGACCTCGAGCACCTGCTCCTGCTTGGCCGGCAGGTCAGCGGCGACCTGCTCCTTAGTGCGTCGCCTGACCAGCGGCTTGATCCGGCGCCGCAGCTGGGCCAGCAGCTCGGCGTGGTCCTTGCCCTGGTTCTCGATCGGCCGGGCGTAGTACTCGCGGAACTGCGCCGGATGGGGGAACAGCCCGGGCGCGGTGATCGACAGCAGCGACCACAGCTCCATCAGGTTGTTCTCCATCGGCGTGCCGGTGATGGCCAGCTTGAACTGGGCCGGCAGCCGCCGCGCGCACTGATAGATCTTCGACTGGTGGTTCTTCGCGTTCTGCGCCTCATCCAGGATCAGTCCGGACCAGGCCAGGCCGGCATAGGCGTCGAAGTCGATCCGCAGCAGCGTGTACGAGGTCACCACCACGTCGGCGCCGGCGACGGTCGCGCCGAGAAGCTTCTTGCGCTTGGCCTGGGTCTCGGTTACCGCGACCACGTTCAGATCCGGTGCGAACCGAGCCGCTTCGGCGGCCCAGTTCGGGACGACGCTGGTGGGGGCCACGATCAGGAACGGCGGGCCGTCCGGGTCGGCCTGCCGGGCATGGCCCAGCAGCGCGAGGGACTGCAGGGTCTTGCCGAGTCCCATGTCGTCGGCCAGGATGCCGCCGAGCTGGTGCTCCCACAGGAACTTCAGCCAGGCGAAGCCGGACAGCTGGTAGGGCCGCAGCACCGCGTTCAGCGCCGGCGGCAGCTCGTCGGTCTCGACGGTGCCGATCGACAGCAGGCCCTGGACCTGCTGCTGCCAGGCCTGCGCTTGGTGACTGACCACGCCCAGGTCGGCTAGCTCCTCCCACAGGGCCGCCTGGTACCGGCTGATCTTGAGCGGGTCAGACGGCGAATCCTGCAGCGCCCGAGCCTCCTCGATCAGCCGGGCCAGCTGCTGGAGCTGCGGCTTTTCCAAGGAGAAGTAAGCGCCGTCCGGGAGCAGCAGGTAGGTCTCGCCTCGGCTGAGCGCCAGGAACACGTCGATGAACGGGATCTGCCGTCCCTCGACCGAGATGGTGATCCCGAGGTCGAACCAGTCGTTCTCGGCCGCTACCTGGTCGACGGACACGCCGATCACCAGCGAGTCGCCGACCTCCCGGTAGTCCACGGGCTCACCGGTGATCTCGAGCTCGACCTGCGGATGGCTGGCCAGCAGCGGCAGCAACTCGGTGGTCAGACGCACGGTGTCGAAGCCGCCGAGCCTGACCTGCGGGACGCTCGGCCGGAGGCCGAACTGACCCAGGGCGGCGTCGAGCTCGGCCAGCAGCGCCTGCTCGCCGTCGTGGTCGCGGTAGGCGGCGCCTGAATCGGCGGCTGAGTCCGGCCGGATCGTCAGCCGGTTCTGGCCGATCTCATAGGCCCAGTGCCAGCCGACCTCGGTTTGGTGACCGTCTCCGTAGCGGACGCTCAGTACGAGCACCGGCCCGGAGATCTCCGGCGGCGTGAACGAGTCGTCGGTGCAGACCAGCGTGGCCGCCTGCCGTAGCTGCAGGTAGTACTCATCGGCGAACCGGCTCCGCGCCTGCGCCGGGATCTCCAGCTGCTGCCCGGCCAGCATCATCCGCTGGAGCGCCGCCGGGACGGGCCTGGCCAGCCGGGCCAGCCGGAACCGGTCCGGATCGACTCCGTCGGTGTAGACCAGGCCGTGGCCGTCAGTACCGATAAAGCACAGCAGCGTCTCGTCGCCCCGAGCCTCTTCCATCCGCATCGCCGGCGTGATCACCAGCGATCCGGCGTCCGCCCCGCCGGACACCTCCAGGCAGAACTCGGCGTAGTCGTAGCCGGGCACCGGCCCGAGCTTGCGGGCGTAGATGACCGGCAGCCCGATCGAGGCGGCCTCATCGAGCAGCGGCCAGAGCTGGCGGGATTCGAAGCCGGTCAGGTCGATCGAACGCTCCGAGCCGTACAGGTAGAACGAGTTGATGTTCGACCGGTGGATCGCATACAACTCACCGAGCAGCCGGACGTGATCGGCGCGGTGGTCGCCGTAGTAGCTCAGCAGGTCAAGCCGCCCCCAGCTCAGGTTGCCCGCGATCCAGCCGCCATTCTTGCCTGGCTGCACCAGACGGGCGGACAGCCTTGTTTCTGACCCCCGCGCGCTAGAGGTGGCGGCCGGATGAGTGAGGCTCAGCTCGATGGCCACCGAGGGCCCGGTGAGCTGACCGACCCGTGCGGTGGCCGGCGCCTGGGGCAGCAGCGATCGCAACGACTGCTCCCAGGCCGGTGCCTGCGGCGGCTCCGGCGGCCGGACCGCGCGCTTGGCCTGCGGTCCACCCAAGCCGCCCGCCCCGCCCGCCCCGCCCGCCCCGCCGGCCCGATTCCCGCTGGCCGCGCCCGCCAGCGTCAGCGCCACCACGTGCTTGCAATCCAGCACCATCGGGCAGCTGCACTCGCCGTGCTCGAACTCGAGCGCCGCCCCGCCGGGCGAGAAGTACGCGATCGTGGTGTAGAAGTCGCCGTCCCGCCCGCGCACCCTTCCCTCCAGTGCGAGGCGCGATTGGTCCCACCACATCCCGGCCACCCGCTGCTGCCGCAGGTACTCCACGCCCCGCGCGTAACTGCCACCCGCGATCGCGTACTGAAGCGACACGGGGTCGATCTCGGGAACAAAACCGCGCTGCATATGGCGACGCTAACCGCTCCCTCTGACAATCTCCGGCGCGCCAGGCCGAGTCGAGGCACAAAAGAAAGTCCCGGGCCGCGCAATCGCGACCCGGGACTCTAATCCGCTACCGGCCTGCTACCAGGCCTCGGTGCCAGCGGCGAACCCGTCGGCTGGGGTCAGTGGCACGAGCCGCCCGTGATCGATCCAGCCGTTGACCGGCTGTTTCGTGGTGGCGGTGTTGGCAACAATGATCATGAACCGTCCGGTCGGATCGGTCTTGAATGCCTCCAGGTAGGCGCCGTTGGGACTGGCCTTGTCGGTCACCTGGTACAGCACCTTCCTCGCCTTGCGGCCGGTGACCCCGATCCTCTGTACCGTCATCGTGCAGAAACTGCCCCTCGGGCAGGTCTGTGTCACCACGGTCAGTGCGGTGCCATCAGGCGTGATCAGCGCGTAGGGCAGCGAGGTTCTCGGCGCCTTGAACGCCGACCGTCGCAGCAACACCTGACCGCCTTGAAGCGAGCCGCCTCGATCCGCCGGGCCAAGGGTCCTGACCTCCTGGGCGTCTGACGGCTGGCACTTCTCGAAATAGCGAGTGCGGTGGCACCGCGACTCCAAGAGCACGAGTTCGCTGCCGTTTTCGGTGAAAGAAATGTTATGGGTGCCGGTGTAGCCGATCTTGCCCGGGACGTAGCGACCAACCCGCCAGATCGCCCGCTTGCCGGTCTTGGTGTTGATCACGACAACTCCGCTCGGCATCGAGTCGGTGTAGAGGTTGCCGTCGGGGTTGACCGGAATCACCTGGACCGCGACCAGCGAGCCATCGGGCGACGCCGCCAGTTGCTCGCCGTCCAGTCCCTTCAGGATGCTGCCCTTGAGCAGCGTTGGGGTGGTGGCGTGGCCGGAGTTACTGACCTCGAACCGGTAGATCCGAGTATCCCGCAGCGTAGAGTTTTTCGACCCTGGCTTCTTAGTCCAGGTGTGGCAGGTCAGGAAGAACGTATTGGTTCCTCCGGCGGCGAGATCGTCGCCGCAGTTGAACCTGGGCAGGGGGCTGCGGACGACGGAGATCACCTTGCCGGTGGTCCTGGAGCGCACCTCGACGGTAGTTGTCCCCCCGCGGTGGTAGTGGTCCTCAATGTAGAACTTGGGAGGCCCGGAAGGCGCCTTGGTGCCGCCCGTGATCGGCGATCCATGGCGGGCCGCGTAGGCCGACAGCGTGGCCCCGAGTCCCACGGCGAGCAAGGCCGCGAGTCCGGCCACTCCCGCCTGCGTCGCCCGGCGCCGCATCGCGCGCCGGCGGATCGATTCGACACTTACCCAGCGTGGCGGCTCACCGGCCGCGATTTCGAGCATGTCGCGAAGATTCCTTTCTTCCATGTGATTCACCGTGTTTCCCGTTCAGGTAGATCGGCCAGGCGACGGTCTTCCCGCAGCCGGGCGAGAGCCTGCGACATCGTGCTCTTGACCGTGCCGACGGCGCAGCCGAGCACCTGCGCGGTCTGCGCCTCGGTCAGGTCATCGAAGACGCGCAGCACGATGACGGCCCGCTGGCGACCGGTCAGCGACCCGAGCGCGCCGCGCACGGCCATCCGCACGATCGCCTCGTCTTCGAGGTCGCCGGGAGCCGGACCGTCGGGCAAGTCCATCCCGGTGCGTTCGCCGCGCCATTTGCGCCGGCTCCAGTTGATCCAGGTGCTCACCAGAACCCGGCGCACGTAGATCTCAGGCTCGTCTCGCCGGGTGATCCGCTCCCACCGCAGCCAGGTACGCGCGAGCGCCGCCTGCACGAGGTCCTCGGCGAGGGCCCAGTCGCCGGTCAGCAGCCAGGCGCTCCGCAGCAGTGACCGCTGCCGCTGGTCGACGAACCTGGCGAAATCCTCGCCTTCAGCATTCACCTTGTCTCCGGAATAGGTCGCTGGCATCACCTGATGGACAGCGCAACCCAGGTAAAAGGTTCATGCCAATTACCCGCCGGGAAAAGTGGCAGTGCTCAAGCAGTGCTCAAGCAGTGCTCAAAACAGCGCTCAAAACAGCCGGTACCCGACTCCAGGCGTCGTCGTGATCACCGGCGGATCGCCCAACTTGCGGCGCAGCCGCCCGATGGTGACCGCCACGGTATTGGTGAACGGGTCGGCCTGCTCATCCCAGACTTGTTCGAGCAAGTCCTCAGCCCGCAGGAACCCGGGACTGGCCATCAGCAAGGCCTCCAGCACCCCGAACTCCTTCACCGACAAATCAACCGGCCGTCCATCCCGCAAAACAGTCCGACGCACCAGGTCCAGTTCGACTCCGCCAGCCCGCAGCACCCGGGCCCGGGCGCCGGGCTGGCGGCGCGCCAGCGCCCGGATCCGCAGCACCAGTTCAGGGAAGTGGAACGGCTTGCCCAGGTAGTCATCGGCCCCGAGGCCGAGCCCGGCGACCCGGTCGGGCGGCGCGTCGGAGGCGGTCAGCATGATCACCATCGCCCGCTGGTCAGAACCGGTGATCATCTGGCACAGCAGGTCGCCGTGCAGCCCGGGCAGGTCGCGGTCGAGTACCACCACGTCGTAGGCGTTGACCCCGATCTTGGCGGCGGCCTCCAGGCCGTCGTGCGCGGAGTCGACCGCCATGCCCTGGTCGCGCAGGCCCTCGACCAGCACGTCCGCGAGCGTGGCGGAGTCCTCCACCACCAGCACTCTCACCTGCGCACCCCGGCGGGACCGCCGGAACCGGCCCGACCGGCCCCGACAGCGGCGGTCATCAAGGCGACCGGCAACTCAACCGTCACCCGCAACCCGCCGCCACTACGCGCGTGCAGGTCAACGGTGCCGCCGTGCGACTCGGCGATCGCCGCGACGATCGACAGCCCGAGGCCGGACCCCTTATCCGAACCGGTGCGGTCCGCGCCGAACCGCCGGAACGGCTGGGTCAGCTCGTCCGCCTGGCGCTGGGTAAGCACCTGGCCGCCGTTTTCGACCACAAGCCGGGCGGTTCGGCTATCGGCGCCCGCCGAGATCGCGATCCATCCGCCCTCCTCGTTGTGGCCGACCGCGTTGTCGATCACGTTCTCGACCAGCCGGCTGAGCAGAGCCTGATTTCCGCTCACCCAGGCTCCGTCCGGGCTCTCCGAGTGCCGCACGGTCAGGCCCTTAGCGCCAACCCTCGCGGCCTGGTCCCCAAGAGCAGCGGTGACCAGGTAATCCAGCGGCAGCACGGCCACCCCGGGCAGATCCCGATGCTGAGCGCGCGCCAGCACCAGGAACGCATCCAGCAGCCCGTCGATCCGGTCCAACTCGGTCCGCAGCCGGCCCGCCAGCGCCACAGTCTGCGGCGGCACCGGCTCGGGCTTGGCCAGCGCGACATCCAAAGACGCCCGCATCGTCGTCAGCGGAGTGCGCAGCTCGTGCGAGGCATTGGCAACGAACCGCCGCTGGGCGTTGAACGCGGTCTCCAGCCGCTGCAGCAGCCCGTCAAAGGTGTCGCCCAGCTCCTTCAGTTCGTCCTTCGGGCCGGTCACCGCGAGCCGCTCGTTCAGGTTGTGCTCGGAGATCCGCTGCGCGGCCTCGGTCATCTCCTGCACCGGACGCAGCGCCCGCCCGGCGACCAGCCAGCCGAGCCCGAGCGACACGACGGTCATGACGCCAAGCGCGATGAGCGAGGCGAGGATCAGCTGATGCGACAAGGTCGAGGTATCCACGGGCTTCGCCGGAAACGGAGGCACGGCCCCGGGCGGGCGCACCCCAACCCGGGCAACGGAACTCGACCTCGACACCGTGGCGCTGCCGACGGCGGCCAGCAGCAGTCCGCCCGAGACGAAGAACAGGATGCCGTAGAGCCTGGCCAGCCTCAGCCGGACCGATCGGCGCGGCACTCTCATGGTCTTCAGCATGCCCGCACCCACTTAACAGCGAGATAACAACGACCGTGCGGCCCATGTTATGGCCGCTCCCGTAGAACCAGGTCAACCGTGGTTTGAGGGAGGTAGGGATGGGCGCAACGATTGAAGTAACCGGGCTGCGCAAACGATTCGGCCCGACTCTGGCGCTGGACGGCATGACGTTCACCGTCGAGCCGGGTCAGGTCACCGGTTTCGTCGGTCCGAACGGGGCCGGCAAGTCCACCACGATGCGGGTGATCCTCGGCCTCGACGCCGCCGATCAGGGCACCGCGCTGGTCGGCGGCAAGCGGTACGCGAGCCTGCGCAAGCCGATGAGCTACATCGGCTCGCTTCTCGACGCGGGCGCGCTGCAGCCGAGCCGCTCGGCCAGAAACCACCTGCTGTGGCTGGCCCACTCCCAGGGCCTGACCAGGCACCGGGTGGACGAGGTGATCGAGCAGGCCGGTCTTGACACGGTCGCCAAGCGCCGGGCGGGCGGATACTCGCTCGGCATGCGACAGCGGCTGGGCATCGCCGCGGCCATGCTCGCCGATCCGCAGGCGATCATGCTGGACGAGCCGTTCAACGGCATGGACCCCGAGGGCATCGTGTGGATGCGCGGATTCCTGCGGTCGCTGGCAACCGAAGGCCGGGCGGTCCTGGTGTCCAGCCACCTGATGAGCGAGTTGCAGGACACCGCCGATCACCTGGTCGTGGTGGGCCGGGGCAAGACGATCGCCGACACGACCGTGGCCGACCTGCTCGCGGCGGTCGCCGGAGACCGGGTCACGCTGCGGACGACGAGCGTCGAGCAGGCGAGCGACGTGCTCGAACGGGCCGGCGCGTCGGTCGAGCTGACCGCCTCCGACACGCTGACGATCTCCGGGCTGGCCGCGCAGGCGGCGGTGGCGGCGCTGGGCGCGGCCGGGGTGCCGTTCTGGGAGGTCGCGGCGCACCGGGTGACCCTGGAGCAGGCCTACCTGGAGCTG
>Ga0134128_10006728_pt1 | contig 13927 bp, 9 predicted proteins | sample KB31754_FD_96462 | JGI IMG/M metagenome (GOLD analysis project Ga0134128, IMG submission 96462) | Terrestrial soil microbial communities with excess Nitrogen fertilizer from Kellogg Biological Station, Michigan, USA - KB3-175-4 | ecosystem: Environmental > Terrestrial > Soil > Unclassified ... | reverse complement strand
CGAGACGTTGGCGCAGTGGCTCGCGGCGGTCCAGGGCAGCTGCCCGCCCCGCCCGCTGCAGCGCGCCCGAGTAGTGCTGTTCGCCGGGGATCACGGGATCGCTCAGCACGGCGTGAGCGCCTATCCGCCGGAGGCCACCGCGGCGATGCTGCGCCGGATCGTCCAGGGCGGAGGGCCGGTTCAGTCGCTCGCCAGGGCGCATCAGGCATCGGTGCGGGTGATCGACGTCTCGGTGGACTGCGACGCCTTCGATTTCGCCGATCTGCCGCCTGAGGTGTACGCCGGGCGGATCCGGCGGGGCACCGGACGGATCGATCAGGAGCCTGCTTGCACGCGAGAGGAGGCGGCCGCCGCGTTCCGGATCGGGATCGCGGTCGCGGACGCCGAGATCGACTCGGGTGCGGATCTGCTCATTCCGTCGCTGATCGGCGTCGGGCACTCGACTCCGGCCGGTGTGCTCATCGGCGTGCTGACCGGCACGGACGCCGCGGCGGTGACCGGACGCGGCAGCGGGATCGACGACAACGCGTGGGTCCGCAAGTGCGCGGCGGTGCGTGATGCGATGCGCGCGGCGCGTCCGGTGATCGCGGACCAGATCGAGTTGCTGGCGACCGTGGCTGGCCCGGACTTCGCGGCGCTGACCGGCTTCATGATGCAGGCGGCGATCCGCAAGACCCCGGTGCTGCTCGACGGGATCGGCAGCGCGGCCTGTGCGGTGCTGGCCCAGCGCATCGCGTTCCGGACACCTGACTGGCTGCTGGCCGCGCACATGTCGCCGGAGCCGGCGTATCAGAAGGCGATCGACCGGCTCGGGCTTGAACCGCTGCTGGACTTCAAGGTGCGTGCGGACGGCGGTTGCGCAGCCCTGCTGGCGCTGCCGCTGCTGCGGTCGGCGGTGACGATCCTCGCCGAAACCGGTTCTTACGCGCAGGAAGGTCTCCCCGAGCCGCTGATGCGGTCGCGACTTTAACGAGGCGATGAGCAGTGAGCACGAGTGCTGATGCGGGCCGAGACGGGGGGATAGCGGAAACAGGCTCGGAAGACGCGGCGCACGCGGGTCGGGTCGCGAGCCATACCCGCCGCGCGGGGCGGGTACCCGGCGGGCTGCGCCTCGCTATCAGCACTCTGACGATCTGGCGGGCCGGGGCGCCGCGAGCCGATGCCGCCGCCGTGCGCGTCGCGATGACGGCGGCACCTGCGGTCGGCCTCGGCCTCGGCGCCGTCGCGGCCGGATCGGCGCAGCTCGCGGACTGGCTGACCGGCTCGCCGCTGATCGCCGCGGTGATCGCGGTGGCCGCGTTGGCGGCGCAGACGCGGGCGCTGCACCTGGACGGATTGGCGGACACCGCGGACGGTCTGGGCTCGAACAAGCCGGCCGAGCAGGCGCTCGCCTTGATGAAGCACCCCGATATCGGGCCGTTTGGCGTGGTGACGCTGGTCCTGGTGCTCGGGGTGCAAATCAGTGGCCTGGCAGCGAGTTTCGCGATTCATCGCGGCCCGGTGGCGGTGATCGTCGCGGCGATGGCCGGGCGGCTCGCTATCACGGCCGGCTGCACCGAGCCGATCCCGTCGGCGCGGCCCGGCGGCCTGGGCTCGTGGGTCGCCGGCTGCGTTCGCGTGCGGACCGCGGTGGTCGCCGGGATCGTCGTGGCGATCGTCGCCGGCGCGCTCGGGCTGATCGTCGACCCGCAGACGGCCGCGCTCGCCGCCGCTGCGGTTGCGCTCGGCCTCGCGGCCGCGCTGGTGCTGCTCGCCCGGTGCATCGACCGGCTCGGCGGAATCACCGGCGACGTGCTCGGGGCGCTGGTCGAGACGAGCGCGGCGGTCGCGACACTCGTGGTGGCCGTGCGCTTCTAGAACATTTTTAGTCGATCGTCCCCAGCGCGACTACGAGCACTGATCGGCGTACAGATCGCCGGATGCGGTGGCCGCGGTAGCGTTCGGCGCGGAATTCGCCGAGGCCGAGACAGTCACCTGTGATGTCAGCAGCCTGCTGCCGGAGGAACAGTATTGCAGGACCGTCGCGGTGTCGGTCAGCGTGTACATCGTCTTGCCGGACAGGGAAAAGCGGTCCGTCTGTGTACCGTCCCCGGCCTGCGCGCTGTTCGTGTCGGTGAAGGCGACGGTGACGGTGATCGGTGCGGTGCCGGAGGTGTGCACGTCAATCGTCGCCACGGCCTTGCTTTTCTGCTGGCTGTCGTATCCGAGGCCGGCGATGAACAGTTCGGTGATTTTCGTGCCCGGCGCGGTGTTTCCGGCGACGTTCGAAACCGCGGTGCTCGAGTTGATCAGGGCCGTGTCGCTGACCGCCTCGGCCGGCCCGGCGTTCGGCAGATCCTTCGCCGCCCGATTCGGCGCATTGGCGCCCGCGCGCGCGTCCGCCGACGGGTTCAGCACGGCCCGGCCCGGAGTCGACGAGGAGGAAAGACCGAGCAGGATCAGGGCGAGGCCGAAGGCGAGCAGGAAGGCGATCAGGGGTATGAGATACCGGGTGTACTTCGGCCCGAGGTGACCGCCGGCCGCATGGTTGCCGGAGCCGCGCGCGCCGGGGCTGCCCGACCACAGTTCGGCCAGCTGCGAGCGCGCCTGCCGCATGACGTCGGCCGAAGCGACCAGGCGCTGCCTGCTGCGGCGCTCGCGCGGGGCTCCGGCGTGCCAGCCGCGGATCGACCAGCGGTGGTCGGTGTAGCCGGTGGGCCGGAATTCCAGGAAGCGGCGGCGCGAGGAGCGATGGTCCCTGGTCGCGATGGCCAGTCTTTCCCGCCCCCGGCCGTCCCAGCCCGCGTCGAAACTGTCCGCCGCGACCCGCTCCAACGCGCGGGACATGAGCGAGGCGGTGCGGGAGGCGAGCGCCTGCGCGGCCTCGTCGTCCAGCGGCGTCGTCTCCGCCGCCTCGGGGTCGGCATCAGCGCCGGCTTCGACGAGCGCGTCGTAGAGCCGTGCGGCGACACCCTCCAGTTCGCCGTGGGCGAAGTATCCGCTCCGTGTGCCGCGCTCTGGCGCACTCCGTCCCGCGGTCAGGCAGGTGACCAGCAGGTCGCCGACCATCTCCAGGTCGGCGGCCATAGCAGCGGCCGGATCTGTGTACTCCGGACGCGTCACGAGCCCGACGTCCACAAGCACGCAGTTGCCATTCGGCTCGACGATCACGTGATCGGCGTCCGGAGAGCGGTGCGCGACTCCGCGCGTGTGCAGGGCGTCGAGCGCGGCAAGCACGTCCGTGATGACGGCGGAGGCGGTCTGCACGTCAAGGCCGCGAGGCAGTTGCGCGAGAACCTTCGAAAGGCGTACTCCGGTCACGTGCCGACAGACTGTCGCGACGATCTGTCCCGCCGCGTCGACCACGTAGCTCAGCGGCGGCGCGAGGCGCGGATCGCTCAGGCCCGCCATCGCCGCGCTCTCGGCCGGATAGCCGTATTGGAAGCCGGGGTCCAGGGCCAGTGCCGCGTCCAAGCAGCGCATGACGGACAGGATGCCGAGTTCGTCACGCAGCACGACGAGACCGCCGGCGTTGGTCGCGGCAGCGCCGATAACCGGACCCATACCCGTCGCGGTCTCGGCTGTCTCCGCTATACCGTGGCGCGCCGTTGTCGTGGCCACTCGCACCTCCAGAACCAGAAAGGCGTTCCTGCGAACGCCGGAAAAGCACCGCCAGCATCACCATGAAGTCGGCATCTGTCTAGTGCCAGGCGTACGATCACTCGATCGGGTGAGGTATGCCGGAATTGAGACACCCACATGGGATGTGAACACTGACCCGACTAGGAATCAGATCTCGGATAAGCGCGGCCGCTGAGCACTGATGCGACCGGCTGATTTCGCAGGCCGCGGCTCCAGTTTATCGGGTGGATGGGGTCACGAACGGCGGCTTGGTCACCTCGAAAGCCACGCGTCGGCCGCGCACATCGAGATATACCGTGTCCCCTTCGGCGGTGGCGGGCGGCAGCAGGGCCAGCGCGATGCCGATTTTGAGCGAGGGCGAGAACGTGCCGCTGGTCACCTCGCCGATCACGGCGCCCTCATCGAGCCCTGGCTTGTCGAACACCGCCATATGCGGGCGCGGAATGGCTCGCTCCACCTGCCGCAGGCCCCACAGCAGCCGGCGCGGCCCGGCCGCCTTTTCGGCCAGCAGCGGCTCGCGGCCCCAGAAGGCCTCCTTCTTCCAACCCACGGCCCAACCCGCCCGCGCCTGCACCGGGGTGATTTCAAGGGAGAGGTCCTGGCCGTGCAGCGGATATCCCATCTCTGTGCGCAGCGTGTCGCGGGCGCCGAGGCCGCAGGGCTTAATGTCGAAAGGCTCGCCCGCGCGCAGAATGGCGCCCCACAATGCGTCCGCGTCCTGCCAGCGGCAGACAAGTTCGTACCCGTGTTCACCGGTGTAACCGGTGCGGCACACCGTCAGCGGCTTACCGTTCCAGGCGGCACTGGCGAACGCCATGTAGTCGTGGTCCGCGGGCAGGCCGAGCGCCTTGAGCAGATCCGCCGAGCGCGGGCCCTGCACGGCCAGCACCGCGAAATCCGAGTGCTGGTTCGTGACCGTGATTCCGGCCGGGGCGGCCGCGGCCAGGCGCCGGACGACCTCGGCGGTGTTGGCCGCGTTCGGGATGAGGAAGATCTCCTCCGGCGATTTCACGTAGGCGATCAGGTCGTCCACTACGCCGCCGGTCGCCTCGTCGCAGGCGAGGGTGTACTGCGCGCGGCCGGGTCCGATCCGGCGCAGGTCGTTGGCCAGCGTGGCGTTGACGAAGTCGAACGCGGTCAGGCCGCTGCCGTCGGTCGCGCGGCCGGCCACCGTGGCCTTGCCGAGGTGGCTGACGTCGAACAGGCCAACTCCAGTGCGCACCGCGGCGTGCTCGCCGACGACGCCGGAGTACTCGATCGGCATCTGCCAGCCGCCGAAGTCGGCCAGCTTCGCGCCGAGGGCGACATGCCGGGCGTGCAGCGGCGAGGTGAGCAGGGACGGCGAGGGCGGCGTCGATGACATGCCGCCGAGCCTACCGTCCACTATTCGGGACGGCCCCGCGGCGCGGGCCCGCGCGCCATAGCGGGGAAACCCGATACCGCGGGGGAACCCGGTCCACCGCCCCCGGCGTGCGGTTACGATGCCGCCAACTCCCACAATCCTCAGGACAGGACTAGACGTGACCAGGATCTCACTGCAATCCGGCCCGGTGGCCGGAGTCGAAGCCGACGCGCTCGTCATCGGCGTCTATCAAGGCGAGGACGGCGTGGTGCTCGCGCCAGGAGCCGAGCCGCTGGACGAGGCGTTCGACGGCCGGCTCGCGCAGATCCTGAAGTCGCTGGGAGCGACCGGGGCCGCGGAGGAGGTGACCCGGGTCCCGGCGAACGGCTCGCTGGCCGCCACGGTCGTGGTGGGCCTCGGGCTCGGCTCGGCCGGTGACGGCGAGGTGGTCGGCGTGACCGGTCTCGAGGACCTGCGGCGCGCGGCCGGCTCCGCGCTGCGTTCGCTGGCCGGGCTCGGCAAGGTCGCGCTGGTGACGCCGGTCGCGGGCGCCGAGGTCGTGGAGGCCACCGCGCTCGGCGCGGCGCTCGCCGCGTACTCCTATGACGGGTTCAAGACCGGCGATCCGGCTGACCGCAAGGCCCCGGTGCGGGAGGTCGTGCTCGTGACAGATGCCGAGCCGAATTCCGACGCGGTCGCGGCCGGCGAGCGCGCGCAGGTGGTCGCCGACGCGGTGAAGGCCGCGCGTGACCTGATCAACACACCGCCCTCGCACCTTTACCCCCAAGCCTTCGCTGACTCGGTCACCTCGGCGGTCGGCGCGGCCGAGATCGACGGGCTGACGATCGAAGTCCTCGACGACGCGGCGCTGCGCGAGGGCGGCTACGGCGGCCTGATCGGCGTCGGGCAGGGTTCGACCCGACCGCCGCGCCTGGTGAAACTGACCTACGCGCACCCTGACGCGGAGCGCTCGCTGGCCTTCGTAGGTAAGGGCATCACCTTTGACACCGGCGGCATCTCGCTCAAGCCGTCCAACGCGATGGAAACGATGAAGTGCGACATGTCGGGCGCCGCCGCGGTCGTCCAGGCGGTGCTCGCGATCGCGAAGCTCGGCCTGCCGGTGAAAGCGACCGCGTGGGCGGCGCTGGCCGAGAACATGCCGGGCGGGAACGCGATCCGGCCGTCCGACGTGCTGCGCATGTACGGCGGCAAGACCGTGGAGGTGCTCAACACCGACGCCGAGGGCCGGCTGGTGCTCGCGGACGCGATCGTGCGCGCGGGCGAGGAACAGCCGGACGCGATCGTGGACGTCGCGACGCTGACCGGCGCACAGGTGCTGGCGCTCGGCCACCGCACCGGCGCGGTCATGGCCAATGACGAGGAGTTCCGCACCCAGATCGAGTCGGCGGCCGAGCGGGCCGGCGAAGACCTCTGGCCGATGCCGCTGCCCGCGCATCTGCGCAAGACGATGGACTCGGACGTGGCCGACATCGCGAACATGGGCGACCGCATGGGCGGCATGCTTGTCGCGGGGATCTTCCTCAAGGAGTTCGTGCCAGAGGGCGTGCTGTGGGCGCACCTGGACATCGCCGGTCCGGCTTACAACACCGTCGCGCCATTCGGGTACACCCCCAAGGGGGGCACAGGGTATGCGGTACGGACCCTGGTTCAGCTCGCTCAGGACGCTGCCGACGGGTTGCTGTAACGCACCCTAGAAATCTGACTGAATTTCAGGGAGTGCAGGCTCGGGTCCGGCGGGGCGCATCACGGCTCCCGCCTGGCCCGCGTCTCTGCCGCGATCCGCGCGCTCCAGTCGCGCATGCGTTGCGGATAGCCGACGACCATCGCGTCATACGCGGGAATGCCCAGACGGTGCGCGAGCTGGTGAGCGGCCTGCGGGCCAGGTACCCGGCGCCTGGTCCACTCGCCGTCCGCCGCGACCAGCACCACTGTGGTTTCTGTCACAGCCGTGCGCGGCTCGACGAAGGCCTCTACTCCGCCGCGCGAACGGGCGAATCGGGCCAGATGCGCCTCGTCCTCACGCAGATCGCGGCCGTATCCGGCGCCGCCACCTGCGGACCTTCCCCTGCGGCTGAACAACGCCACCTTCCATCACCTCGTTGAGTTCGGCCGGTCGCGACCGGATTGCGGACGAGCGCGTTCGCTGTACCACCAGGTAGACGCAGCGAGCCCCTCAACGGTGGCCACGCCGGTTGGCCATGCGCAACCGCGCCCTCCCGGACCGCACTAAGCTGGCGCCGTACCAAACAAACCATCCCGGCCGGCCCGTAACCCGGCAGCCGGGGCGGCGGTCGCCGAGAGGCCCCCCACCTGCGCGGGTGGCAGGATGCTTGTCAGTGTGCCATCCCGGAGCGTCCCGGCGATCCGGAATCAGGCCATCCGGCTGCGTATGGCGGACTCGGGCGGCGCACACGCGAAGACGCGAGGAGACGACAAGTGGCTGACGCCGGGAATGTGTTCGACGTAGTGATCCTCGGCGGCGGGTCCGGCGGGTACGCCTGCGCCTTCCGCGCCGCCGACCTGGGCATGAACGTGGCCCTGATCGAGAAGGCCGAGGTGGGCGGCACCTGCCTGCACCGCGGCTGCATCCCCACCAAGGCGCTGCTGCACGCGGCCGAAGTCGCCGACCTGGCCCGCGAGGGCGCGTCGTTCGGCGTGCAGAGCCAGCTCAACGGCATCGACATGGCCGGGGTCAACAGCTACAAGGACGGCGTGGTCGGCCAGCTGTACAAGGGCTTGCAGGGCATTGTGAAGGCCCGCAAGATCACCTTCGTGGCCGGCGAGGGCGTGCTGAGCGCGCCCAATCAGGTGACTGTGAACGGCGAGACCTACACCGGCCGCAACATCGTGCTGGCAACCGGTTCGGTGCCCAAGTCGCTGCCCGGCCTGAACATCGACGGCGACCGGATCATCAGCAGCGACCACGCGCTCAAGCTCGACCGCGTCCCGGACTCGGTCGTCGTGCTCGGCGGCGGCGTCATCGGCTGCGAATTCGCCTCGGTCTGGAAGTCCTTCGGCGCCGAGGTCACCATCATCGAGGCGCTGCCGCACCTGGTGCCGCTGGAGGACGAGAACAACTCGAAGCTGCTGGAGCGCGCGTTCCGCCGCCGCGGCATCAAGTTCGAGCTCGGCAACCGGTTCTCCGGGGTCGAATACACAGAGACCGGCGTGCGCGTCTCGACCGAGAACGGTAAGAGCTTCGACGCGGAGCTGCTGCTGGTCGCGGTCGGCCGCGGCCCGGTGTCCGCGAACCTCGGCTTCGAGCAGGCCGGCGTGATCGTGGACCGCGGCTATGTGAAGGTCAACGAGTTCTGCCAGACCTCCGCTCCGGGCGTGTACGCGGTCGGCGACCTCATCCCGACCCTGCAACTCGCGCACGTCGGCTTCGGCGAGGGCATCCTGGTCGCCGAGCACATCGCCGGGCTGAACCCGCGCCCGATCGACTACGACGGCGTGCCGCGCGTGACGTACTCGCAGCCTGAGGTCGCCTCCTGCGGGATCTCCGAGGCCATCGCCAAGGAGCGGTACGGCGCGGACCACGTGAAGACGTTCAACTACAACCTCGCGGGCAACGGCAAGAGCAAGATCCTCAAGACCCAGGGCGAGGTCAAGCTGGTGCAGATCACCGGCGTCGCGGGCGAGGACGACCGGGTGGTCGGCGTGCACATCGTCGCGGACCGGGCCGGCGAGCTGGTGGCCGAGGCGCAGCTGATCTACAACTGGGACGCCACGCCGGGCGACGTCGCGCAGTTCGTGCACGCCCACCCGACGCAAGGCGAGGCGCTGGGCGAGGCGCACATGGCCTTGGCCGGCAAGCCGCTGCACGTGCACGACTGAGAGTCCCCTTCCACGGACCCGAGAACGTAGGTAGTCAGGAGAGAAACTCATGCCGACATCAGTAACGATGCCCGCGCTCGGCGAGTCGGTCACCGAGGGCACCGTCACTCGGTGGCTGAAGAAGGAAGGGGAGACGGTCGAGGTCGACGAGCCGCTGCTGGAAGTCTCCACCGACAAGGTAGACACCGAGATCCCCTCCCCCGCCGCCGGCGTGGTGCTGTCGATCAAGGTGGCCGAGGACGAGACGGTCGAGGTCGGCGCGGAGCTGGCCGTGATCGGCGGTCCCGGCGACGCTCCGGCGCCCGCCGCCTCGGCTCCCGCGCAGGAGGCCCCCGCGGCCGCGCCCGCACCGGCCGCCGCTCCGGAACCCGCACCCGCACCCGCCCCCGCCCAGGCCCCGCAGCCCGAGCAGGCGGCTCCCGCCCCGGCACCAGCCGGTCCCGCTCCCGCGGCTCCGTCCGGTCCGGCCAGCGGCACTCCGGTGGTGCTCCCGGCGCTCGGCGAGTCGGTGACTGAGGGCACTGTCACCCGCTGGCTGAAGTCGGTCGGCGACAGCGTCGACGCGGACGAGCCGCTGCTCGAAGTCTCCACCGACAAGGTGGACACCGAGATCCCCTCCCCCGCCGCCGGCGTGGTCGTGGCGATCAACGTGGCCGAGGACGAGACCGTCGCGGTCGGCACCACGCTGGCAGTCATCGGCGCTCCGGGTTCGTCTCCCGCGGCCGCCGCACCGGCGCCGCAGCCCGCTCCGGTCGCGGTCGTTCCGACGCCGCCTCAGGCTCAGGCACCTGCTCCCGCGGCTCCGGCTCCGCAGCAGGCTCCGGCCCCCGCGGTCGCGCCGGACCCGGCCCCCGCGCCGGTCCCGGCTCCGGCCCCGCCGACGCCGACTCCGGCCGCCCCGGCGCCCGCCGCCGTGGCTTCCGCTACGGCTCCGCAGCCCACCGCAGCCCCGGCGCAGACCGCGTCGCAGACTCAGAGCACGGCGCAGTCTCAGAACGCGGCGCAGCAGGATGACGACGGTCCCGGCGCGTACGTGACCCCGCTGGTGCGCAAGCTCGCCGCCGAGCGCGGCGTGGACCTGGCGACGGTCAACGGCACCGGCGTCGGCGGACGCATCCGCAAGCAGGACGTCATCGAGGCGGCCAAGGCGCTCGCCCCGAAGCCCGCCCCCGCACCGGCCGCCGTCAACGGCGCCGCCGCGCCGAGCGCTCCCGCGGCCCCGGTCGCGGTCTCCCCGCTGCGCGGGCGCACCGAGAAGCTTTCTCGCCTGCGCACGGTCATCGCCAAGCGGATGGTCGAGTCGCTTCAGGTCTCCGCGCAGCTGACCACGGTCGTCGAGGTCGACGTCACGCCGATCGCGCGGCTGCGTGACCGGGCGAAGCGGGACTTCGAGGCCCGCGAGGGCGTCAAGCTGTCGTTCCTGCCGTTCTTCGCGATGGCCGCGGTCGAGGCGCTCAAGCAGTTCCCGCAGGTGAACGCCTCGATCGACATGGAAGCCGGGACCGTGACCTACCACGGCTCGGAGAACCTGGGCATCGCGGTGGACACCGAGCGCGGCCTGCTCGTCCCGGTGATCAAGAACGCTGGGGACCTCAACCTCGGCGGGATCGCTCGGGCCATCGCGGACCTCGCGGCGCGCACCCGCGACAACAAGGTCTCCCCGGACGAACTGGGCGGCGGCACCTTCACGCTGACCAACACCGGTTCGCGCGGCGCGCTGTTCGACACCCCGATCATCAACCAGCCGCAGGTCGGCATCCTGGGCACCGGCGCGGTCGTCAAGCGGCCCGCCGTGGTCACCGACCAGGTGCTCGGCGAGGTGATCGCGGTGCGCTCGATCGTGTACCTGGCCCTGAGCTACGACCACCGGCTGGTGGACGGGGCGGACGCGGCCCGGTTCCTGAGCACCATCAAGGCACGGCTCGAGGAAGGGCGCTTCGAGTCCGAGCTCGGGCTGTAGCCCGCCGCCGGACCGAGACCGCTTTCACGTCCCGGCAGCTCCCGCTTCGGCGGGCGCTTGCCGGGACGTGTCGCGTTTGGGCAGCTCAGCGCCAATATCGTCGAAAAGCTCCGCGCAGCCCTGAGAAGTGCATATGCGTTCGCTCAGGAAGTGGTTGTACGGTAAGCCGACCGACGGCGTATTTACCTTCCAGGGCGGGACGATGGCATCGCAGGCCAGCAAGAAGAACGCGCAGGAGCGCCGCGCGCAGATCGAGAAGATGCGCGCGGAGCAGGCGCGCCTTGAGCGCAAGCGCAAAGTCTACTTCGGCGTGGGCGCGGGCGTGCTGGTCCTCGCGCTGGTCGCCGGGCTCATCGCGCTCGCCCTGTCGAAGAAGAACAACAACACGCCTGCCGCACAGACCAACACCACACCCAACGCGCTCGCGCAGACCTGGGACGGATTGACCGGGCAGACCGTGGACGGCGTCTCGGCGCAGACCCAGGAACAGCTGGCCTACCACATCCACGCGCACCTGGCGATCTACGTGAACGGCAAGCAGAAGCTGGTGCCCGCCGGCATCGGCATCGTAAAGCCGTGGACGACCGAGCAGCTGCAGGACGGTTCACAGTTCGTCGATGGTGGCAAGCAGCTGTACTACCTGCACACGCACGACAGCAGCGGCGTCCTGCACGTCGAGTCGCCGACGACCAAGGAGTACACCCTCGGCCAGATCTTCGCCGAGTGGAACCAGCCGCTCTCGACCGGCCAGGTCGGCCCGGCGTCCGGCACCGTCATCACGTATGTCAATGGGCAGAAGTACACCGGGAACCCGTCCGACATCAAGCTGACGCCGCACGAGGTCATTCAGCTTGACGTCGGCCAGGACGTCGCGTTCCAGCCGTACGCCTTCGCCTCCGGTCTGTAAGCCGGCGAGCCGGTAGGCCCGGCGGCGGGCATATTCGGATTCTGACGATCCCCCAGCGGGTAGGTAGACCGGGACACCGATCTGACCTCGCTGGGGGATTCGTATGCGTACGGACGTGTGCGTCGTCGGCGGGGGAATCGCCGGGCTCGCCGCGGCCGCGCGACTGGTTGCCGCGGGCCTGACCGTGACCGTATTGGAGTGCGCTGATGATCCCGGGGGCCGAGCCCGGGACGCGCGGATCGGCGGCTTCGTCCTCGGCGACGGCGCGCATCTGCTGCACACGACCTGGCCCACGCTGCGGCAGACCATTTCCCCGGCCGAACTCCAGCTCGGCGGATTCGCGGCGGGCGTACGGATCTGCTCCGGCGGCGGCGGTGCGGGCGAACCAAGGGCTGACCAAGCGAGAGCCAGTCAGGCGGGAGCTGGCGATCAAGGCAGCAGCGCACCGGCGGACAACGTGGTGCGGCGCGTCCGGTTCGGCGCCGCGCCCGCGAGGCCGCAGCAGACCTTTTCGGTGCTGCGCATGCCGATCGGGACGGCCGCGGACAAGGCTCGGCTCTCCAAGCTGCTCTACCGGCTCGGCACTACTGCGCCGGAGCGGGCATTGGGCGGCCCGGAGCACTCGGCAGCGGACTCCTATGCGGTACGCGGCTACTCCGCCGAGTTGGTGGACCAGTTCCTGCGGCCCTATCTAGCCGCCCTGGCCGCAGACGAAGACCTCGCCGCCTCGGTGCGCGGCGCGGACTGGCTGCTGCGACTCCTGGTGCGCGGGCGGTTCGCGGTCGCGGGCGCGGGCACCGGCGCGCTCGTGCGTGAGCTTGTCAGGAGGCTGCCGGTCGGCACGATTGAGCTGGGTGTGCGAGTACACACCGTGCGCGCGGACCGAGTAGTCGGCGACACCGGGGAAATCAGGGCCCGTGCGACGGTCGTGGCCGCCGATCCGTACGGCGCGATGGAGCTTCTGCCCGGCCTGCACGAGCCGCGGATGCGGTCGGTCACGACGCTTTGGCATGCGGTGGACGACGCGCAGCTGCCGTTCGAGCCCGACCGAGCGCCATCAGTGCTCGTGGATGCAGAACCGGGCTCGCCGATCGCGCGCACGGCCGTGCTGAGCCGCGCCGCACCCGGACTCGCGCCGCCCGGCCGCGCGCTGGTCGCGACGACGGTGTTCGGCGGCGACGGAAAGGAACCGGCGGCGTTGGATCGCGCGGTCCTCGATCGGCTTTCCCACCTGCACGGAGTGCCGTCGAGGCGCTGGGAGACCCTTGATATCCGGCACGTCGAGCACGCAGTCGTCACCATGCAGTCCCCGCACAACTTCGCCCGGCCGGTCCGGCTCATCAAGGGTCTGTATGTGTGCGGAGACCACCGCGACCTGCCGAACGTCGAGGGCGCGCTGCAATCCGGTCACCGGGCGGCCGAGGCCGTGCTGGAGGATCTCAATATTCAGCCATAGCCGGTCGATTCGCCGCGCCGGCTGCTACTCGCCGGGGTAGCGCAGCCCGATCTGCTCGCGGATGAGGTCGAGCGTGCGCATGATCGACAGCGTCTCGTCCAGCGGCATGACAGGGCTCTCCTTCTCCCCTGCGCGCAGGCAGCGGCCGACCTCGGCCGCTTGCAGGCGCAAGCCCTTGCCCTCGCGCGGGAACTCAAGGTTCTGCGTCGTGCCGTCCAACAGCGTCAGCTTCGCGGGCAGCCGGCCGTCGGCCCAGTCCACGATGTCGATCCGGCCCTTGGTGCCGGTGATCGAGGCCGTATTCGCGGTGCGCGCGTCCAGCGCGGTGCTGATCAGTGCCTGCGCGCCGCTTTGATAGCCGAACACGGCTGAGGTCTGTGCGTCCACGCCGGTGGCCGCCTCGGTGGCGAACGCGGCGATCCGATCGGGCGTGCCGAGGAACATGGAGGCGAACGAGACTGGGTAGATGCCGAGATCCAGCAGCGCGCCGCCGCCGAGCGCGGGATCGAGCACCCGGTGCGCCGGGTCCGCGCTGAGCACCTCTCCGCGATCCACGATCAGCGAGCGGATCTCACCGATCCGGCCGGCGGCGACCAGCTCACGCAGCCCGATCTGGTGCGGCAGGAACCTGACCCACATCGCCTCCATCAGGAAGACCCCGGCCGCGCGGGCCGCCGCGACCATCCGCTCGGTCTGCGCCGCGTTGATGGCGAAAGGCTTCTCGCACAGCACCGCTTTTCCGGCGGCCAGCGCGGTGAGCGTGACCTCCTCGTGGCCGGTGTG
>Ga0134128_10006723_pt1 | contig 13932 bp, 11 predicted proteins | sample KB31754_FD_96462 | JGI IMG/M metagenome (GOLD analysis project Ga0134128, IMG submission 96462) | Terrestrial soil microbial communities with excess Nitrogen fertilizer from Kellogg Biological Station, Michigan, USA - KB3-175-4 | ecosystem: Environmental > Terrestrial > Soil > Unclassified ... | reverse complement strand
CATCGGGCCGCAACACGTCGTTCTCGAGACCGCCGCAATTGATCTGGCCGCCGAGGTCGCGGGAACCAGAAAGCTGCAGGTCGTGAGTTGGCATGTGATGTTCATGTCCCGCGGCAAGGTGGGTCCCTTCCGGGTCGAGGGCACGGCGCATCCGGGCGGACCCGGGCGCGTCGGTGTGCGCATGCTGCTGCACGACGAGGGAAATGCCGACAAGGCCGTCACCTCCGCCGCGGCGGTCTTCGACATCGTCGGTTGAGCCGGGTTCGGCCGCCGCATGAGATCCGGGCATAGCCCTGCACGAGGACTACCGGCACTGCCGGCTCGCAGCATTACGAAGCAAAGGCGAAGCGAGCGTCGGTGTCTCTACCCAGAGCCGCCACGGCCAGCTGCTCCGGTCATCCAGGGGTTGATAGCCCCGGCGTGAGAGAAGCGGGCCGCGCGACGGTGGATGCGATGGGCGGATTCGCGGGCGCGGTGCGGCAGGTCGTAAGGTCGCATCGGTTCGGAGTAGAAGGCCTTTTTCGCCAGCTCTACCAGGGCCAGATAGATGATCACGAACGCGCCAAGGGCACCGAAGAACTGCCAGGGCAGCGGGGTGAAGCCCAAGGTGCGGGCGAGCGGGGACACCGTGAGCAGCGTGCCGATCGCCACCACGGACAGGCTGGTGACGGTCAGCCACCGGCTGGGCCGGCTGCGGAAAAACGGCACCTTGCGGGTGCGGATGGCGAAGATGATCAGGGTCTGGGTGGCAAGGGATTCCACGAACCAGCCGGTGCGGAATTCGACGGGCCCGGCGTGCAGAACACCGAGCATCAGGCCGAAGGTCATGAAGTCGAACAGTGAACTGATCGGGCCGAAGAAGAGCATAAACCGGCGAATGAACGCGACATTCCAGTGCGAGGGGGCATGCAGTTGTTCGTCGTCGACCCGGTCGGTCGGAATGGCCAACTGCGAGCTGTCGTAGAGCAGGTTGTTGAGCAGAATCTGGCTGGGCAGCATCGGCAGAAACGGCAGCAGCGCCGAGGCGGCCGCGGCGCTGAACATGTTGCCGAAGTTGCTGGAGGTGCCCATCAGCACGTACTTGATGGTGTTGGCGAAGATCCGCCGACCCTCGGCCACCCCGGTGGCCAGCACCCCGAGATCTTTCTCAAGCAGCACCACGTCGGCGGCGTCCTTGGCGACGTCGGTGGCGGTGTCCACGGAGATACCGACGTCGGCGGCGTGCAGTGCCAGCGCATCGTTGACGCCATCGCCCAGAAAGCCCACGGAGCGCCCGGCGCGACGCGCAACGGTGATCAGGTGGGCTTTCTGCTCGGGTGAGATGCGCGCAAAGATGGTGTGGTTCGCTGACGCTTCGGCGAACTCGTCATCGCCCAGGCCGTCGAGCTGGGTGCCGATGATGGTGCCCTTGGATTCCAATCCAAGGTCGTGGCACACCTTTTCGGCCACCTGGGCATTGTCGCCGGTGGCGATCTTGAGTTCGATGCCCAGGGCGGCCAATTCGGTCAGGGACTGTCGGGCGGCGACCTTGGGTTCGTCGGCAAATACCAGGAATCCGGCCAGCATCAGGTCGGTTTCGTCGTCGGCGCTGATCGCGATGAGGTCCGGGGCGGGTTTGGCCGCGACGGCCACCACGCGGCGGCCGGCGGCAAACAGCCCGGCCAGGGTGTCGTCGGCCGCTGCGTCGGTCATCGGGCAGCGGGTCAGTATCTGTTCGGGAGCTCCTTTGACTACGAGGATGCGTTTGGCGTCGTCGTCGATCAGGGCCGATGTCGAGCGCCGGACGTGGTCGAAGGGCAGCAACGCCACCCGCTCGGCCGCGCCGACAATTGCCCGGGCGTTGGGGGACTCCCATAGCGCGGTATCCATGGGGTCGGCGCTTGCCCCGCCAGCGTCGAGGTCGACGTCGCAGGCCAGTAACCCCAGACGCAGCACCGAATCACTGTGTGCGCCTGCGGGATTGAGGGCGTCAACCAGGCTGATGCGGCCGTCGGTCAGGGTGCCGGTCTTGTCGGTGATGAGGATGTCGATATCGCCGAGGTCTTCGATGCACACCAGCCGCTTGACCAGTACCTTGGCCTTGGCCAGCCGCCGCGATCCGGTGGCCAGGCTGGCGCTGACCACCGCCGGCAACAGTTGGGGGGTGATGCCGACGGCAATAGCCAGTGAGAACAGCACCGAGTCGATCAGCGGCTTGCGCAGCAGCAGATTGCTGGCCAGGATAAGCACGGTCAGCGCGACCGCAACCTGCAGCAACAGATACGAGAAGTGGCGAAGCCCGATCTGGAAGTCTGTTTCGGGTTGACGTTCACCCAAAGCGGCTGCGATCCGGCCGAATTCGGCGTTTCGGCCGGTGGCGTACACCACACCGAGGCCCTCACCGGCGCTGACGATGGTGCCCATGAAAGCCAGATTGGTGCAGCCGGCCAGATCGGTATCAGCGGCCACCGGGTCCGGCGACTTCTCCGATCCCATCGACTCGCCGGTCAGGATGCTCTCGTTGCACTCCAGTCCGGTTGCCTCGAGCAGTCGCACGTCGGCGGGGACGGCCTCGCCCAACGTCAACCGGATGACGTCGCCGGGAACCAACGCGGTGACGTCCAGGGTGACGAATTGGCCGTCGCGGCGCGCCACCGCGGTGTGGCGCATCCGCGAGTGCAGGGCCGCGGCGGCCCGCTCGGCGCGGTACTCGTTGAAGAACCCCAATCCGATGCTGGCAACCAGGATGGTGCCGATGATGACGGCCTGCATCGCATCACCGAGGAAGTACGACACGATGGCGGTGCCGGCCAGCAGGATCAGCACGGCGTTGCGCAGCTGGCGACCCAGCACCGCAAGCGCTTTGACGTGATGGGTGCGCACCGCGTTGGGGCCGACCCGCGCCAGTCTTGCTGCAGCTTCGGGGCTCGATAGGCCGTCGGCGGAGCTATCCAGTAGACCGAGGACCTGATCGGCCGAAGCGCCGACGGCATGGCGGGCGGTCAGCAGCCGCCGATCGGCTCCGCCGGTGGCGTTCGGTTTCATCGCCACGGCGCAACTCCCGGCGGGGTCGACCCCGCGAGAGCAGGCGTTGCGGTGCGCGCCGTGGTGGCGGTGGCCCGCCGGCCCCGACCAGACATTCGGCCGCCTCCTTCCCACGACGACATTGTCAGGGTGACAATCCAGCGCCGTAGGGCACAAAGACCTTACCGGGACGCCTCCTCCTTGGCGGAGTCGAAAGACCCGTGAGTGCAGGCATTACGGCACTTGTCCCGCACACCCACGACTGATCGACTCTTCTGGGACGCCCGTGACGGTCAACGAGTCTAGTTTTGCTCTCGACGAACAACGAGATTTCCGGGGCGGAAGGAAGATTTCATGCTGTTTGACGCGGCCGACCGTCGGATCGCGCGGGTACGGCCTTGGGTCGAACCGGTTTTGGTGGCAGGCACGGTCGGCGCCTTGGCCGCCGGGGGGATTGCGTGGCTGGGCGATTGGCGCGGGGTGGCCGATGGTTGCTGGATCGCCGGCACGGTGGTCGCGATTGCGCCGGCCACGGTGTGGGTAGTGTCGGCATTGCGCCGGCGACGCGGCGGTGTCGATCTCATTGCGCTGGTGTCCCTGATCGGCTGTCTGCTGGTTAACGAGTACCTGGCCGGCGCACTGATCGCTGTGATGTTGACGGGCGGCCGCGCGCTGGACGCGGCGGCCGAACGTCGTGCCTCACATGATCTGAGGGCGCTCCTTCAGCGTGCGCCGCGCTTCGCTCGCCGACGCGTGGGAACGCAGGTCAGCGTGATTCCGCTGGGGGACGTGGCTGTCGGTGACGTCCTGGTGGTCGGCCCCGGCGAGGTGGTGCCGGTCGATGGGCGGGTCACCGACGTCGTAGCAGTGCTGGATGAGTCCGTGCTTACCGGCGAACCGCTACAGGTCGAGCGTGGCGTTGGCGAACCGGTCCGCAGCGGTGTAATCAACGCCGGCGGTGCTTTTGAACTGGTCGCCACCGCAACCGCCGCCGAGAGCACGTACGCAGGCATCGTCGGTTTGGCTCAGCAAGCCTGCGCAGAAAATGCGCCGATTGTGCGGCTGGCCGACCGCTACGCGGCCTGGTTCCTGCCGCTGGCGCTGCTGCTTGCCGCAGGTGCCTGGCTGGTCAGCGGATCGGCGGTGCGGGCTGTCGCGGTGCTGGTGGTGGCGACACCGTGCCCGTTGCTGCTGGCCGCACCGGTTGCCATCGTCTCCGGTTTGTCCCGGGCGTCCCGTGCCGGAGTCGTCATCCGGGGCGGTGGCGTATTGGAGAACCTTGGTCACGCAACGACGTTGGTGATGGATAAGACCGGAACCATGACGATGGGACGGCCAGTGGTCGTCGATGTGTTGGCCACCCCAGACGACGACGCGACTTCGATCCTGCGGCTGGCCGCTTCGGCAGACCAGCTTTCGCCGCATGTGCTGGCGGAGGCCATCGTCACCGAGGCGCTACGCCGGGGTCTGGAGCTGTCGCTGCCTACCGACGTCGTCGAACATCCGGGTCGTGGTGTGGCAGCGACCGTCGACGGGCGTCGCGTCACCGTCGGCAAACCACCGGCCGGCTCGCTGACCGACGCGTGGGCACGAACGGTGCTCAATCGCGCCCGCCTCGACAACGCGGCCAGCCTGGGTCGGCATCGAAAATCGGCCGGCGGGTGCAGTTTTGTTACGTGACCCGCTGCGCCGCCAGGCGCCGCGCACTGTGCGGCGGTTGCGCGAGGCCGGGCTGAATCGGTTGATCATGCTCACCGGTGACCGACCCGAGCCGACCCGTGAAATCGCCGCGATCCTGGGGCTGGACGAGGTGTACGCGGAGCAGACCCCGGCAGACAAGTTCGCTGCGGTGCGCGCCGAAAGCGGTCGCGCGGTGACGGTCATGGTGGGCGACGGCGTCAATGATGCTCCCGCCTTAGCCGCTGCCACCGTCGGTGTGGCCATGGGCGCGCGCGGCGCGACCGCCTCCTCTGAAGCCGCCGACGTTGTGCTGACCACGGATCGCATCGACCGACTCGCGGACGCGATGGACATCGCCCGCTGGTCTCGACGCATCGCCGTACAGAGTGCGGTTATCGGCATGGCGCTGTCCCTTACGGCCATGGTGGTTGCCACACTGGGCTGGCTGCCGCCGGCCCCGGGCGCGCTGCTGCAGGAAGGTATTGACGTCGCGGTGATCCTCAACGCGCTGCGAGCACTGCGGGGCAGCCCTGACGCCGAGGCGCCCTTGACCGCCAGCACCGAACAGTTGCTGCACCGCTTCGCCGGCGAGCACGAGGAGCTACGCGACACCCTCGGCCTATTGCGCGACTGCGCGGATCGACTGGTTGCCGGCCCGGATTTCACAGAATTGGAGCCGCTGATCGCCGCGCATGCTCTGCTGGTCGAACGGATTCTGCCCCATGAACGCGCCGAGGAGAGTCAGCTCTACCCGGCGCTGGCGCGCCCTCTGGGCAGCGAAGCCACCGCGACCATGAGTCGTACCCACGCCGAGATTCAGCGTCTCTCCGATCGCATCGCCACGCATCTCGCCCTCGCGCAGGCGGCCGGAGCGATCCAGCCCGACCAAGTCGATGACCTACTCGCGTGCCTCTACGGTCTGTACACGCTCTTGCGGCTCCACTTCCTGCAGGAGGAAGAAAGCTACTTTGTTCTCGCGGAGGATGATCTTGACCCTACCGAAAAGCGCTGAGCGGCAACAATGTCGGGCGAATCAACTGAGGTAGGAGCCAGGTACGATCATCGGCTCGGGTCATTGGGCTCCGGAAACTCGTGGGCCGAAGTGCCCTCCGTGCTGGGACTTCGGTCTGGGGAGAGGGGCGACCGAAGGACTGCGGGTTGGTTTCGTTGGGCTCTACGGGCCGAACGAGCGTTGTGGTCGGATCGACCTCAGGACCGATCAAGGAGGTCGCGATGAGGTTCCCGAACTATGCGAATCGGGCTGAAGCGACGTACTACGTCAGTGACCGCTTACACGGCGGCCGCACGGTGGCGGTGCCGGGACGCGAGATCGCCACCATCGTGTCGGCGTGGCTGGCGGAGTTGGGCGCTCGCAGCCCGCTGGTGAAGGAGTTGGCACACGCGGCGTGCGTCGGTGACTGGACGATCGCCTGTGCGATCGGTGACCAGCTGTCGGTGGATGTCGCCGTCGGTGTCGCAGCGTAGGTTGCCCGCAGGCTGCTCGTGATGCCCGGATTAGTGGCACAAAGTCCCTGGCAGGTCGGGACATCATCCCCTCGCGCTGCCGGTCTGAACCGGACGACCATTGAGATGACCACAGCATGGAAAGGCCCAGTGAAATGACCAATCATTTTCCCGATGAGGGCACCATTCGGACGGTGCTGGCTCTGGGGTCTCGCGCCCCGTCCGTGCATAACACCCAACCGTGGCGATGGCTCGTGGGTCACCAAAGCCTGCATCTTTACTCCGATGATGACCGGCAGCTGCCCAACACCGATCCCGATGGCCGCGACCTGATCTTGAGCTGCGGCGCGGCACTCAACCACTGCGTCGTCGGTTTCGCAGCGGTGGGGTGGCAGGCCAAGGTGACCCGATTCCCCAACCCGGCCGAACCCAGTCACCTCGCTGCGATCGAATTATCCCGCTCCACTGCGGATCCCGTTGATATCGCGCTCGCCGCGGCGATACCGCGGCGGCGAACCGACCGGCGCCACTACAATTCCTGGCCGGTACCCGTGGCTGACATCGCGCTGATGGCCGCCCGGGCTGCCCGAAATGGAGTGATGCTGTGCCAAGTCGAAGACACCGATAAGCTGCACGAGATCGTGACTCAATCGGTTTGGGATCACATGAATCACGATTACCTCACCGAGCTCGCCGCGTGGAGTGGACGCCACGCGTCGGTAACCGGAGTTCCGGCGCGGAATACGCCACAATCCGATCCCACCGCAAAAATTCCGGGTCGCCTGTTCGCCGGCGCTGCGCTGATGATGCCACCGGGATCGTCCGCTGCCGAAGACAACGCCGTGCTACTTGCGCTGGGGACCCGCAGCGACGACAGGCTTGCCCGGCTCCGCGCCGGCGAGGCCACCAGCATCGTTTTGTTGACCGCGACATCGATGGGCTTGGCCAGTTGCCCGGTCACCGAGCCCTTGGAAGTTGCCGACACACGGGAGGCGGTGCGCACCGAGATCTTCGGCGCCAGCAGCTATCCGCAAATGTTGCTTCGGGTCGGCTGGTCGCCGATCAACGCCGACCCACTCCCGCCGACGCCGCGACGCGAACTCTCCGATTTCGTCGAATGGATGGCCGACCGCGAACCCATCACTGCAAAGTAGTTTGGGCTCCGCGCAGGACGCCGGACGACGGCGTCATGGACACCGGCGGTGTCCATGAGGCACCGAAACCATTGGGGCGCAGGGGAGTTGTGATGGAGACGCGGTGGGTACGACACTGACGATAGTGCCGACGATGGGTCTCGCCACCGGCATCCGTTCGCCGCTCGATCGCGCACGCGGCGCTCAGTGGGAACCGGAGATCAGGGGCTTCCAGAAAGATGGCGGCCGGGCAACCCGGCGCGTTGACATCTTTCCGGACGTACGCCCTATGCACAGATGCGGGTCGAGCGGATGATGGGTCAATGAGCGGAGACGCCGACAAACCTGGTACCGCGATGTTAAACGCCGCTGGCCTGCACCGCCTTGTCGAGGTGCTGATCGAACGAGGTTACCGCGTGGTCGGTCCGACGCTGCGGGACAACGCAATCGTGCTGGCCGAACTCGACTCGGCGGACGATCTGCCCCGGGGGTGGGGCGTCGATGTGAGTCCGGGGCACTACCGGGTCCGCCGTCGCGACGACGAAGCGGCGTTCGGACACTCGGCTGGACCTCAGTCCTGGAAGCAATTCCTCCACCCACCACGGCAGCGCTTGTGGTCCGGTACTCGGAACGGGCCGGGCGAAGCGGAACCCGAAGAAGAGACCCCCCGGTACGCGTTCCTGGGGGTGCGCGGGTGTGACCTGGCAGCGATTGCCACGCTTGACCGCGTACTGGGCAATTCTTCCTATCCCGACCGGTCCTTCGTCACCCGCCGTCGACAAGCGTTCGTGATCGCGGTGAACTGCACGGAACCGGGCGGGCTCTGCTTCTGCACATCGATGGGCACCGGACCCGCGGCCGGCCCGGGTTATGACCTGGCCCTCACGGAACGCCTCGCGGGCGACACACCCTCGTACCTTGTCGACGTGGGCAGTCCGGAGGGCGCCGATGTGCTCGCGGGTGTCCCGCATCGTGACGCTGACGGTAACGAAATCGATACCGCGCGTGCCGATGTCGAGTCCGCTTCCCATCGAATGGGCCGCCAGATGCCGCAGGGCGATTTGCGGGACTTGCTCGTCCGCTCTCGCGAGTCCCCGCAGTGGGACGAGGTGGCCAGTCGCTGCCTGACGTGCGGCAACTGCACAATGGTGTGCCCCACGTGTTTTTGTACCAGCACCGAAGACGTCAGTGATCTCACCGGGGAACACGCCGAGCGCTGGCAACACTGGGCGTCGTGTTTCGAGTTCGACTTCACCTACGTTCACGGCGGGGGCAGTGTTCGCCAGTCGGGCGCATCGCGCTATCGGCATTGGCTGACCCACAAATTGGGCACCTGGCACGATCAGTTCGGCATGTCGGGCTGCGTCGGCTGTGGGCGATGTATTGCGTGGTGCCCCACCGGTATTGACATCACTGCAGAGATGAACAAGATGGCCGACGATGATTGACGGGGCGAACGGCACCGCTCTGGTATCGGCCATGGCCCCAGTCCCGTATCGCGTAGGCACCCGGGAGGTGGAGAGTCCGGATTCGGCCACGCTGACCCTGGTCCCGGTGGGTGAAGCGCTACGGTCTCCGCGACCCGGGGAATTCATGATGCTCTACGCGTTCGGCGTGGGCGAAGCCGCCATTTCGATCAGCGGCGATCCCACCGTCACCGACGGGTCGATCACCCACACGATTCGCGCGGTCGGCGCCGTCAGCCGCGCCCTCCACGACGCCGAGCCGGGAACCGTTGTCGGGGTGCGGGGTCCGTTCGGCACCACATGGGGGTTGGACGAGGCAGGCGATCGCGATTTGGTCATGGTCGCCGGCGGTGTGGGCTTGTGTCCCTTGCGGCCGGCAGTGCTCGGCGCTTTGGCGCGGCGGGCGCGCTACGGCAGGATCACGCTCATCGTCGGTGCGCGGTCCCGGGCCGACTTCGTGTTCGCCGCCCAGCTGGAGAAGTGGGCCGACGAACCGCGGATCGATTTGCATTTGATCGTCGATGCCGCGACGCCCGGCTGGGCCGGCGAGGTCGGGTTGGTCACCGCCCCGTTACGCCGACTGGAACTGAATGCCGATCGCACCACCGCATTCCTGTGCGGTCCGGAGCCGATGCTGCGCTTCGGTGCGGAGGCGCTGCTCGCAAAAGGCTTAGCGGCGCAGAATATTCGCGTGTCATTGGAACGCAACATGCAATGTGGAATTGGTTGGTGCGGGCACTGTCAGCTGGGGCCGCTGCTGTTGTGCCGCGACGGACCCGTGGTCGGTTACGACATTGCCGGCCCCCTGCTGCAGGTGAAGGAGCTCTAAATGAGCAGACCCACGCTGGCAGTGTGGAAGTTCGCCTCCTGCGACGGTTGTCAGCTGACCCTGCTGGACTGCGAAGACGAGTTGCTCACCCTGGCTCACCAGGTCGAGATTGCCACCTTCGCCGAAGCTTCGAGCGCAACCGTCAGCGGGCCTTACGACGTGTCCCTCGTCGAAGGTTCGATCACCACCGGCCGCGATGCGCAGCGGATTCACGAGATTCGCGATCAATCGACGGTGCTGGTCACCATCGGCGCATGCGCCACGGCCGGGGGAGTGCAGGCGTTGCGCAACTTTGCCGACATCGCCGAGTTCACGTCTGTCGTGTACGCGAAACCCGAATACATCGATACGTTGGCCACCTCCACGCCGGCATCGGAGCACGTCACGGTTGACTACCAGCTGCCCGGATGCCCGATAGACCGTGGACAGCTGCTCGATACCCTTGCGGCGCTTCTCATTGGCCGCAAACCACGGCTCCCGGCCAAGACGGTGTGTACGGAATGCAAGCTCCGCGGGGTGACGTGTGTTGTGGTTGCCGACGGGATCCCGTGCATGGGTCCCGTCACCCATGCGGGCTGCGGAGCCCTCTGCCCGCGGCATCACCGCGGGTGCTACGGCTGCTTCGGACCATCGGCGGTCCCGACGACCGCGACGTTGATCCCACTGCTGCGCCGCGATGGAATGTCCGACGGCGATGTCGACCGGGTGTTCTCGACGTTCAATGTCGTACCGTTTTCCGCCGAGCGGGACAAGCAATGACGCCGGAAACTCGCACACTGAGCGTCGGCACGCTCACTCGGGTGGAAGGCGAAGGCGCACTGCACATCACCCTCAGGGACGAGGCGCTACATAGCGTCCAGCTCAACATCTATGAGCCGCCGAGGTTTTTCGAAGCCTTCCTGCGCGGCCGCGCATACACCGAGCCCCCGGACCTGACCGCGCGTGTCTGCGGAATATGCCCCGTTGCCTATCAAGTCAGCGCCTGTAACGCGATCGAAGAAGCCTGCGGCATCCAGGTCGATGACGATCTGATCGCGCTCCGGCGGCTGCTGTATTGCGGGGAATGGATCAACAGCCACGCGCTGCATATTTATTTGCTGCACGCACCGGATTTCCTCGGCTACGCGGACATCATTGGGATGGCGCGCGATCATGGCGCGGCTGTGGAGCGTGGGCTGGCGCTGAAGAAGGCCGGCAACCGCCTGATGGAGTTCGTAGGTGGGCGGGCGATACATCCCGTCAACGTGCGCCTGGGCGGCTTCTATTCGGTGCCAACCAAACGGGATTTCACGCCGCTCCTCGAGCAGCTGCGCATCGCGCTGGACAACGCACTGGCCACGGTCGAGTGGGTTTCGGGATTCGAGTTTCCCGACCTCGAGCTTGACCATGAGTTCTTGGCGCTCGCGACGTCGGGCCGTTATCCCATCGAGAATGGCGAAATCGCGCGCAGTACCGGCCCGGCGTTTCCGGCCGCCGAGTTCACCAGCCACGTCGCTGAGTCGCAGGTACCGTACTCGACCGCGCTGCATGCGACGCTGGACGGCGGCCGCTACCTGACCGGGCCGCTCGCGCGCTATTCGTTGAACTCGTCGGCGCTGTCTCCCATCGCTGCTCAGGCTGCGGCGAGCGCCGGATTATCGACTGAATGTCGAAATCCATTCCGGAGCATCATCGTTCGAGCCGTAGAGGTCGTCTACGCGATCGAAGAGGCGTTGCGGATCATCGACGAGTATCAGCGTCCGCCACACCCATGCGTCGACGTCCCGGCCCGCCCGGGCGTAGGACATGGCGTCAGCGAGGCACCGCGTGGCCTGCTGTATCACCGCTACCGGATCGACGACGATGGGCTGGTAGCGGCGGCCACCATCATTCCGCCCACCTCTCAGAATCAGGCGGCCATCGAGGCGGACCTGGCCCGCGTCGTTACGGATAATCTGTCTCTCGATGATGCCGCGCTGACCGCCCTGTGCGAAAAGACGATTCGCAGTTACGATCCATGCATCTCGTGCTCCGCGCACTTCTTGCGGCTGACGGTGCGGCGAGAATGACGGGCGAGCCCGGTGGGATCGTCATCATCGGCATCGGAAACGACCTCCGGCGCGATGACGGCGTAGGTATTGCCGCCGCGGCCGCACTCGATGCCCTCGCGATTCCGAACGTTGTTGTGACAACCGGAATCGTGGACCCGATGAGTCTTCTCGACGCGTGGACGGGTGTCCGGCTGACGGTGATCATCGACGCTGCGATCGTGGACCCGTCAACCCCCGGCCGCATCCGTCGCTGCGATCTGGCCGATCTGGCCCCTCCACCCGAAGGATTGAGCTCGCACAGCGTTGATATCGGCCGCACGTACGCGCTGGGGCACGCGCTTGGGCGTGTGCCCGGGGAGCTTGTGGTGTTCACGGTCGAGATTCCGGATGCCGGCCATGGCATCGGGATGACTCCGCAGGTCGCACGCGCCGTGCCGAAGGTGGTCGATATGGTCACAGCCGAGATCAGCCGCGCGCTGTCGGCGAGATGATCCCGGTTTGGCGCGCCGACTTCCAACTATGTATCTGCTGGCCACAGTTCGGACAGAATCGTTCCGCCGGGTGATGCTCAGCCCCGCAATGCGCGCAAAAGTGAGGTTCGTTATCGTCCGACTGCTGGCCCGGTATCAGACGAAGCGACTGTACGCCGCTAGTGTCGTCAGCGGTGGCGGACGTCGATATCTCCTCGGCAGGTGTATTGCCTTGTGTATCAGCCGATTCTGCGCTGACGCCGCCCAAGGTGGGCGGGGCACCCGGGCCGAGTGCCATCTCGGATGTCGCGGCTGAAGTAAGGGGCGCCCGATGCATCCTGAGCATCAGTAAGGTCAGGACAGCGCTCACGCCGACCACCGATACGATACTGATCGCGATGTACCACAACAGAACGGCGCCGCTGAGCCGCGACGCATCTCCGTACTGCTGGCGCAGATTGACCGCGCTGGTCTTGAGATCGTCTAGGCCGGGGTAGCCGGGCGACATCGCCAGCGCCTGGTCGAACTCGCCGATCGCTTCGGTGTAGCGGCCTGAATAGAAGTTCTTCAGCCCTTGTCGATATGACAGGTCAGCGGGCCCGAGCGTCGGCTTGACGCCTTTGGCAGCCAACAGTGCGGCTAGGCCGTCGGCAGGCGCAATGAAATTGAATGACTGCGCTTCGCCGGCGGGGGCGAAGCTGTTCACGCCAACCACCCTGCCGTTCAGCCCGATTGTCGGCCCACCGCTCATGCCCTCCGACATTGCGGCATCGATCTCGTACTCGGGACTCGGTCCCACGATCGACTTCTTGCTGACCTGGCCGCTCTTGTAAGTCGGGTCTAACGAAGGGCCGGTGATGTTTTGGGTACTTTCGGGGAAACCCACGGCAAGGATGGACGTACCAATGGTGACGTCGGCGTCGGTGCCGAGTTCGGAGGACGGCAGGTTGCGCTTGGCCACCTTCAGGACAGCAACGTCGCCCTCCCCGAGGGGACGGAAATCGACGACGCTGGCGGGCAGCTTCGCGGCGAGCTTGGTGCCGGTGCCGGACATCAGCTTGAAACTCACGTGCGGACCTTGCCCGGCCGCGTCGCCTTCCACTATCGCGTTCTTTTGAAGCCATTCGAAGGTCGCTGCGGGTTCGTGCGACTCGGGGGCATCCGGGTACTGACTTCGGTATTCGTTGGCGGCCCGCTTGAGTATGAGTAGCTTGGCGCTCGCCGGATCGACACAGTGGCCTGCCGTCGCCACCCATCCGTCGGGATGGACGACGAATGCCGTGCAGTCCCAGGTGGCCAGGAAAGGCATGCTGGACCCGCGGCCGAATTGAGACAGGATCTCGCCGTTGGGCAACCGCACCAGTCCGTAGCCTTCACCGGCGAGATACATGACTGATGGCCGTATCAGGGCCGCGGCCCGTTCCTCCGGTTTGGCTTGCTGACGCCCGCTATCGGCGAAAGCCACACCCGGCGGCACGGCCAACAGCATTAGCGCCGTCACAAAGAGAACCACCAACCCTCGAAACCAGCGGGCGAATCCGGGCATGATTCCTGCCTTACTCCGGCGAAAGCTGACGTCGGGTTGTGGGGCCCGCTCTTCGTCCGATACGCGGTGGGCTAATGGGCAAGCCCGTTGATCCATTCATGGCCGGCGCTAGCCGATCTCGCCCCGGGCGCAACGCGACTGCTCAGCCACGGCGGCCCCCTTCGGTCCGGGAAGTTTCGCGGTAACAACTGTCAACGGCGGCTGAAAATTGACCCCTTTACGACGGTTGAAAATTGACCCCCTTGGTGTTCATTCTTCGGTGGTCGATCCCGGGACACGCCCGAGGTCGCGGTCTTTGATGCGGTAGGAGT
>Ga0134128_10006722_pt1 | contig 13932 bp, 12 predicted proteins | sample KB31754_FD_96462 | JGI IMG/M metagenome (GOLD analysis project Ga0134128, IMG submission 96462) | Terrestrial soil microbial communities with excess Nitrogen fertilizer from Kellogg Biological Station, Michigan, USA - KB3-175-4 | ecosystem: Environmental > Terrestrial > Soil > Unclassified ... | reverse complement strand
GGCCCCGGGACGGTCAGAAGTGGTGCGGCGTTGGCCCCGGGACGGTCAGAAGTGGTGCGGCGTTTGGGCGGGCCTGCGCAAACGGCACCCACCCCGCAAAGGGTGGGCGCCGCCGTCGGGCCCGATGGTTGGGCGCTGAAAGGTTAGATCGTGACCAGGCCGTGCGCCGTGTCAAAGGTGACGGACATGATGCCGGGGGTGCCGCGGGGTGCGATCCACTCCACGGCCACATCCTCCAGCGGCTGCTCCACGGGCTCGCCCAGCCACTCGGTGAGGCGTTCGGCGCTGCCGGCGATGGTCAATGAGGACAGCCGGACCGTGGACGGGCGGGCCAGGGACGGGTGCAGGGACGGGTCGCCCTCCCACTTGAGCATGTAGGGCACCTGGGGGTCGGCAATGAGGCCCTTGATGCCGATCTGCTGCCAGACCAGTTCGCGGCCGTCCGGGAACTTGCGGTTGCCGGGGACGGCGCTGCGGCCCAGGCGTTCCTCGAAGGGGGTGAGATCGTCCACGGCGACGCACCAGCCCATCCAGCCGCCGCCGGCCTGGGAGCGGGCACGGACGGCCTGGCCAAACGGCGCTTTGTCCGAGGCAGGGTGGTCAAGCACCTCCACGACCTCCAGGTAGTGGTGGTCCAGGAGGGGAATGATCATATTGCGGGTGCCGAAGCGCGGATGGACTCCGCCGCGCACTGCATCGACCCCGAGGGCGGTGGCGATTCGCTCCGTGGTGGCAGCCAATCCATCTGATTCACAGGCGTAAGAAACATGATCCATTCGCATGCGTTCATCTTGGCACTTTGTGATCGGCCGCTCGACTTAGCGTGTCCTAAGCCACATGGGATGTCTGACGGCCACGGCGCGGCCACGGCGCGGACGCGGCCGCCGTCGTGGGGCAGAATTGGAGGGTGACTGATTCCCAAGTTCCCCTGTCCCTGCCCGACGCCGCCGCCCAGGAAGCCCGCATTGCGGCCGCGATTGCCGCCGAACTGGGTGTGCGGGCCGCGCAGGTCCGCGCCGCCGTGGCCCTGATGGACGACGGCGCCAGCGTCCCGTTCATTGCCCGGTACAGGAAGGAAGCCACGGGGACCCTGGACGACGCCCAGCTGCGCACCTTGGAGGAGCGCCTGCGCTACCTGCGAGAGCTCGAGGCCCGGCGGCGCACCGTGCTCGAGACCATCCACGGGTTGGGAAAGCTGACGCCGAAACTTCGTGTCGCCGTTGAGGCTGCCGCGAGCAAGTCCGACCTTGAGGACCTCTACCTCCCCTACAAGTCCACGCGGAAAACCAAGGCCGACGCCGCCCGCGAAGCCGGGCTGGAGCCCCTGCTGGACTCCCTGTTGGCCAACCCGGCGCTGGCCCCGGCCGTCACCGCGGACGGTTTCCTGAACACCGGGCACGACATTGCCACCGCCGACGACGCCCTGGCCGGCGCCCGGGCCATCCTGATCGAGCGCGCCGGGCAGGACGCCGCCCTGGTGGGTGAATTGCGCGAACGGCTGTGGAAAACCGGCCGCCTGCGCTCCTCCGTCAAGGCGGGGAAGGCGTCGGAAGGCGAAAAGTTCAAGGACTACTTTGACTTTGCCAGCCCCCGCACACGCTGCCCAGCCACCGCGTGCTGGCGCTGCTGCGCGGCGAAAAGGAGGGCGTGCTGACCCTGGACCTGGCGGAAACGGACACGCGCGACGACGACGCCCACGCCGCCGCCCGCGCCCGGTATGAAAGCGCCGTGGCCCACTCCCTGGGCATTGCCGAATCCGGCCGTGCCGCGGACGCCTGGCTCATGACCGGTGCCCGGCTCGCGTGGCGCACCCGCATTCTGACGCGCCTTTCCGTTGACCTGCGCGTGCGCCTGTTCCAAAGCGCCGAAGAGGAATCCGTGCGCGTGTTTGCGGCGAACCTGCGGGACGTGCTGCTGGCGGCCCCCGCCGGAAACAAGGCCACCCTCGGCCTGGACCCGGGCCTGCGGACGGGCACCAAGGTGGCCGTGGTGGACGGCACCGGCAAGGTCACCGCCACCGACACCATCTACCCGCACGCCCCTGCAAAGCGCTGGAACGAGGCCCTGGCAACGCTGGCGGACCTCGCCGAAAGCCACCAGGTGGAGCTGATCGCCATCGGCAACGGCACGGCCAGCCGGGAGACCGACAAGCTGGCGGCCGAACTAGTTGCCGAACTCAAGCGCCGGAACCCGGGGCGCAAGGTCACCAAGCTGGTGGTGTCCGAGGCCGGAGCCTCCGTCTACTCCGCTTCCGCCCTGGCCGGCGCCGAACTGCCCGGCATGGACGTTTCGCTGCGCGGCGCCGTGTCCATCGCCCGGCGCCTGCAGGACCCCCTCGCCGAGCTGGTGAAGATCGACCCGAAATCCATTGGCGTGGGCCAGTACCAGCACGACCTCACCCCGGCCAAGCTGGAACGCTCGCTGGACGCCGTCGTGGAGGACTGCGTCAACGCCGTGGGCGTGGACCTGAACACGGCGTCGCCCGCCCTCCTGGCGAGGGTGGCCGGCGTCGGGCCCCTGCTCAGTGAAAACATCGTGGCGCACCGCAATGAAAACGGGCCCTTCAGCAAGCGCTCGGAACTGAAGAAGGTGGCGCGGCTGGGCCCCAAGGCCTTTGAGCAGTGTGCCGGCTTCCTGCGGATCACCGGGGGAGCGGAGCCCCTGGACGCCTCCAGCGTGCACCCCGAGGCCTACGGCGTGGCCCGCAAAATACTTGCCGCGGTGGGCGCCGGCAAGGCCGAAATCTCCGGCGGGCTGCCCGCCGTCGCGGCCGTGAACCCGGCGGACTTCGTGGACGGCGCCTTCGGCCTGCCCACCGTGGCGGACATCGTCGCGGAGCTGCAAAAGCCCGGCCGCGACCCCCGCCCCCGCTTCGAAACCGCCACCTTTGCCGACGGCGTTGAAAAGATCACGGACCTGCGCCCCGGCATGATCCTGGAAGGGACCGTGTCCAATGTGGCGGCGTTCGGCGCCTTTGTGGACATCGGCGTGCACCACGACGGGCTGGTCCACGTCTCCGCCATGAGCAACAGCTTTGTCTCCGACCCCCGGACCGTGGTCAAGTCAGGCCAAGTGGTCCGCGTCAAGGTCCTGGAGGTGGAGCCGGAACGCAAGCGGATCTCCCTCACCCTGCGCCTCGATGACCAGCCCGGGGACGCTGCCGCCGGGAAGGGGAAGAACGACGCCGGCTCCCGGACACCGGCGCGCACCTCGCCGGCCGCCGGGGGCGGCTCCCGCCAGGGTCGGGCAGCGGGGGCCAAGGGCGGGCCGTCACGCCCTGCCCCAGCCGCCGCGGCCAAGTCAGCGGCCCCGGCCCCGGCCAACACTGCCATGGCAGAGGCGCTGCGCCGTGCGGGGCTGAAGCCGTAGCATCATCCACTCATTCAGCGCATGGCACCATTTGCGTGATTTGTCCAGCACTTGTTCGGCATAAGTCACAAACCAGTCATATTGTTGCGCCGTGAAGCGCCGGTCTCGCACACTGGATACAGGTCATGAGCGCCAGCGACAAGCCCCGGCTCGCTGGCCGGCAACCCTCCTTCCGCGGTGGGGTGCCCCGGGTGAAGACCAGGTACCGAACCACCCGGTTTCGGTGCAAGCGCGGGCCGCACAATTCCTTCGGCCCATCACGGCGTCCCTGTGGCGCGGATGGGCCGCACTTATTGCAGGCCTCTAGTGTTTAAGGAGCTCCCATGAGCAATGGTTGGTCATTTGAAACCCGTCAGATCCACGTAGGCCAGGAGCCGGACGCCACCACAGGTGCACGCGCCCTCCCCATCTACCAGACCACGTCCTTCGTGTTCCCCTCCACGGAAAGCGCCGCAGCCCGCTTTGCGCTGGCCGAGCTGGAGCCCATCTACACCCGCATCGGCAACCCCACAACCGACGCCGTCGAGCAGCGCGTTGCCAGCCTGGAAGGCGGCGTTGCCGCCCTGCTGCTGTCCTCGGGCCAGGCCGCCACCACCTTCGCCATCCTCAACCTGGCCCAGGCCGGGGACCACATCGTCTCCAGCCCCAGCGTCTACGGCGGCACGTTCAACCTGCTGGCCCACACGCTGAAGAAGCTCGGCATCGAGGTCACCTTCGTCTCCGACCCCGACAACCTGGACGAATGGCGTTCGTCCGTCAAGCCCAACACCAAGGCCTTCTTCGGCGAGACCGTGTCCAACCCCCGCCAGGACGTGCTGAACCTTGAGGAGATCAGCACCATCGCCCACGAGGCCGGCGTGCCGCTGATCGTGGACAACACGCTGGCCACCCCGTACCTGATTCGCCCCCTGGAGTGGGGTGCCGACATCGTCATCCACTCCGCCACCAAGTACCTCGGCGGCCACGGCACTGCCATCGGCGGCGTGATTGTCGACGGCGGCAAGTTTGACTTCGCCGCGGATCCGGAAAAGTTCCCCGGCTTCAACACCCCTGACGAGACCTACAACGGGCTGGTCTACGCCCGCGACCTCGGCGTCGGCAGCGCCCTGGGCGCCAACCTGGCCTACATCCTCAAGGCCCGCGTGCAGCTGCTGCGGGACCTCGGTTCGGCCATCTCGCCGTTCAACGCCTTCCTCATCGCCCAGGGCATCGAGACGCTGAGCCTGCGCGTGGAGCGCCACGTCAGCAACGCCGTGAAGGTCGCACAGTGGCTGGAAGCGAATGAAAACGTGGAGGCCGTTGCGTACTCAGGCATCCCGTCCAGCCCCTGGTTTGAGCGCGGCCGCAAGTACGGCCCCAAGGGGACCGGCGCCATCGTCTCCTTCGACATCAAGGGCGGGCTGGAGGCCGGCAAGCGATTCGTTGACGGCCTGGAACTGCACTCGCACGTTGCCAACCTTGGCGACGTCCGTTCGCTGGTGATCCACCCTGCCTCCACCACCCACGCCCAGCTCAGCGAGGAACAGCGGCTCGCAGCCGGCGTCCGCCCGGGCTTGGTCCGCCTCTCCGTGGGGCTGGAAGGCGTGGACGACATTATTGCCGACCTTGAAGCAGGTTTCCGCGCAGCAAAATCGTCCGTGAACTAAGTGGCCCCTGTGAGTCCAGGTGCAGCGGAGCAGAACGTGTTTACCCCTGACATCGAAACCGGCGAATCCGGACCATCGGACAGTTCCTGGCAGGCCGCCGTCGGCCAGGGCGGCGGCCTCCTGCGCTCGGTCGGCATCGGTTCACTGGAACTGGAGGCCGGAGGGTCACTGCCCTCGGTCACCATGGCGTTTGAATGCTGGGGGACGCTGAACGCGGCCGGCAGCAACGCGGTGCTCATCCAGCACGCGCTGACGGGCAGCACGCACGTCAGCCGGGGCGACTCGGAAGAGAACGGCTGGTGGGAGGGCCTGGTCGGCCCCGGCGAAGTCATCGACACCGAGCAGTATTTTGTGGTGTGCGCCAACATGCTGGGCGGCTGCTACGGCACCACCGGCCCCTCCAGCATTGCCGGCGACGGCGCCCCGTACGGCTCCCGCTTCCCGTTCGTCACCATCCGCGACTCGGTCCACGCGGAGGCCCGGCTGGCGGACCAGCTGGGCATCACCTCCTGGCACGCCGTCATTGGCGGGTCCATGGGAGGCGCCAGGGCCCTGGAATGGGCGGTGACGTTCCCCGAACGGGTCCGGCGGTGCGCCGTGGTGGCGGCCTGTGCCGCCAGCACGGCCGAGCAAATCGCATTCGCCCAGGCCCAGGTCCTTGCCATCCGCCAGGACCCCAACTTCGCGGGCGGGGACTACTACGACGGCGCGGCGCCCACCTTGGGCCTGGGCCTGGCGCGGCGGATTGCCCACATCACCTACCGTTCCGAGGCCGAGATGGGGACGCGGTTTGGCCGCAATTCCCAGGCCGGGGAAAACCCCATCAGCCACGGCCGCCTGCGCGCGGACGGCGGGGGCCCGGTGCAGGAGCGGTACCAGGTGGAAAGCTACCTGGACCACCAGGCACGCAAGCTGGTGGGCCGCTTCGACGCCAACAGCTACATTGTCATCACCGAGGCACTCATGAGCCACGACGTCGGGCGCGGGCGCGGCACGCTGGAGGAGGCGCTGGCGCGGACGGCCGGTGTCGAATTCCTGGTGGCCGCCGTCAACAGCGACAGGCTGTATTTCCCGGCCCAATCCGAGGAACTGGCGGCGGCGCTGCCCGGCAGCGTTAAGGTGCGCCGGATCGACTCGGCCATTGGCCACGACGGCTTCCTCACCGAGGTGGAGGCCGTGGGCGAATTGCTGCGGGAGCAGTTCTTCACCGATTAGCGTTCCAGTGCCGCTGCGCCTCGGGGCCGTCGATCAGAAGTTGCGGAAAATGGCTTCCCTATGGGCGGCGTACTGCTCGGCGGTCACCTGGCCGGCGCGCCGGGCGGTGTCCAAGGCGTCCAGCTGCCGCTTGAGTTCAGCCTCGGCCTTCATGCGCTCGTTGGCGAAACCGGTGGTTTGCTGGCCGTGCGCGGCGTCGTAGTTCTTCATGGGCACCCCGTTGAGCAGCGTGCCAACGTAACCGGCAGGCGCCGCCTGGTGGGCGATGCCCTGCTGCCCGGGGCGGCCGGCCTGCCCGGGTCGTCCGGCCTGCGCCGGGCGGACGGGCGGCGCGGCGTAGGGTGAGGCGTTCCGGGCGCGCTTCTTGCGGCTGGCAGCCTTGGCAAAATTGGCCAGCAGCACCACAGCGATGATGACGAAAACAAGGAAGGGCTGCAGGGAAAAGGATCCGGACTGCGAAGCGGCCACGTCTCCGGCCACCACTGGGTCGAGCAATGTCAGCACAACGCACCTCTTCACGAAGACAGGGCGCGGAATATTCGCGCTTCCATCCATCCTAGTCGGCTTCCCTGCCGTCATACCGGGCAATGCCGCCGAGGGTTCCCTGGCCCGGCCAGCATCACTGTCGTGGTCCGAGACCGGGCAGAGTGCTCGGCGCGGGGGTTTCGGGGCGACCTGGCCGGACGGTTCGCAAACTTTCCTGTGGGGCAGAACCCAGCTCGAGTTCTGCCCCCGGTGCACCCAGGGCGAAACTCAGCCTGGGTTCTGCCCCAGCGAGAAGACAAGCATTGCCAGTGCGGGCGGGTGCAGTATGGCACGCGCAGGAGGAAAGTGCTTCGCCCCGCCCAGCACCGAGTGACGCTCCATCACCTTTCGGGGTGTTTTTGCCAACCCTCCCTCATCAACGTAGGGACGGTGCGCAGGAGGTGCCCCAGTTGGAACCGAGCGTCAGGGAAAAGACCGCAGAAAGTGGTGCCGCGTCGGGGGGGAAACTCACGGGGAATTCGGAGGGAGTTCGGATCCGGCACCCAACGGCACCGCTTAGTGTGGCGCACATGTCGCAGGTCCAGGCACTTCCACCGGCCGGGGACAGTGATCCGGCGGCCTCCCCGCGCCGCTGGTGGACGCTGACCACAGTGGCCCTGGCCCAACTCATGGTGGTGCTGGACACCACCGTGGTCAACATCGCGCTCCCGTCCGCCCAGCACGATCTCGGCTTTTCCAGCGGCGAACGGCAGTGGGTCATCACCGCGTACTCGCTGGCCTTCGGCAGCCTGCTGCTGCTCGGCGGCAGGCTCTCCGACCTCATGGGCCGGAAGCGGACCTTCATCGTCGGCCTGATCGGCTTTGCCGGCGCCTCCGCACTGGGAGGCGCGGCGGGCAGTTTCGGCATGTTGATTTTTGCCCGGGCCGTCCAGGGCGCATTCGGCGCGCTGCTGGCCCCGACGGCGCTGGCAGTGCTGACCACCACCTTTACCGCACCCAAGGAACGGTCCCGGGCCTTCGGTGTTTTTGGTGCCATTGCCGGCGCCGGGGGTGCCTTCGGGCTGTTGTTGGGCGGCTTCCTGACGGAAGACTTCAACTGGCGCTGGAACCTCTACATCAACGTGGTGATCGCCGTGTTTGCCGTCGTCGGGGCCGGGATATTCATCAGCCACTCGCGGGGGGACGGGCCGCGGCCCCGGCTGGACCTGCCCGGCACCGTCCTGGTTTCGGCGGCCCTTTTCGCCTTGGTTTACGGATTCTCCAATGCCGAAACCGACGGCTGGGGCTCACCCAGGACGTGGGGCATGCTGGTGGGTTCGGCAGCGCTGATGGTGGCGTTTGTGCTGTGGCAGCTGCGTGCCGCGCACCCCATCCTGCCGCTGCACATTGTGCTGGAGCGGAACCGCGGCGCCGCCTACGCCTCGGTGCTCATAGCGGGTGCCGGAATGTTCGGCATATTCCTGTTTGTCACCTACTTCGTCCAATCCTCGCTGCACTATTCTCCGATCCAGGCGGGCATCGGTTTCCTGCCGATGATCGGGATGCTGGTGCTTGCCGCCCAGCTGTCCACGAACATCTGGCTCCCACGATTCGGCCCGAAGGTCCTGGTCCCGACGGGCATGGTGCTGGCGGCTGCCGGCATGGCCTATCTGACCCACCTGGACCTGGCCAGCACGTATGCCGGTGACCTGCTGCCGCCGCTGATGATCATTGGCTTTGGCCTCGGCACCATCATGCCGGCCTCCATCCAGACGGCAACGTACGGCGTCGACAGCGATTTCGCCGGCGTCGCCTCAGCACTGGTCAACACGAGCCAGCAGGTGGGCGGCTCCATCGGCACGGCGCTGCTGAACACCTTGGCCTCCACCGCCGCCACCACCTACCTTGCCGCGCACCTGCCGCCGACTGCCGCGGTCGCCGCGCAGGCTGCCATCCACAGGTACAGGGTCGGCTACTGGTGGGGTGCGGGCTTTTTCGCCGTGGGCGCCATCATGGCCGGCCTGCTCTTCCGGCGCCGGGGCCGGGGTCCGCGCCGGGGTCCGCGCCCCGTCCCACGCCCCGGCCTAAGCCCCGGCCCCGCCCGGCATGCCCGGGCCGAACACCGGGCCGGGCGTGGGCCGTTTCGGTGAGATGCCGTCACCGGAAGACTGGTGGCGCAGGCGGCGCAGTACCCAGGGAACCAGGTATTCGCGGGCCCAGACAAGGTCTTCGGCCCGGGCCGCCTGCCACTTTTGCGTGGGGAGGGGTTCCGGGCGCTGGGGCAGCAGCTGGTGGGGAACGTTGAGGGCGTCCAGGGCCATGATGGCGATGGTGTGGTGGCCCAACGGGGCGAAGTGAAGACGGTCCGCGGACCACATTTGCGGGTTCGTGAGGGCCCGCAGGGACCACATGTCCGCGATCACGGCGTCGTGCCGGGCGGCGACGGTGCGCAGGTTTTCGTTGTAGATGGCCACCCGGCCGCGCACCATGCCCAGTACAGGGGTGTCTCGGATGTCGGGCCCGTTGAAGAGCAGCACGGTGGCCCCGGCTGCGGACATCGCGCCGACGGCGGCGTCGAGCCTTTCGGCCAGGGCGTCCGGATCGGAACCTGGCCGGATGAGGTCGTTGCCGCCGGCAGAAATGCTGATCAAATCCGGCTTGAGGGCCAGCGCCGGCTCCAGTTGTTCGGCCAGGATCTGGGTCAGGAGTCGCCCGCGAATGGCCAGGTTGGCGTAACGGAAATCGTCCCGGTCCCGGCTCAATTCCTCCGCGAGCCTGTCTGCCCAGCCGCGGTGCCCGCCGGGGCTGTGGGGTTCGGGATCGCCTATTCCCTCGGTAAAGGAGTCGCCCATGGCCACATAGCGGTTCCAGGGGTGGCGGGCGATGACCGCCGTGCCCGCAGCTTCGATATTTTCAGATGCCGTTGAATCACTCACCCTCCCATCCTGCACTTTGACCACGTGGTTGCGCCACCTTGCGCCACCTTGCGGTTCCGCCGGGCCGGTTCGAAAGGGGCCGGGCCGGCATGGAAAGATGGGGCGCATGATTGATTCCCCCACCGTCATTTGGTCCCGCCCCGCCGATCAGCGCGCCGGAACACCACTCCTCGTCATGTTCCACGGCTACGGCGCCGATGAGGAGGACCTCTTTGGCCTGTCTGCCCAGCTGCCGGCAGAATTCACGGTGGCCTCCGTCCGCGCCACGCAGCAGGCCGGACCGGGCTACGCCTGGTTCCCGCTGCGCAATGACCTCTCCTACACACTGGACGGCGTCACCGAAGCGGCCGCGGAGGTCGAGCAGTGGCTGGATTCGGTGCGCCAGGAGCATTCCTCCGTCACCCTGCTGGGCTTTTCGCAGGGCATGTGCATGGCCACCAGCCTCCTGCGGCACCGGCCCGCGGACTACGCCGCCGTCGTCGGGCTTTCAGGTTTTGTTGTTGAAGCGGACGGCAACCCGTGGTTTGACGATGCCGCCACGGCCGCCGCCAGGCCCGAGATCTTTTGGGGCCGCGACCAGGCCGACCCCGTCATTCCGCAGCCGTCCGTTGAATACACCAACACGTGGCTGCGCGCCCACACCCAGCTCACAAAGGTGCTGTACACGGGGATTTGGCACGGCATCAACGCCCAGGAAATGGCGCACGTGGGCGAGTTCCTCCAGCTGAAGGTGCTCAACGCCGGCTAAGCACGACGCTGGCACCCGGCCTGCGCGTTCGGCTTCCGTTGGGCTGTGGCAGGGTTGGGCGGGACGGGTTGCTCAGGCCCCGATGGTGATGCGGACGGTTTCGCCGTTGACTGTCACGGTGTCGCCGTGGTGCAGCTGGCGCCCGCGGCGCTCATCGATCTCGCCGTTGACCTTGACCAGGCCGTTCTTGATGAGCTCGGCTGCCTCCACGCCGTCCTCCACCAGGCTGGCCAGCTTGAGGAGCTGTCCCAGGCGGATCATGTCGTCGCGGATGGGGATGTCAATGATCTCGTGTGAACTCATGGGTCAATTGTGCCGCACTGACTGGCTGCCGCAGACACGGCCGGGACGGAGCCAGGCCATTGGGGAAATTCCGGCAGGGTTTTGGAACGTCGGGAGGCGCAATCAAGTGCTGCGGCGCTACGGTTGAAAGCACTACAGCAGCGACATTAATCCCCGAGGAGTGCCACCCATGCCGACAACCGGCGCATTGATTGTCAGCGGCTACACGGAGGCGGGCTACGGAGCCGGGCCCGGCGTGCAGCGCTTTGGCCTGAAGGACGACGGCACCGTGGGGGAGCGGACCGCGGAGGCAGCCGGAGTCCGCAATGCGTCATTCCTGGCCGGCGCCAGCGGGGTGCTGCTTGCCGTCGAGGAGCTGAAAGACGGCACGGTTGCCGCCCTTGATCCTGAAACGCTTGCGGTCCTGGGGCGGGCATCCACCGGCGGGGCCGACCCCTGCCACGTGATCCACCTGGGCGGGAGCGTCTGGGTGGCCAACTATTCGTCCGGGACGGCTGCGGTGCTGCCGCTGGCCGCGGTGCTGGAAGGCGCCCAGCCAGGCGCCCAGCCCGGCGCCCAGCCCGGCACTGAGCCAGGCACTGAGCCGCGCGCCGCACGGCCGGAGCTGCTCAGCCACCCTGGTTCCGGACCCGTCACCGGACGGCAGGGTGAGTCCCACGCGCACCAGGTGACGGCCACGCCGTGGGGCACAGTGCTCGTGTCGGACCTGGGGGCGGACAGGGTGGACGTCTACTTTGCGGATTCGCACGTGCTGGCCGACTCTGCGGAACTGCCGCCGGGTACGGGGCCCCGCCACGTGGCGCTGAAGGGCGGATTCATGTTCGTGGCAGGTGAACTGGACGGGCACCTGCATGTGCTCCGACGTGCGGAAATGGCGCCAGGCAAGGGGACGGGACACTTCTGGCGGTGGCTGTTCAAGGTGCCCCTTGCGCCGACCCAAGGGGAGATCGGCCTGACCAAGGAGTTCTTCCCTTCCCACATCCAGCTCTCGGAGGACGGCACCAAGCTCTACGCCGCCGTCCGCGGGCCCAACACGCTGGTGGTGCTTGACGTTTCGGGCGTGGAAGCGGATTCGCCCCGGCCGCCGGTATTTCTCAACCTGGTGCCCTCAGGCGGCAACTGGCCCCGTCACTTCGCCGTGGGGAACCGCAAGATCTACGTGGCCAACCAGCTCTCCAACAATGTTGCCGTCTTCGACCTTGACGTAAACGGCCTGCCCGGTGCCGAACCGGTCCAAACAGTGGAATTCGGCAGCCCTGCCTGCGTCGTGCTTGCCTGAGCCCGGCCCAAGGTGGGCCGGCGTCGCAAGCCGGGGGCCGGCGTCGTACATCATCCGCCGGCCAACTTCTCTGTGGGGCAAAACCCGCGGTGGGTTTTGCCCCGGGTGCACCGGGGGCAAAACTCGGGCTGGGTTTTGCCCCAGGGGGAAGAACAGGTGCGGGACCCAAGCCGGGTTCACCGCCTGCCGGGGCAATTCCGCCCCCCTCGCCACGGACCGGTAGGCTAGTCCACGGACGGACCGCACCCAGCGGCCTCGTAATTATTAGGAGTACTCTGTGGCCCCCCAATCCAAGCTCGACCAGGTCATCTCCCTCGCGAAGCGCCGCGGCTTTGTGTTCCAGGCCGGTGAGATTTACGGTGGATCGCGGTCGGCCTGGGATTACGGCCCCCTCGGCGTGGAGCTGAAGGAAAACATCAAGCGCGAATGGTGGCAGTCGTTTGTGCGGGGCCGCGAGGACATGGTGGGCCTGGACTCCTCCATCATCCTGCCCAAGGCCGTGTGGGAGGCATCCGGCCACGTGGAAACCTTCACCGACCCGCTGGTGGAGTGCACCCAGTGCCACAAGCGCCACCGCCAGGACCACCTCATCGAGGCGTACGAGGCAAAGAAGAAGCGCCCGCCCGAGAACGGCATGGATGACATTGTGTGCCCCGACTGCGGCACCAAGGGCCAGTGGACCGAACCCCAGCTGTTCTCCGGCCTGGTCAAGACGTACCTGGGCCCGGTGGATGCCGCCGCAGGGCTGTTCTACCTGCGCCCGGAAACCGCCCAGGGCATTTTCGTGAACTTCAACAACGTGCTCACCACTTCCCGGAAGAAGCCCCCGTTCGGGATCGGCCAGATCGGCAAGGCCTTCCGGAACGAGATCACCCCCGGGAACTTCATCTTCCGCACGCGTGAATTTGAGCAGATGGAAATTGAGTTCTTTGTGCCCGGCGAGGACGCTGAGAAGTGGTTCAAGGAATGGGTCGAGCTGTGCTGGGACTGGTTCGTGGACCTGGGGATCAACCCGGAAAACATGCGCCGCTTCGACGTCCCCGAGGACGAGCGCGCCCACTACTCCGCAGGCACCATTGACTTTGAATACCAGTTCGGCTTCAAGGGCTCCGGCTGGGGCGAGCTCATGGGCGTTGCAAACCGCACCGACTATGACCTGAGCTCCCACACGAAGGGTTCGGGCACCGAGTTGAACTACTTCAACCAGGCCACGGGCGAACGCTTCACCCCCTACGTCATTGAGCCTTCCTTCGGCCTGACCCGCTCCATGATGGCCTTCCTGGTGGATGCCTATGTTGAGGACGAGGCCCCCAACGCCAAGGGTGGCGTGGACAAGCGCACCGTGCTCAAGCTGGATCCGCGCCTGGCCCCGGTCAAGGCCGCCGTGCTCCCGCTGTCCCGCAACGAGGAGCTCTCACCCAAGGCCAAGGACCTCGCCAACCAGCTGCGCAAGCACTGGAACATCGAGTTTGACGACGCCGGAGCCATCGGCCGCCGCTACCGCCGTCAGGATGAAATCGGCACCCCGTTCTGCATCACTGTTGACTTCGACACGCTCGAGGACAACGCCGTGACGATCCGCGAGCGCGACACCATGAGCCAGGAGCGTGTCTCCCTCGACAAGGTCCAGGCGTACCTGGCCTCCCGCCTCCTGGGTGCCTAGGAATGGCTGAACTTTCCTTCCGGCCGTGGCGCGACGGCGACGATCTTGCCCTGCGGGAAATCTGGGGCGACGCCGAGTCCGCTGCGGCCGGGGCGTTCCGCGCCGCGCTGGCACCGGAATCCGACCGTGGCCCGTGGCGGCGCACCATTGTGGCCGAGGATCAGGGCATCCCGGTTGCGGCCGCCGTGGTGTATTCCACCACGCTGCACCCGGCGCGCCTGTGGGCCTACGTGGAAGTTGCCACGGACCACCGCCGCGCCGGCGTGGGCGCCACCCTGCTGACCATGCTGCGCGCTGAAGCGGCCGCT